>ERZ773194.2793-NODE-2793-length-15922-cov-3.658789_pt1 | contig 15922 bp, 10 predicted proteins | sample MGYA00511240_ERZ773194 | MGnify/ENA primary metagenome ERZ773194 (study PRJEB29015, sample SAMEA2737774) | human gut metagenome | biome: human gut; feature: human-associated habitat; material: faeces | place: China | collected 2012 ... | reverse complement strand
CCGAAGATCTTAGATCCTCGCGATACCTATGCTGATCCTGCTCAATGGGATGAGAAAGCGAAGGATTTGGCTGCTCGCTTCCAGAAGAACTTTGCTAAGTTCACGGGCAACGAAGCTGGTAAGGCATTGGTTGCTGCTGGTCCTCAGTTATAATTGCTTAAAAAACCTTGATCAAAAAAGGTCAAGGTTTAAAAATATCTTTATAAAAAAGCGTGGAATTACTAATTCTGCGCTTTTTTTATGATAACTGCGTTAATTTTATTATAAATGTAAAGTAGTTTTAAAAAATATTCCTACCTTTAGACCGGATTATCTGTTATAAGAAGAGCTTAAAAAGGAGTAATGATAAAAAAACTGGCACTTATTATTGGCTTTATAATTTGTTTGTCATCTTGTGGCAAGGATTATGTCTATCGGATTGAAGGGGAACTTTCTAATCTGGAAGATCAAACCGTATATGCTGTATTTGAGAAGGATAATTATAAAGTGGTTGATACCGTGGCTTGTACGAAACCCGGGCAGTTCCAGATCGATCAAAATGAAGCGGGTTTCCATTGTGTGACTATTTTCTTTGCAGATAAAGAGCATTGGGTTACGGCTTATCTGGAAAAGGGAGAGAAGGTGACGATCACCGGAGACGCTGATTATCCCGCCATGTTATGTGTCAAAGGAGGGCGGATCAATGACCGTCTTTCCGCGATAAGAAAAGAAATGGCTCCTTTATTGAAGGAGCAGGCCGACTTGATCCGTCAACTGAATAAGAAGAACAGGGAAAACCTCAACAGCTCGATCGAGGAAGCGGATATGGCTTCGCGCCTGGCGAATGTAAACCATCTGTTGAGCGAGGAAGCTGCTGCCGCCATCAAGAAATATCCGGATGAAGAAGCTTCCGTCGTATTGATACAGCATTATTTTAACCATCCTGACGATACCCGGCAAATGGACGAATTGCTGGCTGTGCTGAATCCGAAACTGAACGACTTTTATCTGGTGCGGAAGTTGCAGGAATACAGCACGAGGGCAAAAAGGACTGCTTTAGGCGCCGAAGCACCCGGTTTCAATGTGAAGAATATTTACGGGACTCCTGTCAGTCTGGATTCTTTTCCGAAGAAATATTTACTGCTTGCGTTTACGGCTCCCTGGTGTGATATGTGCCAGACGGAAGACCTCTATCTGGATGAAGTGGCAATGAAATATCCGAAAGAAAAGGTGGATATGTTGCTGGTCAGTCTGGATGACGATCAAGCCGAAGTGCGGAAAGTCCTTGCAAAGGATAGCATCGGCTGGAACTTGGTTACCGATTCCGCCGGACAGGCAGCCATGTTGGTTGATCTGTATAACGTAAGCGCCTTGCCCCGCTGTTTCCTGATCGATGAAGAAGGGAAGATCATCTTGAAAACGGACAATGGGGTCGAGATAAAGCAGACGTTGGAAAAGCTGATGGAGTAGGAATTTATGATTTATGCAATGTTGCTATCCATAAATCATAAATCCGGCCTCATAAATCCAGACCCATAAATTTAAATCATAAATCTTTAACTATGTTAGTCAAATCTTACGCTGCCGCCGTGCAAGGCATATCGGCAACGGTCATTACGATCGAAGTAAATTGCACGAAAGGTATCCAATTCTTTTTGGTAGGATTGCCCGATGTGGCTGTCCGTGAAAGCCATGAACGCATTATCTCTGCTCTTCAGGTGAGTGGCTACAAGTTTCCCCGTAACCGCATTGTGATCAATATGGCGCCTGCCGATATCCGGAAGGAAGGTTCGTCGTATGATTTGCCGCTTGCGATCGGCATCCTGGCAGCAGCCGAAGAGCTGGATGCTTCCCGGCTAGGCCACTACATGATGATGGGAGAGCTTTCATTGGACGGCAGCTTGAAGCCGGTAAAGGGAATTCTGCCGATTGCGATCAAGGCGCGTGAAGAGGGATTCAAAGGTTTTATCGTTCCCAAGCAGAATGCCCGTGAGGCCGCTGTCGTCAATGACCTGGATGTGTATGGCGTTTCGACCATCAAAGAAGTGATCGAGTTCATTGCAGGAAGACGGGATTTGGAGCCGACGGTTGTCAATACCCGTGAGGAATTTTATGCCCGGCAACTTCAGTTTGAAGCGGATTTCTCGGATGTACGCGGACAGGAGAATGTGAAGCGTGCGTTGGAAGTAGCCGCCGCCGGAAGCCACAACCTGATCCTGATCGGTCCGCCGGGGAGTGGCAAATCGATGCTCGCCAAACGTCTCCCTTCCATCTTGCCACCTTTTACCTTGCAGGAGTCGCTCGAGACCACCAAGATACATTCGGTCGCCGGCAAGATCGGACTGGACACTTCCCTGATGACGCAACGTCCGTTCCGTTCGCCCCATCACACGATTTCGAATGTGGAGATGGTCGGTGGAGGCGCTTTCCCGCAGCCGGGAGAGATCAGCCTGGCACATAACGGAATCCTGTTCTTGGATGAGTTGCCCGAATTCAACCGGAGCGTGCTCGAGGTCATGCGCCAACCATTGGAAGACCGGACGATAACGGTCTCTCGTGCCCGCTTATCTGTTGATTATCCGGCCAACTTCATGTTGGTCGCTTCCATGAATCCTTGTCCTTGCGGATATTATAATCACCCCGATCGCCCTTGTCTCTGTTCTCCGGGTGCTGTCCAGAAATACATGAATCGTGTTTCCGGCCCTTTGCTCGACCGGATCGATATACAGGTAGAAGTCGTGCCGGTCCCTTTCGAGAAGATATCCGACGGACACCCTTCCGAATGTAGCGAAGCGATACGCGAGCGCGTGATGAAAGCCCGCGCTATCCAGGAAAAACGCTTTGCCGTACATGAGGGTATTTACAGCAATGCCCAGATGACCTCCAAACTGCTTCATGAATACGCCGTGCCTGATGCTGCCGGCCTGTCTTTGCTGAAGGTCGCCATGCAGCGCCTCAATCTTTCCGCCCGCGCCTACGACCGCATCCTGAAAGTCTCCCGTACGATCGCCGACCTGGAAGCCTCTCCGAATATCGAGGCATGCCATCTGGCGGAAGCCATACAATACCGGAGCCTGGACCGGGAAACATGGGGGACGTAAGCCGGTTTCATTTATTTTAAAATTGAAGATCGGAAAAAGCATTAGGAGAAAATAAAATGAATGCCTCTGGCGTGAACCAATATCTTTCGCCTGCCCGGAGCGCGGCGACCGCCTGTGCGTATAGCTGTCCGTATTCGGCAGAACGGTCTGGACGGATGTTCCCGTTTATCTCGATGCAGACGAAACGGCGGCTATCGGTCGGATCAGCCAGTAAGTCCCAGTTGTTGCGTTTTTTATTTAGGATAAAAGTACCGCCTCATTCGTGTTTATCCTATTATTATTTGTATCTTTACTGCCATGTTATTGACTATTCGACCTAGGGCGAAAAGCCTTTCGACTTAGGTCGAATACCTTTTCCACCTTGGGCAAAAACCTTTTCGACCTTCGTCAAAAACATACAAAGAAGGCAGGAAAGCGATAAAGTCTTATTATTCACCATTTAATCTATTACTAATATGACAGCACGTTACAGAATGGAGCGTAACCCGGATTCCGGGAAGAACGGCAATAAAATGCCTCTTCACCCAAGATTGATCCCCTATGAGACCGTCAGCATTAAAAAGTTGATGAAATATGCCAAATCCCGCTCCACCTATTCGGAGGCCGACATTGTCGGCGCCTTGCAGCTGATCACCGACTTGGTGACGGAACGCTTGCGCGAAGGTGATAACGTGGAGATCGAGGGCCTCGGTTTCTTCAGCGTCTCGCTCCAATCTCGCGCGGTCATGTCTAAAACGGAACTGAGGAGCGAATCTGTCTGTTTCAAGAATGTCAATTTTCGATGCTGCCAGCAGTTGAAGAAGGCCTTGAAGACGATGCCGCTCACGCGTATGAAAAGTTCAGGTCACTGTGCACCCGGCATGGCGGACCGGGAGGAACTTCTTTACCGCTATTTGGACGAGAACTCTTATATCACCGTCCGTTCCTACCGTTATCTTATCGGGCTGTCTGACTACAGTGCGCGCAAGGATTTGGCTGCATTGGTCGCTTCCGGCCGTCTGGTGAAGGGAGGCAGCCGTTTGTTTGCCATCTATACCCTTCCGAAAGAGGAAGACATGGGCATCCCGCAACCTTTGGTGGTCGATTCGAACTTGCCTGGATGAAGGCCGGATACCGGGGGTGAAGACAATCCGGGCGGGTGCCTTCACCTGTTGAGGCTTGTTGCAAGGCGGGTTGTACAGGGTGGGTGAAGCTGAAATGACCCAGCGGCCCGGAACTTTTGTTTTTAGCTGTTCCGGTATTCCAACGGCCCCATCCCCACATGCCGCTTGAAATATTTGCCGAAGAAAGACATATTCGTGAAATTCAGCGAATAGGCGATGTCGTGGATCGAAAGGTCGGTCGATTTCAACTGTGCCTTTGCATCCATGATCACCATAGAGGTGATGATCTCGACACAAGTCTTGTCGGTCGTCTGCTTGACAATCGTACTGAGATGCGCCGGAGTTATGCCGAGTTTCTTGGCATACCACGCAACGGAACGTTGCGTGGTATAGTTCTGCATAACCAGATGATTGAAGTTTTTGCTTATTTGTTCTGCTTTGGAGAGATTCGTTTTGCTTTCCACTTTATCTTTATACATGGCACTGACTCCCATGAATACACCCGACAATAGATGATTCAAAATATGTTTGTTTAAAGCAGGCTTGCAGGTATTATATGTTTTAAGCAGAAGCGAGAAGTAATCTTCCAGCAGTTCGACAGGTTTTTCTTTCAATTCTATGATTGGGGTATCTTTGGCCGCGTAGTGCATGTCTACTGCCATTTTGTTAAGGTTCGATTGACTGATAAAATTTGAGGAAAATCCCATGAAGTAGATTTCCAAATCTCCTTCTACCCGATATATTTGCAAAATTGTCCCCGGTTGTATGGTGATAAAGCTTCCTGGCCTGACTTTGTAGCGCGTCAAGTCGATGGATGCCTCCAGATCTCCTTGCAAGCAAAGCACGAATATTTCGGCTTTCAGCCGGCATGGATAATTGGCATAGAGGTTCAGCAAGCCGATTTCGCTTTTCGTCAACTTTCCGATTATCCAGTCTTCGGGCAGGTCTATTTTGGGGATGTCATTATCTATATGCATATTAGAATAAAAGATACGACAAAGATACGAAATCTTGTTTATATGTAAAGCTTATTATGAAAAATCGGACAGTTATGTGTTTGTGGATATATCATTTGTGAATCATAAATAGGAAATTAAAGAGGTGGCCTTAAATGCAAATCAAAAAAAACGGACAGCGAATAATATAAATTGACCTTGTAAGGCTTGAAGAATCGGGGTTACTTTGCGACCTTGAAAATGGAATGTTAAACGGAATAGAATCTGGATGGAGAAGAAACGTTTCTTGGAAGGAGATAACAAGCGCTTTTGTGTAGTAAGCCGCTTGTTGTGCTTTTTTTGTTTGTTTATTGGGATTTATGCTTGCCAAGTCGATGAAGATGGGGTAGTCAATAAAGGTACTCTTGCTTTTCGGATGAATGTGGACACGGCGTTGGTGGGTGTATCGACAAAAGCTTCTGACTTGGCGGACTTTAAGGATGTGAATAGCTATGCTGTGACGATCGCGCAGGATTCGGGTGTTGTGGCCGAATATTCCCGCTTCGACAAGATGCCAGCCGAACTTGAGTTGGGAGCCGGAGCATATACGATTCAGGTGTCAAAAGGAACAGAAACGGCAGCCGCTTTCGATGCACCTTACTTTTCCGGGAAAAAGGAATTTACGATTGTCAAGGATATGACTACACCGGTGGAGGTAACTGCCGCAATGGCGAACAGCCGGGTGACGATCGACTATTCGGATGATTTTCTGCAAACATATAAAGATTATACCTTGTCGTTGAAGACGAACAAGATGGAATTGCCTTTGGTGTATGAAAAAGGCGAATCCCGTCCGATGTATTTTCTGTCGGATGCTTCCGGCACGAAGCTGGAAATTGCGATGGAACTGGTCAATATCTATGGAAAGACTGTCAATTATATGGCGACAACAACTATCAAGCCCAAGCAATGGGCGAAGCTGACCGTCCGTACGGATGAAAAAGGGTTGAACGGGATTGCTATCGATGTGACATTAAACGATGAAACAAAGGAAACGATCTATGTGAATATCGGAATTCCGGATTTCATGGAGAAGTTGAAGGGGGCGCCGTATATTGCGTGCGATTTGTTTAAGTGGGAAGATACGAATGTAAGTATGGAGGAACCTACAGAATATGCTAAAGATACAAAGGCGGCTAAAGTAGTGATTACTTCCGGAGGAAAGATTAATCAGGTATTGTTGACGATTAAAGATGGAAGTTCGACTTTGATTAATCAGTATGATTTGGCAAATCTGACAGAAGATCAGATTAAGGATTTGGCGGATAATTACGGCTTTAGTGCACCAGAGAAAATGAAAGGTGAAATGCAGGCAGAATTTGATTTGAAATCGGTTATTGCTTCTTTATTAGGTAAATCGGAAGACTCGTATTATGAGTTATCATTGACGGTTGTAGATGCTTTGCCAACTCCGAATAGGACTTCTAAATCGGTTAGAATAACTGTACCGGCTGCTGCTAAGCCTAAGGTTAGTTGGGGAATGTTCCCGAATAATAAAACTTTTGAACAAGGTACTTTGGAAATAAAATTGATTACTCCTCTTTCTGACGTACCTGTAGATATTGAGGCTCTTGCCGGAATAAAGGATGTAGCAATATCTATAGTTGGAATAGGGGTAGAAGAGCAGGATGTCTTCACATTAGATATTCCAGGAATTGCGATAGCAGAAAGTTCTGCAAGTAGAGTTAAGATGAAATATAGCGTAGATGATTGGTTTAATAAATTGTCGTGTGGCGATAATGGAACAGCTAAAACATATATGGTAAAATATAAAATTACTGATAAATTGGATAGAGTTGTTGAAGACTCTCGTTCGTTTACGGTTACACCTCCGGTATTTGAATGGGCGATGGCTGAAAACGCTGGTGATATTTTTGCAAAATATGCTTATTTACGAGTGAAAGCGAAGGATGCAGACAAGGTGACGTTCTATCATAATGGATCTCAATTGACTGATTTAATACCGTTAGGACAAGAGGAGAATGGTGTTGTTTCATTTGTTTGGAATAATTTGACAGCCGGACAGTCTTATTCTAATATTACTGCTAAATATGATGGAGGAAGAGAGCTTTCTGGAATTTCTTTTACAACGGAAAATGATGCACAATTACCTGATAATATAGGACAACTGGAAGAATGGAATGCAAAAGGTGTTAAGTATGAAGGTATAGGTATAGATGTGTCTGCTACTGCGGGAGTTGGAAAGTATGCTTCTTCGCCTTATCGTTCGTGGGAACGATGGGAAATTAAAGGTTGGGGAACTTTAAATAGTAAAACAACACAATATGGGGCAGAAAGAACATCCCGCTTTACAGCTTTCAGTACACCTTACACTTGGACTCGTTATGTTGCAAATTCTGGAACAATAAAAACAGAAGGAATAAACGGAGGAAATGCAGCTCAAATTCGGACGGTAGGATGGGGAGAAGGAAATAAGGCTCCAGCGATATCAAGTGGTTTTGGAGATTGTGAAAATAGCGATGCTGGGGAATTGTTTTTAGGTGATAATTTCGAGAAAGGAATATTATTCACATCAAGACCTCGTAAAATAACTTTCTATTATCGGTATATACCTAAAAATATTCAAGATTATGGAGAGGCTGTTTTTGTTGTAAAAGATTCTCAACAAAACATAATTGCAACCAAGTCGTTTAAATTTGAATCTCAAAGTAGTTGGACGCAGGAATCTATTTTATTGGAATACGGTGTAACTAAAGCAAGCAGTTTATGTATAATATTCAAATCTACAGTAAATGAAAGTTGTTTGGAAAGAAATAGTGAAAACTTTTCTCATCCAGATAGCCAAGATATGGGAAAAGGTGAATTTGTCGGTAGCCAACTATACATAGATGATGTCGAACTAATATACGATTATCAAGAATAATATGAAACACTTATTATATACATTAGCCATCCTGCTTATCGCAGCCTCCTGTTCTAACGAAGAAACGGAACAGGTGATGGGACAGGGCAAAGCCCGTCTCCGATTTCATGTTTCAACCGAATCTCCGATTGTGATAACCCGTTCTACACCAGTGCCGACGGTAAATCAATTATACGTTAAGATACAGGATGGTATCGGTGCGGTTGTGAAGCAAGACTCTTTGAAGACCTTACAACAAAATAGTCCGGTCTTTTTGGAAGCGGCGGAAGGCGGTACGGAATATAAGGTAGAAGTCTTTTCCAATGAACTGAAAGATGCCATACTGGATAAACCCTGTTTTTTTGCTTCTGAAACATACTCTTTATTACCGGAAGAGACCGTTTTGGTGGAGCTGGAATGCTGTTTGCAACAATTTCAAGTTTCTTTTAATGCAAGCGATGCATTTAAGAAGGCGTTTCGGACAGATGACAAGTTGCAAACCGGAGATACAAAATTCAAATTGACTGTTTCGGATGCAAACAAACGTCAAGTGTCTTATGCTTTGGCCGATTTGAATAAATCTGCCTATTTTGATGGAGCGAAAAACTCTTCCTTTATTAAAATCCATATCGTAGGAACTACTTTGGAAGGGTTTCCTGTCGACTATTCGGAGACGATTTCACCCAAAGACGGTCTGTTGGAAAAGAAAGACCATCTGATTATCGATCTGCAAGTATCGGAAACAAAATCAATGATGTTAAAAGCAACACCTGTTGAATGATGAAATATAGATATACATATTACGTATTGTTATGCCTGACTCTTGTCGGTTTGGCTTCCTGCGAGATGAAAGACGAACTTTTAGGAAAAGGGGAACAGGGTGGTTCCGGTGAAGTCGGCGTGCTGGATTTGAAGTTGAAAGTTGTGCCTCCTTCTTATGGGAATGGCGGCGTATCTTCCAAGTCATCAAGTACGGAACTGATTGTTCCGAAAGCGGAAGATATGATCGTGAAAGTGTTTAACGCATCAATGGAATTGCAGGATTATTTCGAGTCGTATGCCGATTATCTGAAAGAATCCCAATATGTATTGGAACAGGGCACTTATTACATCGAAGCCTATTCGGGTGATAATTATGAAGTGACATCGGAATATCCTTATTATGAGTTGTTGGATACATGTGTCATAAAAGCCAAAGAAGTGACATTGGTAGATAAGGCTTGCGAATTGCAAAGTGCTATCTTGTATTTGACTCTGTCCGAAGAGTTTTTGAATGCATGCAAGGATGATTATGCAATCACTATTACCAATGGTTCAGGAGTACTGTCTGTGGGTAAAGGAGATGCCCGGATCGTATATATCCGTCCCGGAATGAAAACGACGGTGACAATCCGTGCTACGGAAAAGATCACTGGCAAGCCGGTGATCCGGACATTCGGACTGGCCGATTCGGAGGGAAAGATTAATTCGCAGGATTTGTTTAGGATAGAGATCAAAGATTTGGAAGAAGAAATTGTACCGGATGAGCCGGAAAAACCGAATCCTGACCCTGACGATCCTGATAATCCGGAAAAACCGACAAACGGCAATTTTACCATAAAGGTAGATGTGACATTGAATGAAACTCCGATCGACATTACTGTACCGAGCGGTGGGGGAAATGGCGGCAGTACGGGAGGTGATGATAATACAGGCGGTGAGACGGATGGCGTGATCTCGATAAAAGGGGACGCGATTAATACTGACTTGGTGGTGAGTGTGCCGAACGGTATTTCCTCGTTTAGAGTAATCATTGATTCGCCATTATTACCTGAATCAGAATTGCAGGGTATCGGATTAACGTCTGATTTTGATTTGGTCAGTCCGGGTGGATATGCTGATAAGTTGAGTGGTTTAGGTTTTCCGGTTCATATTGGAGGTGAAACATCTGTATCGTTTAATATATCCCAATTTGTGCCAATGCTCCAAATATTGGGAAGCGGTACAAGTAATTTTCATTTGACCGTTACCGATTCGAAAGGAAATACAAAAACTCATACAATAACAATTACGACTTAATAGGATGAAAAAGTTGTCATATATAATAGGTTGTTTGTTTTTAATGTTGTTTGTTTGGGTATCATGTGATAATGAAGATAACCGTATGCAAACAACAGGCTATTTGGAATTAGGTGTATCGAAAAATGTGGAAGTGGTCACACGTGGTTTCGATGTCAAGGACCAATCTTTGGCAGTGGATATTTGTACCGGAGCGAATGATTCGGTCGTAAAACATTTTTCCGATTATAATGATATGGCCGGCGAACGTGTGTTGTTGGATGTCGGGACTTATAAGGTGAAGGTCACATCTAATCCTTCGGACAAACTGGAGTTTGAAAAACCTACTTTTTACGGGGATAAAGATAAGATTGTCATAAAAGCGGGTGAGACAACTCAAACAGCAATCGAATGTTTTTTAACTTGTGTGAAAGTAACCAGTAAGTTTACAAAGCCTGTTCAGGATAAATTCGCATCCTGTGTGGCGAAAGTCAGTGATGCGACGGGGAGCTATTTGGAATATGATATGCAAGAGACACGCGCTGGTTATTTCCAACCCGGTTATCTGTTGGTCGATTTGACATTGACGAACAAAGAAGGGTTGACATTTCACATGTCCAAACTGATCGAGAAGACGGAGGCGAAAGACCATTATCATCTGGTATTCGATTTGGTGGATAGCGGTGAAGATAACTCAGGAATGGACTTCGATATAACGATTGATTCTGATCCGACCAATGACGAGAACCATACGGTGACGATCCCGTTGCCGGAATCGGGATATGGGCAGGAACCACCGGTGGTGAAAGTGTTGGAAGATGGCAAGGATAGCAATGGAATGATCTCTTTGGACAAAGGAGATTTCAGAAAAGTAATGTTGAATATTTCTTCTACGAATATAGGTTTAGAATCTGTTACCATGATTGCGACTTCGTCTTTGTTTGACGAACATAAAATTTTATCATCTTTGGATTTACTGAAATTGTCGGAAGAAAGTAAGAAGAAGTTAGCTGAAATAGGATTGGAAGTCCCTGCTTTGGATGATAAAAAGGCAATGTTTACATTAGTTTTCGATAATTTGATTACGCAATTGCCAGGAGGTACGCATACATTTGTTCTCTCTGCCCGTGATGAGATGGGGCATGAAACGGTGCAAACGATTTCTATTACTGTCAATTTGCAAATCATGACTCATCCGGTAGTCGAATCGGAGGTGTGGGCACATTTTGCTACATTGAGGGGATATGTAAAGAACGCGAGTGAGGAAGATAAAGCCTCTTATAAGTTCCAATATAGGAAATCGGGAACAACAACTTGGAAAGATGTTGCCGGTGAAGTAACTGTTGCTACGAATGGATCTTCCAATGTAGCACAAGTTGCAACAAATTTGGATGCGAGTACAAAATATGAATATCGTTTGTTGCAAAATGATACAAACAGTGAACCGGAAGAGTTTACAACAGAGGATGATATTCAATTGCCAAATTCAGGATTTGAAGACTGGTATACAGATAGTGATGGATTACCTAAACCAGCAAAGGATGCAAGCTCCTCGTTTTGGGATTGTGGAAATGTCAACTATTTTGGTAAGCATATTATGACTACTCAAAATGACGAAACAGCGTTAGGACAAGGATCTTCTGTAAAAATGGAAACACAGGAAACAATGAAGATTATTGCTGCTGGAAATATTTTTACAGGAACTTTTGAGAGAGATGGTATGGGGGGAATTTTGACTTTAGGTAGAAATTTTGAGTGTCGCCCTAATAAATTAAAAGGATATTACAAATATACATCTGCAAAAGTCTCTGTGAGTAAAGGACATTTGAATGAAGGCGAAGATGATTTGTGTTCTCTTTATATCGCTCTTACAGACGAACAAATTACAGTTAATACAAATAAAGGAATTTATTTTGATCCCAATAGTAGTGCCGTAATTGCTTATGGGTCTATAAGTGATGAGGAATCTAAAGGGGCAGATTCATTTAAGGAGTTTACTGTTGATTTGGAATATAAAGATTTAAAGCGTATACCTAAATATATTATTGTAGTTGCCTCTTCAAGTAAATATGGTGACTATATGGAAGGTGGAAAAGGTAGTACTATGTGGTTAGATGATTTGGAATTAGTTTATCCGAAATCAATGGAAGAAGTAAGAAAATGAAGCGTATAATAATTATTTTAGTTATCGCATTTTTATGTACAGGCTTAATGCAAGCCCAAACCAAAATCCTTGGTCGTAAAGTCTTCGACCGGGGTATCCAGAGTCATACTTTTATTCCGAAAGGGCAATGGATGGTCGGATCGACTTTTTCCTATTCGGAACATGAGGATGACAATTATAAATTCTTGGTGCTGGAGAAGATTGAAAGTACCGGTTATACGTTTAAAGTAAGTCCTTTCTTCGGTTACTTTATCCGGGATAATGTTGCATTGGGCGGACGTTTTTCCTATAATCGTACTTATACGGATTTAGGAAATATCAGTTTGGATTTGGATGATGATATCAATTTTGATATCAGTGATGTAAATTATTTGGAGCATACTTTTTCTGCTACTGGATTCGTGCGTACCTATATGCCGATAGGAAGTAGTAAGATTTTTGGTTTGTTTAATGAAGCTCGCGTGACCTATGGCTATGGGCAGGGTAAAAACTCTTCGGGTACAGATACCGATTATACCGGTACTTACCAGACCATCCAGAATTTGCAGATCGGAATGGCGCCGGGTCTGACGGCTTTTATCACTAATTTTGCAGCTGTTGAGGTATCGGTTGGCGTACTGGGGTTTAATATGAAGTGGACCGATCAGACAACTGACCAGATTGATAAAGGCTCACGGCGTAGCAGTTCCGCTAATTTTAAGATAGACCTATTTTCGATTAATTTAGGTATGAACTTCTATTTTTGACGAGGTATGGATATAAATCATATAAAACGAAAAGTGACAGGTTTTCTCTGTTGTTTGTTCTTTCTTGTTTCATGTATCGAGAATGATATTCCTTATCCATATCGGGAAGGAAGCATTACCGATTTCCTGGTGGAAGGGCAATTGGATAATACATTGGAAATAGATAAGACTAAAGGGATGGTTACGGTAGAAGTGAGCGATGCGGTTGATCTTGCAGCTCTCCGGATCAAGAAGTTGACGGTGACTAATGAGGCTGAGGTACGGATAGATTCTGCGGCGTGTCTCGACTATAACGCTTTTCCACGAATCGGATTTTCGTCTTTAGACAGTTTACCTAAGAGTGCAGATACGCGGGTGGATTTTTCTTCATCTGTCTCATTGATTTTGCAGACATATCAAGAGTATCCTTGGAAGATAACGGTTAATCAGACGATAGACCGGGCTGTGCAAGTCAGTAACCAGGTGGGTGAACCGGTAATCGATTTGGCAAATCGGGAGATGATCGTGTATGTGGCAAAAGAACAACATTTGGATCGGATAACAGTGACTAAAATGCAACTGGGCGGTTCGGTGGGAATTGTCGTTCCTGATCCGACGACGGTAACGAATTTTTCGCGTCCTTGCTCATTTGAAGTGACTCGTTTTGGAGTAACGGAAACTTGGAAAGTGACAATTCTGCATACGGAAGGTGGTGCTGTTTCCGGTGGTGAAACGGTTGCGATGGCCAATCGAATCATTGTAACCGGAATGATTCAAGAAGGTAAGATTCCGGTAATAGAATATAGAGAAAAGAATCCGTCCCAAACGCGGGTGGATGATGGTTGGCAGACGCTTCCGGCAAGTTCCGTAACTGTCAACGGTACTTCCTTCACAGCCACAATAACTGGTTTGAATCCGGGTACGACGTATGTATATCGTGTTGTGATTGATGATATAGCTGGAGAAGAGGTGGAGTGTAAGACCGCTGCGTTAGTGCCATTGACCAATGGGGGTTTTGACGATTGGCATCAAGATGGTAAATTGTGGAATCCGTGGTTGGCAACAGGTGTTTCTTTTTGGGATACGGGAAATAAAGGAGCTACTACTTTGGGAGACAGCAATACGATTCCGACAGGTGATACGAGTAACGGAACCGGAAAGGCAGCCAAGTTAGAATCGCGGTTTGTCGGAGTTGCCGGTATCGGTAAGTTTGCGGCTGGTAATATATTTGCCGGTTCGTATGTCCGTACAGATGGTACTAATGGCGTCTTGAGCTTTGGGCGTCCATTTGAAACTTATCCGACAGGTTTGAAGTTTAAATACAAATATACTTCGGCTGAGATAAATAAAAGTAACGATTCCGATTACAATTATTTGCTGGGCAGACCGGATTCTTGTCATATTTATGTGGCTCTGTCTGATAAGGCAGAACCTTATGAGATCAAAACAAAGAAGTCGGAACGGCAGCTGTTTAGCAAGAATGATAAAAATGTTATTGCTTATGGTGAGTTCATTTCCGCTAAGACCATATCCGGTTATGAGGAATATACAATCCGGTTAGATTACCGTGATTATCGTAAACCCAAATATCTTGTCATTGTGGCTACAGCCAGCAAATATGGTGATTATTTCACAGGAGGGGAAGGTAGTACACTTTATTTGGACGAAATGGAATTGACTTATGATTAGCGATAACCTGTTTAGTGTATCCTTAGTCGGATTATAACAACTAATGATATTCCTTTCTTTTTAGGTTAAGCAATAAATGTGTACCTTTGCCTCTCAAAAAGAGAACACAAGGTATGGAAAAACAGTTTAAGAGAACGCTGATAACTACGGCGTTGCCGTATGCGAACGGGCCGGTGCATATCGGACATTTGGCCGGGGTGTATGTGCCTGCTGATATTTATGCACGCTATCTTCGCCTGAAGGGGGAAGAAGTTTTGATGATCGGTGGATCGGATGAGCATGGAGTGCCTATCACGCTGAGAGCGAAGAAAGAAGGGATTACGCCGCAGGATGTGGTGGACCGTTATCATGGTATTATCAAGAAGTCTTTTGAGGAGTTTGGTATCTCGTTCGATATCTATTCCCGTACGACTTCGGCTACACATCGCCAGGTGGCGTCGGATTTCTTCCGTACCTTATACGATAAAGGAGAGTTTATCGAGAAAACGAGCGAACAGTATTACGACGAGGAAGCAAAACAGTTCCTTGCCGACCGTTATATAACCGGGACTTGCCCGCATTGCGGCAATGAAAAAGCCTATGGCGACCAGTGCGAAGCCTGCGGTACCTCTTTGAGCCCGACGGACCTGATCAACCCGAAATCCGCTATCAGTGGTAGCCAGCCGGTGATGAAGGAAACCAAACATTGGTATCTTCCTTTGGATAAATGGGAACCGTTCCTGCGCCAGTGGATACTGGAAGGGCATAAGGAATGGAAACCGAACGTATACGGACAGTGCAAGAGTTGGCTGGATATGGGATTGCAGCCTCGTGCCGTAAGCCGCGACCTTGATTGGGGGATTCCCGTGCCGGTGGAAGGTGCGGAAGGGAAGGTGCTGTATGTCTGGTTCGATGCGCCTATCGGATATATCTCCAATACGAAAGAACTGCTCCCCGAAAGTTGGGAAACCTGGTGGAAAGATCCTGAAACCAAGATGGTACATTTCATCGGTAAGGATAATATCGTGTTCCACTGTATCGTGTTCCCGGCCATGCTGAAAGCCGAAGGTTCTTATAACCTGCCGGAGAATGTGCCGGCCAATGAGTTTCTTAACCTGGAAGGCGACAAAATCTCCACTTCCCGCAACTGGGCTGTCTGGTTGAACGAATATCTGGTGGATATGCCGGGCAAGCAGGATGTGTTGCGCTATGTTTTGACGGCCAATGCTCCGGAAACAAAAGACAACGATTTTACCTGGAAAGATTTTCAAGCACGTAACAACAATG
>ERZ773194.2792-NODE-2792-length-15922-cov-4.227516_pt1 | contig 15922 bp, 17 predicted proteins | sample MGYA00511240_ERZ773194 | MGnify/ENA primary metagenome ERZ773194 (study PRJEB29015, sample SAMEA2737774) | human gut metagenome | biome: human gut; feature: human-associated habitat; material: faeces | place: China | collected 2012 ... | reverse complement strand
TCGATTTCTAAACACTTGTTGTTATGTAAGTTTCAACCCTATATGTTCAAGAACCCCTGGAGGATGCTTTCCTGGAGATCACCGGGGGCGTTCTCCGATGTACGGTTTCTTCGGAGAGGTGTGCAGGGTCGCTTACGGCGACCTGTGCTTCCTGAGGAGGCATCTGCCTGAGACGGTGGTCTCGGCGATGGTCGGCCCGCTGCTGTATCTGGTGGCGTTCGCATACGGGATGAGGTCAGGGGATTCTGAGGCAGGGGTCAGTTATGTGGCCTATGCGATCCCGGGGATAGTGGCGATGACGTCCATGACGGCCGGATTCACTTCGACGGCTCAGAAGATCATCATCCAGAGGCTGTTCCATACGAGCTTCGACGAGCTGATCCTCAGTCCGATGCACACCTCGTCAATCGTCTTCGGGAAGGCGGTCATCGGGATGCTGAGGGGATTGATCGGAAGCGCGATCCTGTTGGTTCTGGGGTTGTTCCTCACGCCCGATCTCATATTGGGTCCGGGGACGGTCGTCTCCTTGCTTCTATCGTGCGTGATGTTCTCCCTGCTCGGAGTGGCTGCGGGTCTGCTGGCCAGGTCCAGCGTGTCGCTGAATGTGTTCACGAGCCTGGTCATCATGCCGATGACCTTCCTATGCGGCACCATCTTCTCGGTGAGCGCTCTGCCCCCGGTCATCGGTGACATCGTCTGGGCTCTTCCGCTGACGCACTCGTCGGAGGTAATCCGCGCTTCCGCGCTCGGGTGGGACATCCCTTGGATCTCGGTGGCAGTGATGCTCGTCTATCTCATCGTGTTCTATGCGATGGACTATACGATCATCAGGAGGAAGCTCTACCGATCGCCGAAGGGCGCGGTACTCCTCCATGAGCACATCCTCCATACCTGGGGACAGTCCGATCTCGGTCGTGTAGATCAGGCGGACGTGTCCCACGGTGCCCTCCTTCTGTCCGACATCCAACCCGAGCTTCCCGGGGATCTCGACAACGGAGTGGTGGCTCGAGGATGTGAACGCAGGGATGGCGACGATGTTGTCGCACCCGGTCGCCAGGGCCTGCTCCAGTCCCTCCTCGACCGTTGGGGTGTCGAATTCGTTGTAGCAGCAGACCGTTTCGAACCCCATGTCCCTGACGTATCCCGCGTTCAGTTCCACGGTCTCTCTGTTCGCAGGGTCCTTGGAGCCGTGCCCGATCAGCATCACGGTCGTGCGGCCGTCTTTCGGCGCATTCGATTCCACGATCCCCTCCACTACTGCTCTCATTCCCGGATGGATGCCGAACGCTTCGGCGATGACGACGTCGACGTCGCGCCCGTCCAAATCGATCCTCCCGTTGCGTTCCCCGGGTCCGAGACCGAACATCCTGGGAACGAACCTGTCCGCGAAGATCCCCGGGGCGAAGAACAGGGGAAGGACGACGATCCTGTCCGGTTCCTCGGAGGCGATATCGCGGAGCGCGGCCTCCAGGCTCGGTTCGATGCCGCTCTTGTATGCGTGATGCACCTTCCTTCCGAGAGAGGCGGAGAGATGTTCGGCATAGATCGGTGCGGCATCGCCGTTGAGGTCCTCGGACGACCCGTGCGCCACGATGAGAATGGAATCCATGCCGGAGATATCGTCCGATCACATTTAGGGATTCCTGAAGAAATGTAGGTATGCCGTCGGATACGCATCCGACGGCGGAAAAGGGGCTATGCCCCCGTTTAGAATCTGGCCTCTATGAGCCTCTTGACGGCTTCCACGACCTCGGCTGACGAATAGGCCCCGGATGTGGCCTTCATGACCTGGCCGATGATCTTGTTGGCCGCCTTGTCGTTCTTCTGATAGTCGGCGACGACGCCCGGGTTCTGGTCGATGAATCCGTTGATCATCTCCTCCAGGTCGCCAGCGGCCTTTCCGGCGGACTCCGTGTCCTCCCCGGTCATGGCGCACTTGATCTCCATGGTGCATTCGGAGTCGGTAATCTCTCCGGAGACGAACCTGCGGATGATGCCGATTACGTCCTCCGCGTTCCTTCCGGCGGATTCCATGGCCTTCCAGTTGGCGCTGACGGGTCCGGCGACCCACTTGACGGCCGCCGCCGAGTCGAATTCGCCGGCGATCCTCTCGAACATCTCCGCCAACCCCATGGACGTGGCGATGAGCTGCTTGGCCATCCTCTGCTCGATGCCGTACTGGGAGGACATCCTGAGTGCCATCTTCTGGGGGCTCTCCTTTATCTTGATCGAATCGGCCAGCTCCTTGATGTGGTAGATCCCGAGATCGGGCTCGTCGATGTATCCGTAGTCGGCCTCGAATTCCTTCTTCCTGACCGAGATGGTCACACCGCGCTCCTCGTCGAAGCGCCTGGTCTCCCTGTCGATCTTCCCGCCTGCGCGGAGGATCTTCGTCTGGCGGACGACCTCGAATGTGAGGGCGCGCTCCACGTTCTTCAGACCGGTGACGTTCTTGACCTCGCATCTCTCCACTCCGACGGAGATGTTGCAGTCGCAGCGGATGCTGCGCTCGCCGTCTCCCGGCAGATCGATGACGTGACGGATGTCCTCGATGAGCTGCTTGAGGAACTCCCTGGCCTCGGCGGGGCTGGAGAGGTCCGGCTCGGTGACGATCTCCGCCAGGGGGATGCCCGAGCGGTTGTAGTCGACGAGGGAGGACAGGTCCCCCACCCTCTTGGTCTTCCCCGGGTCCTCCTCGACGTGGATCCTGGTGATCCTGATGGGCTTCTTGCCGTCCAGGTAGTAGACTCCGCCCTCTCCGACGGGATTGTCGTACTGGGTGATCTGGACGCTCTTGGACATGTCCGGGTAGAAGTACGTCTTCCTGGAGAACCAGGTGGTGTCGTTGATCCTGCATCCGAGCATCTTGGCCAGCATGATGCCGTACTCGAGGACCTTCCTGTTCAGGACGGGTCTGGATCCCGGCATGCCCAGGCATGTGGGGCAGACGTGGGTGTTCGGCCCCTCCGCCTCGGTCGTGGGGCAGGAGCAGAACATCTTGCTCCTGGTGGGGAGCTGGACGTGTATCTCCAATCCGATCTTCATTGGGCAGGCCTCCTGAGCTCGAACGCCTTCTCCCAATCCTCCGCCATGGAGAACAGGACGTCCTCGTTCCAGTGGTCGGCGACGAACTGCATGCCGATGGGCATGCCGTTCCCGTCGTATCCGCAGGGGACGTTCATGTGCGGCGTTCCCGCGAGGTTGGGCGGGACGGTGAGGTAGTCGGCCTTGTAAGACTCCAGGGCGGTCATCTTGGCGATGTCGTCGAACCTGGGGGCGGCGAAGGGCATTGTCGGGGTGAGCACGGCGTCGTGGTCCTTCAGGATCGACTTGTAGTCGTCGATGACGATCTGCCTGACCTGCCTCGCCTTGGCGTAGTACCTGTCGCGGTATCCGACCATCCTCGTGAACGTTCCGAGGAGGATCCTCCTCTTCGCCTCGTCTCCGAAGTCCTTGGAACGGATCGACGAGAAGTAGTCATCGAACTTGAGGGACAGGTCCCCCTCCTGGTCCCCGTACCTCATCCCTACGTATCTGGCGAGGTTGGTGGACGCTTCGGACGTGGCGATGACGTAGTAGGCGGGGATCGCGTACTTGAAGGAGGGCATGTCGACCTCCTCCACGTCGATCCCCATGGACCTGAGGGATTCCAGAGCCTTGCCGAATGCGGATTCGACATCCTTCGAGAGTCCCTGCATCCCCTCTCTGGGGACCGCGACGCTCTTCATCCTCCTGCCCTCGTTCCTGAGTTCGGGCTGGATGCAGGACGTGGGGTCCTTCTCGTCCTTCCCTGCCATGATGGAGATGTAGGTCCTGAGGTCCCCGGCCTTGGCCGAGAGGACCCCGATCTTGTCCAGGGAGTTCCCGTAATCGATCAGACCGTACCTGGACACCCTGCCGTAGGTGGGGGCGATCCCGTAAACGCCGCAGAAGCTGGCGGGGCAGCAGATGGATCCTCCTGTGGATACTCCGAGGGAGACGTGGTCCTCGATGGCCATGGCGGCGCATGCCGAACCTCCGGATGATCCTCCGCAGGCCCTCTCGAGGTCGAACGGGTTCCTGGGGATCTCGTATGCCGAGTTGGCGGAGAAGGTCCCGAATCCGAACTCGTCCATGTTGGTCTTCCCGATCAGCTTCCCTCCGGCGGCGCGCATCTTGGCGATGGACGTGGCATCGAAGACGGGGTGGTACCCCTCCAGGATCCTGGATCCGGCGCAGGTCTCCATGTCCATGGATGTGAGGTTGTCCTTGGCGGAGAACAGGAATCTCGCATCGCCGGGCTCGGTGTCGTCCGTCATGGCGTGGAACATGCCGTACTTCTGGTTCGTCTCCTTCAGGGAGGCGAGGACGGATGCCATCGTCATGAGAGCCTGGGCCCCCTGACGTACCTGTCGTAGGTGTTCATGTCTTTGAGAAGGGCGTCCGAATCGAATTCGATCCTCGGTTCGTCCTCCCTGATGATATCGGTGACCCCGATCGGGTCTATGCCGTATGAATCGCACTCCGGAGCCTCGTCGAGCAGCTCGAAGTAGCCAAGGATGTCGCCGAGGTCCTTGCTGTATCTGTCCAGCTCCTCCTCAGTGAGCTTGATATGGGCCGTCCTTGCGACCCTTTCTACGGTTTGCCTGTCCATTGGTCAGACCTTCTATGGCGCGAAGGTAGCGGGAGGCATCTAATAACAATTGTGCGCGCGAGAGGGATGCGGATCAGGGATGGTTCGCAGAATGGATCGTCAAACCACCTCACGGAAATACAGCCAAACCACCTCACGGAAATACAGCCAAACCACATCGTTAATGATTAATATGCAAGTGTGTATCCTCTATTCATGGTCGATTATCGTCCTCGCACAATAGAGCCTGAATTGAGGCTCTCTTTGGAAGCGTTCGGGGCTGTCCAGATAGCAGGTCCAAAGTGGTGCGGTAAGACGACTACCTCAAAGCAATTCGCTCAAAGTTCGATCGACATCGACAAGGTCCTGGCCTCATCCTCTGCTGATTTTGAAAGAATCGAATTGTTGCCTGATTCGATCCTGGCTGGTGAGAAGCCTCGTTTAATCGATGAATGGCAGCTGTCTCCAGGCATATGGGATGCCGTTCGTCGCAATGTCGATGATATCGGCGGTTCGGGGCTGTTCATCCTCACAGGGTCGTCGACCGTCGACTCGAGAAAGATAAAGCACAGCGGTGCAGGGCGTATAGGAACCATCTTCATGAGGACTATGAGTCTCCATGAATCCGGACAATCCACCGGAGGGGTCAGCCTGTCGGATCTCTTCCAAGGGAAAGACAAGGTGTCCGATTACACAGAGAACGGTACGGAGGCCATAGCCAGGTTGTTGGTCCTCGGCGGATGGCCGGGTACGCTGGGAAGATCCGATGCCGCCATCCGCAAGAATGTCGAGGGTTACTGTCATAGAATCGTAAACGGAACGTCCCAACTGCCTGGTGATTTCATTCCGAATCCAGAGAGGATGGTCGCGGTTCTGACATCACTGTCCCGCAACGTCTCGACCACAGCATCCAAAGCAAGCATCCTGGCCGATGTGACCTCTTCGGGGCGTTCCATGAGCGGATCCACGCTAGATCGCTATCTGGCATATCTCCGCCGGAACTATGTCATAGAGGATCTTCCGAATTGGTCTCCGAAGCTGCGTACGAAAACGGTCATCAGGTCGTCACCTGTCCGCCATTTCTTCGATCCAGCAATAGCCGCGATGCTCCTGGATGCCACTCCGACCGACCTCTTGAACGATTTCGAGACGTTCGGATTCCTGTTCGAATCGATGGTCGTGCGCGATATCAGATCGTATGCCCAGGCCATAGATGGGAAGGTCTACCACTACAGGGACAAGGACGGTCTGGAATGCGATATCATCATCCGTCTCGGAGATGGGAGATGGGGTGCTATGGAAGTGAAGCTCGGATCCGAGAGAGGCATCGAGGAGGGTGCCAGGAATCTTCTGAGGTTCAGAGACAAGGTGAGCGATCGGTTCCGTAGCAGGCTCTCGTTCATGGCGATAGTCGTCTCGACCAATCTGGCATATACGCGCGCGGACGGCATCCATGTCATCCCGTTGGCCTGCCTGAAGGAGCGATGCCCTTCAGAGCAGGTCGGAGACGAGCCAGGAGATACCGGTCTTGATCTTCTGCAGGAAGGTCCTGTTCTCGTACATCTCGGATGTGTACTCCGTGCAGGATTCCAGGTCCCTGAAGAACGCATCGTCCATCCGTTTCCCGACATCCTCGGAATGGATCATCGCGTTCGCTTCGAAGTTAAGCTCCATGCTCCTCTCATCGAAGTTCGCGGATCCGACGGAGCATCCCCTCCCGTCGACGACCATCGTCTTGGAGTGGACGAATCCGTCGCGGTATTCGTACACCTTCACGCCGTCGCGCATCAGGTCGTGGGCGTACTTGCGGTTGCACCAGTAGACGAACGGATGGTCCGCCTTGTCTGGGATGATGATCCTGACATCCACTCCGCGCATCGCCGCAGTTCTCAGGGCGTACATGCACGCCTCGTTCGGAGCGAGATAGGGGGTGTGCAGCAGGATGGAATCCTTTGCGCCCTCGATCATCATCAGGTACTGGAACGCGATGCCGTTCCTCCCCTGCATGTCCGGTCCGCCGTTGACTATCTGGACGGGGATGCTCCCGGGTCCGCCGCAGGAGTCGCAGGGGTAGTATGAGGTGTCGGCGACGATGTCCTCCCTCGACGCATAGCGCCAGTCCAGGGCGAATCTGACCTCCAGGGGGATGACCGCGGAGCCCTCGATCCTTGCGGCGGAGTCCCTCCAGTTGCCCATAGGGCCTTGTCCGAGGTATTCCACGCCTATGTTGAAACCGCCGATGTATCCGATCCTCCCGTCGATGACGGCGATCTTTCTGTGGTTGCGGTTGTTCTTCTTCGGGCTCAGGAGCACGGCGGTCGTGGAATGGAACAGACGGACCTTCCCTCCCGCCCTCTTCAGCTCCGCCGTCAGGCGAGGGCCAGTGTTGTATCCGAGGGCATCCGCCAGCAGGCGCACCTCCACTCCTGCCTCCGCCTTCTCGGCCAGGATGTCCATGATCTCGTCCCCCAGAGGGTCCTTTCTGATGATGTAGTACTCCAGATGGATGAACCGCTCCGCATTGCGGAGGTCCTCCTTCAGATCCCGGAACTTGTCGTTCCCGTCGGTGTAGAGCCTTACGTCGTTGTCCGATGTGTAGTAATAAGCCCCCGCCGCGTCCAGCGTACGTGCGGCAACGGCATCCACCTTCCCGGTCTCGCCATCCGATTCGATCCTGTCGAGTCCTGCCGTCCTCAGGGATTCCATCAGCTCCTCCGGGGTGTTCCTAGGGCGGAACGCGTACCTGGAGTAGAACGTCTGTCCGAAGAACAGGTACAGCACGAATCCTCCTATGGGGAAGACGATCAGCGCCAGCGACCAGAACAGCGCCTTGTTCGGATCCTCCCGCTCCATGAGGAGCATAGAGAGGATCAGCACCAGGTCGGACAGGTAGATTATCGGAAGGAGCGACTCGAGCATCGAACGTCAACCCCGGATGCCCATAGATAACATTGACGTTCGATGCTTCAGCGGAACATCACGATCCCGTAGAAAGTGATGGAATCGTCGCTGAACGCGAATTCCTTGCCGATGCTGTCGAAGTAGTTCTTCATGTCCGTCCCGGTTGACGATATCGAAGGGACCAGCTGGTCGGGGAACCTGCAGGGCTCCGGATACGAGCATACTCCGCAGTACCCGCATTCGCCGTCGGCGAATCCCATGCACTCGAATCCCGCCCTCCTCATGGCGAGGACCGTGGCCCTCACGGCCGTGTGGACCTCCTTCATGGCCTCCTTTATCGCGGCCTCGTCCTCCACGTCGATGACGAACCTCTTCTCCATCACGAGGGCGGAATCGTATCTCTTGCGGAGGGAATCCATCTTGTCGGTCCATCCCGGAGGGCATCCCCAGTTCGTGCCGTAGGTGCCGCACAGGTTCTCCTTGCATGAGTTCAGGCATCTGATGGCATCCTCCTCGGAGTGCTCCGGCAGAGGTGCTTCGCATACCATCCAGCCCATGGCCTCGGCATCCTGGCATGAATCCTTCCAAGAAGTCATGACGGACGTCTGGGGATGTGAGGATTTAAGCCTTATCGGCAGGCTTTTTAACGGTCCTTTTCGTCATGGGACTCATGGCAGAAGCCTCTCCAGAGAAGAAGATCGCCGCAGCGATGAAGGCGATGGATGAAGGGGACTTCAAGAAAGCATACACCGCTTTCAAGAAGCTGGTAGTCGAATTCCCCGACAACGCCGACGTGTGGTACTACAAGGCCGAGTGCGGCAACTACGCGTCCGGGATGTTCGGCGCGAAGGTCGACACGCAGGAGATCATGGACGCGTACAAGAAGGCCATTGAGCTGGACGGCAGCCGTGTGGACTACTATCAGTCCTACGGTCTGTTCTGCATCTCCATCAACAAGTACGATGAGGCCGAGGGCGCCTACAACGAGGCCGCCGAGATCGATGAATCGATGTCCCCGTCCCTCTACTCCGAGTTCGCCATCGAATACTACAACAACGTCATGGCCACCTACGGCGAGATCATGGAGGACCCCAAGGCCCGCGCACCCTATGCGAAGAAGGCCCTGTCCTACATGCTCAAGGCTCTCGACATCGAGCCCGAAGAGGCCAAGAATCTGCTCTGAGCAGGCTTCAAACAATAGCCGGCCGTCCTTTCCAGGCGGTCGGCGCTTACATTCCATTCTTTCTCTGCAGTTCTCCGTACGGTTCTCACGTATGATTGATATGTACAATCGTCTAACGTGATGCCATTCTGACATCCATACGTCTATCTTTGTTCTGAAATCTATCATATTGGATGGGTGAAAAGGCGTTTCATGCCCATTTTTGTGCAATATCTTAAGTAGTATAGACGTTTGCGCAGTTTCAGTAAGGTCATTTAGACAATTGAGGCATATAATGAACTCAAAAAAGACACTGTTCGGATTGGCGGCTGTTCTGGTAATCGCCGCCCTCCTCTTCACGGTCGTTCCGTCGGCCGTCTCCGCGGACCATGTCGCGGGAGAGGATCCCAACGACTTCGCCAACATCTCGTGGATTGCGATCTGCTCGATCCTCATATTCATCATGACGCCCGGCGTCGCCCTGTTCTACGGCGGCATGCTCAGGAAGCAGAGCATGACCTCCGTCATCGCCCAGACCCTCCTCGCCATGGCGGTCATGGGGATCTCCTGGGTGGCCGTCGGCTACTCCCTCGCGTTCTCCGAGGGCAACGCCCTCATCGGAGGATTCGACTACATCTTCTTCAACGGACTGAGCGACTCCGTCATCGCCGACGGCAGCACGATCCCCGACATGGAGTTCGCCGTCTTCCAGATGATGTTCGGACTCATCACCGCCGGCATCGTCCTCGGTGCCTGCGCCGAGCGCATAAGATACACGGCGATCACCTGGTTCCTCGTCATCTGGTCCATCCTCGTCTACGCCCCCATGGCCCATATGGTCTGGGGCGGAGGATTCCTCGCCAACCTCCCCGCAGGCCTCGTCACACTGGACTTCGCGGGAGGAACAGTCGTCCACATCTGCGCCGGAACCACCGGTCTGGCTCTCGCCTGCTACCTCGGCAAGCGCAACTCCAGGACAATCAAGAGGGCTCACAGCATCCCCATGGTGTTCTTCGGATGCTTCCTCCTCTGGTTCGGATGGTTCGGATTCAACGGAGGATCCGGACTCGCCGCCAACGGACAGGCAATCAGCGCCATGACCGTCTCCATGATCGCAGCGGTATGCGCTATGGCGGCATGGGCCGTCGTCCAGTATCTCCATGTCGGACGTGTCGGCGTCCTCGGGCTCGCAGCGGGTTCCATCGCGGGACTCGTCGCGATAACCCCCGCCGCGGGATACGTGACCCCGATCACCTCCATACCCATCGGTCTGGTCGGAGGGGTCCTGTGCTACTTCGGAGTCATCTTCATGCGCGAGAAGTCGGGCATCGACGATGCCCTCGATGTCATGGGGGTCCACGGCATCGGAGGCATCTGGGGCGCCATCGCCACAGGTATATTCGCAGAGAACTACTGCGATGTCGGCGGTCTGATCACAGGCTCCTGGGAGCTGTTCGTCGGGAACATCGTCGCGGTCGTCGTGACCCTGGTGTTCTGCTTCGTGGTGTCCTACGCGATCATATGGGTCCTCGGAAAGGTCATGAGGGTCCGCGCGACGGAGAACGAGGAGCTCATCGGTCAGGATCTTGTCGAGCACGGAGAGCTCGCTTACGTGATGTGATATCCATGAAGATGGTAATGGCAATAATCAGGCCCGAGAGGCTGCAGTGCGTGAAGGACGGCCTCAAGGAGAAGGGGATCAACGGGATCACCATCACCCACGTCACCGGTCACGGCGAGCAGATGGGGCTGGTGTTCACCACCAGGGTCGGCGAGTTCATCGTCGACGAGATCGAGAAGATCAAGATCGAATCCGTCGTCGAGGACGACCAGGTCCAGATGGTCATCGACACCATCCGCGCCAAGGCGGAGACCGGCCATCCCGGCGATGGGAGGATCTTCATCCTCCCAGTGCTGGAGTCCTACAAGATCAGGTCTGAGAAGACCGAATGAGATCCAGGGGGCTTGGAACCCCCGGAAAACGTTTTTCCAAACGATTTCCCTCTTTCTCCCCCCCGTTCTCGTCGGCTGTTATCTGCAGACATCCGTCTAATCCGGGCCTGCAGACACGGTCATTTGACGCGCATCATCAGATTTTTCCAGGCGGAAATCTGACAATCTGCTCTACGATTAGTTGTTTGATGGTTATGTTCAAATACAATTAGATATTTGTCTAATTCATCTCAGCAATGGGATACAATCGGAGAGTGAATCGGTTTGAAGCTAGTTATGAAGGCGGTCACAGGGATCGTCGCATTGCTGTCCCTGACGGTCTTCGCACTGCCTGACGTATCGGCCGCGTTGGACTCTGGAACGGTCGATCCGACATCGAGCGTATTCATGTTCTTCTGCGGGATGCTCGTGTTCATCATGGCACCCGCCATCGCATTGTTCTACGGAGGCATGCTAAGGAAGCAGAGCATGACCTCCATGATGGCCCAGTGCCTCGGTGTCATGGGTCTCGTCATGGTGATCTGGTGGGTCGTCGGATACTCCCTCGCCGCGGGCGGCGACGGGCAGTTCATCGGGAACCTGGATTACATCTTCGGCAGCGGTCTGTCGATCGAGGAGGGCAACGGGAACATCCCGACGCTGCAGTTCTTCCTGTTCCAGGGATTCTTCGCCATCGTGACCTCATGCATCGTGTTCGGTGCCACTGCCGAGAGGATAAGGTACCCCGCCATCCTGGCGTTCCTGACCCTCTGGTCGTTCCTGGTCTATGCGCCCATGGCGCACATGGTCTGGTTCGGAGGATTCCTCTCGGACGGGATCACGGAGCTCGGATTCCCCGCACAGGACTTCGCGGGAGGAACCGTCGTCCACATGTGCTCTGCAGTGTCCGGAGTCGCATGCGCCGTCGCCATCGGGAGAAGGAGCAACAGGATCACCACCGGACGTTCCCACAACGTGCCGATGATGTTCCTCGGAGCCATGATCCTCTGGCTCGGATGGTTCGGATTCAACTGCGGATCCGAGGGGGCCTTCGACGAGATCTCCGTGCTCGCGATGGTCAACACCATGCTCGCATCCGCCGTGAGCACCATCGCATGGATCATCATCCAGTGCCTGCACGTCGGAAGGGTCAACGTCACCGGCCTCTGTGCCGGAGTCCTTTCCGGACTGGTCGGAATCACTCCCGGATGCGGATTCGTGGATCCGTGGGCGGCGGTGATCATCGGAGCCGCGGCCGCAGTGGTCGTCTACTTCGGGATCATCTTCATGCGCGAGAAGTCGGGCATCGACGATGCCCTCGACGTCATGGGTGTCCACGGTATCGGAGGTATCTGGGGCTGCATAGCCGTCGGTATCTTCGCGGTGTCCGGCTACAGCTGGGTCGGAGACGGCGGTCTTATCGAGGGCAACCTCGATATGCTCGTCGGACAGCTCGTGAACGTCGTGGTCACTCTGGTCTACTGCTTCGTCGTGTCCTTTGTGATCATGAAGGTCATCGACTGGATCATGATCAAGGCGACAGGACGCGGAGCGAGATTGAGCGAAGAGGAGCAGATGATCGGCTCCGATATCGTGGAGCACGGAGAGCCCTCCTACGTGATGTGATTGCTATGAAGATGATAGTAGCGATATTCAGGCCCGAGAGGCTCCAGTGCGTGAAGGACCGCCTCAAGGACATCGGCGTCAACGGGATGACGATAACCCACGTCACCGGACGCGGAGAGCAGATGGGTCTCGTCTTCACGACGAGGGTCGGGGACTTCATCGTCGACGAGATCGAGAAGGTGAAGCTGGAGATTGTGATCGACGACGAACGCGTGGACGATGTCGTCGCGGCGATCAGGAAGACTGCCGAGACCGGACACCCCGGAGACGGAAGGATCTTCCTGATTCCGGTGCTCGAATCGATCAGGATCAGATCGGAGGAGGGCAAGGCCGAGGAGTCTTGAGGTCTTCGCATAGCACTCTGGGGAGTTGAGCCCCCATCCCTCCGCCCGCATTGGTACTCAGGCGGAGGGTTCCATTCTCAAACCTCGAACCGTCCCGATATGCTGCTCTTCAGTATGTTTCGGAGACGTCTTACGTATGTGTTGAATGTTACGAATCTTTAATTAGTAACACTGTATTGTTGAGACAGCGCCTGGAAGGAGAGATCCCGGGCGTCAAGTGGTAGAAATGTGGCTAGTTGTCTCAGCAATAGCGGCTCTGATCGCTACTGGAGCATGGATACACCGTCCCGGAAAGAACTACTACGGTCAGCTCTCGTTCGGTCTCTGGGCTCTGACGGCGATGATCTCGGTGGATCACGTCATCGGCTGGTTCCTCGAAGGTGCGGAGGGCGATTTCCTCGAGATCGGCGTGGAGCCTCTCGTTCTCAGCCTCTGCATGCTCATCCCCATCTTGGCCGTCTGGGAGCTCTTCGTCGTCATCGACAGGCTCGGTTTGAGAAGGAACGCGTGCGATGAAGCTAGCAGAGAGATCTCCGAAGAGGTGGCTTGAAATGGCTTGTTTTCTGGTTGCGGCGACGGTCGGCGTGTTCACGACCGCTTTCAGGAACCGGATTCCTGAGAAGTATCACATCGGCTGGTTGAACATCATGATCTGGGCCAGCGTGCTCGCCCTTCTGGTGGAGCATATCTGGCAGGGGGAGATCGTTCCGTGGTTCCCGTTCCTGACCGCGATGTCGGATCCCGCCGATACGGCGGAGATGCTGACCGAGATGGCTCAGATCGGGATACCGATGCTCCTGGTCGTTCTGGCCATCTGGGGCGTTATGGTCTATGCTGCGAACAGGGTTCCCTGCATGTCCGCAGCTGCCGATTCGAGCTGATCCTATACGGCTGTCCCGTCCGTCCGAGGGCGGGTCCGCCTGCAAACCCCAATCTCCATCCACGGGATGCCTCCGTTCGAGCGTGTAGAAGCGCAAGAACCCGTGGATGGAGCTCTGATGGATTCGAGACCTCGCGGTAGTCGGAGATGAATGATGGAAAAGGATGGTAGCGAGGGGTCGATTTGAACGACCGATCTCCGGGTTATGAGCCCGACGGGATATCCTGGCTACCCCACCTCGCTGTGATTCCACCCTAGCGGGGTGGCATATTTAACGTTTTCTCGGATACAGCCTCAGAAGAGCTTCTTGAGGAACATCAGGTCGTCGATCTTCCCCTTGATCTGGATCTTCTTGAGGACGTATGCGCGCATGGGCCTGAGGGTTCCGTCGATGAGTCCCCTGAGGTTTTCGGGAGTGGTGATGACGGTGACGTCGGCGTTCTCGTCGAGCCCCTCCTCGAAGGCGTAGATGCGGGCGTCCTTGAGCCTGAGTGTGTAGGACTCGTCGCCGAGGTCGAGGTTGAAGACCTTCACCAGGTGCTGGACGTCCTTCTTGAGCTCCGGGTCCTTCTCCATCTTCTTGTGGAAACGGTCGATGACCGCCTGAATCTCCTGCTGCATGCTCATGCTTTTCACCAATCGTCGAGCCTCCTGACCGACCTGGCGGATATCATCTGCCTGATCGGCTCCCAGGATCTCCGAGTATGCGGGGGAGGACATCCGTTGTCCTTCATCCACGCCTCTATGAAATCCATGGTGTAGTGGTCGCTCGGGTATCCGCTTCCGAAGTCTCCGAGCTCCCTGTGGAGCTCATCGATCATGCGGTCGCGGGTGACCTTCGCTATTATGGAGGCCGCTGATACCACGGGGTACGTATCGTCGGCTTTATGCTTTGCGATAATTGCAGGGCCATCCACCAAAGTATCCAGTCTGGCCGAGAATTTCGTCTCGTTCACGTCGGGACAGTCCGCGTAGACCGTGGTGCAGGGATGCGCGGATACGGCCTCCGCGAACATCCTGAGCTCGACGTCGTTGAGGGACATCTCCTTCCTGCGGGTGTCGATATCATCTGCGGACGCGATCACGACATGCCATCCGTCAGCCTTGGACACGATCTCGTCGTACATCCGCTCCCTCGTCTTCGGAGTGAGCTTCTTGGAATCCCTGACACCTATCTTGGAGAGGACGTCGTCGTCCTCCACCCATACGGCGCCTACGACCAGCGGACCCATGACCGAGCCCCTTCCCGCCTCATCTACTCCGCAATGCATTATCAACCCTTTTCCTTGTAGATTGCGCTCCATTAAAGATGGATTCGAGATTTAGGCGGACCATGACTCTGAAGTGCGACCTGCAATACGGCAAGGGCGATGCCAGTTATAAGCTAACCCGTGTCGGGGTGCGCAACGTCCGCAAGCCCGTTCTCGTCAAGAGGGAGGGTCTCGGAAGGACCCTCAACAACACCCTCAGCTGTTCAATGGACATCTTCGTGGACCTCCCCGCCGACCAGAAGGGGTCCCACATGTCCAGGAACGTCGAGGTCATCAACGAGGTCGTCGAGGAGAGCATGCGCAATCCCGTAACCGCGATCGAGGATATGGCGGCCGACATCTGCAGGAAGCTCCTGGAGCACCACGAGTACGCGCAGAACGCCGAGGTCCACATCACCGCGGAGTACTACAAGCCCAACAAGACCCCCCAGGGAAGGGACACCTTCGAGATCTACACCCTCCTCGCCGGAGGAACGATCGTCCGCGGCGGACCGGTCACCAAGATGGTGGGCGCCCGCGTCGTGGGGATGACCGCATGCCCCTGCGCCCAGCAGACCGTCACGGAGATGCTCGGCTACAGCGGCGAGATGCCCGTGATGTCCCACAACCAGAGGAACGTTTGCACCCTGCAGGTCACCATGCCGGAGAACGTCTGCATCGAGGCGGAGGACCTGATCGACCTGGTCGAGGATTCCTTCTCGTCCCCCACGTTCGAGCTCCTGAAGAGGCCGGACGAAGGACAGGTGGTCATCAACGCCCACAGGAACACCAAGTTCGTGGAGGATGTGGTCAGGGGCGTGCTGCAGAGGTTCGTCACCAAGTTCGCCGATCTTCCCGACGACGTGGCCGTCGATGTGCAGAGCGACTCCGAGGAGTCCATCCACAAGCACGACGCCTACGCCCAGAGGGTGGCCACACTCGGCGAGCTCAGGCTCGAGAACAATTGAAACCATGGGGGTTCAATCCCCCGGAAACGATTTCTTGTGTAGTCTTGAGACGGTAGTTTCGATGGTTGGCAGCTAGTTCGGTTGTTTGCATCGCAATCCGTCGAAAGTGGGGTCTCCGGCTAGTTGGATGTATCTATGGTGGAGAATCGATGTTTCTTTTATATAGGTATTAAGACACAATTCATCATGTCGCAAGCCTCTTGGACATATAGGGTTGAAAGGTGACTTACAAGAAAATTGGTAAGAA
>ERZ773194.2783-NODE-2783-length-15975-cov-4.563819_pt1 | contig 15975 bp, 18 predicted proteins | sample MGYA00511240_ERZ773194 | MGnify/ENA primary metagenome ERZ773194 (study PRJEB29015, sample SAMEA2737774) | human gut metagenome | biome: human gut; feature: human-associated habitat; material: faeces | place: China | collected 2012 ... | reverse complement strand
CTGACTGTTAATATATCAAAGAAGTTTTTAGTATTTGCTTTATTTTCCGGGAGGGTGTCATGAAAAAATACGGGATTTTATTGATAGGCTGTGGTTATATAGGTTGTGAACACTTAAAAGATATTTATTATCGACCTGAATTTGAAATAGTGGCGGTTGTTGACAAATCTGAGGAACGGGCGGCATTAGCAGCCAAAAAGTATAACGCACTCAGTTATGGAAAAGATTATAAGCCGTTCCTTTCTGACAAGCGAATACAAATTGTAATAATAGCTACTTATCCTGATACTCATCTGAAAATAGCAAAAGAATGTTTATTATACGGCAAGCATGTATTGTGTGAAAAGCCAATAGCGCGTACTTTTGAGGAAAGTTTAAAGTTTTATAATATGGCGCTTAAAAGCAAATGCAAGGTTCAGGTGGCATATATTTTGCGCCACAATAAATCGTATCATAAAATTAAAGAATTGATAGATTCTAAAATAATAGGCGAACTTAAAGTTATAAGAATGGTACAAAACCAACATATATCAGACTGGTCAAGGTATTGCTCGTTACTTGAAAATTGCATGCCTATTGTGGATTGCGGAGTACACTATATTGATATTGTGCGTTGGTTTACCGGATCTGAAATAACGAAAGTTTCAGGTTTTGGCACTAAAATTGACGAGGATTCACCGAAGTATAATTATACAATAATGAATTTTGAAACCGAAAACGGCTGTCAAGGTTTTTACGAAAGCTGTTGGAGTCGTAATATCGGTGCACAAAATGTCAAAGAATTTATCGGAACTGAGGGAAGAATCACACTTACACTTGCAAAGCATCGAGGAGAAGAAATTGCAGATGGAGATTTAATTAGGATTTATCCAAAGGATTCGGAAGAGTATCGTTCGATTTGTTATAAATCAGTGTATAAAGATATGTATGCGCAAATATTATCTCTAATAAATAGCATTGAGAACGATACTCCTACTGTTCCATCGCTTGAGGATGTTTTCAAAGCACAACAAATAGCTTTGGAAGCAGAAAAAGCGATTTTGAACAAAATTCCTGTTTCAGTTGAGAGTCATGGGGTTATGCCTTTGAAAGAAAAAGATAAAATGTCTGTATTCTGAAATTTAAAGATTAACTGTGGCTTCGTAAATGAATTTATAGATTAAAATACGAAATAGTAAAGACTGCCCTATAAATAGGGAATGAAATGCTACTATTTAATCAAACGGATTTGTTTGATTTATACTTTTAAAATGTAGCGTGAATCTTTAACGCCGTCTAATGAAATTTAGGCGGCGTTAAAAAATATAAAAATTTTTTATTTAAAAACTTAAGATTTGCCTCGGAAATTTGTTTTAATATAAATGTAAATACGCATAACCTCTTAACTTTTAGGTTTGTAGGTGTGAAATGCGTAATTATTTAGATATATTATTGGAGGAATTATTGTCACGCGGCAAGGTAAGCCGCAATTGTCTTGAAAAGGATTTACATACAATCAGTCAAAAGCAGGCAAAGCTTGAGTTTAGAAAAATACTGGATAAGTTAGCGGTAAATGTAATTGAAAACAATCTTGAAAGCGAAATGTTGATGCAGGCGCTATTAGAATTAGCGCGAGTAGAGCGGATTATAATTGTATTACATTTTTTGTGCGGTATGGAATTATCTGAAATAGCCTATCTTTTGGAAACGGATTTGAACAGTATTTATGTTCAGAAATGTACCGCAATTAAGCATTTGAAAAAAATATTGATGTAACAACGGTTTTCACTGTGTTATATATGAACCTTGAAAAATATGCCTATGGGCATTATAGAAAGCATACTGTAAAACAGCAGGAGAGCGGCGTTTATTAAAACGCAGAAAGCAAAGGTGTGACAGCCTTTGTCCGCGATGATCCTTTTAAAAGACACTTGCCGTGGGCTTGGACGGCAAGCGGGCAGAAGTCAGCCCGTTACAGTATGTCCCTGCGGAGGGGCTAAATACTCCGTGGATTGTTTTTTAATTTAACATTATTTTCTCACACTGTTGTTGTGTACTCAAAAAGCGGAAAGTCAAATTTGACAAAACAGATCAGATGTGTATACTGAAGAACGGTGGCTGTATTGCCGGCATTCTTCGGTATGCGAAAATAACGGAGGTGCTGTATGCAGATCGAAAGCAAAGGAAAAAGACCGAAAGAGCTTAACCCCGCGCAAACGCAGATTTACAACATAAACGGCACGGTTATAAAGGTTGAGCCAAAATTCAGGGAAACGGGCAAAACGCTGTTTTCTTCACTCGGTCGTATGATTTTCAAAGATTTTAAGCAATCCTAAAATCCTTTCGGCAGCCACTTATAGTTTTATGTACTGTTTATTTGACTGCGGGAAGGAGGAATCATGTATAGAACGAAAAATGAAATAAAATGTTGCGATGTAGCTTTTCTTTATGAGCGTCTGTCACGAGACGACGAGTTGGATGGTGAAAGCAACAGCATAGCTAATCAAGACGGAATTTGTCAAGGGGGCTTTCTGCAAAAGTTACAAATTGTTCAATAATTATGTATTCTCACATCAATTTTTTCTCATCTTTTTCAGTACCAAAGCAGATGTTTCCGGAATCCTGGTCATCGTAAACCTTGAACACCGTTCCATACTCTTTCATAAAGCTGAAATCAAAAGTACTTTTCAGCTTGAAAGGAATCCCGTCGATGTACTGCAGATAATACCCTTTGAAATACCATGTCGGCACAGGATTACGCATATTATCGTACCAAGACAGAACCTCCTTGGCTTGGTTCAGCATGGTGTTTACTTCGTCCTGCCCAAACGGAATTGCCCAATATACAGACGAGAGAGTATTGCTTGAAATGTAAAGTGCAAGCAATCTCCAAAACCCCATAGGTACGTTATCATCAAAGTATCCGTTCACAATGCCGGAAGCAAAGAGAGGGGCTTTCTGAGCACACCACACAATGCGGTTAAAACGGATTTCCCAATCCTCCTGTGTTGCAGGAGCAGGAATGGAGTGGATCTTGCGAAGAATACGTCCCGCTTCCAAGACATATATATACTGCTCGGTATCGGAATAGCCCAACATGATCTGTTTCAGCATCTTCGCCGTCGATCCAACTTTGGATGGAATAGGATGCATCTTTAAGGCGGCTTATTTCATTAAATATATTGTTGCAAATGAAATTTTAATAGCTTGATCATCGAATGAATTAAAAATGAAAAGCGTTGATCCACTCGTTCATCAGAGAATCCATTCTTTTTTTGCCCTTTGCAATTTGATTTTTATCCATGCCATTGATGTTCCAAACCATGTACAGATCATACAAAGCACCATCATGGAAAAGATAAGCACATTTGTTATAATAAGGGAACTTACCGTTTAGGTTGCTGCTATCGACAATCAGCCATTCATCACCCTGCTTTGATTTTAATCTGGTCTGCTTCGTTTTGGCAGTTACATCATCTGATATAGTTCCCATTTGCCCTGGGGTTGCATTTCCACCTTTGAAATATAGCTCTTTATTTTCTTCGAGACGAATGTGGTCAATTTCGTACGAGGTTTCGATGCAAAGAGTATCTAAAGTGTAGTCGTTTTCTCCTATAGTTGCTTCTAATGTGAGCGTGACTTTGTCATTGGGGCGATATTTCCAGTTGGCGGCCACCCATTTATTATATCCGGAAAAATCGATGGCATCTTCGGTAGATGAAAAAGTTTGTTCATAATAACCCGGCATTGCACCGGAATCCGGCATTTCTTCGGTCAAGTTATCTTGCTGATATTTTTCAACAAGAGCCTTTTTCATGCTGTCAAAACTGCCTTGAAGGGAATTTGGGTCTACTTCCTGTGCTTTCCAATTTATAGTGTATTCTGATTCCCCGTATTTAGAATGATGCTTACTCATCCACATTCCATATTTCCGTGTTGCATATGCGGTAGAACCCATAGCCAATAGAATGACAAGGATAACTGCAGCAACTTTGGGAAATTGATGCTTCGATTTCCTTTTAGAAGTACACTCTTCCCATGATTCTAATAAAAAACGGTCTTCTATGTTGGCAAGACATTCCAAATATATCTTATCACTCACAAGCTCTTTTTTCTTGCGAATTTGGTTATCTCTCGCAAGTTTCTTCTCTTTACAAAGTTGGTTATCTCTCGCAAGCTTTTTCTCTTTATAAAGTTGGTGATCACTCACAAGCTCCTTCTTCTCAAAATAGTTTTTATTCTTCATAGGCGATATCTCCCTTCCAAATAATGTTTAAGTCGCTTCCTGGTACGAAATAATTTGCTTTTGACTTTACTCGCTCCATAACCGGTTCGCTCAGACAATTCAGCAATAGACTCCCCAAACCAATAACGATGTACAAAGAGATAGCGGTCTTGTGCTTGTTCAACAGCCAGGAAATCATTAATCAATTCCGTCAGTAAACTTTCTTCGTCCACTTTATTTGGGATGATATTTTGGAGTTCATTAGATAATTCTATGACTTCCGCTTTGCGCTTTTGACGCTCTTTACTTCGAATCTTATTTAGTGCCTTATTCCGACAGATTCGTGCAGTGTATGCGAATAAATTATCTGGTTTCTTTGGTGGGATACTGTGCCATACTGCAAGTAGCACATCGTTTACACATTCTTCTGCGTCCTCTACAGAAACAAAGTTGCATGCCAATGTCATAAGCTTTGCAGAATATTGTTCCTGAAGCAGCTTTAATCCGTATTCATCCCGCTTCCATAGCATTGCTATGATCTGTTTTTCTTCCATAAAAATCTCCATTCCGCAGACGATTTTTGCGTCGAAGGAATTGCGAGCTAAATATTTATGCGAATTATATTCACATTTTTAGCATCTGCAATCAAGGCTGCTTTGTGACGCCTGCGGCACAATATAGCCAATATCAAATGTAATTTGCTTCCTCTACTTATAAAGACACTTTTTTTAGAGTTGTGGTTGCGTATTCGCAGAAATAAAGTGAAATACTTTGCAGTTGTGTATTCGCAGAAATAAAATCATTTTGCCTGTTGATACAGCCTTTCAAAATCATCGGGTGACATGTAATCGCAATGACTATGAATTCGTTTGTTATTCATTGGACAACATTATTCGTACGATCTGTTCGATGTGATCAATACCAATTGCTGTATCCAGAGTGAGATCGTAATTGCCGGCATGACCCCACATGCGATGTGTGTAATAGTGGTAGTTGGCAGCACGCAGTTTCTCTTCATGAGCTATTTTTTTCTCAGCTTCTTTCTCAGAAAGTTGTTCTCTTTCTTTAATACGCTGAATTTTGGCGTTTGCATCTGCATGAAGAAAGATTTTCAAACAATTTGGATCTTCGCGAAGCACATAATCGGCTGCTCTGCCGACGATGACACAATTGCGGATTGACAAAAGATAACATTTCCATTGTCAGGTCAATAAAATAGCCAAAAGCTATAGAGATTGGTATTTGCAGCAAATGCTCGATCTTAAACTTTCGGCGGAGTATAAGCAGCTGTAACACGACCAATAGGACACTGAAATAGATGGTAAATTGTCCTAATGTAAAAGGAAAAATTAGGCTCAATACATAGGGAATGGAAGAGATTGGAGAAGTGCCAAGTGCGGCTTTCGTAATTAGACTTACGCCCAATGAATTGATAAAAAGTCCTATTAAAAATATAATATAACGTTTTAGTTTATCCATGATAATCCTCCCTACATAGTCAAGTCTTTTTTCTCTTAAAACAAGGGATTTTGTTAATTGTTTCTCTTTTCATTTTTTATTTTGTTGACAGATTATTGTAAATCTGTTGCAAAGTTTCCATAAATTCTTTCTGCGCAGTGACAGAGATATCTTTCCAAATTTCCTGCTCAATTTGTGCAAATGCCTGTTCCACGTGCTGCCACATTTCTTTGCCATAAGGTGTCAAAAATACATAAAGACTGCGGCGGTTTCCGTGAAGCATTTTGCGTTCAATCAAGTTTTTATCTTCCATTCGATTCAGAATGGAAGTCATTGATCCGGGTTCAATGTGACAAGCTCGTGCGATATCTTTTTGGCTCATGCCGTCATGATGCCCCAGATATTCTAAAACTTTTGGCTGTCCAATCGTCAGATTGGTATCGCTAAGCTGCTCTAAAATCTTTTTTTGTACTAAAGATTGAACTGCCATCAGCTGATAATGAAATGATTGTTCCATATTAACCTCCATTTCTGAGCGTTCATTGCAATAAAATACAGTATCAGTTGTATTTTTCACATTCGGTCACATTTTTTGTGAAAAGTTATAATTCAAACAGTTTCTATTATAATAATATCAAATCAAAAAGTCAAATTGTTTTTGTGATTCAATGCATTGACATAAAAGGATGGTACCGTTAAGATAATTTTAATGCGAAACGGGCTTTGTATAGTGTAAGTCCGTAAATGAAATACCTAAGAACGAAGGGAGAAATCGCAATGAAAAGTTTGTTGATAAAAGACACGACCAAGGAAGAAAGAATGGCTATTATCGAAGAATCTGTCGGAGACGATGCCGGTGGATGCGACGGCTGCTCTGCAGGAATTTTAAAAATGTACGAACCTTACATCGAAGGAAAAATGGAGCTTCGTGAATGCAATATGGCATTTCGCGCGCAATATATTTCAGGAAAAGATCATCCGGTGAAAACGGAGTGCGGATATATGGGGAGATAATTTGTATGGCAGTACAGAATAGAATCAAAATACAAAACATAACCTATCCGGAGCTGGATATTTATGTCAGAGAGCGGGAGGCACAGTTGAAATTTCGCCCGGCGCATCAGCCGGGAATCTTTATTGCGGAGAGTCCTATTGTGATAGAGAGGGCGCTTGATGCCGGGTACGAACCGATTTCTCTTCTTATGGAAGATGCGCACTTTGACAAACAAGGGCGCAAAATTATTGAACGATGTGGAGACATTCCAGTGTATACGGCGCCGTTTGAAGTGTTGACGCAGATCACCGGCTTTCAGCTCACGCGCGGTATGTTGTGTGCCATGTACCGCGGAGAATTGCCGTCTGTCGAGGAAGCCTGTCGACAGGCGAGACGGATCGCTGTGCTTGAAAATGTTGTGAATCCGACAAATGTTGGAGCAATCTTTCGCTCGGCGGCAGCATTGAATATGGATGCTGTACTACTTACATCGGCTTGCAGTGATCCATTGTATCGTCGTGCAATTCGAGTAAGTATGGGAACGGTGTTTCAGATTCCGTGGACATTTTTGCCAAATGATGAGCAATATGTAGAACTCTTGCGGCAATTGAGGTTCAAAACTGCAGCAATGGCATTATGTGATGATTCTGTTTCGATTGATCATCCAAGTTTGCGGCAGGAAGAAAAGCTTGCCATTATTTTAGGAACGGAAGGGGAAGGACTTGCGAAAAGTACGATCGAGCAATGCGACTATACAGTACGGATTCCGATGTCACATGGTGTGGATTCATTAAATGTAGCGGCTGCAAGTGCAGTTATGTTTTGGGAACTTGGCAGGGAATCATAATATACAAGATGTCAACAAGAATCACGAAGTGATTCTTGCAGAGCAAAGCGTGGGCTTTGCTCTTGTTTTGTCTACGGCTTGTCAGATTCCATATTTTATAAGGTCAACGCGTCCATCAACAACTTCAATGCCGTCGGCTTGCAGCATTTTTGTCTGCACATCTTTACCACCAAATGCAAATTCTCCGGCTAATTCCCCTTTTGAATTTACGACACGGTAACACGGAATATGCTCCGGATCCGGATTGTGGTGCAGCGCATTGCCGACTGCACGTGCCATGCGTGGATTGCCGGCAAGCTCCGCAACTTTTCCGTAGGTTGCGACCTTTCCTCGTGGGATTTGCTTGACAGCATCGTAGATTCGTTTGGTCGGACTGTCAGCTACCAGATCATAACTTTCGGTAATCATTTGTTTGAGCGTGTCATCTGGAACAGAACCATCTAAGATAACCGTGTTCCAATGCTCTTTGTTTTGGTGGTAACCGGGCAGTACAGCATCGTAGGCATTGCGCCAAAAGTCGCGCCATTCCGGATCGACTTTGATATTGATCCGTATTTGCCTGTCCTTTTCATAAGTCCACAGAAACGCTTTTTTGCTGCCGTGAACTCGAACCAACTGCCAGTTGGTATCGCGAAATGGGGCATCCTGATACGTATAAGGAAAGGATAACCCATATGCTAAAACTTCTTCACGAGTCTTCATGACTTAAACCTCCTTCAAAAAATATTCCTAACGCAAACTTCACACACTAATTTACATTTCCGTGTCCCGTAATACTTATTATGGGGCTTTAGTGAACAGCCACTGTGTGGGAAGTTTGCGTTGTACAGATCTTAGAGTTGTATGTATGGATATATTATAAGGAAAATTGGGTAAAAAGACACTACTAAAATGGAAAATATTTGTTGGGAAATAGGATGTAATGCGAGAAAAAGCTCTGAAAGAAGTGTGGTTATATGATATAATAAACTCTGACGAGTTTATCTTAGGAGTTTCTTTGAAACTCCGATAGGTGCAAAAAAGCATGCACAGCAAATAGGGGGATATGGATCCTTAAAGTTTAGCAAACAGAAATGAGGATGGCTATGGAGATACCAAAGAGAGAGTTTAGAGGAAATGGTTTGGGAGATAAAATGCTTGCGTTGGCGGTGTTGCCGATTTTGGTGCTGGGTATTGTGTTGATGGTGGTCAGCATGCAAACATTTTCTGACAAAATGGAAGGTCATGTTCGAAAAGAGATGACGCAGCAGACGAAACTGATCTTAAAAATATTAGACGAGAATTATCCAGGTGAGTTTTCGTTGAATAAAGATGTAAAAGGAAATTATCATATTTATAAAGGCGGAAAAGATATTACAAAAGACACGGAATTTATTGATAACATGAAAGAAATTATGGGTGTGGAAGTGACACTTTTTTGTCAGGATGTACGTTTGCAGACAACGCTTCGGGATAGCAAAGGACGTTTATTTATCAATACAGCAGTTTCTTCGGTGATTACGAAAGATGTTTTGAAAAAGAAAAAAGCGCATTTTTATCGCAGTACGACAAATGTAGGAGATGAGCGGTATTTTGCTTACTATGAGCCGATTTTTTTGGAAGATGGCACCTGCTTTGGAATGGTAGGCGTATGCAGGAAAGCAACCGATATTGAAAAAAATATTCGGATGGCAGTTCGCCCGATTTTGCTATTGAGTATCGCCGCAATCTTTGTGATCGGTGCGATCAGCATTTCGTATACACGCATATTGACAAAACGAATACGCATATTGCAGCAGTTTATGAAAAAGTTGACCAAAGATGATTTTGAAGCAGAGATGCCGGCAGGTTTGCTTAAAGTAGAAGATGAAATCGGCGATCTGGCGCGCAGCGGCAAAAAGATGCAGGAGTCTATTCGCCGGCAGGTGGAATATGACGAAATGACACAATTATACAATCGTCGTTATGGCGACAAAAATTTACTTAAAATGAAAGCGCAAATGCAGATAAGCGGCATAAAGTATTGTGTGGCAATTGGAGACATCGACTTTTTCAAGAAAGTAAATGATAATTATGGGCATGAAGCTGGTGATGAAGTGCTTATTCACGTTGCCAGAGTCTTAAAGGAACAATTATTAGCAAATGGTTTTGTGTGCCGCTGGGGTGGAGAAGAGTTTTTGATCGTTATAGAAAGTCACACAATAGAGCAGGCTGAACACATATTGCAAAGCATATTGGATACGCTTCGTAATCAAACGATTACATATCAGGAGCAGCAGATTCGAGTGACAATGAGCATGGGTCTTGTTTCTGTAAAAGCAGAAGATGAAATTGACGATATTCTTCGTTGCGCAGATCAAAAACTATACGAAGCAAAAGAAAATGGACGCGATCAGATTCGGTGTTGAATCTTGGATGTCAAAAATGACCGTGATGATCATGAGAGGTTGAGCTGCCTAAAATGCCTGTGATGATCATGAGGGATTGAGCTGTCCAAAATGGTTATGCTGATCATGCATACCGCAAACAACATGGAGAGAAATAACAGGAGGAGCAAATGAAGATTACACAATTATTGCAGGAAGACAAAGTGACATTATCATTAGAGGTTTTTCCACCTAAAAAGGATACAGCAGTAGAACAAGTAAGCAGATCTGTAAGAGAAATTGCAGCACTTCAACCGGATTTTATGAGTGTTACTTATGGAGCCGGGGGTGGCACAAGTGCTTATACAGTGCAGATTGCAAAAGATATTAAAGCGGAATACAATGTGCCATCTATGGCACACTTAACCTGCGTTTCCTCTACTAAAGAAACTGTAAAAAAACAGTTGGAGTGTATGCAGGAGGCCGGGATTGAAAATGTATTGGCACTTCGAGGAGACATTCCGGCAGACGCTGAATTCCCATTGCCTGATCAATTTCATTATGCAGTTGAATTAGTGCGTTATATCAAACAAATTGCACCGGAAATGTGTATTGGCGGCGCTTGTTATCCGGAAGGACATCCGGAGGCGGTTAGCAAAGCACAGGACATTCAACATATTAAAGAGAAGGTAGACGCAGGCTGTGAATTTTTGACAACACAGATGTTTTTTGATAACAGCATATTTTATAATTATATGTATCGTCTGCGCGAAGCGGGGGTATTGGTTCCGGTTATTGCAGGGATCATGCCGATTACGCGTAAAAATCAAGTGGAACGCAGTATTCAATTGTCTGGCAGTTGCGTTCCTGCGCGATTCAAATCCATCGTTGACTGGTTTGGAGATGATCCAGCCAAAATGAAGCAGGCTGGTATCGCCTATGCAACGGATCAGATCATAGATTTGATCGCTAACGGCATTTCACATATTCATGTTTATACCATGAACGACCCGGAAGTTGCGGCCGGTATTATGAATAATTTGTCGGCAATTTTGCATTGATGTGTTGAACGATAGGATAGAGCTGAAAAAAGGAGTGTAGGGTTATTATGCATAAAGCAAAAAAGAAAACAATATCCACATATCATAAAAAGAACCATACTAAAATGAGCAATAATGCTTCCAAATATTCTGCAGAGGACGAACAAACCTCTAAAGTTTCTGCACGCAGTAAATCCGTATTACTTTATAGTGCGGCATTTCTTCTTGCCGAACTGATGATGCTATTCATCCTAAAAGCAAATCATTTTTATCCGTTTGGTACGAAGTCAATGCTGATCATGGATATGCGCGATCAGAATGTGGAATTTTTGGCTTCTCTGCGTAGTATGATACATGGTGATAATTCTTTATTTTTCTCTTGGGCACGCTCTATGGGCGGCAATTACATGGGAGTATTCGCTTTTTATATTTCCAGTCCGCTCTCGTTTTTGACGTTACTATTTCCAGTCAGCAAAATGCCGGTGGCTATTGAAATTATTACTGTCCTAAAAATAGGACTGTGTTCACTGACTTTTGTGATTTATGCGAATTATCTGCGCCGAAAATACAATGGCCAGCGATATTTTGCGCTGTTGCTCCCTGCGATCGGGTATGCTTTTATGTCTTACACTATGGTATATTCTCTTAGTATTATGTGGCTCGATGGCGTTATTTTTCTCCCGCTAGTATTGCTGGGAGCAGAAAAAATATTGGATGGGAAACGTGGTATCTGTTTCATTATTTGCTATGCACTTTTGTGTATGAGTAATTATTATACGGGATATATGGTCGGTATTTTTACCGGTCTATATTTTCTGATCATGTGGATTCGTGATTACAACGCTCGCTCAAGTCGTCAACACGTTTCGGGTCATTCCACAATTAGTGAGGTTTACTCTAATAAAGAACATTGGAAACGCTTACTGCATTTTGTAATTGCTGCTTTGCTCGCAGTTGCTATGACAGCGCCTATTTTATTGCCGGCTCTCAAAGCACTCATGTCCGGAAAATTGGACTCTGGATTTACCGGTTATGAACCACAGCAATCTACGAATTTTGTATTCAAGAATCTTTTCACAAAATTGCTTCCCGGTAAATACGACAGCATTACCAATAGCGGGCTTCCTTCGATCTATCCGGGACTGTTGCTTTTGCTGCTCGCTGTGATATATTTTTTGCTGCGGCAGATAAAATTGCGGGAAAAAATTGGAATGGCAGCAATGCTGATATTATTTGCGATCAGTTTCTATTATATTCCTTTGGACAAAGTGTGGCATGGCTTCCAGTATCCAAACTGGTTTCCATATCGCTATGCTTTTTTGTGCAGCTTTACGCTGATTTATATGGCGTTGCGGAGTATTATGGTAATCACGCAGCTTGTTCATAAAAAATATGTATTATCGGCAGCGATTACCCTTTGCCTGCTTGGCACGATCATTGATATGACCGGTAACGGCCGCAAAATGTTCGACGGTCTGGACAAGGAGTTTGGTTATACCGAAATGGCAGAATATACGAAATTTATCAAAGAAACACAAACATTGGTGCAAAAGATTCAGAAACAAGATAAAGATTTGTACCGTATTAACCAGACCTATGAATTTTCTAAAAACGATGCGATGCTGCTCGGTTATAACGGTATGACACATTACTCCTCTGCGTTTAATGTTCATGTCAACAAATTGACAAAAACTTTAGGATTGGCACAATCTTATTTTTGGAATTCAGGCTATGGTTCCACGCCTCTGACTGACAGCTTGTTTGGATGTAAATACGTTCTTTCACGGCGTGATCTGTCTGCAGTATATGCAACTATAGACAGTAAGGATAACACGTTAAACGACATGGCCGCTTCTTATCAAAATAATATGGCACTTCCTTTTGCTTATGCGGTATCTGATCTGCGCAAAGCGGATAATATCGCACAACAGAGTGTATTTAGCAATGAAAATTCCTTCGTAACAGGAATTACCGGCAAACATAAAAATTATTTTTGGAATTGCAATGTTACATACTCACAGGAAGCTGCGAATACATGGACCTATCAGATAACTGCTGCTTCAAATAACCCTATGTATTTGTATATGGAGGGTAATTCGCCTTATGCCAATGTCTATGTGAACGGGACTTATATTGGAGATTATTTTTCCAATGAAACCAACTGTATTTTGTATCTGGGCAATTTCAAACAAAACGAAACGGTAACGGTTCAGGTGGTAACAACAGATGATGGCAATACGTATGGACCGTCTTATGCCGAAATTGTCCAATTAGATATGGCAACTGTTAGAGAAACGATGCAATCGTTAGCTGGGAATGCGCTTCAGGTCAAGTCTCACAGCCACGGCAAAATTACCGGTTCCATCACTTTGGCTGACGATCAGCAGGCAGTTATGACCTCCATTCCTTATGATAAGGGATGGACTATTCTCGTCGATGGTAAAAAAGTCAACTATACAACATATGCCGATACGTTTATGCAATTTAAATGCAGTCCGGGGAAACACACCGTTGAATTTCGATATGTTTCCCCAGGCTTTAAGCTCGGTATTCTGATTGCTGTCATTGGTCTTTTTGCTGCGATATTGTATTTATGTTACCCGAAGATTTTGAGCAGACGATGAGTTGGCTGCTATTCGTGGAGTTCTTTCTTAATGTCTGAAATGGTCACTTTTTCGGAGCTGTTGCTGCCACTCATTTGCTCATGTTTATACGAATTATCGTTAATTTTATTTAACTGGGCATATTTGCCACACACTCGACCATAATTGCCATTTAGGATTCCATCTTTCTTAAATTTGGTTAAGTAGTATATTGCTTCTGTACCTACTACAGGTTCGCCTTCGCCATTAATGGTTTCCTGCAAAATAGTGTCGTTTATTTTCTCTTTGGACCATTCTTTGTATCGGAATGCATCCTTATAATATGCAATGTGATCTGTCAAAGGGACATAACCGCCAGACTGATATAAAGTAATGGAATCGCCTTTTTTCAAGGTCCCAGACAGACTGTTTTGAATGTCCAGTTCAATTTTTGTCCAAGCATCCCCATCAATAACAACATACTGAAAAGTGCGTATTTTTGCTTCAACGATTTCTTGGGCTTCTTCGCTCATGTCCTGCAGATCGGAGGATATCGCATAGTCGTTTTCGGAAACAATTTTTTCAGTATTATGATATTTTTGGACATCAACGGTTACGTCATTACTTTCAGTATGTTTGCCATTTTCTGCGGTGGCAACTTTTGCATCTTTGGGAGCTTCAGTTGCTTGTTTTGACTGCTCTGCTTTTTTACTGTCACCTTGGGATGCGTTCTTGTTTTCACATGCTAATAGCATACACATACTGATTAATAAAACGCCTGTTGCAAAATAAATTTTTTTCATTTTGACCACCTTCCTATGATTCTAGATCATATAATAATATTTTCTAATATTTTTAAAATTTATACTATTAATTATACTATTTATATAAATGATTTATCGCCTTTAAGTCATTTTTAGAAGCTCGCTTAGCATTTCTTCCATCACCGTATTGGCACATAATACTGCTGCTGATCATATGATGCGACAACCCCATTGCGTGACCTAATTCATGAGCACAAGTAGCTTGCCGTTGTGCAGCGGGAATAGAGTTCAAGGTTGAGGTATCTAGCTTTATATAAGCATAACTATAGTTTTTGCTAAGCGCTCCTTTTTTGTTAAGTTTCAACAAAGTTCCACCGTGTTTATAAAAAGATGTTTGACCAAGAACGCCAACATCCAAGGTGCCCTTTAGAAAATCGAATACTGATTTTGAACGGGTTGATGTTTTTTTATTGATATTGGTGTTGTTACTCCTAAGGAATCTGTTGTATGTACCCACTGTGAAACAGCCTTTTTTATATAAGCTTCATAGGTACTCGAGAACGCATTATGAATCCAGTAATAACGATTGGTATATCCATAATTGCCTACCCCTCCATTTATTGTATGATCACCAAACGTATGAAGACCATGTTTGCATATATATCCATCTTTTGCTTGTGCGTTTTGTTGATTACTGCAAAGAATTCCACTAATTAATACAATGCCAATAAGAAATTTTTTAAATTTTTTGTACCGTTTTTGTTTCATTATGTTCTCCTCCTTACTTGTAAAGAATTTTTACTATACCATTTTGAGATTGTATGGTATAATGATTTTTGGATTTTTTGTTATGTTTTTGTTCTGCTTATGATGGGCTTGCCCGTCGTGGAACAAGAACATTTTTTGGTGAGATTATAATTGACAATTGAGATATAGATATTATTGTATTCTTCATTATTTTCCACCCTCCTTTCGATGTATAACATTATATCTTTATGTTATAAGTCTGTCAATAAGTAATTTACTTTGTAAAGTATTAAACGTTAATGCATCGATTGACAGTACATAAAAAAATCTGTATACTAACAATAGACAGCCGTAATTGGCTGAAACAGGCTAAACATGAGCTAATAACCTTAAAGGTGTGAGAATATGGCAGAAAAGAAAGAACCAAAAGTAACAAAAGGTAACATCAAAAATGGGACAATTGAGCTGGTATTGTTGTTACTTCTGCGTTCAGAGAAGAAGTATGGCTATCAGCTTGCCAATGAACTTTTAGAGTATAGTGAGGGGGGATATAAACTTAATGAGGCAACTATGTATCCAACATTATATCGGCTGAATGAGAAAGGCTATTTAGAGTATGAACAGATCAAGGTTGGAGTGAAACGAACGCGTGTATATTATTCAATTACAGAAAGTGGTTTGGAATATCTGGATCGGCTGTTAGATGAATACTATAGTATTACAGGGGCAATAGGTAAGATCATCACACGCACTTCGAACGAAAAATGAGGTTCGTTATTGGTAAATTTATCTTATGAACGCAAACTTCGCATAGCCAATATCATCATATCGTCACATATTGCTTATTATGTCAAAGAATATTTAGTATTTTGCAGCCACAACATAGCGATTTCTGCCGGCAGAGAACTATAGTAATTGCCTTGCCGCATTTACGTTTTTGGTGATTTCTAGATTTTGTTGTCTCTGATGATTGATTTACATGCCCTTCGGAAAC
>ERZ773194.2775-NODE-2775-length-16021-cov-3.236503_pt1 | contig 16021 bp, 10 predicted proteins | sample MGYA00511240_ERZ773194 | MGnify/ENA primary metagenome ERZ773194 (study PRJEB29015, sample SAMEA2737774) | human gut metagenome | biome: human gut; feature: human-associated habitat; material: faeces | place: China | collected 2012 ... | reverse complement strand
TCACGATCGGCACTTGACGATAGGGCATCTCCGGAATCGTAACCGCATCGTTTAATAACAAATCCGGAACAACATCCAAATCCTCGACCGCATGCTGCATAGCTTCATAAGTCGCCTGTAAAATATTGATTTCATCAATTCTTGCCGGTGAACTCATGCCAATGCCGACACTCACAGCCTTTTCCTTAATTTCATCATACAATTCCTCACGCTTTTTTGCACTCACCTGTTTTGAATCGTTTAACCCTTCAATCGTAAGTCCTTTTGGCAGAATGACTGCTCCTGCAACAACAGGTCCCGCAAACGGTCCGCGCCCCGCCTCATCAATACCGCAGATACAGGAAAATTCATCCCCATATTTGCGCTCAAACTCTAGCATTCGATACAGTCTTTCCTGCTCCTTTTTGTGTTTCAAGAGCTTATTCTCATACTGTGTAATAAGTTTCTGCACACCTGCACGTTCATCCGTTTTATACTGCGAAAAAAGAGCATTCCACTGCTCTTTTTCCGCCTGTTCAAACAATTGCTTTATATCTTTAATACTCTGCATAATTCCACTTCCGTTTCTTATTCCAGACTAAACAGCGTCCGCTCACCAATTGTAATCTGAGAGGTCACAGGGCTGCCCATAATCGTCTTTTTCTTGCGCTCGCTGTACGTTCTTCCTACGGTTTCAAATTCGATGATGTTATATCCCTTTGCCCAATCCTTAATTGAATATGGGATATACGCAATCAAAGGAGCCGATGTTTTTACCTGATAGCCGGTCTTACCACTGTAAGTGGTTTTCTCACAAGCCGTCGTCATATCCTTTGTCGTATACAGAATAAGATTTGAGCCGGGTGCCGTTTCACCGCTCTCGTTCTTTAGCGATACCTTTGTCACCAAACCATCCTCAGTATTGTTATTATCGTGAATCTGAACTTTCAGATACGAGGTTTCGCTGGTATACGAACGGTCGGACGAATAATCAATCAAAACCGAATCATCGGCTAATTTCACATATTTCTTTGCCTGTTTTAATGCCTTTACAACCAAATTATTTACGGTTTCCGGACGATTATTCATAATCTGAAATGCCGTATCCATCGCAACATTTAAAACATCTGCATTCTCCGTGTTACCAAGTAAGGTCGAGTAATTTTCATTGTTTGCATTTTGCGGAATTGCCACATTACCATGTTCGCCGTCACTGCCCTTGGCTTTCATTCCCATCTTTGATGATGTAAAAATATTACTCGCATCATTCACATCAAAATAAGAACGATTATAGCCATAGGAAACAAATTTATCTACGTTAATATTACATTGGCTGTCTGTACTCCAGAGCGCATCCATCTCATCCGCTTCCGGATAGAAAGTAAGCGGATTCCACAGATAATAACACTTTTGCTTTTCGGTCAAATCATCGGTTTCAATTGTCTTTGGTCTGACATAATAACCGGTGTTATCTGCCGGTGTTTTTGCATCTGTTTTCGCCGTCTCATTTAAAGCTATCTGCTCTAATTTTCCTGTCATCAAAATGTCATCATAAAAAGTTCGGATATACGATTCATCCTCTTCTTTTTTCGCCGTCAAATCAAACTGTGACGCGATGATATAAAGTTTTGCCAAATTATTAAGCGTCGCTTTTCTCGTCACATTCGGCGTCTTTTTCGATTGATACATCTTAACATCTGCCGTTCCATATTTTTCCAGATTGCCAAGACGGTTTGTCATGACTAATGGCAGATTTTTGTTATTACACAAACGATATATCAATTTAAAGCACAAATTCCAATCCAAATCTTCGTCCATAAATTCTGCTACTTTGGACGAATCGTACTGATAATCCTTCTGATTTTCCACGTATTTATAATATAACTTATATACATTCGCAATATTATTTGTTTCTGAATCGTAACTGCCCAGATAGAACATATCCGCGCGCTCTATCATATCCACCTTTTCTTTGGTATCCTTTTTCCCAATCGCATTCAGCTCCGAAGGTGTCATGCAGATAACCTGCATGTGAAAATCATCGTATGCTTCCTGCGTTGTAAAATGGAACAACTGACGTTTTAACACGTTATTATTTTTCAATCCATAATAAGAAAAGGTATAAACATCCTTTGTTTCCTGTGGAGACTTCACATATTTGCTGGTCAAATTGCTGTTATCGGATAATTTCAGCATCATTCCAGTCAACGCCGAAGCCTCTTTTCCATTTTGATTATTATCATAGTTATATAACTCAGATGTTGAATCCGTCCAGCCAATATTCGTTTCGTTATTCCAAAATCCATACTGCCCAATTTGTGCCGTCCGGTTTGTGTACCTCTCCAGTACCCCCTCCGGCAAATCTTCTTCCTTCTCAACGTAAATCCAGCGGTCTGCATCCGTTCCCATTTTTGTGAAAATGAAATTTGAAGCATCACTCTCGCTGGCAAAACCAAACTCACCTTTACCCGGCTCTACTGCCACAAGATATCCGGTTTTCTTATAAATCTCTTCTTCTGCTTCCTTCACAACTTCCGTTTTCTTTTTCACCGACCAGTTATTAATATCCTCTTTTGCCGGTTTACGGATGGTATTTTTATCGCTGTCTTTCTCAAAGAAATCCGGATATTTTTTGATTAATGCCGGAACATCATAAACTTCTCTGTTGAATTTCTGTGTTTTTCCTTTCTGTAACTGCTCGTCAAATGCCTCTGTTGACACACCCGCCTTTTCTAAATCGTTTGATGTAATCTCAACATTATATAACTTGGCAATCTCTGTATAAGGAATGGATTCTTTTTCTGCCTTTTTTCCAATTTTATAAACCGAATATTTCCAGTTGCAGAACCACTGTCCGATTTCTTTCAAATTATCCTGTCCCATAATAGAAGAACTGCCCGGAACATAAGAACGTTTTTGCTCTGCGGCAGTATCAATGCCGTACTGCAAAATATCCAGCGGTTTCGTCTCATTTTTATCCATCGCAAGATACCCCATCTGCTGCTGCGCCTTGTCTGCAACAATTTCCAAAATCACAAACGGATTATCTTTTGTTCCTTTTTTCCCTTCACAGGTCGGCACATCCGAGGTTGCCGGTTTCGCTCCGGTACCCATTTCGCCAATCCAGTTCTTTCCTTCATCCGTCACGGAATCCAAAGCAATTGAGTCCGGTTCCCCTTTCACATACGGTTCTTTCGGACTAAACATACCAAATGCTCTTGTATAAACGCCGATACCTACAACAATGGCGATTACAATTGGAATCAAACTATATAAAAACCATATTTTCTTTCTTGTCCTCAAAAAACCGCCTCCTTTATTGATTTCTCATCATAACTTCTTTATCACAGGTAAACTCTGCCATATCTTCATTTTTCAACTGCAGTGAAATATGGAGAATATCCTTTTGCTTTTTCTCTTTATCTTCTTTTTTCTCACATGTAAAATCTTTTACATGATCTAATAAAAGATGTTTTTTATCCGAGGTCAAAACCGCCTTCTTCGTCTCAGTGTCCTTTGCAAAATAAACGGCATCGCCATCCTGCCAGTAATAACTTGCAAGCGAACTCTCCGGCTTATGATCTGCACCGATTTTATCCTTTGTTATTGTAAGTCGTTTTTTATTGTCATCCCATTCGACACGGCTTCCTTCCATCACATAAGTCGTCATGTGGTTTAATGTCTCTTTTGCCTGATTCTGCAAATCCACCGAGGTCTGTGTAATTCTCATGTTTCTCGTAGCAAAACCAATCAGACCAATGATTGCCGTAAGAACAATAGCTGAAATCGCCATGGCTATCATTAATTCAATCAGCGAATATCCCGCTCGTACTTTTCCTTTCATACAATCACCTTCCACAATCAACTCTTTACTGTAATTCTTCCACATAGTGTTTACCGGTATCTTTTACCAGATATACCATGTAGTCATTTACATTATCGTCATAAACTTCAATTTCTTCAGGTCCAACGGAAAATGCGCCGTCTTTTTTCTGAATTCCTATCGTGATGACCTCTCCGTCCGTCAATTCTTTTCCATCATATTTGAGGGAAATGCCAGATTCGCCAACCGACTCTCCTTCCCCTGACGGGGTGTAACTTTCCTCTTCGGTATAATCAATAAAATAATTTCCTGACTGTTTATACAAATGCATAAATAACTGCTTATTGCTTCCCATGTTTTTGGATTTCAAGTTCGTCAGGCTCGAATCAATATCATAAGCCATCCCCTTTACATCGGCAGAACGGACCATATTATAAGTAACCGCAATACCACCGGTAATCATTCCCAAAATGGCAATAACAATTATCATTTCCATTAAGGAAAATCCATCTCTTTCTTTTACTTTTTCCATGTCCGCTGCCTCCTTTCCAATGTATTTTCCGCTTAATAAGAGTTTTTCTCCCAGTTTTCATACGAAATACAGGATGAAAAATCCGTTGCATTCTGTACACCACGTCCGGTATATCCATAAAACAGTTCTTTCAATTTATCGTCATTTTTTGCCGTTTCCAAAAGTTTTCCAACTAAAACCATATTGGATTTCAAGTTCAGATTACTTCTTGTCGTTGTCACTTTTCCTTTGGCTAAAATAAGTCCCTCGAAATCACTCTGTACTTCGACATCACCACCGGCAATAATAATTCCCTTTTTCATCGAACCATCTACAACATAATCTCCCGGTGTCGCATAAATTACACCGGAATTTTTTTCATCTTTCTTTGTCATAACCGTCGTTAATTTAGAAAAATCAATCAGCCGGTCTGCTACCAGTGCATTTGCATTTTCCGGCAAACGCATACTTCCCGTTGCCCCGGAGGCAAGAAGGGATAACTGATACCCCACATAATCCTGACCCTGCTTTCTGCCATCCGCTAACAATTCTTCATTTGGATTTCCGGCATTATTAAAATAATTATCGGACTGCATACTGCTTCCACCCGCCGCATAATAATTCTGAATCACATTACCGGCAACCAAAAATAGTTCTGAAGAAAATTTCATATTCGTATCATCCACCGTAGATACATACGGTTTTGCCCGCTCATCGAGCTGGTCCTTATTGGATACGGTTTCTCCATCTTCCTCTTTTGAACCTTGATAGTAATTTCTAAAATATTCGTTTGCATTCTTCTCATCTTTAAATTTCAAATAATAAAATACATAGCCGCCGGAGTTACTATAGTTCGCCGTATATGGCTCGGCAGAGTCTAAGTATTTTCCAATATCCGAATTTAAAAGTGCTGTTTTATCAATCGTAACTTTTTCTCCTCGAATCACCGGATTGTGTGTATCCTGTGCATCTCTTCCATCTTCCGGAATAATATACTCATCCGGCAAAAGATAGGCAATCTGATTACTCTTTACTGCGATGGACTCACCCATCATAATATCGGAAACCCTAGCATTTCCGCTCTCATCGTTTCTCGAAACAAAAGTTCTTCCGGCAAGAATCAGCTTATCCAAATTTTTTGCTTTCAACGTTGTATTTAATCCATTCACCAAAATCGCACTGCTGTAATCAGAGCGCGCCGTCGATGTTGTCTTTGTATTCTGCTCATTATAACTGTAGCCATAATACTTTCCGGAAAGGGTAACAATCGAATTGTTTGCCTCAATATCCAAATCATTTGCCACATAAGCATTTTCATTCAAATCCAATTTTGTCTGCAGCGTTGACTCCGAATCCATCCCCTGTGATTTCAGGCGGATGTTCTGTACCCACAGATTTCCCGCTGCTTTTTCACCCTGTAAAGAAACCGTCGCACCGCCAAGCAAATCAAGACTTCCTCTGCTGATAATGGTCGGGCTGTAAAAATAGGCTGCATTCTGGCTCTCTACTTTTATACCGGCATCTTTATCCCCGGTATAAATATTTCCCCGGAAAGTGACACCTTTGTTATTATCATTATTTGCAACCGCCAAAGAAGAATCCGAAATTACAATGTAATCCTTAATCTCCTCTAACGTAGAATCCCCCTCAAATTTGTAATCCGGCACCTTCATGCAAATATCGGTGCGAATCGTCGAGCGGTAATCCGCAGCGTCCGTATAGTCAATCATCATATTTTTAATGGTCAGCGAATACTGGTTATCCGAATCCACATCAATCACAAATGCTAAGTTCGTTCCCTTCTGCGTTGTAACGGCATCCGGAACTTTCGACAATTTCTTCAAAATGGAAAGGTCACAGTTCTGCTCCGTTCCCACTTTGCTTTCATCCCACGCATACGAATATCCCATCAGTTTTGATGCCAGCAAACTGATATACTTTTCGGAAAAAGTTTTGTGCATACTGTCTTTTGTCTTTGTGTAATGCTCCACCACATCTTTATAAGCTTCTTCTCCTGCATCCCCGGCATACTCCAAAAGTCCGGTCTTTACTTCCTCAAGAATTCCTTCGGTCTGGTAAAAATTATCCGATGCGTTGTGGTCAACATTTACTGAAATCAAATAACGGCTTGCAATCGTCAAAAGAATCGTTCCAATGGCAGCAATAAAAAGAATCCCAATGATTACGGTAACCAATGAGGAACCCTCTCTTTCTCTATGCCAAATATTTTTTATCGTATTTCGCATCCTTTTCACGCCCCCTTCGATGATTGCAAACGGACAATTCGATTATCCTCTGAATAATTCGTTTCTGACGCTTCATAAACATCTACCGTAACACCAGCGATTCTCTCCTGCTTTTCATGGGTAACAAAATCTGTCTGAAAACTTCCGGCAGAAAGAGACGCCCCGTTTGTATAATAAACAGGCTGTAAGAAATTTCCGGAGCCACTAAGCATAATTTTATAGCCGGCCACCGGTGCTGCATCTCCTTTCTGGCATATGAAATAAAACTTCAACTGTTTTGCTTCGTCAATTGATAAATCTCCCAGATTCACTTCAACCGAATCCGTCAATGCATTGTCATGAAGAAGATTATATAAAATGTATATATTTTCTAATGTCTCTTTTTCCGCTTTCTGGTTTTTCACTACCGCGCTAAACTCAGACCCATTATATGAATAACGGTAGAAAACATCAATCCGGTAAATGCCTTCCTGTTCCGTATCATTCTGAATATCAATCACAATATCTCTTGAAAGTCCATTTTCAATTGTGCTTTTGCTGACACTCGGATTTTTGTAGTAAAAATGACTTACCGCCGCCTGCATCTGGTCAGATTCAACAATAACGGCATTGTTTGCCGAATAAATTTCCTGCAGCTTTGGCTGCTCATAATTATTGTATTTGGATTCCACCTGGTTTCCCTCAGAATCCGTTGTGTCATAATCATAATCAAATAACACGCGTGCCTGATAATCAGAGCCATTTAATGTGACTTTTTTAGACAATGTCATCTGCTTGTTCTTTTTTTTCACAAGCGTCCACGCACTGCCTGTTGCCGCCATCAACTGACTGTCAATATCCGTAAGTGTCTTGCAGGAGTCTACCTCTTCTAATACCGATTGTGCCACAAGATCTGCTTCCTGCGTGCTCTTACCGGTTGATGAATAAAAATTTGCACTCGAAAAAAAGGAAAGTAGAGCCAATGAAGCGACACCCAAAATGGCAATCGCAATCAATACTTCAATCAGCGAAAACCCCTGTACCTGTCTTTTCATTCTCTCACTTCCCTTCACTCACATACAACTTATACATTCCTTATTTCTTAAACGTACCAAAAACATCTTCATTTCCAAGAATGATGCCTGAAATATCCGGCTCAACATATGCCTTTCCATTTCCGTTCAGGCTGAAAAAGTGAACTAGAATCGTTCCACTTAATTTTCCGGTACTGTTATCAAATGTAAGGTTAATCGATACAACCGACATTGGTTCTTCATTTTTTGCCACCCAGTCAATTGCCTTTAAAATCTGTTTTTTCGTGCCGGTCAGCTCAATTTCATAAGGAGAAGCCTTTCCAACCATCTTCATAACAGAAACTTTTTTCTCCGGATTCTTTTCCACATCACTCAGCGTCGTTTCTTCGGAGTCTGTGGACTGCTCCGCATCATCACCGGTTCCTGTTGTCACAATAAACTTCCCATCCTTAAAAAAGGTCTTATCTGCCTGCGGACGTATTGCACGCAGACGAACACCACTTGCCACTGACATTTTGTAAATATTGCTAATCGCTTTCTGCTGTGTCATCTTGCACGGATACGTCTGCGATTTTTTCTGAATTTCCTTCTGCGTCTTTGCCTGAGAAGCATTCATCTCATTTACGCGAATCTGCAAATCACTTAAATAATTCACTTCATTCATTTTCTGACCGGAATCCGTTTTCAAACGATTTGCCTGCTTCATATTTCTTTGAAATACAAATATCACGGTTCCAAGCAGAATCAATAATCCGCCAAGAATCAATATCAATCGTTTTTGTACGGTTGTCAATCCATTCTTCATCATTTCATCCCCGCTCTCTTTTTACTCTGTCTGACTGCCCTCTATCTCAGATGCTTTTTCATTCGCATCCACCACTTTATTGTAGGCAAAGGTTATTGTATATGAATATTGTTTCTTCTTTGTCAGTGCTTCATTGGTCTCGGTAATCGAATCAATTTTCACACTGGAAATTCCATCAATTTTTTCAAGCTGAATCTGCAGGGCAGACAGCGATAAAAGTTTATCGGTACTGATTGCATTAATCGTAACTTTTTCTTCATCACTGGTAATGCTCTGAATCTTAAAGGATTTCGGGCACTGTGCTTCCATACTCTTTAACAAGGCATGAAAATGATTGTTTTTATTATCACAATATAAATCAAACACATCGAGCATTTTCCGATTCACTACCTCTTCCAGCAAGGCAGCGAATTCAGACTCTACCGGTTCCATCGCCTGTACGCGGTTCGTCCACATACGGTTGGTTTCTTTTTCCTGCAACAATCGCATCACAGAAAAGCCACCCACTAAAATACTAATCAAAAGGCAACCTGCAAAAATCAGGACTGCGCCTGTCATGGAACCTTTCTTTTCTTCTTTTTGACGCACGGCGTTGGATACAAAATGAACCGAATCAAAAACAGCTCCAAAACAGTTAATATACTGTAAAATGTAAGCGTTAATATTTACTTTACGGTTAAAGCGAACGCCTGCAAGTTCTTCCGGCGTATGTGTCTGGATTCCCAGTTCATTTGACAACAGTTCATGAATTCCTGCTACTGCACAGCCTTTTCCCATGCAAATAATTTCCTGTATCGGCCGATCTTTGTATTTGGAATTATAATATTCAATCACTCGTCCAATATTGCCAATCAGATAAGACGCATTATCTGTCACTTCAATTCTTTTATCCAATGACGGATTATTCTCCGGATTTTCTGAATTTAAGTTGTGTAAAATCACACGATTCCGTTTCAGAAGTGTATAGGCTTCTTCTTCCGTCTGCACCTGAAATACCGGTTCTTGCAAGAGAACCTCTGTAAATACGTTAATTCCATACGGAACTACTCGCTGTAGCAAAAGTTTATTATCACTGATAATATTAACAAGCGTTGCCGACTGGTTAATCTGAATCGACATTGTAACGCCCTCTTTGCTTTTAACCTGACGGCGCATCACCTGGAAAACAGCGTTTCCATCAGCATCAATTGATTCAATATGAAGTCCTGCCGCATTAGCAAGTGTGTAATAGGAATCAATCAAATCAGACGGTGCTGCAAACACCATGACATCCTGAATAAGTCCGCCCTCTTCTGTTTTCTTCGGTTCCCCCTGTTCCACATAAGAAAAAATATATTTTTCCACGTCAATCGGGAACAAATCCGACACTTTTGCCATAACTAACGGCTGGATTTTCATTTTCTTTTTAGCAATTGGAACACTGGTTTCACGGCTTGCAATCTTTCCGCTCGCTACGGTAAAAATAACATCCTTCGTGCGAATCCCTTTATCTGCACATGCTTTCCGGATGCAGGTTGCCAGTTCAGTAACCTCTATAATCATACCGTCTTTTACTGCATTTTCCGGCGTAGGAAAACGTACACAGCCATATACGGTCGGATAATTTGCCGTATATTCCATATGCACAATCTGAACTTCATTTGTACCAATTCGTACAACAATTACTTTTTTCGCCATTCATTCATCCTCCTATAATCCCTTTCGCCATTTTTACAATGCTTTATGATAAAGCACTCTAAAAATGGCAAATGTTAATATACAAAAGTACGGACGTACCAATTTAACACGGTATCGCCCCATAACAAAACAAGATAAACTCCCATCGCCAGATAAGGAGTTGTTGGAAATCTTCCTGATTTTTTATGGTATAACTGAATCCCCCCCTGAATCACTGCACCAAGCAGGCAGCCGACAATCAGTGCCAGTAAAGAATGTCCAAATCCGATACACAACCCAATACACGCCATGAATTCAATGTCGCCCAAACCAAGTCCTGCTTTTCCCGTAACCTTTTTAAACAGAAGTGCGCACACAAGTAAAAATACTCCCATAAACAAAGCGCCTGCGATGTAATACAGCCACTGTGACGCATGAAAGAATAAATGAACTACCCCAACGACAATCATCAAAATCTCACAAACAGTCGGAAACTTCATCGTCTTTAAATCCGTCACCGCAATGACTATCATGATAGAAGTAAGGACACACCAAAGGATACTGTCCGGATTCAATCCGCAGATAGCAACCACTAAAACGTATAAAATTCCGTTTGCCAGTTCGACAAGCGGATACTGAATCGAAATCTTTGCTCCACAGTACCTGCATTTGCCACGAAGTGCCAAATAACTGAACACAGGAAACAAATCATACCACTTCAATGGATGCTTACAATTCATACAATGGGAGCCCACCGTGACAACACTTTCCCCCTTTGGCATTCGGTATATGCATACATTAAGAAAACTTCCTATTATGATGCCATACAAGAATACAATTATGTAGAGGATAAAGTGTTCCAATGCCATAGCGGGCTCTCCCTTGTAAATTCTTAATTAAATCAACTGATTAGTTTGATGCCGGTGTTGTACTGAACTCTACTTCATCCGAATCTTTTGCTGCACCACTTGCATCACCAATATATACCTTAAATCCCTTATCGGACTTCTGGAAATAGAATTTCTTTCCAGTACAGTTTTTAGATGATAAACCTTTTTCAGTCTCAGCAAGGGACTTCTCAAGATAACTCTCAATTTTCTTTTTCAAATCAGCATTCAAGGAAGCAGATGCTGTAGCAGTTGTCATCTTGTTAACTTCTGTTGCATACTTGCTGTTAACGGATGCAGCCGACTTAAATGCAGTTGCCACCTCATTCAATGCAGCACGGTCTGTAGATTCTCTGGAACTTTCCAAGTAAGGAAGTACTACCAAAGCTACAACACCAATCAAGATTGCCATAATAGCAATAACGATGATTAACTCAATCAGAGAGAAACCCTCTCTCTCACCACTTAAATACTTCTGAATTTTTCTTCTCATAGTTACACTCTCCTTTTTTTAATTTTCCCACGACCAGTATAGGCTTAGCCGTACGGGTGACTTTATAAGTCTTATATTGTTATTATACACAAATTTCTTTAGGGTTTCAAGTGATACTTTGACGTTGTTGTCATTCTCACCATTGAACATTTACATATTTTTCTCTCCCTTGTAACAATTCAAGGCATATACGGAATCATTATTTTCTTAATCTTCCCCTTATTTACTGTTAAATCAGCAAACTGCCCTACAATAGATTTGTCTACCCTTTTCTTCATCCATTTCTCGCTTCTCTTATATGCCTTCTCAGGACTTTCTGAAGCATCTTTTATCGTGCATTTGTCTTGTAACACTGCTTTAAAAGTCTCTGGCTCAATACTATAAATAGAGCCATCACTGCCCCAATTATCCACCTTGTGATACCAAACCGTATTTCCTTTTATTTTTGTAACAATGGCATAGCCATCAAATGATTTCTTTGTTGTTGACGGCTGTATACTTTCCAACATTTTTCTGGCATAGTTTTCAACTGTAAAATATAGTGATGCTGTATTATATTCTTCCATCATTTTATTTGCAGATTTTTTATAATACTGAATATATGTCTTTCTTTTTTCTGATTTGTCTACAAGGAGTTGAATCAGCTGTTTTTTCAAGTAGTACGCCCTATACTCTTTTCCTTTAATTTTACCATAGGAAAACATTAGGTCATTTCCATGAAAATAATAAGTCATTTTCCCCTTTTCAAAGTTCAAAGTAACCGTTTGATTTTTTGTTTTTAATTGTTTTGATTTCTTGTAATAAAACTGCTTGATTGTATCAATGCGCTTTGAAACAACACTTTTAGAAAAAATCTTGTGTTTATACACACTTCTTGCAGAGGCAGTTTCTCCTGTATTCATAACAACCATAACAAACAACAAAAAAATCACACCCATATGAAACAATATATTTTTCATTTTAAATTCCTCCCATCATAATTTCCTATGCTTTTCCTGCATCCTGGTAAATCTTAAGCATTGGCATCATAACCGCTCCAATTACGCCTCCTACAATAACAGCAAGCACAACAATAATAAGTGGCTCCATAGCTGATGTGAGATTTTTGGTAGCTGTTTCCACTTCTCCTTCGTAGTATTCTGCTACTTTATCTAACATCTGCTCCGTCGTACCGGTTTCCTCGCCAATTTTAAGCATATGTGTCACCATCGGTGGAAATACACCAGACGCCTCCAGAGGCTCTGACATCGGGATTCCCTGCATAACCTCTTCACGACAATCTTTTACTGCTTTCCGAATCACCCGGTTTTCAATGACATTTCCCACAATTTCAAGGGCTTCCACCAAAGGAACACCCGACATAATAAGCGTAGACATCGTCATAGAAAATTTTGCCGCCGCATTTTTTACGGAAAAATTGCGAAACATCGGTATTTTTAAAGCGACCCGGCTGGTAAACTGTTTGCCAGGCTCCGTCTTTTTGCCACAGATAATAAAAGTAAGCAGCAAAATAAGTCCTATCGCTATCGCAATAAAATTGCTCGTCATAAAATCGCTCAGTCCAATTACCATTTTGGTCAGCATCGGCAGGTCCTCGCCCATACTTTCAAAGGTCTGCTGGAAGTTTGGAATTACTGTAGTCATCAAAACAATAATTACGCCAACTGCTACTACTAAAACAACAATTGGATAAATCATTGCAGATTTAATCATGGAATTTAATTTCATATCTTTGTCAAACTGCGTACAAATACGGTTAAACGCAATTTCCAGATTACCGGTTGCCTCACCCGCAGCAACCATATGAATCAAAAGAGACGGGAATATTTTACTTTCCATTTCCATGGCATCTGCTAAACTGTCTCCCTTTTCCACATTTACCATGACACGGTAAAGAGCTTCTCTAAGATATTTATTTTCTGTCTGATCCTGAACCATACGCAGACCGTCAATGACGGTTACGCCCGCTGTCAAAATACTGTAAAACTGTTTACAAAAAATGGTAATATCCTTTTTCTTGACCGGATTTCCAATCGTAATATTCCAACTGGCGTTGTCAAGGTCAAATGCTTCACTAAGCTCCAAAACGATGCTGCCTTCACCCTTGAGTTTGCGCATTGCCGCCTCTTCACTGACAGCTTCCATCGTTCCTTTTTTCTCTTTGCCATATTTATCTGTAATGAGATATTTATACTTTGCCAATTCATTCTCCCCTTTCTCGTGTTTTAAAAGCCACCGCTCCCAAACGTAGGACCATCCCAGTCATCCATCTGCCACGAAGGTTCAGCTAACGGTGTTGGCATTTTCCCAGCCGGAATACGTCTTGCCAAATTCGACGGGTCCTGTGCAAATGTCATCGCATCCTCAGCCGTAATCTGATGTGTGCGGTAAAGCTCATAAAGCGCATCATCCATCATCATCATACCGCTTTGTTTATTGGTCTGGATAATGGATGGTATCTGATGTGGTTTCGCCTCTCGAATCAAATTGCGGACCGCACTGTTGGCATACATAATTTCAAAGGCTGCCACGCGACCTTTGCGGTCAGCCGTAGGCAGTAACTGCTGGGAAATAATCGCCTCCAAAAGAGTCGCTAACTGCAAACGAATCTGCGCTTGCTGATTCATTGGAAATACATCAATAATACGCTCAATCGTAGGAACCGCTCCAATGGTATGCAAAGTCGATAGTACAAGGTGTCCGGTCTCTGCCGCTGTAACTGCGGTAGCAATCGTGTCTAAGTCTCGCATCTCACCAACCAAAATAATATCCGGATCTTCTCGCAGCGCAGCGCGCAACGCCCCTGCATAGGACTGGGTATCAATTCCGACCTCTCTCTGATTTACAATTGATTTTTCATGACTATGTAAATACTCAATCGGATCTTCCAGTGTAATAATATGTTTGTTCTGTGTCTGGTTAATAATATGAATCAAAGATGCCAATGTCGTTGATTTACCGCTTCCTGTCGGTCCGGTAACTAAAATCAGACCACGCTTTTTCTTGACCAGTTCCAAAACGGACTGCGGCAGGCCAAGTGATTCCGGACTTGGAATTTCGGTATTCACAAGTCGGATAACAAACGACATCGTTCCACGCTGTTTGAAAATATTGACACGAAAGCGTCCCACGCCTTTAATCGCATAGGAAAAATCGACTTCTCCTTCGCGGTTAAATCGTTCTACCAGACGCCCCGGTATCATCTGTTCTACTAATGCTTTAGAATCCGCCGGAAGAATCCGTCCTTCCATCAACGTCACAAGTTCTCCGTTTACACGGCATTTCGGTGGGATACCTACCGTTACATGAACATCACTTGCGCCCATTTTTCTTGCTCGAATCAGCAAATCATCAATCGTCATTACGACCTCCCCATTTCCATTCCTGCCATTATTCTGTCGCGATGCGCTCCACTTCTGCAATGGAGGTAACTCCCTGCAAAACGAGTTTTGCCGCACCAATACGTAACGTTGTCATTCCTTCACTCAAGGCAACTTTCTGAATTTCATCGGCACCGCCGCCGGCAGCAATTACTTTTCTTACTTCCGGAGATACCGTCATAATCTCATATACACCAATTCGTCCGCGGTAACCGGTACCATTACAGAATGCACAACCCTGTCTGCCCGGCTCGTAAATCGGCTGTGTTCCTTCTCCGCGAATCCGAAGTCTCCTTTTATCCTCATCGGTTATCATCCTTTGTCTCTTACACTTCGGACACAGACGGCGCACCAGCCGCTGTGCAATAATACCAACCGTAGAATCGGCAATCAGATATGGCTCCACACCCATATCCGCCAGACGGGTAACGGTACTTGCTGCACTATTTGTATGCAGGGTGCTTACTACCAAGTGTCCGGTGATTGCGGCTTTTACCGCAATACTTGCCGTCTCTTCATCTCGAATCTCACCAATCATAATGATATCCGGGTCCTGACGAAGAATGGAACGAAGTGCGGATGCAAAGGTAAGTCCCGCCTTTTCGTTAACCTGAACCTGATTGATTCCATCTACATCTGCCTCAACCGGATCCTCAACCGTAACTATGTTTACACTGCCCTCGTTCAACTCACTCAGTACCGTATACAACGTTGTCGATTTACCACTACCGGTAGGTCCGGTAACTAAGATAATGCCATGCGGCTGGTGAACCAGATGGTCAAACCGGCGCATCTCCACTTCCGGAAATCCAAGTTCACTTTTATCTCTCGTAAGCGCTGACTTCGATGCCAGACGCATTACAATCTTTTCTCCAAAAGTCGTCGGCAGGCTCGATACACGAATATCATATTCAACACGGTCAAAACGCTGTGTCATACGTCCATCCTGCGGTGCTCTTTTCTCAGAAATATTCATGCCGCTGATAATTTTAATACGCGCTACAATTGCATTTAATAATTCTTTTTCATAACGCATCATTTCCTGCATCACGCCATCAATACGAAAACGCACACGCACGCTGTCTTCCAACGCTTCAATGTGAATATCACTTGCTCTTTCGTTCACTGCCTGCTCAATAATTTTATTTACCAGTAAAACAATCGGTGCATTATCAACTTCTTCGTTTGCTTCCTCCTGTTTTTCTCTGGCATTCTGCTGCTCCCTGCG
>ERZ773194.2765-NODE-2765-length-16068-cov-6.374883_pt1 | contig 16068 bp, 9 predicted proteins | sample MGYA00511240_ERZ773194 | MGnify/ENA primary metagenome ERZ773194 (study PRJEB29015, sample SAMEA2737774) | human gut metagenome | biome: human gut; feature: human-associated habitat; material: faeces | place: China | collected 2012 ... | reverse complement strand
CTACTGCACTGATTCCTTTCCTGCAGAACGATGATGCGAACCGTGCGCTGATGGGTTCCAACATGCAGCGTCAGGGCGTTCCCTGTCTTCGTCCTGAAAAACCTGTTGTCGGTACTGGCATCGAAAGAACAGTGGCTGTTGACTCCGGTACAACCGTTCAGGCAGAACGCGGCGGTGTCGTTGACTATGTCGACGCCAACCGTATCGTTGTTCGTGTAAATGATGAAGAAAACGTCCCCGGCCGTGTCGGTGTGGATATTTACAATCTTCAGAAATTTACTCGTTCCAACCAGGGCACCAATATCAACCAGCGCCCGATCGTCAACCCCGGCGATCACATCGCTAAGGGCGACGTGATTGCTGACGGCGCTTCGACTGACCTCGGTGAACTGGCATTAGGTCAGAACATGATCGTTGCCTTCATGCCGTGGAACGGATACAACTACGAAGACTCTGTGATGGTGAGTGAAAAAGTGGTTGCTGATGACCGCTATTCTTCCATCCACATTGAAGAGCTTTCTGTTCAGGCCCGTGATACCAAGCTCGGCAGCGAAGAAATTACGCGCGATATTTCGAACCTGAGTGAGAACCAGATTAACCGTCTGGACGAATCCGGTATCGTTTACATCGGTGCAGAAGTGAAGGCCGGAGACGTTCTGGTCGGTAAAGTGACTCCGAAGGGAGAAACCACGCTGACTCCGGAAGAAAAACTGCTTCGCGCCATCTTCGGTGAAAAAGCCAGTGACGTTAAGGATACTTCCCTTCGCGTTCCGAGCGGCATGGTTGGTACTGTTATCGACGTTCAGGTCTTCACGCGTGAAGGCATCGAACGCGACAAACGCGCTCAGTCCATCATTGACGATGAGCTGAAGCGTTACCGCACCAACTTGAATGACCAGCTGAGAATTGTTGAGCGCGACGCTTTCGAACGTTTGGCTCGTCAGCTGATCGGTAATGTTGCTCAGGGCGGTCCCGACGGTTTAGGCAAGGGCAAGAAGGTTACGAAGGAATACCTCGACGGTCTGAATGTTCACAAGTGGTTTGACATTCGCATGGCTGACGAAGAGCTGCAGAAGCAGATCGAAGACGTCCGTATTTCCTTGGAAGCCAAACGTAAAGAGTTCGACGAAGCTTGGAACGAAAAGCGCAAGAAACTGACTCAGGGTGATGAACTGCCGACAGGCGTTCAGAAGATGGTCAAGGTTTATCTGGCCGTTAAACGTCGTCTGCAGCCCGGCGACAAGATGGCCGGCCGTCACGGTAACAAGGGTGTTGTCTCCCGCATTACTCGTGTCGAAGACATGCCGTTCATGGCTGACGGCAGACCGGTTGACATCGTTCTGAACCCGCTGGGTGTGCCTTCTCGAATGAACATCGGTCAGGTTCTTGAAGTTCATTTGGGTTGGGCTGCTTTCGGTTTAGGCTGGAGAATTGCTGAAATGCTCAAGCATGAGCGCAGCAAGCAGGTCGCTGAAATCCGCGAGTTCCTGAATACGATTTACAACAAGAGCAGCGGCAAGAAGGAAGACTTCGATTCTCTGACTGATGACGAAATCATCGATTTGGCCAAACACCTGAAGAAGGGTGTGCCGTTTGCAACCCCCGTATTCGACGGCGCAAGCGAAAGCGATATCCGTGAGATGCTCAATCTTGCCTTCCCGGAAGAAACCGCTAAGAAACTGCACCTGACTCCTTCCAAGACTCAGGCCCAGCTCTTTGACGGACGTACCGGCGACGCATTTGATCGTCCTGTTACCGTCGGCGTGATGCACTACCTGAAACTGCACCACTTGGTCGACGACAAGATGCATGCTCGTTCTACCGGTCCGTACTCTCTGGTTACACAGCAGCCTCTCGGCGGTAAAGCTCAGTTCGGCGGTCAGCGTTTCGGTGAAATGGAAGTTTGGGCGCTTGAAGCTTACGGTGCCAGCTATGTCCTTCAGGAAATGCTTACTGTTAAGTCTGACGACGTAACGGGACGTACAAAGCTCTACGAAAACATTGTCAAGGGCGATCACGTGATCGACGCCGGAATGCCGGAATCCTTCAACGTTCTCGTTAAGGAAATCCGCTCTCTGGGCATTGACATTGATTTAGACCGTGATAAGGAATCTTCTAAAAAATGATGAAAGCTTTTAACTCTCTCTTTAAGACAAATAAAGAGAATGAGCCGTTTGACGCGATCAAGATCGGCATTGCTTCCCCGGAAAAGATTCGTTCTTGGTCTTACGGTGAAGTAAAGAAGCCTGAGACAATTAACTACCGTACGTTCAAACCCGAACGCGACGGTCTGTTCTGCGCAAAGATTTTCGGACCGATTAAGGATTACGAATGTCTTTGCGGTAAATACAAACGTCTGAAGCATCAGGGCATCGTTTGCGAAAAGTGCGGCGTGGAAGTCACACTTTCCAAGGTTCGCCGCGAACGCATGGGTCACATTGAGCTGGCTAGCCCTGTTGCTCATATTTGGTTCTTGAAGAGCCTTCCGTCCCGCATGGGTATGGTTCTCGATATTCCTCTGCGTGATATCGAACGCGTCTTGTATTTCGAAGCCTATATCGTTGTAGATCCCGGCATGACCGAGCTTCGCAGAGGCCAGCTCATGACCGAAGACGACTACATGGCTAAGACCGAAGAATACGGTGACGAATTCAAGGCCATGATGGGCGCCGAAGCCATTAAAGAGCTGCTGGCTACGATCAACATTGACGAAGAAGTTGAGGATCTCCGCAGAGAGCTTTCCGAAACCACCAGCGAAGCGAAGGTCAAGAAGATCGCCAAACGTTTGAAGGTTCTGGAAGGTTTCCAGCGCTCCGGCATTAAGCCTGAGTGGATGGTCATGGATGTTCTTCCGGTTCTTCCGCCGGATCTGCGTCCGCTGGTTCCGCTTGACGGCGGTCGTTTCGCTACGAGCGACTTGAACGACCTCTACCGCCGCGTGATCAACCGCAACAACCGCCTCAAGCGCCTTATCCAGCTCAACGCGCCCGACATCATCGTGCGCAATGAGAAGCGCATGCTGCAGGAGGCTGTCGACGCGCTGATCGACAACGGCCGCCGCGGCCGTGCCGTCACCGGCGCGAACAACCGCGCGCTCAAGTCCCTTTCTGACATGCTCAAGGGTAAGCAGGGCCGCTTCCGCCAGAACCTGCTGGGTAAGCGTGTTGACTATTCCGGCCGTAGCGTTATCTGCGTCGGCCCGGAGCTTAAGATCTACCAGTGCGGCGTGCCCAAGGAAATGGCGCTCGAGCTGTTCCGCCCCTTCATCATGAAGAAGCTCGTCGAGGACGGCGCCGCCAACAACATCAAGTCCGCCAAGAAGATGGTCGATAAGGGCCGCACCGAGGTCTGGGACGCGCTCGACGTCGTCATCAAGGATCACCCCGTCATGCTCAACCGCGCGCCGACGCTCCACCGTCTCGGTATTCAGGCGTTCGAGCCGGTGCTGGTCGAGGGCCGCGCCCTCAAGCTCCACCCGCTGAACTGCACGGCATTCAACGCGGACTTCGACGGCGACCAGATGGCTATTCACGTGCCCCTGTCTGCCGAGGCGCAGGCCGAGGCCCGTATCCTGATGCTCTCTGCCAACAACCTGCTGCGTCCTCAGGACGGCGGCCCTGTCACGGTGCCGACGCAGGATATGGTTTTGGGTTCCTACTACCTCACGTTCGAGCGCTTTGAAAACGGCGTTTCCCAGATGGATAACGACGAGTTCTGGCCGCAGGACATTGACTTTGCCCTTGCCGGCAAGCGCTACGACGAGCTGACCGACGAAGAGAAGGCCAGCGTGAATCTGCACGTTTACCGCGACGAGGACGAGGCCATGCTCGCCTACAACGACCACCTCATCGGTATCCACCAGCCCATCCTTGTCCGCACGGTCAAGCAGATGCCGGACGGCACCATGGGCAGCAAGGTCGTGCGCGTTACCATCGGCCGCATCATCTTCAACCGCAACATCCCGCAGGACCTTGGCTTTGTCAAGCGCGTGGATGAAAACGGCGAGCCGACCGAAAACTACTTCGACTACGAGATCACCGAGGTCTGCGGCAAGAAGCTGCTCGGCAAGATCGTCGACCGCACGATCAAGCTGCACAACTTCACCATCGCGGCCGAAGTGCTCGATAACATCAAGGCCACGGGCTACAAGTTCTCCACCCGTGCGGCCATCAGTATCTCCGTTGCGGATATGACCATTCCGCCGGCAAAGTACACCCTCATTGCCGAGACCGAGCAGCGCGTCGTCGACATCGAAGACCAGTTCAAGATGGGCTTCATGACCGAGGACGAGCGCTACCGCGCCGTCGTCAAGGAGTGGGAAAAGACCACCGCGGACGTCACCGACGCCCTGCAGAAGAACATGGACCGCTACAACCCCATCTTCATGATGGCGGACTCCGGCGCCCGTGGCTCCATGAAGCAGATCCGTCAGCTGACCGGTATGCGCGGCCTGATGGCCAACACCGCCGGTAAGACGATCGAGATCCCGGTCAAGGCAAACTTCCGCGAAGGTCTGTCCGTCCTTGAATACTTCACCTCCTCCCGAGGCGCCCGTAAGGGCCTTGCCGATACGGCTCTTCGTACGGCAGACTCCGGTTACCTGACCCGCCGAATGGTCGACGTCTGCCAGGATGTCATCATCCGCTCCGACGACTGCGGCGCGACCCGCGGCATCACGATCAGCGAGATCAGCGAGAACGGCCAGGTCATCGAAAAGTTCTCCGAGCGCGTCAACGGCCGCTATCCGGTCCACGACGTGATGAAGCCCGGCACGGACGAGGTCCTCATTTCCAAGGATCACATGATGACCCCCGAGGATGCCGACCTCATGGAGAAGTTCGATATCCACTCCGTCGAGATCCGCACGGTGCTTACGTGCAAGGCCCACAGCGGCGTTTGCGCGAAGTGCTACGGCATGAACCTTGCCACGAGCAAGCCCGTCGGCCCCGGCGAGGCGGTCGGTATCATCGCGGCCCAGTCCATCGGCGAGCCCGGTACGCAGCTGACGATGCGAACCTTCCACACCGGCGGCGTTGCGGGCGGCGATATCACCCAGGGTCTTCCGCGAGTCGAGGAACTGTTTGAGGCGCGCCGTCCCAAGAAGATGGCGACCCTCGCCGAGATCGGCGGTAAGGTCCGCTTCGAAGAGGCGACCAAGGGCAGCCTGCTCAACATCATCGTCACCGCGGACGACGGCGACAACCGCATCTACTCGGTGCCGCACACCGGCCTGCGCGTGAACGACGGCGACGTCATCGCCAAGGGCACGCAGCTGCAGGACGGCGCGCTGTCCCCGCACGATATCCTGCGTATCCGCGGCACGTCCGCCGTTCATGACTACCTCATTCAGGAAGTTTTGAAGGTTTACCGTCAGCAGGGCGTTGACATCAACGATAAGCATATCGAGGTCATCGTCCGCCAGATGATGCGCAAGGTGCGCGTCGAGGAGTCCGGTGACACGAACCTGCTCTCCGGCTCCATGGTCGATCTGCTTGAGTATGAGGATGCCAACGAGGAGATCCGCGCGCGCAATGCCGCGGGCGAGGTCAACGCCGAGACCGGCGAGCCGCTGCAGGAAGCCATTGCCACGCAGCTGCTCATGGGTATCACGAAGGCCTCTCTTGCGACCGACAGCTGGATGTCCGCCGCGTCCTTCCAGGAGACCACAAAGGTCCTGACTGAAGCCGCCATCAAGGGTAAGGTCGACCACCTTGTTGGTCTGAAGGAGAACGTCATCATCGGTAAGCTCATCCCCGCCGGTGCAGGCTTGAACGCCTACCGCGAGTTTGCTGAGGAGATCGTTCCCGAGCCTGAGAAGCCCGAGGAAGAGCCGCACGAGCCGCGCATCATCACGAATGCCGTCGAAGTGTGAGTTAAGACCTCACGTATTGAATAGGTAAAAAGAGACGCGGAAAATTCCGCGTCTCTTTTTTGCCATTTTGGCGGAAAAAGGGAGAGTTTGACAGCCTCTTTTCAAAAGTTTGACGCGCCGGCGCGGAACGCACAAAAAAATTCGGGAAAAGCCCGTCGTTTCAGCGATTATTTTGTGTAGACAGCCATAAAAAACGCTTGACGGCTTGTGTGCCTCATGGTATAATTTCAACTTGCGTGGGTATGTCCCACGGAATTTGTCATACCGTCAGGAGGGACCTGCCGTGACGCCGGATCTGTCCACTTGCCGCAAGGTAGCGGGCATCAAGCAGACGATGCGTGCACTGCGGGAACACCGCGCGGAAAAGCTGTATATCGCCTGCGATGCAGACCCAGCCGTGCTTGCGCCGATCGAAGCGCTCGCACGCGAAGAGAACATCGAGATCGACGATCGCGCCACGATGGTGCAGCTTGGCCACAGCGCGGGCATCGCCGTTGGTGCGGCGGTGATCGCCGTTCTGAGAAATTAAGGTTTTTTCGGGATATTTTACCGATATCCTGTAAAAAATATATATCACATCATTTCAGGAAAGGAGAAACAAGAATGCCTACTTTTAACCAGTTGGTTCGCAAGGGCAGACAGCAGTCGACTTACAAGTCCAACTCCCCGGCTCTGCAGTATGGTCTTAACACGCTGAAGAACAAGGAGACCGACCTCGCCTCTCCCCAGAAGCGTGGCGTTTGCACCGCAGTTCGTACTGCGACCCCGAAGAAGCCGAACTCCGCTCTTCGTAAGATCGCCCGTGTCCGCCTCACCAATGGCTATGAGGTCACCGCTTACATCCCCGGCGTCGGTCATTCCCTGCAGGAGCACTCTGTGGTCATGATCCGCGGCGGCCGTGTGAAGGACCTCCCTGGTGTGCGTTACCACATCATCCGCGGCACTCTGGACGCTCAGGGCGTGCAGGGCCGTATGCAGTCCCGTTCCAAGTACGGCGCCAAGCGCCCGAAGCAGAAGTAAGGCTGCGACCTTGAAATGAGCTTTGCCGAAAAGGTTTGATATATATTTTTGTGTCATTCACCTCTTTGGCAGGCCGGAACACGATGGGGGAGAGCCCCATTCGCGAGTACCTATGATTTCTAAATTATAAGAAGGAGGGAAGCAAAGTGCCCAGAAGAGGTAATGTTCCCAAGAGAGAAGTTCTGCCCGATCCCATGTACAACAGCGTCCTCGTGACCAAGCTCGTCAACAGCGTGATGCTCGACGGCAAGAAGGGTGTTGCCCAGAAGGTCGTTTACAGCGCGTTCGACATGATCAAGGACAAGACCGGCAATGAGCCTCTCGATGTTTTTAACCAGGCCATGGAAAATATCATGCCCAGCCTGGAGACCAAGTCCCGCCGCGTCGGCGGCGCCACCTATCAGGTGCCGATGGAAGTCCGTCCCGAGCGGCGGCAGACCCTGGGCCTGCGGTGGCTGACCCTTTATTCCAGAAACCGTTCTGAAAAGACCATGAAGGAACGGCTTGCCGGAGAGATCATGGATGCGCTGAACAACACCGGCGGTGCCTGCAAGAAGCGTGAAGACACGCACAAGATGGCAGAAGCCAACAAGGCGTTTGCGCACTTCAGATGGTAAGGCTGCTGTCTTTCATTTTCGGGGCATAGGATTTTGTGCCCCCGTCTCTTGCTTCCGGTTTCGGAAGCGGGAGACATTCTCTATTCAATCAGGAGGAAATTATGCCAAGAGCCGTATCTCTCGAAATGACTCGTAATATTGGTATAATGGCTCACATCGACGCCGGCAAAACCACCGCTACCGAGCGAATCCTGTACTACACGGGAAAAACGCATAAGATCGGTGATACCCACGAGGGTACTGCGACGATGGACTGGATGGAGCAGGAGCAGGAGCGCGGCATCACCATTACGTCTGCCGCCACGACGTGCTTCTGGAAGAACCATCGCATCAACATCATCGACACCCCGGGCCACGTCGACTTCACGGTCGAGGTGGAGCGCAGCCTCCGCGTGCTCGACGGCTCTGTGACCGTCATGTGCGCCAAGGGCGGCGTTGAGCCGCAGAGCGAGACGGTTTGGCGTCAGGCGGATCACTACCATGTGCCCCGCATGATCTACGTCAACAAAATGGACATCATGGGCGCGGACTTCTATAACGTCCTGCGCATGATCGACGAGCGTCTCAAGTGCAATGCGGTGCCCATCCAGCTGCCCATCGGCAAGGAAGCCGAATTCCGCGGCATCATCGACCTGGTCGAGATGAATGCGGACGTCTACTACGACGAAATGGGCAAGGATATGCGCGTGGAGGAGATCCCCGAGGATATGCGCGAGCTTGCGGAGGAATACCGTGAGAAGATGCTCGACGCCGTTTCCATGTTCGACGATGAGATCATGGAGATGTATCTTGAGGGCAAGGAGATCCCCACCGCCAAGATCCGCGCAGCGATCCGCAAGGCGACCGTCGCGGTCGAGATGATCCCTGTGGTCTGCGGTACGTCCTACCGCAACAAGGGCGTGCAGAAGCTGCTCGATGCCATTGTGGACTATATGCCCGCGCCGACCGATATCCCCGCCATCGAGGGTATCAACCCGAAGACGGACGAAGAAGACAAGCGTGAGCCGAGCGATGACGAGCCTTTCTCCGCCTTGGCATTCAAGATCATGACCGACCCCTATGTCGGCCGCCTGAGCTTCTTCCGCGTCTATTCCGGTACACTCAACACCGGCTCCTCCGTTCTCAACTCCACCAAGAATGTTCGTGAGCGCATGGGCCGTATCCTGCAGATGCACGCCAACCATCGTGAGGATATCGAGACCGTTTACTCCGGCGACATTGCCGCGGCGGTCGGTCTCAAGAACACCACGACGGGCGACACGCTCTGCGATGAAAAGCACCCGATCATCCTCGAGAGCATGGAGTTCCCCGAGCCTGTGATCCGCGTTGCCATCGAGCCCAAGACCAAGGCTGGTCAGGAGAAGATGGGCATTGCGCTGATGAAGCTGGCTGAGGAGGACCCCACGTTCAAGACCTACACGGACGAAGAGACCGGTCAGACCATCATCGCCGGTATGGGCGAGCTCCATCTGGAGATCATCGTCGACCGTCTGCTCCGCGAGTTCAAGGTCGAGGCGAACGTCGGCGCGCCGCAGGTCGCCTATAAGGAGACCATCACCAAGGCCGTCGATCAGGATACCAAGTATGCCCGCCAGAGCGGCGGTAAGGGCCAGTACGGTCACGTCAAGATCCACGTTGAGCCCAATGAGTCCGGCAAGGGCTACGAGTTCGTCAACGCCACGGTCGGCGGCAGCGTTCCCAAGGAGTATATCCCCGCGGTCGATGCCGGTATCCAGGGCGCGATGCTCGCGGGCGTGCTCGCCGGTTATCCGGTGGTCGACGTCAAGGTCACGCTGTACGACGGCTCCTACCACGAGGTCGACTCCTCGGAGATGGCGTTCAAGATCGCCGGCTCCATGGCGTTCAAGGAAGCCTGCCAGAAGGCCGGCCCCACGCTGCTCGAGCCGATCATGAAGGTCAGCGTCATTGTCCCCGACGAGTATATGGGTGATGTCATCGGCGACCTCAACAGCCGCCGCGGTCAGATCCAGGGCTTCGAGGCCCGCTCCGGCGCGCAGCAGATCGACGCGTTTGTTCCCCTCGCCGAGATGTTCGGCTATGCCACCGACCTCCGTTCCCGCACGCAGGGACGCGGTCAGTACACGATGGAGCCCTCGCACTACATCGAGATCCCGAAGAGCATTCAGGAAAAGATCATCGATCAGCGCACCGGGCGCCACATGAGCTGAGGCACGAAAATAACAGTTGCAAATCGGCTCGATTTACGGTAAAATCATGGTGTTATGCAAGTGACACCGAAAACAATGAAAAAATCATAATAGGAGGATCACTCTAATGGCTAAGCAGAAATTCGAGAGAACTAAGCCCCACGTAAACATCGGCACCATCGGTCACGTCGACCATGGTAAGACCACCCTGACCGCTGCCATCACCAAGTGGCTCGCCATGCAGGGCAAGGCCCAGTACACCGACTACAGCTCCATCGATAAGGCTCCCGAAGAGCGCGAGCGCGGCATTACCATCAACACGGCCCACGTTGAGTATGAGACCGAGAAGCGTCACTATGCTCACGTTGACTGCCCGGGCCACGCCGACTATATCAAGAACATGATCACCGGTGCTGCCCAGATGGACGGCGCGATCCTGGTCATCGCCGCTTCCGACGGTCCTATGGCCCAGACCCGCGAGCACGTCCTGCTCGCCCGTCAGGTTGGCGTTCCCGCCATCGTTGTCTTCCTGAACAAGTGCGACCAGGTCGACGATGAGGAGCTGCTCGAGCTCGTCGAGATGGAAGTCCGTGAGCTGCTCTCCAGCTACGAGTTCCCCGGTGATGAGATTCCCATCATCAAGGGCTCCGCTCTGAACGCTCTCGTTTCCGAGTCCACCGATCCCAACGCCCCCGAGTATGCCTGCATCAAGGAGCTCATGGACGCTGTTGACGATTATATCCCCACTCCCGACCGTAAGGCCGATATGCCCTTCCTGATGCCCGTTGAGGACGTCTTCACCATCTCCGGCCGCGGCACCGTCGCCACCGGTAGAGTTGAGCGTGGTCAGCTCAAGCTCGGCGAGGAAGTCGAGATCATCGGCCTGACCGACGAGCGTCGTAAGACCGTCGTCACCGGTATCGAAATGTTCCACAAGCTGCTCGACTACGCCGAAGCCGGCGATAACGTTGGTACTCTGCTCCGCGGTGTTGCCAAGACCGAGATCGAGCGCGGCCAGGTCCTCTGCAAGCCCGGCTCCATCCACCCCCTCACCAAGTTCGTTGGCCAGGTCTACGTTCTGACCAAGGATGAAGGCGGCCGTCACACCCCGTTCTTCAACAACTATCGTCCTCAGTTCTACTTCCGTACCACCGACGTCACCGGCGTCATCACTCTGCCCGAGGGCACCGAGATGTGCATGCCCGGCGATAACGTCGACATGAACGTTGAGCTGATCACCCCCATCGCGATCGAGAAGGGCCTCCGCTTCGCTATCCGTGAAGGCGGCCGTACCGTCGGTTCCGGTGTTGTCATCGGCATCAACGAGTAATTCTCGATAACCCAAAGTAAATCCGCGCCCCCGTTCATCCGAACGGGGGCGCTTTTGCCGTTCTGGAGAGAAGCGTTAACCGACCCTGTGTCAAGTTAAGTGTATACGCTTTTCCTGCTTGCTCCAACTTTTAGCTTAGAACCTATAAAAATTCCCGGACAAAGAGTCCGGGAATTTTTTACATCCGAGAATAGTATATCGCGCTGACAGCTTGGGCGAACTGTGCCACCGTCACGTCCTCCCTTGCGGCAAGCTGCCGCATAAGGCCGCTGCGGGCAAGACCGTCATCCGCCGCTATAAGGCTCACCTCCGGCATAACTTCGGCAAAGCCCTCCCGTATGAGTCTGAAGCAGCTCTCGTTCTTTACAAAGCGCCCGAACAGAAAGCGCCTGTCCGTGCCGGTATCGAGCAGATACTCCATCTCCTTTGTGAGCTGCGCAAGGTTCGCGCCCACGCGGCGGAAAATCTCGCAGGCGGCCTCGTCGCCGTACGTTGCCGCGTTCATAATATGCTCAAGGCAGGGCTTGCGCATGTCCTCGGGTGCGGTGATAATACTGAGCACATCCCCGCGCTCCTTGGTGAAGCCGTCGAGCAGCGCCGGCTCAAGCTGCTGCGCCATGCGGTAGGCCGCGGCCTGACCGAGATAGCGCCGCACACCGGCAAGGCCGGAGTTCTCATTGCGTACCGAGCGCAGATCCTCAGGCGCGTACTCTTTCTGCTTTGCGCTGCCGAGGTCGAGCAGCAGGTCATACAGTTCAAGCGGTATGGCCGGTATCTCCCCGTCGGCCTTTATCCAGCCCGAGCCGAGATCGGTACCCAGCGAGTGGGCAATAACGCCGCTCTCGCCGAGCTGCGTGTCACCGTCCTGCGCAAGCTCCGCCGCGGCGCTGAAGGCCGCCATAGGGCCGTCATTGATTATCCGCACTTTAACGCCGTCCACGCAATAACGCCCCATGCTCTCGCTGACGGAGGCAAGCTTTGCAAACTCCATCTCATAGTCAAGCGCCGTGTTCTCACGCATCCCCTTTGTCTTGGGCGTCTCGCCGCCGAGGATACGGTCGTTGATGACGACATCCGGGAAGCTCAGTCCTATACCGGAAAACAGCGGCAGCTCCGCCGCGGCACTCTCGCAGGCGATTATCGCCGCGTCCATTTCCACGTCTGCCGCATCCTTGCGCAGTGCCGCAGCAAGCAGGTGCTGGCACTCCGCATCCTCAGGCATACCGTCCGCTATCACGCAGGCGCGCATGAGCCTTATGAGCCGCAGCATCGGCTCGGTTATGCCCTCGGCGGTCGGACTCGCCGCAGGGTTCCAGTCGTATTCCTTCACGGCAACGAGTCTGCCGTCGAGCGATACTGCAAGCTTTATATCCGTCCCGCCGACGTCCATCCCGCAGTACGCGCCGTGGGCGCAGCCGTCCACCGCCGCGCGCAGCTTATCTCCGAGCTGTCCGACTGCTTTCGCGGCTGTGCTTTTCAGTTCGGACATGGCGGCGATGTCGCCGATCTTCATCTCAAACGGCGCATTGCCCGTGCCGCGGCAGAGTCGCGCGGCGACGTTCAGCACCTTTTTGAGCCCCGGTACATTCCTGAAAGCCGCAATGCATTCTTCAACGAGAGCGGCCATTTCGGAATCATTCGTGTCAAAATACACCGTCAGCTCCCTGCCGCTCCAGCAGGAGAGCACATTGAAGATGCGCGCGGTGAGGTAGTCTCTGACTAAACCGCGCTCCTGCACATTGCTCCAATGCGGCACAGGGCAGCCATAGCCGCGCCCGCTGCCGTCAAGGCAGGTGAGGCGCAGCGTCAGCGGGCGCGCATTCTTATCCGCGTCAAACGCCGCTCTTACGTCGTTTATCCAGACAGCCTCCCCCTTTTGGGAGAGGCTGCAAAATTTATTCAGCATGTTTTATACTTCCTTTGCCGGTATTCCCTGAGCCCGCAGCTCGCGGCGCAGACGGGCGACATCGTCATAGAACACGCTGCCGTTCATGCCGGTCATGCGTGCGCTCTCAATGTTGGCGGCGTTGTCGTCAACGAACCAGCACTCCTCAGGATTCAGCCCGAAGCGGGAGTACAGCAGCTCATATATCTCGGGAAACGGCTTCATAAGCTTCACGTCCGCCGAGACGAGCTTACCGTCAAAGCACTCCGAGCCGGGGATGCGTTCAAAGTACAGGTTCAACGCCGAGGACGCATTGGAGAGCAGATATATCCCATAGCCAAGAGCGCGCAGCTCGCGCACGAGCTCCGCCATTCCGGGCACGGGCATGAACTCCCCCTCCCACCAGCGGCAGGTGAGCTCCTCCGCCGCGGCATGGAGACGCTCCGGCAGTCGGCGGCACATCGCCGCCGCGCCCTCCTCAGGCAGCATGGTCCCGTGATCCGTCGCCACCCAGTCGGCGCTCCGGTATACCTCGCGCTCCAGAAGCTCCGCGTCCTCGCCGGTATAGCCGAGGCGGGAAATATACACCTTGGGGCTGAAGTACATGAGCACGTGCCCCATGTCAAAAACGATGTTTTTTATCATACGCTCTCTGCGTTCTCTTTTTTGTGGAACACCGCGCCGAGCTTGTCAAAGCGCCTGCGCCACTTCGCGCGCGCTTCAAGACGCTCGCCGAGGTCACGCGCACCGACGCCGTAGACCAGATAGAGTATCAGGCCGCTGACCAGCATGATGAACACAGTAGATGCGCAGCGGCGGCCGGAGGCGTTGACATTGTAGCCGTAGAGTCCTTCCTCGGCGCACATCGACTGGATGACCATCGCGTAGCTCGTACCGTAGGACGAGGCAAATGTAGCGGACATGTCGTACTCGGTGAACAGGGCGTTGAAGTTCAGCGCGAACACCGCCAGCACGCTCGGCAGGATTATCGGCAGCTTCACGCGCATAAAGGTCGTGAAGCCGTTCGCACCCATGTTGCGTGCCGCGTCCTCAAGCTCCTCGTCTATTGCGTAGAACGATGCGCGTATCATGCGCAGTGAGAACGGCAGCTTCACCACCGTGTAGGCCATTACGATCAGCAGCCGCACATTCTGCGCATAGTAGAGGTTCACATTGCCGACGTACCAGATCGCGTCGGAATTGAAGTAGGTGCGGTAGGAATAACAGATAAGGATAGTCGGCAGCAGCCACGGGAAGAGCAGGCAGTATTCAAGGATGATGCCGGACTTCTTATTTTTGTTCTTGAAAATGTAGTTGCATGCGACCACGACGATCAGGCAGGCCAGCGCCGCCGCAATGATCGACAGAACAAAGCTCAGCTTTATGCCGCCGAGGGTCGCGTCGTTTGCGAAGAGACCGGATATCGAGCCCTCGCGCAGCTTGTACTTGCCGCGGTTGGTGAGGTACATGTAGTCCTCTTTGCCGAAGTAGTTTATAAGCGTCCACTGGGAGAAGTCGAGCTTCTTCATGCGTATGGCGCTGTAGGTCTGGAACGAGAATATGATTATCATCACGACAGGGATCATGTAGATGATAAACAGCACGTAGGCATAGATATGCGCAAGCACGTTCGCGATGGGGTTTGTGATCTTCTGCTTCTGGAGCTTTGCCTTGGTCTTGGAAACGGAGAGGTAATGCCCCTTGCGCTCGTAGGCCGAGAGCACCGTCAGCAGGATGATCGTGAACATTGCGAGGATTATGGACAGCAGCGCCGCGCGCGCCTGCGGGAAGGCTTCGTCCGCGACGGAGGAACCGGCCAGACGGACGATCTCGGGGTTAATGGAGTCATAGCCCAGCAGGGTAGGGGCGGACATTGCGCACAGGCCTGTGATGAAGGTCATGACCGTGAGGGAGAACATCGTGGGTATAAGCGTCGGGAAGACGACCTTCCAGAGCACCTTAAAGGGCTTTGCGCCCATGTTGCGCGCGGCCTCGACGGTGTTGTAGTCAATGCCGCGGATGGCGTTTCTGAGGAAGAGCGCGTGGTTACTGGTGCAGGCGAAGGTCATTGTGAAGAGCACCGCGCGAAAGCCCGTGAACCAGTTCTTGTTCATGCCGGGGAAAGCGTTCACGAGCGCGTCGGTCAGGATGCCGTCCGGCGCATAGAGGAACAGATAGCCCGTGACAAGGGCGACGCCGCTGTAGATAAGCGTCGTCATGTAGCCGAGGCGCAGGATGCGCGCGCCCTTGATGTCGAAGTACTCCGTCAGCAGGACGATGGAAACGCCGACGACGTTCACCGTCACGACAAGGCAGAGCGCAAGCTTCAGCGAGTTCCAGACATATTTGCTCATGTTGCCCGCGAAGAAGAAGCGGATGACTGCAAGCGGGTCGCGCTCACCGGCGGCGTTCGTGGTGTTGAAGATGCTCATGAGCGTGTTGAGGCAGGGCAGCAGCATGAAGCCGAAGAACAGGTAGATAAACAGCCCGAGCCCTATTATACGGAACACAAATTCCGGCGAGACGCGCCGGTCAAGGCTCTTTCCCATTACTTCACCTCCGCCTCGGCGGCGGGCTCATAGGCCATGATATCACGCGGGTTGAACACGGCCTTGACCTTCTGACCGGCGTCATAGATATTGACGCCGTCGTTCTTCTCAATGACCTTGATGGTCTGGCCGCAGACGGTTATGTAATACTTGATGTAGAGCCCGTAGTATTCAAGGCTCTCGACCGTGCCGTCAAGCGCGATCTCGCCCTCGCGCGGCTGCACGTTCACGTGGATGCGCTCAAGGCGGATGTAGTTGTGCTTCGCCGGGTCGACCGGCGCGCCCATATTGATAAGTTCATTGACGATACCCTCGCCGAGGCGGTTGATATCGCCGATGAAGTTGCAGACAAATTCAGTTGCGCTGTGGTTATAGACCTCGTTCGGGGTGCCGACCTGCTCGATGACGCCGCTGTTGAAAACAGCGATGCGGTCAGAGAGCGTCAGCGCCTCCTCCTGGTCATGGGTGACATAGATGGTGGTGATGCCGAAATCCTTCTGCATCTTTTTAAGCTCGTTTCTGAGCTGGACGCGCAGCTTCGCGTCGAGGTTGGAAAGCGGCTCGTCCATGCAGATTATCGCCGGACCCGTGACGAGGGCGCGGGCGATGGCGACACGCTGCTGCTGG
>ERZ773194.2755-NODE-2755-length-16130-cov-8.171011_pt1 | contig 16130 bp, 13 predicted proteins | sample MGYA00511240_ERZ773194 | MGnify/ENA primary metagenome ERZ773194 (study PRJEB29015, sample SAMEA2737774) | human gut metagenome | biome: human gut; feature: human-associated habitat; material: faeces | place: China | collected 2012 ... | reverse complement strand
TTAAGCTTTCTTTTTCCCCCGGTAGAACCGGGGGTTTTCAACTGTTGCGAAACAATAAAAACGAACTTTTGTCTACCAGATAAAAGTTCGTTTTTTACGCTTTTCGGGCGCTTTTGAGGCAAAATCGCGCTAAATCGTGGAAAATTATATAAAAATCAGAGTCGGAGTGGCTGAAAATGCTGCTCCGACTCTATTTTTGTGCTTGAAAAAGATCAAAATGCCGGTGTACTTTTGTTCGTTTTATGCTGCTGCAAGAAACGAATAAAAGGTGCGGACAGGGGGATTTGAACTATACCTCTTTATGATTTAACAATTTCATGCTATAATACAATGCATAATCATCGTACAAGCACACCTAAACTTACATAAGGAGGATATTTATGGCTACCATACTTGAAAAGTGGCAAATATCAGCAGAAGAATTGACAAAAATCGTTGACGAGAATCCATCTTTAAGAGGATTTATGTTCGGTTATGTGAGCGAATACAAAGCTCGTACTTATTTTGATGGACACGAGAACATTGAAAAGTTGATGAAATATGATGATCACGACAGAAGTAGCAAAGGCGATATTTCTTTCATCTACAAGAGAAAGGAATTTAAAATCGAGGCAAAATCTTTGCAGACAAATTCAGTAATTAGAACGGGAGACTCGTCATGGACGGGCAAGTTTCAATGCGATGCTAGTGATAGACGAGAAATTCTCTTACCAAACGGACACACCGTCAATACTACCTGCTTGGCAGTTGGAGAGTTTGATATTGTAGCAGTAAGTCTGTATGCATTTGGCGATGAATGGAAGTTTGCTTTTGCCAAAAATAGTGATCTGCCACACCCTGGAGCACGTTCCAGAAATGTGGCAGAAGCTGATAGAGAATATTTAATTAAAACACTAATCGATATAACATGGCCATTGCAACCGCCATTTACAACGGATGTATATGCCCTATTAGATAGTATGATTTAACTTATTTTTCGAAAAACCAAAAAATAAGAATGGTTCTTCCTAGCATGAACTTGTTTTTTCAGTGTTGAAATATTAGGTTTGTTGTTTCGCACCATAACAAACAAATCTTCAACTATTAAGCCGTATTTTACATATTCGTTGATTATTTCAACATGTGTCAATCGTTGTTTGTTGGCACTGACTTCATCTTGACATTTTACAATCAAAATTCCTTTGTTTTTTAGTACGCGAATTGCTTCTCTTCCTGCTGCGTAATACATCGCTAACACGGCATCGTGGTACTTCGGAGCATTTTCTTCAGGAGTATATACACTTCCGTCTGAATACGCCTCTCTAAATGACGCAAATGTTCCGTTTCCTGCCAAATGGTCACTTTTGCGTCTATACAATCCTTCCATATATGGTGGGTCTATTACAACACAATCCATAGATTTATCGTTATAGGGAAGGTTACGACAATCTACCCCTGTTTTTATATCGGAAAAATACAAAGTGTAGTCACTTTGGCTCACTTTTTTCCAAAAAACACCTTTACCGTATGTCACGTCAGCAACATGAGATCCAATAGGAACATATAACGATAAAATCATCGGGAAAAGGTCTTCATTATTGCGTACATAAGCAGAAAAAATTAAATCAGTTGACGAAGATCCTGTTACCACTCTTTTCTTATCTTCCATAAATCACCTCTCGATATGTTCTATAACATTTTCAACGTTACATTGCAAGTGAAAACAAATACGATCGATGATTTCTAATGAAACGATTTCTCCGCGTGCCATTTTATCCATGGTGGATTTCGAAATGCCCGTTACTTGCATAAGTTGTTTCTTGGTCATATCTCTATCAATTAAAAGTTTCCATAAAGGTTTATACGAAAAAGCCATAGTGCCACCTCCATTTAGGTTATATCACAATGATATTTAGATGTCAATACTTTTGTGTTGATTTTTAATGTAATCGGTGTACTTTTGTTCGTTTTTACCTCACTTACGCACCTTTTAGTCGCTTTTAGACAGAAAGAAGCACTTGCATTTGCAAGTGCTTTTTCAACTAAGCGCACCTTCGGTGCATGAAAAATGAAGGCGCTTCGCTAATGAAGTGCGGTGAACCGCATGAAAATCAAAGTGCGCGCACTTCCTGCGAGCATAGCAAGCACTTCATGAATTGAAACAGCAATCACATTTAGCGAAAAGAGCAGGAAGCCACCGGTCTTCCTGCTCTTTTTCACTTTACTTGCTGAGCCAACCCGCCGACCCTGCCACACGCAGCCGCACCGGCTGTTAACCGGCTCGGAGCACCGCGCTGCCCGCGGCAGAAACAGTTCAAAACAGTGGTGTGTTTTTGTGTGTTTCTTTGCTTTGCGGAGATTAAATACAAGTGTTCGAACAGCAGGATTATATTCGGCAAGGCGAAGAGTTTTAAGCCGTATAATATCGATGCTTTTTGCAACAATTCCTCATTTCCGAATTTTTGACACGAAAGTAACCCTGAGTTTCATGGATTACTTTATAAAAAAGCGCCTTCAAAAGAATATTTTTTCATGCTTTGAGGGCGAAAAAACGGACAGACAAAACAATGACGAACTTTGTCGGCAGTTGGCCGACTGTTACAGAGTCCGTTTTTTCACACACATCCGGAAAAAGCCCGAAAAACAGCCAACAGAGCGAAGGTATTATTGCATAGAAATCTTGAAAATCGGAAATTTTGTGGTATACTTAATGGGTATAATTGTGCCCATTTGAGCAAGAGGCGCAGAGCGATTGAAAATAATCGGAGCACTGAACTGTTGTTGTTTGTATTACGTGCCCTTTGACGGAGCTTTTTGGATTGGAGTTTTGATATGAAGAAGGTTCCATTTTCTCGGCATGAGGCCGTTCTGCTCCTGGATGCGTATTTAACCACAGGTCAGCCGAGAGCACGAGCAGCCAAGAATGTTTCAGAAGATTTGCGCAAAATGGCAATCAACAACGGAATAGAATTTGACAATTCATATCGCAGTGAAAGTGGTATCCTTGTACAAATGGCTAGTATGGAATCCGCTTATGTAAGGATGTCCGAAATGAATTTACTGTAAATAAGTATAATAACCGCTGTTTTATTATATGAGGAGAAGAACAGTATGAGTGAACTTTCAAAGTATTTTACAAACGCATTTTCTCACAGCTACAAAAGCAAGACTCCCGATGAATATGTTTTCCAGCGCGGTGACTATCGGTTCTCCGTTCTCTCGTCAAGAATTATCCGCGTTGAAAAAGACGAAAAACGGATTTTTACCGATGAAGCGACTCAGACCGTTATCTGCCGCGATTTCGACAGACCCCAATTCAGCTTTTCTCAGGATAATAATAAAATCGTGATAAAAACAGATGATATTATATTCCGTTTTGACCTTTCAAAAGGCAAAACAGAGAGCATTACGCTCAAGGACTCAAGATGCGTCACCAACTTCAAAGCCGGCAACCTCAAGGGTACCTACCGCACTCTCGACATGATAAACGGCTCTGTCAGGCTCGGGGACGGGCTGATGAGCACAAACGGCGTTTCTGTTGTTGACGATTCAAAAACGGTGATCGTGAGCACGGACGGAACCTTGAAAGAGCGCAGACACATTCAAAAAGACGAATACTATTTTGCTTTCGGCAATGATTTTCGCGGTTGCCTCAAAGACTTTTTTAAGCTATGCGGCTCGGTACCCCTCGTCCCGAGATACTGCCTTGGCAACTGGTGGAGCAGATACAAGGACTACAGTCAACAGGAATATATCGATCTGATGAAAAAATTTCTTGAACGTGATATTCCTATCTCGGTTGCAACAATTGACATGGATTGGCATTGGGTAGATGTTATTAAACGTTTCGGAAAAGAAAATGCACTCTTTCGCCGTGATGGTTTTCTGCCCTACAGGAACATTGTAGAAGCATTTCAGTCTCAGGGCTGGACCGGCTACAGCTGGAACACCGAACTTTTTCCGGATTACAAAGAACTGCTTTCGTGGCTGCACGACAAGAACTTCAAGGTTACCGTCAACCTCCATCCGGCGCAGGGAGTACGCCCGTTTGAAGATCAGTACGAAGATTTTGCACGCTTTATGGGCGTTGACCCGAAGAGCAAAAAACGCATTCCCTTTGATATTACCGACCCGAAATTCATTGATGCCTATTTCAACATTCTCCACAGACCCTATGAAAAAGACGGCGTAGATTTCTGGTGGATCGATTGGCAGCAGGAAAAGGATACAAAAATCAAAGGTCTTGATCCCCTTTGGGCGCTCAATCATTATCACACTCTTGATCTTGCCTCAACCGGCAAAAGACCCCTCATTCTTTCCCGCTTTGCCGAGGTCGGCTCTCACCGCTATCCTCTCGGATTTTCCGGCGACACGATAATCAGCTGGAAGAGCCTTGATTTTCAACCGTATTTCACTGCAAATGCCGCAAACGTCGGCTATACCTGGTGGAGTCATGATATCGGAGGTCATCAGCTCGGCTCAAGGAATGATGAGCTTTATGTTCGCTGGGTTCAGCTCGGTGAATTCAGCCCGATAATGCGCCTTCATTCAGCAAAAGACGAGTTCATGGGTAAAGAGCCCTGGAAATACAGCTTTGCCGCAGAAACAGCGGCAGTGAATGCGCTCAGAGAACGTCATGCGCTCATTCCGTACATATACTCGATTAACCGTCTCACCCACAAAGAGGGGCGCGCCCTTTGCGAGCCGATGTATTACTCATATCCGTGCGAAAAAGCCGCCTATGAAGTGCCGAATCAGTTTTTCTTCGGCACTGAGCTCATGGTATCACCTATTACCAAGCCCGCTGACAAGCGCACCTACCTTGCACCCGCAAAAGTGTGGCTGCCGAAAGGCAGATGGACAGACTGGTATACCGGCAGAATCTATGAGGGCGAACGCTTTGTTACCATGTACCGTGATTTGAATGCGTTGCCCGTGCTCGCAAAAGAGGGAGCTATCATTCCTCTTTCTCAAAACAGCAAGACTAACGACTGGTCGAATCCCGAAAAGCTGACTATCAGAATTTTCAGAGGAACAAACAGCTTTACCCTCTATGAGGACGATGGCGAAACGATGAGCTTTGAAGACGGAGCTTTTGCGGAAACCGTACTTTCTGTTAAAGAAGCAGGTGAGGATCTGTTGTTTGAAATCAGTGCTGCCAAGGGAGATCTTTCCGTCGTTCCTTCAAAACGTGAATGGAAGCTCGTCTTTGACGATATCTCCTCGGCAAAGGAAATCACCGCCAAGGTCTCCGGCAGAATAACCCCTGTTTCACCCGAATACAAGTGCGGAAAAACCGTTATTACTCTGTCTTCGGTTCCGGCAGACGCAGATATTAAAGTTGAATTAAAAGCCTTTGAAATTCGCAAAAATCCATGCAAAAAGGAGGCCGTCGGCGAACTTCTTTCAAAATACCAGTTGCCGACAATTTTTAAACGGGCAGTTTTTACTCCGTTTATTAAAGATCTCTCAAAGCCGTTCCCGCTTCATGACAGCGCGTTCAAAGGTCCGGTTGAAGAAGTGCTTATTTGATTTACGGCAAAACTTAACAAAGCAAACGGCTGTTTCGAGGATGTTCGGAGCAGCCGTTTTCCCATCGTGAAAAATTATCTGATAACCATCTACGATAACTACATCGGAATTCTATCCACTATTTTCGCCGACCAGCTTTGGATAAAAATCGTATCATCCATTTTGTCCTTTGCCACAGTATTTATCGCGGCATATTTAAAGTCATTCGATCTGAACAAGCTGTCTAAGGCGCACAAGGAAGCGGCGAACAGGCCGCTGATGGTGCAGAATGAGATTACACACAGATACACGTCTACGATATCAGCCCCCGGTAGTAACCGGACTGCGGACTTGAGAAATAGTAAAGACTGCCTTGAAAAAGTGCTTTGCCAAATGACAAAAAACAGACACCTCGCAGGTATAACGGCTGCGAGGTGTCTTTGTTTTCATACTTTTCGGGTAAAATATGAAAAAATACCCGGAGGTAAATGTAATGAGCGTACGGCTGCTGACCGAAAAAATAATTGCCGAATTTAAGAAGTATCTTATTCTGGAGGAGAGGAGCGAAGCGACGGTTGAAAAATATATTCGCGATGTAAAAGCTTTTGCTGTGTATTCACAAGGAAGTGAAATCACAAAAGAAACGGTGATTGCATATAAGAAATATTTGCAGACAGTCTACGCCGTGCGGAGCGTCAATTCCATGCTTGCAAGCTTAAACAGTCTGTTTGCGTTTTTGGGCTGGCACGGTTTAAAGGTGAAATCACTAAAACTTCAGCAGCAGGTTTTCTGCCCCGAGGAAAGGGAACTGACCAAAGCCGAGTACAAAAGACTGTGCCTGGCGGCGGAACGCAGACAGAGTAAACGACTGAGTCTTGTTCTGCAAACAATTTGCGGGACAGGCATTCGCGTCGGCGAGCTGCAATACATAACCGTCGCAGCGGCAAAAAGCGGCAAGGCGGTTGTTCATTGCAAGTCGAAAACCCGAACGGTTTTTATAGTAAAAGAGCTGAAACAAAAACTGCTCCGTTACGCGGCGGAGCAGAATATTAAAGGCGGCATGATTTTTATAACGCGAACGGGAAAACCGATAAGCCGCACAAACATCTGGCGCGAGATGAAAGCCCTGTGTGGGGAAGCGAACGTCAACCCAGAAAAGGTCTTTCCGCATAACCTGCGCCACCTTTTCGCGCGGGTGTTTTACGGCATAGAAAAGGATATCGCCAAGCTTGCCGACATCCTCGGACACAGCAGCATTGATACGACGCGAATTTATATTATATCTACCGGCACCGAGCATCGCCGCCGCATGGAAAATATGCACTTAATAATATAAAAACCGCCCGATACGGCGGATGAGACATAATCATTATTATGTTGTAAGAAAATTCGACATAGACTTATAACAAGCCCAACTTTACCATAATCATAGCAAGAAAAATCCAAAAAAGCAAGTCGTTTTGACGGATAGTGCAAAATCGTTCGGGAAATTGTCGACTTTAAAGTATATAAATCCAAGCCCATTTTAAAATTTTAGAATGAGCTTGTGTCGATATGCACTTTTGTATGTTCCCGCAAGCAAAAAAATCCGCGAATGTTCTCGAGAGACTTAACCGACAAAGCGTATCCGCATTTCTTACAACATAATAATGATTATGACATCAGGGAGGGCGTAACGGTACTTCGCAGAAGCGATTTGTTGCCGGGTCTGTCGAGCAATCAAAGAGACAAAAAACGGACAGTATATAGGTATATGACATTTATAAAAAGACACATTGAAAAATCACAAAAAGGAGAGATGATTACTTTATGAGTAACATTGCCGAAATTATCAAGTACGAGGGTGACAACAGTACCTTCATTTGGAAGCATCCCTGCGAGGATTTTAACAGCCTGACACAGCTCATCGTTCACGAGTCGCAGGAAGCGATTTTATTCATGAACGGTCAGGCGCTGGATCTGTTCGGACCCGGTCGTTATACACTGGAAACCGAGAATATCCCGAAAATCGGAAAGGTGCTCAACAGAACGACCGGCGACAAAACCCCGTTCCATTGCGAGGTCTATTTTATCAACAAAGCCGAGCAGATGGCTATCAAGTGGGGCACGGACTCGAAGGTGCAGTATGTCGATCCCACTTACGGATTCCCGATTTCCATCGGTGCATCGGGCGAAATGAGCCTTCGCGCAGAGGACAGCCGCAAGCTTCTCGTTAAGCTTGTGGGAACGGAAAACTATCTCGGTCAGCAGCAGCTTATCGGCTTTTTCCGCGCATTTTTAATGACCAGGGTCAAGACCTACATTGCCCAGGTGATTAAAGCGAATGCCATCAACATCTTTGAAATCGACGAAAATCTGACGGCATTCTCCGAGAATATACATAAACTGCTTATTCCGGATTTTGCCGATTACGGTATTGCTTTAGAGCGCTTCTTTGTTACGAATATTGTCAAGCCGGACGGCGACAGACAGTATGAGAAGTTCAAGGAGCTGCATTTCCGCCAGTATGCCGACATTGCCGAGGCGACGCTCCGCCAGAAGACGGATCTCATCTATGCGCAGACAGAGGCGCAGAAGGTGGTCATCGATTCTCAGGCTCAGGCCACAAAGCGAGCCCAGGAGGGCTATACATATGCGCAGGAGCGCGGCTTCGATGTGGCGGCAAAGGTGGCGCAGAACGAGGCGGTCGGTCAGTTCACCAATATGGGTGTCGGACTCGGCACCATGGCGGGTGTCGGCGGCGCGGTAGGCGGCGTTGTGGGCAATGCGGTAGGCGGTGCGCTGCAGGCTGCATCCGAGCCCGCTCAGCCCGTTCAGCCCGCTCAGACGACCGATGATATGGCGGCGTTCAAGGCGAAAGTGGAAAAGCTCGGTATGATGAAAGAGGCCGGGCTGATAACCGAAGAGGAGTTTGCCACCATGAGAGCGGAGCTTCTCAAGAACATTCTGTAACGGGGGACTAAAAAATGAAAAAGAATTTCAAATCATATGCAATTATCTGGGCGGTTTTGCTCGCGGCATTTAATGTTGTTGTATTTTTGGCGCGTCCCGTTATCCCGGGATATGTTGTCAGTTATGACGTGCGATTCTGGATCGCGTGGGTGTTTATAATAGCCTCGTTTGCAGCCAATCTTCTGTGCGCAAACAAGGCGTTTAAGGCGGAGAACCTTGAAAAGCTGTTTTACAAGGTGCCGCTGATTACCGTCAGCTATACCGGCCTTATAGCCATGCTCGTTTTGGGCGGAGCACTTATGCTGATTCCCAACTGCCCGGTGTGGATTGCCGCAGTTGCCTGCGCGGTTGTCGCCGCATTTACTGCGATAGCCGTCGTAAAAGCGGACTGGGCAGGCGACGCAGTCGGCGAGGTTCACGAAAAAGTGAAAACGCAGACGCAGTTCATAAAGCTTCTGACTGTTGACGCAGAGAGTTTACTCGACCGCGCCAAAAGCGACGCCGTGAAAACGGAATGCAAAAAGGTATATGAAGCCGTTCGCTATTCCGACCCGATGTCAAATGACGCTCTTTCCGTGATTGAGGCAAAAATTACAGTGAAAATGGATGAGCTGTCCTCTGCCGTCGGTGCCGATGATGCAGCGAAAGCAAAAGAAATCGCGGACGAATTGGTTATCCTTGTCGGTGACAGAAACAAGAAGTGTAGGGCGCTCAAGTGAAAAAGAAGAAGATAGAGTATAAGACAAACTTTGGGGAACCAAGAAACATTTCTGACAGTAACCTGCAAAAAATCCTTCAATTCTATTTGCTTGAGTGTCCTGTTGAAGGAAAAAGCCAAAGAGGAAAAACATTTAAAGAACTTGGATATAGTGGCAGAAAATCATTTGGTAACCTAAAAAACGAAATGTTGAAATGTGCCACTCCGAGTTTGTCAAACAATTATATTCCGTGTAAAAAAGATGAACTGCAGGACAATTTCAAAAAATGCGAAAAAATCAGTTATCCGGACGAATATTGTGTTTTTTTGAAAAGAGACGAGAGAACGACAATTCGGTCTCTATTTTCGGCGATTAGGAATGCTTTGGCACACGGGAGTTTTAATGTAAATTCGTATTGCCAAACCCGTATTTACTATTTCTCAAACTTTAAAAATTACGAAAAGGCTCGTATTATTCTCCATGAAGAAACATTGCTTTCTTGGATTAAAATTATAAATCGTTGAGGAGGTTAATTAACCATGTCACTTTTCAAATGTAAAATGTGCGGCGGCACAATAGAATTTAACCCCGGGGATACCGTCGGCGTGTGCGACTCGTGCGGCACAAAGCAGACCCTGCCCCGTCTGGACGACGACAGAAAAGCAAATCTTTACGACCGCGCGAACCATTTTCGCCGCAACAACGATTTCGACAAGGCGGCGGGAATCTATGAGCAGATACTCAACGAGGACAACACCGACGCCGAGGCGTATTGGTCGCTCGTTCTCTGCCACTACGGTATCGAATATGTGGAAGACCCGCAGAGCCATAAGCGCATTCCCACCGTGAACCGTGCTCAGTTCACATCGATTTTCGATGACGATAACTATAAGTCCGCTCTGCACTATGCCGACGGCTATCAAAAAGAGCTTTATGAGGATGAGGCTAAGGCGATAAACGAGATTCAAAAGGGGATTCTTGCGATTTCGCAAAAAGAAGAGCCTTTCGATGTGTTCATCTGCTACAAAGAGACCGATAACAGCGGCAGAAGAACACAGGACAGCGTCCTTGCAAATGACCTTTATCATCAGCTCACGCAGGAGGGCTTCAAGGTGTTCTTCTCGCGCATCACGCTCGAGGACAAGCTCGGCACGGCCTACGAGCCTTACATTTTCGCCGCTCTCAACAGCGCCAAGGTCATGGTAGTGCTCGGCACAAAGCCCGAGTATTTCAACGCCGTGTGGGTGAAAAACGAGTGGTCGAGATATCTTTCGCTCGTCAAGAACAGCAACGGCAAAAAGATGCTCATTCCCGCATATAAGGACATGGATCCCTACGACCTGCCGGAGGAATTTTCGCACCTGCAGGCGCAGGATATGTCAAAGCTCGGCTTCATGCAGGATCTTATCCGCGGCATTAAGAAGATTGTTTCTGCCGGTGCGCCCAAGGCGGAGGTCAAAGAGACGGTTGCTGTCGGCGGCAGTGTAAACGTAGAGCCGCTTTTGGAGCGAGCTTTCATGTTCCTCGAGGACGGCGACTGGGGCGAGGCGAACGAATACTGCGAAAAGGTGCTGGATCAGGATCCGAAGAACGCGCGGGCGTATCTCGGCAAGCTCATGGCGGAGTGCCGTGCGTGCCGCATGGAGGACTTGCAAAATTGCGAACAGCCGTTTGACGGCAGCGGCAACTATAATAAAATCCTGCGCTTTGCCGAGCCGAAGCTGATTGAAACATTGAAAGGCTATATCGCCCATATCAACGAGCGCAACGAAAACGCCCGCTTAACGGGGATCTATAACAGAGCGGTCAGCGCGATGAACGAAGCAAACAGCGAAAATGAATACAAAGGCGCAGCGGAGATATTCAAAACGGTTCCCGGCTTCAAGGACGCGGATTCTCTTGTTGAAAAATGTCTTGATAATGCGGAGATTTGCCGCAAAGACGCTCTTTACAATTCGGCTCGTTCTCAGATGAACCAAAACACGATAAGCAGTTACGAATCGGCAATCAGAATGCTTGAAAGCATCCCCGGCTGGAAAGATGCCGACGAGCAGATTTACGCCTGCAAAAAGAAGATAGAAGAACTCAAAGCAAAACAGGAAGCCGAACGACTGGAAGCAGAGCGTAAAGCGGAAGCCGAACGTTTGGAGCGCGAACGCAAAGAAGAAGAACACCGCATTGCAGTCGAAAAAGCGAAAAAGAAAGCTAAAAAAGTTTTCGCTATCGGAACACCTATCGTTTGCGCTTGCATTGCTTTTGTTCTTGTGCTGATTACAGTTATTATACCGAAGCAGAAATATAATCAAGCTATGGAATTGATTTCCTCCGGCGATTACGATTCGGCATATGCGCTGCTTGAAGAAATCGGCGACAAGGAGACGATAGCCTCCAACAAATATGGCAGGGCTATCAAGTATATCGATTCCGGCGATTATAAGGCGGCATATATGCTCTTGGACGGCCTTTCATATAGAGACAGTGCCGAGAAGCTGAAGAGTGCAAAACAAGCGCAAATAAAGAATGCAAAGGTTGGAGATATTGTATATTTCGGCACTTATGAACAGGATAACGATACTTCTAACGGTAAAGAGAATATTGAGTGGCTTGTTTTGGCGAAAGAAAAGAACAGGGTTCTTGTTATAAGCGATAAGGCACTTGACCGTCAACCGTATAATTCATCTTACACAGAAGAGGTAACATGGGAAAACTGTTCACTTCGCAAATGGCTGAACGGTACGTTCCTAAAACAAGCTTTTAGTACTGAGGAACAGGCACAAATTCAAAATACAACTGTATCAGCTGATAATAACCCCCAATACAGCACAAATCCCGGAAACGCTACAACGGATAAAGTATTTCTGCTCAGCATCAACGAGGTGGAGAAGTATTTCAATAGTGATGAAGCAAGAAAATGTGCACCGACAGCTTATGCAAAGGCACAGGGAGCATCGACGAGCGATACTTTTAAAACCCCAAGTGGCGCAGCCACTTGCTGGTGGTGGCTGCGGTCGCCCGGCGACGATCAGAGTAGTGCCGCCTATGTCTACTTTGGCGGCAACGTCTTCGAGCTCGGCAACTATGTCTTCAGCGGTCTCAATGCCGTCCGCCCCGCGATGTGGATCACTATTGACGGCTAAGTCAGGCGTTTGTGTATACCTCTGCACATAAAACAGAAAAATCGAGTGCTCATAGGGAAAATCCCTTGCGAGCACTCGATTCCGTTTTCTGTAAAAAACACCTTCGGCGAATGAAAAATGAAGCGTTTCGCCAATGAAGTGCGGCAAACCGCACGAAAAGCAAAGTGCGCGCACTGCATGACAACGAAGTTGCCGCCGAAAACGGGCAGTGCCGAACGCGCAGAACCTTGCGGTTATAAATCTTCCGCCGAATAAGGACGGCAGGCTTGTCGGCGGCGATATCGAGAACCTTATGAAGCTTTCCGAAAAGCTCGGGATAAGACGCGAAGCGCCGGAGGGATTGTTCTGAATAAGTTGAAATTTTTCAAAATGCTGAGTATTTTGTGCTTTCATTACAACAACCCCTCAGTCACGGCTTCGCCGTGACAGCTCCCCTTACACAGTGGAGCCTTGAGTCCGCGCAATAACAGACTTTTTCGAAAGATTGACGGGACTGCCATATAGACAGTCCCGCCTGAAATCTTTATCAATAATCCGTAACTCTGATTGTCGAAATAATCTCCGCGCCGAGCAGGGTTTCGAGCTTCGTGCGAAGCTCGCGCTCCGAGGCGGCGGGAGTTACAAAGGCGAACTCGTCCTCCGGCGCACCGGCGCGCTTTAAGAGCTTTATTTCGCCGAAGGTTTTCTCCGCCGAGGAGATGACCTGCTGCTTTTGCTGAGCGCGTCCTCTGACGTAGAGCGCAGTGGGCATATCGAGGTAGTCGGCTACATAGCCCTCCTCGCTGTCCGCCCAGCCGAAGAATTTCTGCTTGTTCTCATGGCGCGCGCAGTCAATGACATCGCCGACGACCGCGCTCGCGGTGGGCAGCTTGCCCGCGCCTCTGCCGTAGAATACGACGTCGCCTATCGCGTCGCCGCGCACGAGAATAGCGTTGAAAACATCGTCGACGCTTGCGAGCTGGCTGTGATGATTGACAAATGCGGGGCTGACTATCGCATAGATGTGCTTGCCGTCCTCGCTCTTGCGCGCCCTGCCGAGCAGCTTTATGACTCCGCCCCAATCCTTGGCGTAGTCAACGTCCTCAAGGGTTATCTCGGTTATGCCCTCGGTATGCACCTGCTCGGGATAGACGTGCTTGCCGAAGCAGAGCGACGCGAGTATGCAGACCTTGCGGCACGCGTCGAAGCCGAGAATATCGGCGGAGGGGTCGCGCTCGGCGTATCCGTTATCCTGCGCGAGCTTGAGCGCGTCCTCAAACGCCATATTGTCGTTTATCATCTTGGTGAGAATGAAGTTCGTCGTGCCGTTTAATATGCCGGCGAATTCGTCTATCTCATTTGCGGCGAGGCACTGGCTTATCGGTCTGATTATCGGAATACCGCCGCCGACCGACGCCTCAAACAGGAAGTTCACGTTGTGCTGCGCGGCATATTTCAGCAGCTCGCAGCCCTTGGCGGCGACAAGCTCTTTATTCGAGGTGACGACGCTCTTGCCCGCCTTGAGGCAGGCGGAGACAAACTCGTATGCCGGATGAAGGCCGCCCATTGTCTCGACGACGACCTTAACCTCGGGGTCGTTGAGGATGATGTTGAAATCTTTTATAAAGAGCTTCTCGTTGGGGTCCCCGGGGAAGTCCTTGAGGTCGAGGATATATTTTATCTCGAGCTCGGACTGAGTGCTCTTTCTTACTATACTGTCGTGATTTTTGTTGATGACCTCGGCAACGCCGCTTCCGACAACGCCGTAGCCCATTATAGCTATATACATGGCAACTTTCTCCCCACTGTTATTTTTTTACTATTTTATCACAAAGGCGGGCAGCGATAAAGTCTCAAAAGAAAACTTTTTTACTTTTTTGTGAAGTATTTTTCAAACTCATTGAGTTTTAAGGCAAAATAGTATAATATATATGATGTATTATGCTGCCTTGAAACCGCAAACAGAAATAAAGACCGTTGAAAGAAGAGGTGCAGAAAATGTCTCCGGAAACTGTTGAAAGAAGAAGAGCCGTGCTGATAAACGTCGCGTATATCGCGCTCGTGCTCGGTGCGTTTTATCTGTTTATGAAATATGCGTTCTGGACTGTCGCGCCGTTCATATTCGCTTTTGTCCTCGCAGTCGCGCTGCAGCGCCCGACAAACTTCCTCTCGAAAAAGACGCATATCAAAAAAGGAATCGTCTCCGTTATTGCGGTTCTGCTGATAATCGCGCTGCTGGCAACCTTGGTCGCCCTGGTGGGTGCAAGGGTCGTGGCAGAGGCAAAGGGCCTTGCTTCGACTCTCGGCGAATGGCTCAAGAAGCTTCCGGACTATGTAAAGGGCTGGGAGGAGTCACTCTACCGCCTCGCCGAGCGCCTGCCCGGAGGACTCAAGAGCTCCGCGGAGGAAGCGATAAAATCGCTGTCCGACAAGCTCCTGCTCTCATCGGAGGAGCGGGCGGCTCTGCGCACGCAGAACGGCGAGAGCAGCGCGGGTATAAATCTCCTGTCACTTCTCAAGCCCTCGCTCAGCGGCGTTTGGTCAACCGCAAAGCAGATACCGAGCATCTTGGTCGGTATGCTCCTGTTTATTATCGCGGCCTGCTTTATGACCGCCGGATATGACGGCATAGTCGGCTTTATCAAGAATCAGCTGACCCCGCAGAAGCGCAGAACGCTCTCAAAGACAAAGAAGATAGTGGTCTCCTCCATGGGCAAGCTCGTCAAGTCCTATGCACTGATAATGCTCGTCACCTTTTTCGAAATGCTGATAGGTCTGGGCGTGCTCAAAATTATAGGCGTCTACAAGAGCGGATATATATTTATTATCGCAATAATCATCGCAATCGTCGATATTCTGCCCGTGCTCGGCACGGGAACGGTCGTTATCCCGTGGGCGGTGTTCTCGCTGATAAATAAGAGCTACGGTCTCGGTATCGGACTGCTCGTCATATATGCCTGCATAACCGTCATACGTCAGATAATCGAGCCGAAGATAGTCGCAAACAACCTCGGCATCCCGGCGATAGTCAGCATAATGGGTATGTATATCGGCGTTCAGCTGTTCGGCTTTATCGGAATATTTATTATGCCTATAATGATAACCGTGCTCAAGGTTCTCAACGACGACGGAGTTATACACATCTGGCGCAGCTCGAAAAAGGCGGCGGCGCAGGACGCTCCGGCTCCGACGGCGGACGGCTCCGAGGGTGAAAAAGAGCCCGAAGAAGAGTCAAAAGAAGAGAGCGAACCCGAGAAGTAAATTGTTGACATTTGGTCTGCTTGTGTTATAATTGAACTGTAGTACAAAATTGTTCACCGGCACAATTTAAATCTTTTTCCCGAAAGGACGGTTTTCATGGATATTTTACAGGCAAAAAAAGAAGTTATCGCAGCGGGTCTGCGCCTTGTCGAGACCGGTCTTATCGCAAGAACCTGGGGCAACGTCAGCTGCCGCGTTGACGAAAACAGCTTCGTCATCACCCCGAGCGGAAAGCCCTACGACGGACTGACCCCCGACGACATTGTTGAGGTAAAAATCGACACTCTGAGCTACGAGGGCAGCGTCAAGCCCTCCTCCGAAAAGGGCGTTCACGCCGAGGTCTACAAGGCTCATCCCGACGCGGGCTTCGTCATCCACACCCATCAGAAGTTTGCGTCCATAATCAGCGCAACAACGCAGGGAATCCCCTCGCTGACCGAAAAGGGACGCAAGGTTATAGGCGACAGAGTCATGCTCGGCTCTTACGGTCTGCCCGGCACGAAAAAGCTCAAAAAGGGCGTCGCCGCCGCAGTCGCCGCCGACATGGACAGCAAGGCAGTTATCATGGCGCACCACGGAGCCGTCTGCTACGGCAAGGACAGCGAGGAGGCGT
>ERZ773194.2752-NODE-2752-length-16146-cov-13.405941_pt1 | contig 16146 bp, 14 predicted proteins | sample MGYA00511240_ERZ773194 | MGnify/ENA primary metagenome ERZ773194 (study PRJEB29015, sample SAMEA2737774) | human gut metagenome | biome: human gut; feature: human-associated habitat; material: faeces | place: China | collected 2012 ... | reverse complement strand
CACTGAATGAACTGCTGCCGCACCATGAGCCGCGGCCACATAAGCACCCCCATGAGCAGATTGCCTACATCACGGAGGGCCAGTGCGATTACCACATTGAAGATCAGGTGTTCCGTCTGGTGCCCGGCAGCATGCTGGTCATCCCCCCCAACGCCATGCATTACGCCGAGGTGGTGGGCGATGAGGTCCTCATCAACATCGACATCTTTACGCCCAAGCGCGAGGAGTATGTGAAATGATCTCGGCGGATTTCAAGCAGAAGATCCACGGAAAAAAGCCCCTGAAGGGCACCTTCGTAAAGATGAACTGCCCCACCGCCGTGGAGGCGTTGGGCCTGGCCGGCCTCGACTTCGACCTCATAGGTCTTGCCATTGAGCGTAACTTTATATTTCATCTTACTTGACCTCCTTGATGGATTTGAAGCGCAGCTCGTTAAGGGGCTTGTTCAGTTTATGGGCAACGATGGCCATCAGCATGGCCGCGTCCTTATCCGGGACATTGAAGAGCTTCACCTCGCCGGCACTGCCGGGTGCGGCGGCAGCCAGAACGGGCTTCGGCGCGGGAGCAGCGGCAGCGGGTGCGGCAGCCTTGGGCGCTTCTGCCTTCTCATTCTTTGAGACGGCGATTTTGCCTTCGATCAGAATGACGACCATCAGCGCGATGAGGCCGACAAAAACGACTGCGTAGCCGAGCAGCGCAACCAGTCCGGCAGTGCCGATCTGGAGGTCAACCATAGCCTGATTTACCAAAAACATACCGGGCACCTCTCTTACGCTTCGACGATCGAGTACTTGCAGATGTTCTCTTCCTTGGCCTTGCGGTCGGTGAGGAACTTCATGGTCTGATCGGGATAGCAGATGTAGCTCATGATATCTTCTTCGCTTCTTGCAAGATCGCCGAGCGCTTCCTTGGCCTTCTTGAAGTCCTCGCCGGTGCGCTTCTTGTCTTCCACACGGCAGTCGATGGGCTTGTCCATGCCGGCCTCAGCCAGCACCCGCTTCTGAAGGTCTGCATCCACGGGAGCGGGAGCAATGCCGTACTCGCCCTTCAGGTAGCTCTTGATTTCCTTGGAGATGTTCTTGTAGCGCTCGCCAACCAGCACGTTGGTCACAGCCTGGTTGCCCACCATCTGAGACAGGGGGGTGACCAGAGGAGGATAGCCCATGTCCTTGCGGACGGCGGGAATCTCAGCCAGAGCAGCGTCGAACTTGTCCATGGCGTGCATATCGGTCAGGTTTGCAATCATGTTGGACAGCATGCCGCCGGGGACCTTGTAAACCAGAGCCTGGGCGTCGGTGCCCATGGACTTGGGGTTGATGCGGCCGGAGTCGATGTACTTCTGCTTTACGGGCTTGAAGTAATCGTTGACCTTGTTGATGACTTCCTCGTTCAGGCCGGTCTCAATGCCCAGCTCGGACAGAGCATAGTAGATGGTCTCGGTAGCGGGCTGGGAAGTGCCGTTGGAGAAGCAGGAGGTAGCGGTGTCGATGATGTCCACACCGGCCTCGATGGCCTTCATAACGGTCATGTAAGCCATGCCGGTGGTGCAGTGGGTGTGCAGGATCAGGGGCAGGGTCACGCCTGCGTCCTTGATGCCCTTGAACAGCTGCTCAGCCTCGTTGGGGCTCATGGTACCGGCCATATCCTTCAGGCAGATGGTATCGAAGCCCATGCTCTGCAGCTCCTTGCACATCTCGGCGTACTTGGCGGGGGTGTGCACGGGGGACTGGGTGTAGGAAATGCAGCCGGAAGCCACGGTGTTGGCGGTGGCGTACTTCTTGGTAGCCTCCAGAGCGGTGCGGATGTTGCGGAAATCGTTCAGTGCGTCGAAGATACGCAGCACGTCGATGCCGTTCTTGATGGACAGCTCCACGAACTTTTCCACAACGTCGTCATGATAGTGCTTGTAACCCAGCAGGTTCTGGCCGCGCAGCAGCATCTGGAGCCGGGTGTTGGGCATAGCCTTGCGGAAAGCGCGCAGGCGCTCCCAGGGATCTTCGTCCAGGTAACGCAGGCAGCTGTCAAAGGTAGCGCCGCCCCAGCACTCGACGGAATAGTAGCCGGCCTTATCCATGGTGGACAGGATGCCCTCCATATCGGAAAAAGCCATACGGGTAGCCATCAGAGACTGGTTTGCATCACGAAGGACGGTTTCAGTGAATTGGACTTTCTGAGCCATTGGTTTTAACCTCCGTTAAAATGAATATTCTCGGCATATGGGGAAATCTCTGGGGACAAATCTTCCAAACCTTCCCCCACGGGGAAGGGGGACCGCCGCCACAGGCGGTGGTGGATGAGGGGTCTTACGGGAGAGAGCAGTTTGCAGTTTACACAGTTTTATCTTACCGCTCCCGCTCAGGACACCCCTCCTCAGTCTCGCTTACGCGAGCCAGCTCCACTTTTTATGGTATAGCTGCCACCGGCAGCTATATTCGATTCAATTCGCTGCGCGACGCACCGCCCGAAGGGGAAGCTTTTGCGCTGGCGCGGGTTTATCCCCACAGATTCACCCCACTGCCGAACTCCAGATACCAGCAGGGGTTTCCCCCTGCCGGTACCGTGAATACGAACGAAATGCTAAGCTGGAAACAGCTTAGGCCTTGGGGCCTGCGGCGACCAGAGCCTTGCCGGCCTCGTTGCCCTCGTACTTGGCGAAGTTCTTGACGAACCGGCCAGCCAGATCGGCAGCCTTGGCTTCCCAGTCGGCCACATTGGCGTAGGTGTCTCTGGGGTCAAGAATTGCGGGATCGACGCCGGGCAGCTCGGTGGGAACCTCGAAGCCGAAGACGGGGATGGTCTTGGTGGGCGCAGTGTTGATGGCGCCGGACAGGATGGCGTCGATGATGCCGCGGGTATCCTTGATGGAGATACGCTTGCCGGTGCCGTTCCAGCCGGTGTTGACCAGGTAGGCCTTGGCGCCGTTGGCCACGGCGTCCCGGATGGGCTGCTTGTTGGAGCCGTTGAGCTTGTTGTCATTGGTGATGAGGTGGGCGTCGGCGTTGATGGGGAAGCCCAGCTTGGTCATGGAGTCATAGGAGATGTCATAGAAGGTCTTGCCGAAGACATCGTAGGTGGAGGTGCCGATGACGGTGCCGTCGGCCTTCTTGTAGCCGTCCTTGCCGTCGTAGCCGCTGGCGATGTAGTCATAGAGGCTCTGGAGGTCTCCCTGGATGTCCTTCACCGCGATGTCGGCCCCGTAGTTCTGGATAAGCTGTTTCGCGGCGGCGGTCACGGCCTTTTTGTCCGTGGTCACGCGCTGGTTGCCGCGGATGGACTGAAGCGCCTGCAAGCAGCGCTCCTTTGTAATATTGTAGGTCGAAAACAGACGCTTGAGCGTCGAGTCCGCTGTCTCGATCAAGGCCAAAAGCAGATGCTCGACGGAGACGAAATCGTCTTTCATCTCGTCCGCGATTTTCTCTGCGCGGCTGAGCGCTTCGTCGACTGCGCGCGCTACATAATATTTATCGGCCTCCCGTCCGGAACCCGTCACACGCGGGAGCTTGCCCAGCTCCTGCAAAACGGCTGCGTCCAGACTCTCGACCGTGATCCCCATCTTCCGGAGTAACTGCGGGGCAAGGCCGTTTTCCTGCCGGAGGAGGCTCGCGAGCAGATGCACCTGCTCAATTTGCTGGTTCTGATTTTCAATGGTCAGCTGCTGCGCAGCCTGAATCGCTTCCAAAGACTTCTGCGTATACTTCTGTGCATTCATAGATTCCACTCCTTTTAGCACTCTCTGCATTCGAGTGCTAACTCAATTTTCTACAGTGTAACCCCGAGCTCCGGATTTGTCAATGGGGCTGCACAAAAAGTTTGTAACGTTTTTGTGAATTTTACCCATTCGCCAAAATGCAAAATATTTTTTGGATTTCATACATATTTAATAACTACCCTCTAAGTTTTTTAATAACCCCTTGGTATCATAATCTTGCAAGAAGCGATATACACTTTTTCATTTTCCCCTCATATTGATAAAGAATCCCCCGCAGACAAGCCGGTCACTTGTTTGCGGGATTTCTTTCGCCAAAACAGAACCCGCGCAGCCTCAAGGTTGAAGCTGCGCGGGTTCGTACTATTTTATCAGAGAAGCGTATTGCTGAGATTCTGTATGAAGCTTTTGATGAAATCCTGATTGATGGAATAGCTGACGCGCGGGTTCTGCTTGTCCACGTGGATGAACCCGGCGGACACGAGCGAGCTCATGTGGTGGGAGATCGTGGCGGGAGACAGGCCGATGCCGTTGAAAAAAGCGGCGCTGGAGCAGACGACCATCTGGTCGAGCGCAAGATGCTGCATCCCGAACTGCTGCATGAAGTCTGTGGGTTCCCCGGCCAGCGCCGCCCGCGTCTGCGCGGCGGCAGCGTCGAATTCGGCCTGAAGCGCCGCCTCGTGGGCCTGAAGGACGGGGGTGCAGAGGGCAAGCAGCTGTTGGTATCGCTCGAAATAGACCTCCGGCGGAAGCTCCGAGCCGCGGTTGAGCGTGAGCGCGATCAGATGCCGCAGCGTCTCCGGCTGCGAAAGTATCTCGGTCTGCTGCTCGGCGATCAGATGATAAAACGCCCAGATCAGCCGGTGGTCATTCGACGAGTTGTACTGGAAAAACGGCTTGAGAAGCTCCGGGTGCTGCTCCAGCTGCGCCAGAACCGCCTCCTCCATCGCCTGCACAGGTGCAACGAGCGCAGAAAGCGTCTCAAGCGGGATACTGTATTTCGTCGAAAGACTCTGCCGTGCCCGGCACCAACAGCACCGGCGCGGAGTTCTCTCCGCGCGAACAGGGCGCTGGCCTTGTGAACGTAAAGAATGTCGTTACCACCAAGGCATCACCAGCCCCGACGGCAAGAAGGTCTGGGCCATCGGCACGGATTACCTGCGCAAGGCATTCTTCCTCAGCACCTACGGCATCTACCGCACGCAGATCATCAGCGACGGCTGGACCGGCCGCGCATGGAACGAGGAGACCGAAGCCTATGACGGCGACTATCACGCTTCATTGTCTGCGTCAATAGCAAAGCGAAAGGCTTTTTATGGGAATTTATACGGTTGTAATATTTATAGAACTGATTCTTGGTAATGCCTTGACGAAATTCGTTCTCAGCAATACAATGAAAGAGAAATTCAAAATGAGGTATGAGAACCATATCCCCTGAACGACTGAAAGACCTTACTCGACGACTTCGGTCAGAAAACGATAGCTGCCATTCTATGCATGGAAATTTCTCGCTGTCGAAAGCAGGAAAAAGCGTGTCCGTTTCTGTAAAAGTGAGAGATTTGCTGGACGAAGTGCTTACGGCGAATGTAACGGAGGTAAAATAAAGGAAAAAAGAGTTAGTCAAAGCAAAGAACAATTTGACCTTGTAATACATAGTGACCAGGAGGCACATATTGAATTCTGGTATGCACGGGATCTCATGCCGCTTCTCGGCTATGAACGATGGGAGAACTTTAATAAGGCAATCGGGCGTGCTATTGAATCTTGCAAAACCAGCGGAATAGAAGTATCGGATCATTTTCGTGAGGTCACGAAAATGATGACCGCCGGTAAAGGTGCGCAGCGAGCAGTCAAGGATTACGTGCTTACTCGTTTTGTTTTGCAGCAAATATTTGTGTAATTATCTTGGCAGCGACATAGATATAGAAAGGGGTTATCGTGATTAAGCAGCAGAAAGCAGCGCTTGCAGAAGAACTGTCATCAGACATGTCGTCGCACCTGTTTCGTGCAACCAACCAGATTCAAATCCATGAGTCCATGATTCGCTTTTTTTCCACAGCGAAAAAAGGGCAGAAGATTCCATCTGAGTTGAAGCTGGCGGAGCACTATCACGTCAGCAGAGCGACAATCAGAGAGGTTCTTCAAAAGCTGGAATTTGAAGGCTATTTAATTCGAAAAAAAGGAAGCGGGACCTATCTTTTGAATCCTCCGGTCAATGAAAAAGAAAACCTCCTGTATTTTTTTGACATTCAGTCAATGATCAGGGCGAAAGGCTTTCTTCCATCCTGCGATCCCGTAACGATCATCCGTCAACCCGCCGGCGGTTATTATGCACCAATCTTGGAGATCTCGGAACAGGAGGAGATTATCCTGCGGTATCTGCTGTTCCGAGCAGACGGGCACTTTGCAGTTTTACTGGAAGATTGTTTTCCATCTAAATTTCTTTCAACGGAGGAAGAATGGAATGTAGCGTATGACCCCGACGCAGATTTGCGAATGGCGTTCTTTCATTCCATGGGAATTCGGTCAAACCGAGACGAGTTGAAGCTTGGGACAGTCGATAAAGATTCCTTAGCGCATATCCGCCGGTTTCATCCACCCGAAGATATTCCACTTTTATATATGCGTAGCCTGTGTTTCGATGCGGAGAATCGCCCAATTATGTGCTCCCAGTTCTTTTCAAATACAACGTTTATTGACTATAAGATTAATCGCCACCTCTTTTTGAAATGAAAGAGGTGGCGATTGATTTAAGAAAAAAGACTCAGATATTCAGATGCTTTCGGAGTCGCAGCGGTGTGCGGCTTATCCGTAAACCTTTCGGCCATTAATAAATTTGGCAACCGTATGCCGCTCGTCTCCTTGGAACACCACTCGTTCGATTCTTTGACGGAGGCTTCTGTTATTGAAATCCCACAAAGGCGCATCGTCAATAACAACGGCATCGAAAAGAGAGCCTTCTTCAAAACTGCCGGCTTTTCCCCAAAATGAGCAACCGCCCTTTGTGGCAAGGTAAAACGCCTCAGAAACGGTCAAGTAAGTCTTCTCGGCGAACGGATCTCCTTTTCTTTCCATGCTGTTCCAATAGATTTTGGAGGCGACAATCGTATCCGAGATTGTGCGGAACATACTCAGCGTATTCGAGCCAGCAATATCCGTACCAAGACCGACATGGATTCCAGCGTCCAGGTACCTGCGGATCGGCGCTGCAACGCCGTTTGCGTTCATGTTGCTTTGTGGGCAATGCGCAACCCAGAGCTTTTTCCTCCTAGACATTAATTCAAATTCCTCCGGTGTTGGGAAGACACAATGCGCCTGTACGCTCTGCACGACCGAACCCAGCATATCGTACATATCATAGGCCTGTCCGTAAAAAGAGATTTCCGGTTTTAACTGCTTGACCCATTCAATTTCGTCCAAGCCTTCGCTTAAATGGGATTGAGTAGGAACACCGAATTCATGAATGAGAGCCTGCAGACCTTCCATGCAGGCATCTGTGCAGGATGGTATATATCGAGGCGTGATCATCGGCTTAACGTATTCGTATTTTTCGCATGTGTTCTCAAGCCATGTTCTAGTTTCCCGCAGAGATTCTTCCGTTGTTTCCTGCAATCCTTCAATGGAATTTCGATCCATATTCAGCTTGCCGACATATGCCGCAAATCCCTTATCAGCGAGCTTCTGCATCAGAAGCTCTGTCGCGGGGCGATGGATCGTTGCAAACGTACACGTTCTGGTCGTAGTAGATCTAAGCAGGTCATTTGTGAATTTTTCATATGCCAGTTCAGCGTAGTTCAGGTCGTTGAAATGGCGTTCCTCCGGTAAAGAGTACTGCATGAACCAAGTGTTCCAATTACTATCCAAATCCAGAGCCATTCCTAACCCGCGAAAGCCATATTGCGGTGCATGCTGATGAATATCCGCCATACCTGGAATGATCAGCTTTCCCGAATAATCAAAAACGGGGATCGCCTGATATTGCTCTGGCAAATCCTTGAATATGCCGACGACGGTATCTTTTTTACAGACAACATAGGAGTTCTCGAAGATCTCAAACCCTTTCGGGGTCGGGGTGTGGATAATGTGCCCCTTCAGTGCAAAAATAGATGTATTCATAAAAAACCTCTCTGTTATTTTCTTATCGGGACATGCGATCATACGCAACTCCCAAGGCAGCAGGCGTACCGTCTCTTTTGCTTCGTGCGACAAGCAGCAGTGAGAGCGCAGTCAGAACATATGGCAACCCTGTAAAGACCTGAATCGGGAGCGATATCCCCAAAATCTGCAGTCGGAACTGAAAAGCCTCCGCTGCGCCGAAAAAAAGTGCAGCCAAAAGGATTCCTATGGGATTGCGCCGGCCAAATACTACTACCGCCAGAGCGATATAGCCGCGGCCTGCGGTAATGTTTTCAAAGAAGATACCAAGCTGCCCAAGCAGCAGGTAAGCACCGCCGAGGCCGCCTAGCAGCCCATTGACGGCAGCTGCCATGTACTGATTCTTATATACGGAAATACCAACGGCGTCTGCCGCGCGGGGATTTTCGCCGACCGCGCAAAGAGACATACCCCAGATGGTCTTTTTATAATAAAACACCAGAAAGACGACCAGAAGATATGAAAAATAGACTACAATATCCTTATTGAACAGCGCATCACCAATCAGAGGAATCTTACTGAGAAGCGGAATAGGAACACTCTTTAATGTTTCAATCTGCGGGATCCCATACCGGTTGACCATCAGTTGGAAAATATAGCTGGTAAGCCCTGTAGCAAGCAGGTTCAGTGCGACGCCCGCGACGTTCTGGTCCTGCTTCAGGTAAACTGATAGGAATGCGTGAAGCAGGCTCAAAAGCATACCTGCGAGCATACCGACGACGAACCCCCAGAACAGGCTGCGCGTCAAATAGGCTGCCGCAAACCCAAAAAAAGCTCCAACCAGCATGACTGCTTCCAAACCAACGTTAATGATGCCGGCTTTCTCTGAAATGTCTTCGCCAATGGAAGCGCACAGAATCGGAATCGCTGTGCGTACTGCGGCAGATAAAAATGTTGCCCAGAATGTAAGTTGCAGGAGTTCACTCATGCTTACTCACCTCCGTTTTTTTCTTCGCGCGAGTGTGCAGTTCCCAAAAGTCCTTGGATAGGATCAGAAAAACAATAAAGCCAATCAAAATGCTGACAATAGATGACGGGATACCCATTTGGCGTTGCATGGTATTTGCACCGACTTGCAGCGCGGCATACAAAATTGAAACCAAAATGACTCCCAATGGGTGGTTCTTTGCAAGAAGCGCGATCAGAATCGCGGTGAAACCGTTTCCGGCAGAAAGATTCTCCATTAGGCGGTGCTGGACACCCAGCAATTCAACAGAGCCTGCAATGCCAGACAGACCGCCGCTCAGAATAGCTGCCGTCAAAAGGCTTTTTTGGACGGGTATACCAACACAGAATGCGCCTCTCGGGTTGCTGCCGCTGACTTTCAGTTCATAGCCCAGCACTGTTTTATACATAACGAACCAGATTAGGAGAGCTATCACCACGGCGATAAAAAAACCAAGGTGAAAGCGAGTTGGAAGCAGAAGAAGAGGAAGATTACAGTCTGTCTTTGCGCTCTGCGGCAGGTAATCCGCGCTATCCATCAAAACACCGCGGATCGCGATCCCGACAAACATCGTGGCAATATAGTTGAACATGATCGTATTAACGGTTTCACTGATCCCCCACCTGTTTTTTAAGATCGCAGGAATAAATGCCCACACCCCGCCAAATATGAATGCGACAAATATAGCAAGGATGCAGCGAAACCATGGCGGCCCTGGAAGCTTGATAGCAACAAACGTTGCCATCAGTGCGCCCATGTAAAACTGCCCCTCTGCACCGATATTGAAAAAGCCGGTTTGGAATGAAATGGAAACGCCTAATCCCATCAGGATTAGCGGAGTTGCCTTTACGAATATCTCGGCGAACCCGTTAAGCGAACCGAACAGCCCATAACAAAAATATCCGAACGCCTCAATCGGATCGGCATGGCAGAGCCATATCAATCCAACAGCAAGCAGCAGTACTGCGGCGACGGAGGACGCAATTCTAATAAACCTTTGCTTCATTCCGCAATAACCTCCTCCACAGGGCGGCCGCCCATCATAAGGCCCAGTGTTTCGGCTTTTAATTCGGCGGAGTTTTCTACAATGCCCATAATTTTCCCTTCATACATTACGGCGATCCGGTCGGAAACCTGCATGATCTCATCAAGATCCGTCGAAATCAGGAGCACACCTTTGCCGCGGTCTCGGAGGTTCTGCATACACGTCCGTACATAACTTGATGCGCCGATATCAAGTCCACGTGTGGGTTGCATAGCGATCAGCAGATCGGGTGAATCGCCAATTTCCCGAGCTAGGATGATTTTCTGCTGGTTGCCGCCTGATAAATTCCCAGCACGTTCGCCCGGTCCGTGTACGCGAATGTCAAACTTTTCAATTGCAGCCCGTGCAAAGTCGAGTACGTTCTTTTCGTTGACGACGCCGAATTTTGAGATTTTTGGAGTCCGATAATCACGCAGGATCAAATTATCCGAGATACTCTTATCCAGAATCAATCCATCACGATGACGGTCATCCGGGATGTAGGAAATTCCAAGCTCAAAGTGCTGCCGCACGTTCAGTCTGTCAATATACTGATTTTTGAAAGAAACGCATTGCGAATCCTGTCTGCGAATCCCGCAAAGAAATTCAGCGAGATAGTTTTGACCGTTCCCATCCACTCCGGCCACACCAAGAATTTCTCCGCAATGGAGGCAGAACGAAACATGATCCAGAAGATTCTTGCTGCCGTTGGGGTTTTTAAGCGTAAGCCCCCGCACATCCAATACACGCTCCGGACGCGGCTTTTCGGCATACTCAATTTTGTCTGTACGAATCTGTCGGCCGATCATAAGCTGGGACAGAAGCGCTTCCGTACATTTTGCGGTTGTAAGCGTGTCAATTCTTTTTCCGCTGCGCAGAACCGTGATCTTATCCGTAATTTCCATGATCTCAGCAAGCCGGTGAGAAATCAGAATGATACTGTGCCCGTCTTCCTTGAGTGATCTCAAAACAGAGAACAGAACCTCTGTTTCCTGTGGCGTCAGGACGGCAGTGGGTTCGTCCAGAACAAGAAGCTTTGCGTTTCTGTAGAGCGCCTTTAGGATCTCGACACGCTGCTGTTCGCCAACAGAGAGCTCATCGATCCGTTTATCGACATCCACGGCCAAGCCGTATTTCTGTGACAGCGCTTTGATTTTCTTCGCAATGTCTTTTTTCTTTATAAACGGGTAACTTTCGACTTTCATTCCCAGAATGATATTTCGTAAGACAGTCATCGGTCGGACCAACATAAAATGCTGATGCACCATGCCGATGCCGCAGGCGATAGCATCCAGCGGCTTCTGGAAGTCCTGTTTGACACCGTTCCACCAGATCTCGCCTTCGTCGCAGTGATACAAGCCGTATAGAATATTCATAAGGGTTGTTTTTCCTGCGCCGTTTTCACCGAGAAGCGCGTGAATTTCGCTCTCCTCTACAGACAGATCAATGTGATCGTTGGCAGGGATCCCGTAAAAAAGCTTGGTGATCCCTTTCATTTCCAATAATGCCATGTTTTTATGTCTCCTGTTAGGTAGTAGTGGAAATGCGGCAGAATGCATCTCAGATGATTCTGCCGCACGCCACGGAGATCTTAAGTGAAAGAACCACTGCGGTATGAAACGGACGCCATATCGGATTGCACCCGCTCATTTTGCCAGATTCTTCCTTGCGCTGCGTAGGACCCAATCAGTCAATGGATAATATCGTCCGAGATCTCTGTGATCATCGGAATATCAAGTTCACCGGAGCGCATTTGATCCATGCATTCCGCCAGCTTATCCTTTACCTCCTGCGGAACATGCGAGTTATATTCGGTCAGCTGCGCAACATCTGCAGCAATGCCATATTCCCGAATGCAGCCCTGGAAATCCCCGTCAATCGTATCCTTGACCGCCTGAAGAACAAGGTTTTCAATGTTGTTCATGTTACAGAAAATAACTGTTTCCGGAGCAAGATTCTGCTGCTCAAGCTCGCCGAAAGCATAAACGCCCGCTTCCTCACATGCCTTTATCATGCCTGCATTGGACGCATTCCCGCCGCCGCCGATCAGATCCACACCCTTGTCGATCATGGCCTGCGCGGCCTCCTTGGACTTTTGCACATCTTCCGTTGAGCCGGTATATGCAGTATAGACATCACAATTCGGATTCACAGCCTGAACGCCTAATTTGTACCCCTCAGCAACCTTGATGATAGCCGGACCGACCAGACCCGCGACAAAGCCGACTTTATTTGTTTTTGTCATCATTCCAGCCGCAATGCCCTCCAGATATCCGACCTCCTGCATCTTGAGCGTGTAGGATGCGACGTTCTCGGAGCTGACCGTTCCGTCGATAACGATGAATTTTGTATCAGGATAGCGTTCTGCAACGGCCAGAGCCGCATCGCCGAAAGAAAAACTATGCCCAATGATCAGGTCATATCCCTGAGATGCATAGTCCGTGAAAACTGCTTCCATCTCGGTAGGCTTGATGTTTTCCGTATATTTTACGGAGATGTTGTAGGTATCCTTTGCTTTCATAACAGCGTCATAAGCGAGCTGACTCCATGCTCCATCATTCACAGGAGTGACCAGGCAAAGTGCGACTTTCGCCTGATAGGCATCATCCTCTGTAGAAGCAGGAGACGCGCAGGCACACATACTGACCAACATCAGCAGGGCAAGAAATAAAGCAGTAAGTTTTTTCAAAGTAAATTCCTCCATCCTCACATCACATATAACTGATTTTTTCGCGCTAAGAAAACGCTTAGCTGGGATGTCGTCTGTAGGCTGCAGCGCTACAGAGGGAACATCTTGCATTCAAAAATAGCAGTATCATTTGAAGATGTCAATAAAAACAGAATTATTTGTTGAATTTTGGAGATGTGCAATATTTTGCAGTTTGATGTTTTTATAAAAAGACAAGTTGTCAGACAACTTTCATCCCTAGTGCAGGAGCAACCGTAAGGGCGAAATACGGGCAGGATGCGAATTTCCAATTGCGGCTGAAAGATGCCTCACTGTCGGTGCGCAAAACACATCATAATACTGTAAAACCTGCACAAAGAGCGGCGGCATAAAAATTGGTTTATTTTTTTAATCTTACTGCTTCAAAACGGAAGGATAATGGAGTAAAATTAAGTTGAATGCAAGAAAAAGTTTATTATTGTTCGAAATGCTTAAAAATACTTGAAAAATCAAAGAATTCTACGTAGAATGGTTAAAAATGTTCCGAGTTCGCGTTGAGGCTTTGACACAGTGCTTTCTGCTTTAAGAACATAATAGACCTTCTGACTACTAAAGGAGGATTTTTTATGGACAGCATCGATGCTCAATTGCTTCGGATTTTGGCAGAGGACGCACGCTGCTCTGCGACTGACATCTCAAAAAAGGTCAATCTATCCATACCGGCAGTCAACAAACGGATTTCCAGGTTGCGCGAAAACGGCATAATCGAGCGATTCACGATTCAATTGAATCCACAAAAGATTAACAGTTCTGTCCAGGCATTTGTACTGCTTGTTGTTGATCAGTATTCAAGGGTAAACGAACTACTTGAGTTTGTAAATGCAAAAGAGAACATCGTTGACTGTTATGCGATTACAGGAGAGTATGACTATCAGTTAAGACTGTACGCAAGGGATATTACAGAACTGGAAAGCATCTTACTCGAACTCAAAGGAAAAAAGTGTGTTTCCAAGAGCCATACGATCTTTGTGCTGATGGAACACAAACACATGCTGGGACCCGTCACCACCTAGCCTGTCAGATTCCGAGCACAATCAGAACTGTCGCCGGACCGGTCTTTCGCCCCCACCTTTATCACCTGTACGCCAATTGAGAAATCAAGAGGAAACGAGAGAAAAGGAGATGTGAAATGTCCTGTTACGTCAATACCGTCAAAGGCCCTGTAAGCCCTAGGGTGTATCTGAAAACTCCCAACGCACCCGGACAGCGGATCTTTTCACGCTGCGCTGCACCATTTTTCCTTGAAATACGTCAGTATTCCTGCGAAAAAATGTCTTGCTCAGCGCAAAAATTTCTCGCTGCCGGTCACATTGGGAGCTTTCAGATACACCCTAGGGAGTTGGGAATAACCCTGATGCATGAACACCTTGCAGAACTGAATAACTCAATGAAGCGGTGTTATGCAGATTGGTTTCATGCTGATATCTTCCTGGAGAAAATCAAGCCTGTCTTTCAAAAAGCAAAAAAATACGGATTGAGCACATATGTCGATCAGACAGCCGTGAATATGGGACGGGATATTCGCTTTATAAAGCGGGTTTCGGAATCGTGCGATGTCAACATTGTGGCGGCTACCGGTTTGTTCTTCTATGAAGAGAGCTGGCAAATCGATAAACCGTATGAGGAAATATCGGAGTTGTTTATTCGGGACATTGAAGAGGGCTGCGAGAGCACCGATATTAAGGCGGGAATGCTGAAAGCTGCGACGGACAGATTCGGGATCACCCCTGTAAATGTATTTCAGTTAAAGGCAGTAGCTCGTGCAGCGGCAATTACCGGCGTACCAGTAACAACGCATACCATAGCGGCTGACCGGCTTGGTCTCGAACAGGCGCTGATTCTTGAAAAGGCAGGCGTGGATCTGTCCAAAGTTGTGATCGGTCACGTCGGCGACACGAATGATCTGGATTATTTGGAAGAGCTGCTGCGCATGGGTGTTTATCTCGGTTTGGACAGATTTGGGTTGGAAGTGCTATGGCCGGAGGAGGATCGCGTAAGGAATCTGCTGGAGCTTATGGATCGCGGCTGGATCAACAGGCTCATCATCTCGCAGGACATCCCCTTTTATTCCGACTGGGGGAAAAACAGCTTCAAAAAGTTCGAAGCGATCCGTTCTTTTGATAACATAACGGGCTTTACGCATATTTTTGAGAGCGTGCTTCCGAAGCTGAAAGCACGCGGTGTCAGCGAGGATGAAATCCATACGCTGCTTGTAAAAAATCCGGCTCGTGTTTTTCACGGAGGATACACATATTAGCTTGCCGAAGGCTGGAGCTGATTCAGGCCCTGTACCCAGTTCCTATGTTCTGGCGTTTTGGCTGTGTAATAAGGAGGATGAAATGGATAGTTTAAAAAGGCTGGCCGCATCGGCTGTTGTGCCGGTCGTGGTGCTGGACGATGCAAAGGACGCGGTCGCGACGGCAAAGGCTCTGCTTGCCGGCGGCGTGGACGTGATGGAAATCACGTTCCGCACGGCGGCTGCGGCGGATTCGATCAAGGCGGTCGCGGAAAGCTGCCCCGATATGCTCGTCGGTGCGGGCACGGTCATCACGCTCGACCAGTGCCGCAAGGCCGTCGAGTGCGGCGCGAAGTTCATCGTTGCCCCCGGCTTTGACGAGGAAGTCGTCCGCTGGTGCGTGGAAAACGGCGTTGCCGTGACGCCCGGCTGCGTGACGCCGACGGAAATCATGGCAGCCATGAAGCTGGGACTGAACGTCGTAAAGTTCTTCCCAGCAGGCGTGTATGGCGGACTTTCTGCCATGAAGGCGCTCTCGGGTCCCTTCGGCGGGATCAAATTCATCCCGACCGGCGGCGTCAACACGCAGAACATCGGCGAGTTCATCGCCGCACCGTTCATCCACGCGGTCGGCGGCAGCTGGGTCTGCCCGAAGGCGGACATTGCAGCCGGCAATTTTGAGAAGATCACCGCGCTTTGCAAGCAGGCAAGATCTGCCGCGCTCGGCTTTGAGGTGGCGCACATCGGCGTCAACTGCGAAAACGGCGAGGACTCGCTGGCTGTCTGCAAGAAGCTGGACGAGGCGTTTTCGCTCGGCGTGAAGGAGGGCAATTCCTCCAACTTCGCCTCCAACGGTATTGAGGTCATGAAATCCATGTACCTTGGCAAGAACGGTCACATCGCCATCCGCACGAATTCCGTTCCGCTTGCCGTTGCGGAGCTGGAGAAGAAGGGCTTCGTGTGCGACATGGAGACAGCCAAGTACAAGGGTGAGCGGATGATCGCCGTGTACCTGAAGGACGAATTCGGCGGCTTTGCCGTGCATCTGCTGCAAAAGTGAGGAGGAGCAATCATGAAAATTTTGACATTTGGTGAGATCATGCTCCGCCTGAAAGCACCGGGACACGAGCGCTTCTTCCAGAGCCCGATGCTTGAGGCGACCTTCGGCGGCGGCGAAGCCAACGTGGCAGTGAGCCTTGCAAATTATGGAATGGACGCAGAATTTCTGACCGTTCTGCCGAAAAACGACATTGCAGACGCCTGCATCCGCGAGCTGCGCTACTTTGGCGTCGATACAAAAAAGATCGTCTGCGGCGATGGGCGCATGGGCATTTACTACTTAGAGGGTGGC
>ERZ773194.2744-NODE-2744-length-16176-cov-7.031077_pt1 | contig 16176 bp, 21 predicted proteins | sample MGYA00511240_ERZ773194 | MGnify/ENA primary metagenome ERZ773194 (study PRJEB29015, sample SAMEA2737774) | human gut metagenome | biome: human gut; feature: human-associated habitat; material: faeces | place: China | collected 2012 ... | reverse complement strand
CCGCCGATCTCGTGCGCTGATACAGCTCCGCCAGCGCTTCACGCTCACCGCCGGCAATGTGGATCAGCAACTGCTGCAGCTCGTGCCGATCCTCTGCCGGCGCATATTCGGTTGTCATCAGCATACTGAGCATGGGCTTTTTTCTCCTGTCATCCGTGTAATGCACGGAAAGGACGATTTATTGCACGGGATTTTTTGTTTTTATGATTTTGTTTCTTTCGCCTCATCGGACTGCAGCATTCTGTGATCCTCCGTCAGCACCTTCATCTGGCTGATGGCAATGGTGTTGAGCTTTGCCAGTCGCTCCGCTTGCGGGACTCCTTCGTTGATGAAAACCGCATTCAGGTTTTCCAAGTTGGACAGGCACACAAGCTGCGAAACGTTGGCGTAGTCACGGATGTTACCCTTAAGATCTGGATTGGCATCGCGCCACTCTTTTGCTGTCATCCCGAACAGTGCCATATTCAGCACATCGGCTTCGTTGGCATAGACCAGGGAAATCTGACGGGCGGACAGTTCAGGTGGAATCAGATTTTCTTTGATAGCATCGGTATGAATCCGATAATTGATCTTGGCAAGGTTGCGCTTGATGTCCCAGCCGAGCTGTTTCATCTCCTCGGTCTTGAGACGCTCAAACTCCTTAACTAAATAGAGCTTAAACTCCACGGAGATCCATGAGGCAAACTCAAACGCGATTTCCTTATGTGCGTAGGTCCCACCATAGCGCCCAGCCTCAGAAACAATACCGATGGCACCGGTTGCATCAACCCATTTTGCGGCGTCATCACAAAGCTGTTCAGCCCTGCCTGACTTCTAAACGCATCGAATTCGACACGGTTAAAATTCGGATTGTAAAGCGTTTCCCACACGCCGAGGAACTCGATAGTGTTTCTGTTGCGAAGCCAGTTTTGAATAATGTAGCGTGGATTATCACTATCCTTGATTTTTGCAATGTCTGTCAAGCTGAGAAAATCATCCCGCTTGAGATCCCACTGCACGTTGATTTCTGTTCCGCGAACGACAAGCTTATCCATTTTCGCCGCACCTCCTCATAGTTAATTCTCTCAGCAGCCCTTGGCAGCCCGCCAGCACATCCTGCCAAGTCGATTCGAAATCGCCCGTGTACCACGGGTCGGCAACATCGCGGGACTGCTTGGTATAGTCCATCAGGAGGTGCAGCTTGCCGTCCGGATCGCCGCCGCAGATGCGGTGCATATTCCGCAGGTTTGCGCTGTCCATGCCAATCAGCAGGTCGTACTTGTCGTAGTCCTGATTGGTGAGCTGCCGTGCCGCGTGGCCGTCGCAGGAGATCCCATGCTCCGCCAGCTTGCGCCGTGCCGGATGGTAGACCGGATTGCCGATCTCCTCCCGGCTGGTGGCCACTGATTCGATATGAAACTGTGAAGCAAGCCCTGCTTTTTTGACCAAGTCCTTCATCACGAACTCGGCCATGGGGCTGCGGCAAATGTTTCCATGGCAGATAAACAGGATATTCTTCATACCGATTCTTCTCCGAAAACTCATCATTTTCTACAGTATAGCAGGTATCCTCGTTTTCGCCAAGAGCAATTTCCGAATGTTCGGCTCCCTCGATCATCCGCAGCAGCTCCGTTTTGGATAAACCGCTTCCGGCGGCCTTCCGAATGTACCAGCACCTCTCGTCCATGGTCAATCCGGCCTCCATGATGACCACATTCTGCGTCCAGTTCAGACGCATTGCCTCCGCCAGCAATTCCGGCGTGTTGCCGTACATCCGGTAGAAGTCCCGCATCCGGCGCAGGATGCGGGGAGAAAAGCCATCGGCCGTAGGATAGGTGGCTTGCAGGTATTCCGATGCTGCGACAGCGGCGCCTTTCTCCGTTCTGCCGCCGACCAGCCGGCCAATCTCGCAGTACAGCTCCATCTGCGGAAGCTGCGCTGCAACAGCGGCGTCCAGCGCGGTGAACAGGGTGGTGTAATCTGTGGGCTTGCGGATATTCATAGCTTCTCCTTTCCGGCGTGGTGCGCCTGATCAACGCTCAAAGCAGAGAAAAGCACGGCGGTGTCACCGTGTTTTCCTCTGCTTTGACCTGCTTCAGATGATCCGCACGATCTGCTCCCACAGCAGGATGTGCTTTTCATCAATGGCTCGGTTGTCGTGGTAGTGGCCGAACAGCCAGTAGTGATATTTTGCTCTTTCCTGCACCTCCTGCAAGAAATCCGTGAGCCGATCCGCCTCGTTGTGGCGGCTCCCCATGAGGGCGATGCTGGTGGGGGCGCAGTGGGTAATGATGTAGTCCACCTGCCAGCCGACCGCGTCAAGGTTTCGCCGTGCCTCGGCGTATTCCTCATCGTAGGGCAACTCTCGCGCCCACCAAGAAATGTGGTTGACGCGGTATCTCGCTCTGGGCTTGCGCTGGAGCATCATGAGCCTTCGCTCAAAATCCGGGGCATCCGGCTCCAGAATCCCATCCTCGATGTCGTGACTTTTTGCGCCGCCCATGGTGAAGAAGCGGTAACTCTCCAGCTCGAAGATCTGACCGCGCATCAGGTGCAGCACATGAGGACGAACGCGGTGTATCTTGCCGCCGTGCCAGTCCTCCACAGGGCATCTTTCCAGCACGTCATAGTTTTCGTGGTTGCCGCAGACGAAGGCAAGCGTGAAGGGCAGGCGTTCCAGCCAGTCCAGCATTTCATCGTCGCGGCTGTCACCGAACCACACGCCGCCGAAGTCTCCGGCGCAGATCATAATGTCCTGCTTTGTCATCCGCGCCTGTTCGGGAAAGTATTTTGGTTTGAATCGCTCAAAATTTCCGTGGAGGTCACCGGTCACAAATACCATTTTTCCATCTCCTATCTTAGTTTGATATGCTCCGGCGGATCTCGATGCCGCTCTTGAGTGTCACGCTGATCTCGTTCCTGGACAGCACCTTCACCTGCGCCACCAGCTGCCGGATGGCAGCTTCGTCCCATTCCGTGATGTGGGGCACGGCGTTTTCCAGCATCCCCGCAGCATCCCTGATACGCCGATCCGCTTCGGCGTGCTCCTTATTCTCGGCAAGGATGGAGGCCCGCAGCTCCTTTAGCGCGGTCTGCTCATCCAGTATCTCCTTGAACTGATCCCCATAGGCGATGGGATCATCTGCCGCCTTTTCCAGCAGTCTTTGGAACTGCACCTCCAGTTCCGCCAGCCTGCGGTCAATGTCGCCAAGGCTCATGCCGCTGCCGGGGAACGGGATGACCTCCGCCTCCAACGCCTCCGTGATTTGGCGGATGCGGCCATCCAAGTCCGGCAGGACGGTGTTGAGGGCGGCTATGATCGCCTGCTGGAGCGGCGCCTCGTCCAGCGTGGGCGAGCTGTGGCAGTATTTCTTGCCGTAGTCCAAACGGCTCACACAGCGCCACACGACGCGCTTTCCATCGGGACGCGTCCCATGTGCAGCGGCGGTACAGCGTTCCGCACTCGCCGCACACCAGCCGGTCTGAGAGAGCATAGCGGCTGGTGTAGGCGGCAAGGCCGGTGGAGGCTCTTTTAGAAGGGCTTTTTGCCGCCCTGCGCCGCGCCATCTCCGCCTGCACCGCGTTGTACTTCTCGCGGCTGACGATGCCCTCGTGGTGGTTCTCTATGAGGTACATGGGGAGCTGCCCTGTGTTTTTGATGACCTTGCGGTTGATGACATCCTGCTGAAAGGTCTTCTGCATCAGCACGTCGCCGCAGTATTTCTCATTCCGCAGGATGCTCTTGATATGAGGCAGCGTCCATTGCGGTGACTTCTCGGAATATATCACACCCTGCTCATGCAGCTCGTCCCGCAGCATCCGTGTACTGGCCCCGGCGAGGTATCGCTCGTAGATCCAGCGGACGACCTCCGCCTCCTCCGGGATGATCTCTGGCTTATCGTCCGCGCCCCTGCAGTAGCCATAGAGGTATTTGTACTGGATGGTCGCCTTTCCGCTCTCCATGGCGCGGCGTTTGCCCCATGTGACATTGGCGGAGATGGATTCGCTCTCGGACTGTGCGAAGGCGCCGGAGAGTGTGATGCGCAGCTCGCTGTCCTCCTCCAGCGAATTGATGTTCTCCTTTTCAAAGATGACGGCGATGCCCAGCTCCTTGAGTGCCCGTGTGTAGTAGAGGCAGTCCACCGTGTTGCGGGCGAAGCGGGAGACTGACTTGGTGAGGACGACGTCTATCTTCCTCTGGCGGCAGTGGCGGATCATGCGCATGAAGTCCTCACGCTTTTTCACCGAGGTGCCAGTGATGCCCTTGTCGGCGAAGACGCCCGCCATGGTCCACGCGGGGTTGGACATGATCTTGTCGGTGTAGTATTCCTTTTGCACCTCGTAGCTGTTTGCCTGATCCTCCTCCTTGGTGGAGACCCGGCAGTAGGCGGCGACCCGGAGCTGTCTTTGCAGCTCCGCCTGCCGGACCGACTCCGGCTTTGCGGGGATCTTAATGACCCTTGGGGCGGTTTCGTTCACAGCGGATCTCTCCTCTCTATGGTCTGTCCGTTCTTTAGCGTCACGGTCACACATTTGTTCGTCACGCGCACCTTTGACACCGCGCTTTGCAGCAGCTCCGCATCCGGCTCCGTCATGGGCTTGCAGCCGGTGAGCAGCCGCCGCAGCCGCACGGTTTCGTATTCCGTGTTTCCAATAGCGTCGTACTGCTCTGCCGCCAGTTGAAGGAGCAACGCTCTGGCGTTGTCCTCGTCGATGGGCTGCCGCTCCAGCGCGGAGGTCAGCTCCTCCCGCATTTTTCCGCAGGCAGCGCCGACCACTTGGGATGCCGCTGGCTGAATGCGGTCTGGACAGCGTATGAGCTCGTTGAGCAGGTCTGTAACTATTCGCTCCGTCTGCTCGGAGGGCGGTGCGCCGCAGAGCCGCCGCAATGCCTTCTGCGCCGGTGTTTTCTGCGGTGGGCAGGCTCTTGCCGTCCTCTTTTCCGCTGCCGCGCGGAGCTGCTCCGGCTCGATGAGTGCCGGATAGCCTTTCTCTCCGATATAGCGGCCATCCTCTAAAATACGGGAGACCATGTTTTTGTTCCATGACCGCCCCTCATAGTAGGGGATCTCCTGCCGGCAGAGTGCCTTGATCAGCTCCCCCAGCGTGGCTCCCGTGCTGTAGCCTTGGAAGACAAACCGTACCAGATTTGCCTCCTCCGGCTGGATCGTGATCTCGCCCAGCGTCATACGGTAGCCGAAGGGCTGCTTTCGGTTTCCCATTATCGCACCGTCCTCTCAATGGATTCCCGCAGCTCCAGCCCGTTATGCAGGCGGAAGCGGAGGGTATCGTTGCTCTCCACGATGATTTCCGCAACGAGTGCGCCGCAGAGCTCTGTGTCGGGGTGGTCGAGAAAGGCCGGCCCATCCTCCAGCAGGGCTATCAGCTCCCGCGTCCGCTGGGCGGTGGCATCCCCCTCGGCATCCATCAGCTTCTCTTTGTCCAGCTTGGCCTGCCGGAGCTGACGGGTCAGTTCGTTGCTTTTGGATATAAAAATGTCAGGATCAACGAGGTCGTTTTGCTTGAGGAAGGCCAGCGTTTGATTCTGACTGGAGAGTTCAGATATTTTTTTGTTGAGGGAAACGATGTCCTCGCTCCAGAGCAGCCTGCGATCACGGATCGTCCGGAGGGTTTCGAGCATCTGCTCCAGAATGGGGAGGCTCTGATGCTTGAGTTTATAGTAGAGGCGGCGGAAGGCTTCATCCGTCTGCGCTTCCGGCACGGGCTTGATGGCGCAGTCGCCTTTTTCATCGTGTCGGCAGCAGCACCAGTACCATCTGCCATTGACTTGCTTTGCCCGGATGCGGGAGCCGCAGGAGCAGCGCATCCGGACGCAGAGCCTTCCATGAGTGACAGCCTGCCCGACGCTGCGCTTTTGCCGCAGTTCTTTTGCGCGGTCGAATAGCTCCTGTGGAATAATGGCTTCGTTGCTATCCGCCACATAGTACATTTCGCGCTCCCCGTGGTTGATCTTCTGCTGCTTGGGGAGGGTGGCGGTCGTGTATCGCTTTTGCAGTAGGGCGTTGCCTGCATAACGCTCATTTTGCAGGATGTAATCCACAGCCTTATATTTCCATATCCGTCCCGATGTATCCTCGGCGTTCAGGATTTCCGCGATTTCCCGCAGATTCCTGCCGGAGAGGTATTCGAGGAAGATACGCCGCACGATCTCGGCCTCCTCCTCGTGGACGGCAAGGCTTTTTCCGTCCAGCCGGAAGCCCCAGGGGGCGCGGCAGGTGTTGAACTCGCCGCTTTCCATCCTGCGCTGATAGCTCCAGCGCATATTGCCGGAGATGGATTCGCTCTCCTTTTGGGCGAAGGCGGCATAGATGGCGGTGATGAGCTCGCTGCTCACATTGGCGGTGTCGATGCCCTCGCGCTCGAAGCGGACATTGACGCCCAGCTCCTTCAGCTCCCGCACTGCCTCCAGACAGTCCTTTGTGTTCCGGGCGAAGCGGGAGATGGATTTGACGAGGATCTGGTCGATGAGTCCTCTGCGGCAGTCCGCCATCATGCGCTGGAAGTCCTCCCGCTTTGCGGCGGAGGTGCCGGTGATGCCCTCATCGGCGTAGATATCCACCATGCACCACTCAGCCTTGCCGGAGATCAGCTCGGCGTAGTAGCGGTTTTGTGCCGCGAAGGAGTTGAGCTGGTCATCGGAGTCCGAGCTGACGCGGGTATAGGCCGCTACCCGCAGCTGTGCATTCCGCGGCTTCTCCGCTGCCTCGATCTTGATGACGCGGGGCTGCGCTGCCAGTGCCGTTGTGCCGTCTGTCAGATGCTTTTCCGCCATGCCTGCTCACCTCCTGTTTTTGCAACACAAACACTACCACAACCTTGTTCAGAAAGCTACTGAAAGATGAAGAAAATCAGAGAGAAATCATAATGTCCGCGCCGCTGTCCGCGGCGATCCGTGCCGCCACCCTCCGCAGCTCCTTTTCGCTGAAACCGCCGCTTTCCAAAAGCTGGCGCAGCAGAAGGATGATGCTGTAATAATTGACGTTCTGATCCATGTCGGTACCTCTTTTTCTGAATTTTGCCTTGCGGCACAAATATGAGGATCGTCCGGGGGATAAGGAGGGGTGAATGCAGGCCGTTCAGAGGATTGAAAGAGAGAAGAGAATGGATGGCGGGAAAAAGAAAGAGGAGGTGGACGATCCCCATACTTCTGCCGCAAAGCGGAAAAGGCCGCTCCGTAACGGGGCGGAACTGCTCCCTGCGGAGCGGCCTTCTTGCTCTTGCGTTGCTGCCTGTATTCGACACTACTTCCCCAGGCAAGGGCGGCGGCTGGAACCGCGCTGGCGCGCGTCACGGGAGTTTCACCCCTCCGAGGTTCTCTCGAAGCTGCGTACAGGAGTATCATTGTAAGCTGACGGGGTCATGGCGAAGCAGCCTGCCAAAGCTGCATTTGACCTGGGTGGGTATCGCTCTGCACCTTCCATTGGCCGTCCTAATATGCGGAGAATGATCCGCACAGGTGGTCCTCGCGCACCCGGTCTGACGCTCACGCCGTCAGCAAAGGTATTCCAGTCACCGGATATGACCGCCCGGGCGGTGTTTTTCAAGGTTCAGAAGATGGGGGATACTTGTCCCTTCACTAATCATCTTTTTTCAGGCTTTTTCACAACCATTTTTGGACCCCTTTTCAAAAATTCTCTCGTTTTTTTCAAAGCGGAGACCAGCGATTTAGACACAGCCTGCTGTGTGACGCCTTCTGCTTCGGCGATTTCGCTCTCTGTTTTCCCTTCGATGCAATACTGCCGGAGTCTGTAAAACTGTGCCCCAGTCAGTATGCTTCTAATCCCAGAAACCGCCGCCTCCGCACAACGAATCTGATCTTCTCTGACCTGCCTTTCCTCTGCCAAAGCCTCCTCATTGGGAACAGCAAGGGCGGCTTCCGGAACCATGTCCATAGATGTGGTGTGGTCGCTTTCCTCCACATCGATTTTATCCTCTGCGTGAAAGTCCTGGTCCGACCACCTCTTCCAACGGCGAAACTCTGCTTCATCGGTGAAGTCAGCGCAGGTCAGGCAGATCAGATTTCCATCGGCGTCTGGAAGTACAATGGCGTCTGGATTTTTCTTGTTCAGTGCGTAGATGCTCCGTCTGTCATACATTTTTGGTTCCTCCATATTCTGAAATCTGTTGGATGCAAATTTCAGAACACAGGAGGGCTACGGCAGCGAGGCTGCCCAAAGGGCGCAAAAAAAGCCCACAGCGATATCGCTGTGGGCATAAGGATATTCGAGGTTAGTGGTGGTGGGCGGGGGAGGCATATCCTCAAAAGGCCGCAAAAAGTCAGGGCATCCGATGCCCGTACTTAGAGGGATGAGTGTGGGCTGCCTTTGGACAGCGGCGACAGTACCGCGGATGTGAGGATACCCCATAAAAACCGCCTGTCCCGGCTTGGAGCCATGTTTTTTCATTGTCGTGCAGGTTCGGCCTCTGCGCTCAAAGCAGGAGATCACGACAGAAAAGCGGAGAGATTGCTGTATCGCAGTCTCTCCGCTTTCGACATGGATGGCTGTTCAGAAGCTCTGAACAGGGGGAGGTATCAGATGGTGTGTTCTCAGTGGCCGAATGCCTACTGGATTTTTCTTAGGCGGATATAAAATGCTGCTTCAACTCGCATGTTTGTTGCCTGCCGATTGGCCTCTTGTTCCTACATTTTGCTGACAACAGCCCTGATATCTACCACTATAAAGGCTATCCCTCGCTTATTCATCTGCCTCCGATCATCCTTCTGGTAATCGCTCATTTGTATGCTTCCGTCGATAGCTGGACCATAGTTGAAGTCCCACCGGAACAAATGGGCTGGTAACGTCACATAGCTGCCGTGTTCAGCCGGATGCATCTGTTCCTGTGTTCATTTTTGAAATGATGTCAGAGAGGAAGCTGTCTGCGTTCCCGGACCTCAGGTCCTTTTTCTGAAGCAGCAGCGCGCATTCATCGTCGCAGACCACAAGCCACAGATGCAATGATTCAAAGGCGCTCTTTATCCGTGTATAAGAGAGATGTTCTTCGTTCTCCTCTACGCAGATCGTTACACCGGCATCCTCGAAGCGAATGGTGGTTTTGAGCTTTTCCCAATCAACGGTACGCCGCAGCTCCAGCGCTTTCCGCGCCTCCTTTTTGCAGGATGCAGGTATGCGCGGCGGCGTTCTTCTGCGAACAAGGGCAAACTCCAGCAAGCCTGCAATGATCGCGGCTGCGCCCGCAATGATCACATCGGTGGTTTTTGGCGGCATCAAGCCAAGAATCAACGTCAAAAGACCCAGAGCCAGCAGAAACAAGCCATAAATGCGGTAGCGCACCGTCCGCTTTTCGCGCCCCGGGCCTTTCGCGGCGTGAGTTCTGATGCGGTCTATCGCATTCCACATAGCGGGGCAGTGCCGCCGACTCTCAGCTTCCAAATGCCGGTGCAGCAGTTCTGCGGTTTCTCTGTCCACGGCGGGGTCATCGTAGTTGCTTATTTGAAAAAGATACATGTGCTTCTCCGTTTTGAAATCGGCTCATTGAGAGTGCCAGAAAATTCCATTCACAGCATATCGGACTGCCACCGGGCAGTCCGATATGCTGTGATGTGCTGATAGTTCCTTGCATGAGAACTGCCGACCGCTTGCGTCCTATTTTTCAAACAGGTACAGCAGGTATCCGTAGCCCTCGGCCTCCATTTTTTCATAGGGGACGAAGCGCAGGGCTGCGCTGTTGATGCAGTAGCGCACGCCGTTGGGCGACTCCGGGTCGCCGGTGAACACATGACCCAGATGGGAGTCACCGGCGCGGCTGCGCACCTCTGTGCGGCGCATACCGTGGCTCAAGTCCTCCCGTTCCACCACAGCAGGGCTCTCGATGGGCTTTGTGAAGGCAGGCCAGCCGCAGCCGCTTTCAAACTTGTCCGCAGAGGAGAACAACGGCTCGCCGGTGACGATGTCCACATAGATGCCCTTTTCGAACTTGTCCCAGAACTCGCCGGTAAAGGCGCGCTCCGTGCCGCTCTCCTGTGTGACGCGGTACTGCTCCGCCGTCAGCGTGTCCCGGATGGTCTCCGCCGCGGGCTTCCGGTAGTCGCCCGGATCGATGCGAAGCCTGGAGAACAGCTCCATCTCCGCCCGGGGAATGTGGCAGTAGCCGTTGGGGTTCTTTTCCAAGTAGTTCTGGTGATATTCCTCAGCGGGATAGTAGTTTTTCAGTGGGCCGATCTCCACAAAGAATTTCTCACTGCGGCCTCGCTCGATGTCCGCGATGCGCTCCACCGTTTCCCGGGCCTTGTCGTTGGTGTAGTACACGCCGGTCTGATACTGGCTGCCGCGGTCGTTGCCCTGCCGGTTCTGCACCGTGGGGTCGATGACGTAGAAGAAGGCCAGCAGCAGGGCGTCTAGGCTCACCTGCTCAGGGTCATACGCCACCCGAACGGTCTCCCGGAAGCCGGTGTCGCCCTTGCAGACGGTCTGGTAAGTGGCGTCCGCCTCGCAGGTGCCGTTGGCGTAGCCGCTCTGGGCGTCGATGACGCCGGGGATGGATTGCATGAGCTGCTCCATGCCCCAGAAGCAGCCGCCTGCCAGATAGATGACATTTTCCGTGGTGTCCATATACATGCCCTCCTCGCCGGACATATCCGAGGACTGTCCGGCCATGTCCGTTCCCTGCGTGTCCTTTTCCCGCGGTATACGCTGCCGTTCTGCGGCGCAGCCGCTGCGCAGCAGTACCGCGATGAAAAGAAGGGCCAATGCGCTTCGATACATGGCGTTTCCTCCTTTCAGGGGGAGCAAGGGTCACTCCGCCCCGTTGCCGTCCTGTCTCTTGCCGCGGCCGGGCCGCAGGACGGTATACAGCAGCGACCCAAGGACGCAGCCGAAGCCGGTGGAGAGCCACGGGCTGGACGTAACGGCGCAGGTGCCGGTGGCGCAGCCCACATAGCGGTAGTACAGAAACCCTCCGGCACTACCCACCAGGGGCAGGGCAATGACGCGCAGAATGCCCGTCGGCTTACAGTTCTTTTTCATAATAGCCTCCTTGATCTTTGTCGTCGTTCTTCTGCGGCGTTTCTGCCGCAAGGACTGTTTATTTTTACTGTCTCCACAGCCGCAGCGGAAGAGGGCGGCGCTGGTGGGACAGACACGCTGCATTCTATTACCATAATAAAGTGAACGGGTTAAAATCTTTGTTAAGAACATGGATTTAATGGAAATATATCTTAAATTCGCCGAAAATAAAGCGATTGGGAAAAAGGTAGGGGCAGCAAGAAGAAAGCCCCTGCGAAAAAGAACCAAACCCAAAAGCCGCGCGGCTGCGGAGAGCGTTCTCCCCGCAGCCGCGCAGCCGTTTTCGGGCTTTATGGCTTGTCGCTTGACTCCTGCCTCTCAGAAAGCTCACGCCTCCTCAAAGCTGTCCTTACCCACGCCGCACAGGGGGCATTCAAAATCCTCCGGTACCTCGCTCCAGGGCGTTCCTGGGGCGATGCCGCCCTCGGGATACCCCACGCTCTCGTCGTACTCCCAGCCGCAAACGGTGCAAACGTATTTCATAATGCGTCTCCTTTCGTGTTCTCCTGTTTTTTAGTCCTCCTTCAGCCGGCCGTCCACCGTGACGGTGACCACCTGCCACGGGATGAACTTTCCGCTCTGCTGGAGTGCCTTTTTCGCCGCCAGCTCCAGCCCGCCGCAGCAGGGTACCTCCATCCGCACGACGGTGACGCTCTTGATGTCGTTGCTGCGGATGATCTCCGTCAGCTTCTCGGCGTAATCCACGCCGTCCAGCTTCGGGCAGCCCACCAGCGTGATATGCCCCTTGATGAACCGCTCATGGAAGGCGGCGTAGGCGTAGGCCGTGCAGTCGGCGGCAATGAGCAGCTTGGCCCCGTCAAAATACGGCGCCAGCACCGGGACCAGCTTGATCTGCACCGGCCACTGGGACAGCCGGCTGACCGGTTCGGCGCAGACGGTCTCCGCCTGCCGGGTCTCCGTGTGCCGGATGCTTCTGGACTGGCTCCCCGGACATCCGCAGGGCAGGGGAGTACCCTCCTTCCGCATCTTTTCCTGCATCTTCTTCTGCTTATTGGCCAGCACCGCCTGCTCGTCATAGGCGGCTGCCTCCCGCTCCACAAAGGAGATGGCCCCGGTGGGACAGGCAGGCAGACAGTCCCCCAGCCCGTCGCAGTAGTCGTCCCGCATCAGTTGGGCCTTGCCCTCTACCATGGCGATGGCCCCCTCATGACAGGCCTCGGCGCAGGCGCCGCAGCCGTTGCATTTCTCCCGGTCGATTTCAATGATCCTTCTTTTCATGATCATGCCTCCTTGTTTTTTTGACCTGATTATAGTAGAATAAAATCAACAAGTCGGTTGAATTTTCAACGAAAGAGGATTTTTTATGAAAGAATTTTTCCCGGTGCTCCGTTCTTCTCAGCTTTTCTCCGGTGTCTCGGAGGAGGAACTCACCGCCATGCTCACCTGTCTGGGAGCAGAAAAGCGGAGCTTTCCCAAGGAGGCCTTTCTGCTGCGCTCCGGAGACACGGCGGAGTCCATCGGTCTGGTGCTGTCCGGCAGCGTGCTGGTCATTCAGGAGGATATCTGGGGCAACCGCAATATCCTCTCCAAGGCGGGGCCGGGCCAGACCTTCGCTGCCGCCTATGCCTGCGCTCCCGGCTCGGTGCTGAACGTCAGCGTGGTGGCGGAGACGCCCGTCACGGTGCTGCTCATGAACGTCAAGCGCATCCTGAACGTCTGCCCCTCCGCCTGCACCCACCATAGCCGGATCATCCGCAACCTGCTGGGGGAGCTGGCGGAAAAGAACCTGCGCTTTGGCGAAAAGCTCACCCACATGGGCCAGCGCACCACACGGGCCAAGCTCATGTCCTACTTCTCCGCCGAGGCCCAGCGGCTGGGAACGTATGAGTTTGATGTCCCCTTCTCCCGTCAGCAGCTGGCGGATTATCTGGCGGTGGAGCGCAGCGGCCTGTCGCTGGAGCTGGGGAAAATGAAAAAGGACGGCCTTCTGGATTTCCATAAAAGCCATTTCGTCCTGAAGGTATAGTTTTTTACCGGGGCTTCCCCACAAGAGCATGTCTCTTTTCCCGCATGGATATGCTGAAGACCCCCAGCGGAGGCTCTGCCTCCGCTGGGGGTCACATTTTCCGATTGCAGCAGCCCATCATGGGGAGCTTACGCATCCAGCTCCTCCAGTGCAGCACGAATGCGGGCGTACTCCTGCCGGACGGGGATCAGCAGCTCACGGGCCTGCTGGGGGATGGTGTCTGCGCCCCGCAGCGCCTCCGTCAGCTGGGAACAGGCAGCAGCCAATTTGGTCAGACTCAGATTCAGGGCAATGCCCTTCAGGGTGTGTACGGCCCGGAAGGCATCGTTGGCCCGCCCGTCGGCCATGGCCTTCTCCAGCAGCATCATGCTGCCGTCACGGGGCAGCATCCGCAGGAATTTCACCACGAACATCTCATTCTGCAGGCGCTCCATGGCGTCCTCATAGTTGCCGTCCACGGCGGTATAGAATTCATTCAGCTTCATTGGCATCCTCCTCATAGACCACCACGCAGTCCTTTTTGATTTTGGCTTTATAAAGGGCGGTATCCGCCTGTAAGATCAGGTCCCGCACCCGCCCCTGCCCGTGGACGCCGCCCACGCTGATGGTCAGGTGCAGCTCGGGAAATTCCGGCAGCTCCAGCTCCCGCACGGCGCAGCACAGAACCTCCAGCTTCTGGTGCAGCACGGCACGGGGCAGACTCTGAAACAGCAGAAAAAATTCGTCGCCGCCGTAGCGCACCAGTGCATCGCTGCTCCGCCGCAGGGAGCGCATCGTCTGGGCCACGCGATACAGGGCGGCATCTCCGGCGGCGTGGCCGAAGCGGTCATTGACCTGCTTGAAGTTGTCCACGTCGATCATAGCCACAGCATATTCGCCGCTGAGCTCCCGCAGCTGCTCGTCATAGTAGCGCCGATTAAAGACTTGGGTGGCCGAGTCCATGTATACCTGCCGGTTCCGCATCAGCAGTTGGTTCAGCAGGTGCTCCTCCTGTCCGCCGGGGCCATTGTCCAGCCGGATGGGATTTATGCACTCCAGTGAATACGGGGTCCCGTCCACCTCGATGCAGACGGCGATGATGTAGTACATATCCTTGCCGATGGACTCCACCTTGTTTTGTATCTGCCGGGTACGCACGGCATCCTGCGAGATACACCGCTCACAGCGTTGCTTTTTGCACCACATGGCATAGCAGTAGTCGTTCTCCCGGACGCTGGGTCCGTCCGGCCCCGGTGTCACCTGCATACAGATGCCGGGATCCACCAGCCGCACCGTCTCGAACAGTGGCTGATAGGTGTGGAACAGATGGGACAGCTGATGGTGAGTGATGCGGATCACGCCGTTGCTGGCCGATATCGGCAGGGTAGGCTGCGACAGGGTCTGAGGCGTTTCGGCGTGCTGTATCTCCGCCCGCAGCTGCTCGATGCACTGGCTGCGGTCCTCAATGTCGGTGACTTTCCCCAGCAGAGCGGCGCAGCGCCTCTGCTTCCGGGCAGACCACGTGATCTGCACCGATAGCTGACACCGGCGCAGTCGCCCCCGCAGCCGCAATTTCGTGGTCAGATCCAGCCGTGTTTCCTCCAGCGTCAGGCCCTCCAACTGCCGTTTAAGGCCCTCTGTCAGCTCCTTGCCCAGATACATCTGTAACGTCGGGCTTTGCAGCGGCTCCAGCATCACCGACGGCAAACCCGTCTGCTCCGCCAGCCCACGGGACAGGTGCAGGGAGGAGGGCTGGGCGGTATAGTCGAACCACAGCTCATCGCTGAGGGAGGTAAAGAAGTCCTGCTTGGCGTAGGCATCCTCCAGCTGCTGGGTCATCCGTGCGGCGGCCAGATCCTGTCCTTTATACAGCTCCTCCACCACCCGCCGCAGGGGCGCCACCGTCTGCCCGGCGTCCTTCATGCCCTGCTTGGCAGTGTCGGACACGTCGTCCAGACAGCGCAGCAGCAGGGGATTGTAGCTGCCGCACTCGCCGTTGTGGATCATTTCAACGGCCTTCTCGTGGGAAAAAGCCTGCTTGTAGCTGCGCTTGCTGGTCAGGGCATCATAGGCGTCCGCCAGCGACACCACCTGTGCGGCGATGGGGATGTGATCCCCGGCCAGTCCGTCGGGATACCCCTCGCCGTTCCAGCGCTCATGGTGCCACCGGCAGATCTCAATGGCGTACTTCACCAGCTTCTCGTTGCGGTGCATGGGCAGCTCCGACAGGATCTGCGCCCCCAGCTTGGTGTGGGTCTTGATGATGGCGAACTCCTCGTCCGTCAGCTTGCCGGGCTTTTGCAGGATATCCTCCGGCACCAGCAGCTTCCCGATATCGTGCAGGCCCGACGCTGTGCAGATGAGGTTCACATCCTCCGGGGTCAGGGAGTATTGCGCCGTCACCGCCATCAGCCGCCGCAGCAGAAGCCCTGTCAGGTACTCCACGCCGGACATATGGCCGCCGCCCTCGCCGTTGCGGTATTCCACGGCGAAGTTCAGGATGGACAGCATCACCTCGCTGCTCTTCTCCTGCTGGTAGACCTGGCTGGTGAGGATGTCCATCATCTCCTGCCTCCGGGTGTGGAGCAGGATGGTGTTGATGATGCGCTGCCGCACCACCGTGGCGGAGAAGGGGCGGTTGATGTAGTCCACCGCCCCCAGCTCAAAGGCCCGGTCGATGTAGCCGCTGCCCGTCTCGGCGGAGATCATCACCGTCGGCACATCCTCCAGCCACTGGCGCTGCTTCATCTCCTCCAGCACCTGAAACCCGTCCATCTCCGGCATAACGATGTCCAGCAGCAGAGCCGACAGGTCCTTGCGATAGATCTGCAATGCGGCGAGAGCCTCCTTGCCGTCGGAGACCTCCATGATCTCGAAATCCTGCTCCAGCATATTGGCCAGAATGGCCCGGTTCATCTCCGAATCGTCTGCGATCAGCAGCTTTTTTCGTTCCATAGTATCCTCCTGCGGGTCCGCCGCCCCAAGGGACGGGTATCCGTAAAACATTCAGCTCATTATACACCGCAATGTCTGGAAAAGGCAATGGTTTCTTCCAGAAAATAACAGGGAAAAACGAAAAAAGACAAAAGCTTCCGGTTTCCCGCCTGAGGAAAACGCCAAGGGAAAGCCAACGGTCAGAAAGAGGGCCGCCGTCCCTCTGGACGGCGGCCCGCTTTCTGACCGTTT
>ERZ773194.2735-NODE-2735-length-16200-cov-8.267637_pt1 | contig 16200 bp, 16 predicted proteins | sample MGYA00511240_ERZ773194 | MGnify/ENA primary metagenome ERZ773194 (study PRJEB29015, sample SAMEA2737774) | human gut metagenome | biome: human gut; feature: human-associated habitat; material: faeces | place: China | collected 2012 ... | reverse complement strand
TTTTCCAGCAGCTGTGCGAGCATACGGATCGTCTCGCCGCCCATGCTGTGGCCGATCAGGTGCACCTTGAGCTCGCTGTCCGGATTGTTCAGCTCCGGCAGGACGCCCGGGAACGTGCGGCCGTAACGGGCATGACCGTTCGTGGCAGAGTGATACGCACCGTAGTCGACCGTGCCGCCGACGAGGTAGGCATACAGCTCGCAGGCGCGATCCCAGTTGCTGGCGACGGGGCCGATCGACGGGGTGTAGACCTCGTAGCCGGCGTTGTTGAGGATGTCGCGCAGGCTGCTGAAGCCGCCCCAGTAGTTCAGGCCGAGCACCTCCGTGCCGCCCCAGCCGAACAGACCGTGCACCATCACGATCGGATAGTGGTTGCCGCTCGCCGACAGCAGCTCCGGCAGGTCCGCGTCCGTCAGTTCGTCAGCAGAGGCCGCATGGTCGGCATCATAATCGACCGTGTCAACACTTGCTGCGAAGCCGGGCATGCAAAGCACCATCGCCAGCACCAAAACGGTGGCGAGCACTTTGCTCCACGTTTTCTTCATGAAAATCCCTCCAATAGATTTTGGGGCAGGCTTCACATCTGTCCCCTTTTTTATGGTTACACTATAGTCTTGCTGCGAAAGGAGAACAATCGCCAGCGCAGGACGAGTGTAACCTTTTTGCACACATCGCATTTCTTGATGAAACACGCGTCACCATTGTGTGCTTCGGGATACAGAACGCGTCTGCGGCGGAAAAGGCAAAAGAATCCCGCTGTCCGCAACTCGCGGACAGCGGGATTTGCATTGTAAGACAGGCTATAAGATCAGATCATCATGCCGCGCTTTTTGGCCTCAAAGGTCAGCTCGTCGCGGAAGTCGGGATGCGCGATGGCGATGAGCTGGCGGGCACGCTCACCGAGGCTGCGGCCGCGCAGGTGCGCCACGCCGTACTCGGTGACAATATAATCGACGTCGTTCTTGCTCGTCGTGACGACGGCGCCCGGCGTGAGGATGGGCTTGATCTTGCTGATCGTGCCGCCCTTGGCCGTGGAGGTGAAGGCAATGAAGCTCTTGCCGCCGCGGGACTGGCAGGCGCCGCGGACGTAGTCGATCTGGCCGCCGGAGCCGGACATATGCTTCGTGCCGACTGACTCGGCGCAGACCTGACCGAAGAGGTCGACCTCGACCGCCGCATTGATGGAGATCATATTGTCGTTCTGGCAGATGACGTTCGGGTCGTTGACATAGTCGACCGGCAGGATCTCGACGGACGGGTTGTCGTCGACGAAATCATAGATGCGCTGCGAGCCGAAGGCAAACGTCGTGACGGTCTTGCCGCGGTGGATCTGCTTTTTGCTGTTGTTGACCGCGCCGCACTCGATCAGCTCGACCATGGAGTCGGTAAACATCTCGGTGTGGATGCCGAGGTCGTGCTTGCTCTTGAGCGCCATGCCGGTCGCATCCGGGATCGCGCCGATGCCGAGCTGCAGGCACGCGCCGTCCGGGATAAGGTCGGCGATGAGGCCGCCGATCGTCTTGCTCACGTCGTCAAGCTGCACCGGCGGCAGCACCGGCAGGTCGTGGTGATACTCCACGAGCGCGTCGACCTGCGAGATGTGGATCAGCGAGCCGCACAGCGCGCGGGGCTGGCGATTGTTGACCTCGAGATAAATGCGCTTGGTCTTATCGAGCATGGCGTCGATATAAGAGCCGTTGAGCGCGAGGCTGAAGTAGCCGTGGCTGTCCATGGGCGCGACCTCGACGCACACGGCGTCGTAGTCATACTCGGTGCGGATGCGGGTCGGGAAGTCGCGGTAGTACGCGGGGATGATGTCGGCATAGCCGGCATTGACCGCCTTGCGCGCCGCGCTGCTGGAAAACCAGCTGTAGCCCGTCATCTTGCCGGCCAGCGTCGGGTCGGTATAGAAGTCGAACGGATAGCCGTCGAGCAGGGTCTGCACCTTCACGCCGGTGATGTCGGTGCTGCGGATGTGCTGCGCCATTGCGGCCATGATGGCCGGCGTCTGAGAAGTCGCCGTGTCCATGCCGATGAGCCAGCCGGACTGCACCTGCTGTGCGATACGCTCCGGCGTCGTCAGTTTGTCCTGATACATCTTCTGATAATCTGTCATAATTTATTTGCTCTCCTCAAACAAAAAATGTGCACGATTGGGTACTTATTATCATACATGATTCGTCCGTCGAATTCAAGGGGGCACAGATTTTTGCAACCTTTCGCCGGTTCATGTCACAATTTCGGTCACGTGGGTAGTTTTCTCACACGCACAAATATGTTATGATAGGGTGAGGTTTTTTGGATATGACGAACGATCTGTCGAAAAAAACCGTTTTCTAATGCGGCTCTCATTTTTGCCGGTTACAATGATGAGCGTCGCATCTTACGGCAGACACTCCCCTGCCAATTCTAAATGCAAGGAATGATACGACACAATGACGATTACGATTGTCTGCGATATTCTGGGTGAGGAGAACAACGGCACGACCATTGCCTGCATGAATCTCATCCGGTATCTGCGTGCGCAGGGGCACACCGTGCGTGTGGTCTGCGCCGATCAGGACAAGGCCGGAAACGAGTGCTTCTACGTCGTGCCGGAGCGCAACCTCTACCTGCTCAACCCGATCGTGGAGCGCAACGGCGTGACGCTGCCGCGTGTGGACCGCTCCATCCTCGAGGAGGCGATTCGCGACTGCGACGTTGTGCACACGACGTTCGTGCTGCGCCTGTCGCACACGGCGGTAAAGATCGCCAAGGCATACAACAAGCCCATCACGTCAAGCTTCCACTGTCAGGCGGAAAACGTCACGGCGCATTTTCTGTGCAAGGACTCGGCCGCCATCAACCGCGGCGTGTACCGCGCGTGCTATCAGATGGTGTACCAGTATTCGGACATCATCCACTACCCCACGCAGTTCATCCGCGACACGTTTGAGGCCGTTGTCGGCCCGACGAACGGCCGTGTGATCTCAAACGGCGTCAACAGCATGTTCACGCCCGGCCCGGCCACGCGTCCGGAGGGGCTCGAGGACAAGTTCCTCATCGTCTCGACCGGCCGTCTGTCGAGCGAAAAGAATCAGGAGATCCTCATCGAGGCCATCGGCCGCTCGGCCTACCGCGAGCAGATCCACCTCATCCTTGCCGGAGAAGGCCCGCGCGAGGCGCACTACCGTCACCTTGCCGAGCGCTGCGGCGTGGACATGGAGATCTCGTTCTTCACGCGGCAGGAGCTGCTGAACCTGCTGCGCTGCGCCGACCTCTACTGCCACCCTGCCGAGGTGGAGATCGAGTCGATCGCCTGTCTGGAGGCCATCGCCTGCGGACTGGTGCCGGTCATCGCCGACTCGCCCAAGAGCGCGGCCAAGGCCTTCGCGCTCGATGATAAGTCCCTATTTAAAAACAAGGATGCAGAGGACATGGCGCGCAAGATCGACTACTGGGTGAGTCACCCGGACGAGCGCGCGGACTACAGCCGCAAATATCTCGACAGCGGCACGCAGTTCGAGCAGCAGAGCTGCATGCGCCAGATGGAGCAGATGCTCTTTGACGCCGCAGCCATGGCCGGTGCGCCGGTATGAGCCGCAAGACCGTCTACTATCACGACCCGCTGCACGACGACTTTGCGCCGACCAACGGGCGCATCCACCCAAAGCAGATCGGCGCGGATTTCCCGTATGAGCACAAGGGACCGCTCTGGAACGCGCTCGCCTTCGTCGTATACCGGATGGTGATGACACCGTTTCTGTTTTTGTACTGCAAGCTTGTGTTCGGCCTGCGCATTGAAAACCGCAAGGCGCTGCGCGCGCTGCCGGGCGGATACTTCCTCTACGGCAACCACACGAACACGCTGGCGGACGCCTTCATCCCGACGCTGCTGGCGTTTCCGCGGCGCGCGAACATCATCACCTCCGCCGACACCGTCTCGATCCCGGGCGTGCGCAACATCGTGCAGATGCTCGGCGCGATCCCGCTGGCGAATACCATCGAGGGCACGCGGCAGTTTCTTGCCGCCATGCACCGCCGGCTCGAACGCGGTCAGGCCGTGATGATCTATCCGGAGGCACACATCTGGCCGTACTACAACGGCATCCGTCCGTTTCCGGACACGTCGTTTGCCTACCCTGTGCGCGAGCAGCTGCCCGTCGTCGCCGCGGCGGTCATCTACCGGCAGAGAAAGCTGCTGCGCGCGCTACCGCCGCGCATCACCGTCGTTGTGAGCGACCCGTTTTATCCCGACCCAGCCCTGCCGCCGCGCAGCGCCCGGCGGGATCTGCATAAGAAAGTCTATACCTTCCTGTGCGACACCGTTTCTGCGCGCAGGAGCTATGCGCACATCGAGTATCTCCCCGCACAGGACCAGAATCCAGCCGCGCGATGACCGCGCCGCACCCCCAGAAAGGTGGAATCCCGCTTGGCACATTTGACCGAAGCCGCCATCCAGGACACGTTCCTGAAGCTGCTGTCCGAGCAGCCGTTTGACAAGATCACCGTGACGCAGCTCGTAGAAGAATGCCAGATCACGCGCCGGACGTTTTACTATCACTACTCCGATCTCTTTGAGCTGCTCGACATTATCCTGCGCCGTGAGACCGACCGGGCGGTCGCCGAGTTCGAGGCCACCGGCAGCTGGGAGGAGTGCATGATCACTGCATCCCGCTTTGCGCGCGAGCACAAGCGCGCCGTCTACCACATCTACACCTCCTCACACCGGCTGGAGCTGGAGAGGCACGTCGACCGCGTGTCCGAGGAAATGATGCGCAGCTATGTCGAGCGGCAGTCAAAGGGCCTGCGCGTGAGCGATCAGGACAAAAAGCTCGTGTGCGACCTCTACCGCTTCGGCATCACGGACATTTTCTATGCGTGGCTCGAAAACGGGATGAAGGAGGATCTCGAGACGCAGATCCACCGTCTGAGTCTGCTGTTCACGGGCAACATCCGCGCTTCCCTGTCCCGGGTACAGATCCCGGAAGAAGTCTGATCACTCACCGGCGGACACAGTCGTGCCCGCCGGCTTTTATCACGAAAGGAGACACACCATGCCGATCTTGGAAAAGCTTCAGCCGCAGGCCGTCTTTGCGCACTTCGAGCAGCTGTGCGCCATCCCGCACGGCTCGGGAAACACGAAAGCGATCAGCGACTATCTCGTGCGCTTTGCCGCCGCGCGCGGTCTGCGCCACATTCAGGATGAATACAACAATGTCATCATCTTCTGCCCCGGAACGCCGGGCTATGAGACCGCCGCGCCGGTCATCCTGCAGGGGCACATGGACATGGTCTGCGAGACCGCGCCGGACTGCGCAAAGGACATGACCAGTGAAGGGCTCGACCTCTTCGTAGACGGCGACACGATCGGCGCGCGCGGTACGACCCTCGGCGGGGACGACGGCATCGCCGTTGCGATGGCGCTTGCCATTCTGGACGCGGACGACATCCCGCATCCGCCGCTCGAGGTAGTGCTCACGGTCGATGAGGAGACCGGTATGCTCGGCGCGGATGCACTCGACGCCTCCGTGCTCCAAGGGCGCACGATGCTCAACCTCGACTCCGAGGATGAGGGTATCCTCACCGTCAGCTGCGCGGGCGGCAATGTCTCCGTGTGCACGCTGCCGGTCACGCGCGCGGCGTTTCCGGGCACGGCGCTCACCGTCACGGTCAGCGGCCTGCTCGGCGGCCATTCGGGCGCGGAGATCGACAAAGGGCGCGGCAACGCAAACCAGCTTCTCGGGCGGGTGCTGTACGCTGTCGGTGCGCGCACGGCGCTGCGCGTCGTCTGCGTCGACGGCGGACTGAAGGACAATGCCATCCCGCGCGAGAGCCGCGCCGTCATCACCGTCGCCGACTCCGATGCGGCGCAGGCTGCGATCGCGGACATGGACGCGGCACTCCGGCACGAATACGCGGCAGCCGACCCGGATGTGTTCGTGCGCGCAGAGCCGGTGCAGCCGCAGATGCCGCCGATGGACGCGGCGTCCACGCAGCGCGCCGTGTGTATGCTCTGCTGCCTGCCGAATGGGATTCAGGCCATGAGCCAGGACATTCCGGGACTGGTCCAGACGTCGCTGAACCTCGGCATCCTGACCACGAGCGAGCAGTGCGTGCAGGCGTCGTTTTGCGTGCGCAGCAGCGTGGCCACGCAAAAGGAGATGCTCGTCGCGCGTCTGCGCTGCCTGATGGCGCAGCTTGGCGGCAGTGTTGACGTCTCGGGCGACTATCCCGCGTGGGAATTTCGCAAGGACTCGCCGCTGCGTGAGCGGATGATCGATGTCTTCCGCGAGCAGTATGGTCACGACCCGAAGGTGGAGGCCATCCACGCGGGCGTGGAATGCGGTCTGTTCGCCGGGAAATTGCCGGGCCTCGACTGCGTGTCCTTCGGCCCTGACCTGACGGAGATCCATACCTGCCGTGAGCGGATGCACATCGCCTCCGTGCAGCGCGTCTGGCGCTACACGCTTGAGGTGCTGCGCCGCTGCAAGTGAGCAAAACGCAAAACCGCCCTGTGCAAAATAGCACAGGGCGGTTTTCCTATATATGTGTAATTTACTTGTGCAGCTCGCGCTCGTGCACGTCACCGCACTTGCGCGCGGCCACGGCCACAAGGCCAGAGAGCGCCATGAGCGCGATGACGTTCGGCAGCACCATGAGCTGGTTGAACATATCCGTCAGCTCCCAGACAAGATCATTGGACAAGCAGGAGCCGAGGAAGATGAAGACGAGGGCGATGATGGAGTACGGGAGGTTCGCCTTCTTGCCGAAGAGATAGTTGACATTGATGCGGCCGAACAGGTTCCAGCCGACGATGGTCGAAAACGCGAAAAACAGCAGGCAGATTGCCACGAAGGCATTGCCGAGCGTCTCGCCAAACACGCTCGAGAACGCAAGCTGCGCCATGTTCGTCTTGGAAATGCCGTCGACCGCACCGTGCGCCAGCGGGCCGTTGCCGGCGTAAAGCGTGGAGATAACGACGAGCGCCGTCATCGTCAGCACGACGAACGTATCGATGAACACGCCGATCATTGCGACCGTGCCTTGCTCGTGCGGATTTTTGACGTTGGCCAGCGCGTGCGCGTGCGGGGTCGAGCCCATGCCGGCCTCGTTGGAGAACAGGCCGCGCTTTGCGCCCTGACTGATGGCCGTCTTGAGCGCGTAGCCGATGCCGCCGCCGATGATGGCGTCCGGCATGAAAGCATACTTGAAGATCATGCCGAAGGTCTCCGGTACGTAGCGGATGCGGGCAATGAGCACGATGAAGCCGCCGAGCAGATACAGGCAGGCCATGACCGGCACGATCTTTTCCGTGACGGAGGCGATGCGCTGCACACCGCCGATGAAGATGAAGGCCGCGATGGCACAGACGATCAGGCCCATGACCCAGCTCGGAATGTGGAATGCGTTCTGGCACGCCTCGCCGATGGAGTTGGACTGTACCATAGAGCCCATGAAGCCGAGCGCAAGGATGATCGCGACCGCGAAGAAGCCCGCAAGGAACTTGCCGAAGCCGTTCGGGAAGGCATGCTTGATGTAGTACACCGGGCCGCCGAGGATCGTGCCGTCAGGCTCGACCACGCGGGTCTCCTGTGCGAGCACCGCCTCGGCATAGATCGTCGCCATGCCGAAAAATGCGATGAACCACATCCAGAAGATCGCGCCGGGACCGCCGATGAGGATCGCGCCGCAGGCGCCGACGATGTTGCCGGTGCCGACCTGCGCCGCGACGGCCGTCGCCAGTGCCTGGAACGAGCTCATGCCGGATTTGTGCTTCTCGCCGTTGAGACTGAACTCGCCGAAGAAGCGCCGCCAGCCCTCGCCGAAGCAGCGCACCTGCACAAACTTCGTGCGGATCGTGAAATACAGGCCCGCACCAATGAGCAGGATGACCAGCACATAGTCTGACAGGTACATGTTGACGGTCTGCACGATTTTGAGTAAAGTTTCCATGTTGTTTCTCCCTCTGCATTGATTTTTTGCAAAGCAAAAAGCTGCCGGTCGATCTGACCAGCAGCTCCAGAGAACAAACAGCGCCTGAACACCCGCACAAGTCGGGCACTCGCTCTGTCCTTTTGCCTGAGAGATTCGGCTTGCGCCTTACACCTTCGGCACCCGCTCTGCACGGGATTCTCCAGAGTCTCCTCCGCCTCCAGTCTCGGCTGTGCCGATCCTTGAGGTTTCCTTGGATATTCATTTGATTGCGTGGAGTATTATTACATACCCATATGCGCTTGTCAAGCCCCGATTCAAAAAAAGTTCACAGATTTCCCGTGCCGTACATCAGCGCCGTGAGCGCGACGACCGGCGCGGTCTCGCACCGCAGGATCCGCTCGCCCATGGAGCAGATGTGCATGCCGAGCTTGCGCGCCATGTCGGCCTCGAACTCCGCAAAGCCGCCCTCCGGCCCTGTGATGATGGCCGCCGTCGCGACCGGCTGCGCCGCGTGCTCGATGGCGTCGCGGATGGTTTCGCGCTCGCCGGTCTCATACATGAACAGCGGCAGGTCGGTGTGCAGCGCGTCGTTGAGCACGCTGACATAGTCCTCCGTGTAGCGCACCTGCGGGATGATACCGCGCCCCGACTGCTTTGCCGCCTCCTCGGCGATGCGCTGCCAGCGCTCGACCTTCTTTTCGATATTGGCGGCCTTGGCCACGCAGCGCGTGCAGGAGAAAAACACGATCCCGGCGGCACCGGCCTCGGTGCACTTCTGCACAAGGAAATCGCTGCGCTCGCCCTTGGGAAGTCCCGCAAACACCGTCGTGCGCACCGTGGGCTCCGCCTTGCACGGGACGACCTCGATGACCTCGGCCTCGGCCTCATGCTCAAGCGTCTGCACAAGGCGGCACTTATAGTCGCGTCCCGCTCCATCGCAGATGACGATGTCGTCGCCCGCGCGCAGGCGCAGCACGCGGATATGGTCGGCATCGCGGCCGCGGATGATCGCCCGGCCGTTCGGGAAATTCGTACCTGCTATGAAAAATCGAGCCATGATGGTCGCCTCCGGTGAAAAGTCTCTGCTGCGATTATGGCACATCCCGCACATTTTTGCAAGCCGGGCATAGCATGAAGCGGAGGGATGGAAGATGAATGACCCCGTTTTTCTCGACAGCGCCGCGTTTTTGCGCGTCTGGCAGCGTGTGACTGGCGAGGCAGGCATCACAGCAGCGCCCGTGCAGCCGGAGCCGGACGCAATCACAGCGCAGCTGCGCGAGTGTATATGTGCAAAGGCTGCCGGCGCCGCCTTCTATGCCGCACTTGCGCAGCGTGTGTGCGCCGTCCGGCAGCCGCTCGGACAGATCGCAGCGCAGGAGCGCGCACAGCTCAGAGCGCTGCAAACAGAGTATTTTCTGCGCACGGGCGCGCTCTGCGTTCCACCTGCCGCCTGTCCGCGGCTGAGCACGGCGGCGGCGGATCTGCGCTGCATCTATTGGCAGGAGCTTGCGCTCAGCGCGCAGCTGGGCGCGGCAGCGGATGCTGTGCCGATACCGCTCAGGGAAACGCTGCGCACCATTGCGCAGCAGGATGCGCGCCACGCGCAGCGCGTGCGCACGCTGCTCTCCCGGCTGATTTTCTGAACAAATACACACAAAATGCGAATCTTTCAAATTGGTACTTGACTTTACGGGAAATTTTGATTATAATGTGCAAGCTGACAATTTGAAATGAAAGCAACCCGAACAGAACGTGGAGAAGTCGCGTAGCCTGGTCGAGCGCGCACGATTGGAAATCGTGTATACCCCACAAGGGTATCGAGGGTTCGAATCCCTCCTTCTCCGCCACAAAAAGAGGACTCAATCTTTTCAGATTGGGTCCTTTCTTTTTTACAGCGAGGTGACGCCATGAAAGCCGAACGCAACAAGACAATCGACTTCCTGCCGCAGGACGCGCCGGAATATCTCGCGCGCTGCCTGCGCGTTGCGCAGGATGTCCCGCTTGACGCCGTGTGTGACCGCACCATCTGCGGCGACACGTTTCAGGTTGCACCGCACCTGCCGCGCGGCTTTGCTGACCTGCTGATCGTCGACCCGCCGTACAACCTCACGAAGGAGTTCGCCGGCGGCACCTTCCGCCGCATGACGGACGCCAACTACGCCGCCTTCACCCGCGCATGGATCGAGCTGCTGCTGCCGCTGCTCAAGCCGAATGCTTCGATCTACGTCTGCTGCGACTGGCGCTCGAGCCCGATCATCGGCCTGACGCTCAAGGAGTATTTCCGGCTGCAAAACCGCATCACATGGCAGCGGGAAAAAGGCCGTGGGGCACAGCATAACTGGAAAAACGGCATGGAGGACATCTGGTTTGCCACACGCACGGACGACTACACGTTCCACGTCGATGCCGTGAAGATGCGCCGGCGCGTGCGCGCGCCCTATCGCGCCGACGGGCAGCCGAAGGACTGGGAGGATACACCCGACGGAAAATTCCGCAACACGTACCCGTCAAACTTCTGGGACGACATCTCCGTACCCTACTGGTCGATGCCGGAAAACACCGCCCACCCGACGCAAAAGCCTGAGAAGCTGCTGGCAAAGCTCATCCTCGCGAGCTCAGACCCCGGCGGCATCGTGCTCGACCCCTTTTCCGGGTCCGGCTCGACGGCCGTGACGGCGCGCAAGCTCGGCCGCCGCTTCGTCGCCATTGAGCGCAGTGAGCAATACTGCGCCTGGGCGGAAAAGCGGCTGGAAATGGCAGCCGATAACCCCACCATTCAGGGCTATGCCGACGGTGTGTTCTGGGAGCGCAACGCAGGCCGCCTGCCACGCTGACACCGCGCCTTCCGCACCCCGTGCCCGCCGCCGAAGCGGACGCGGGGTGCGGCGTATTTTTCGGGCTGATACCGCTTGACAAGCGGTCAAAATGGTGTTACAACGAAAAGCATCTGTGAAGCAAAAAAAGAAGGTGCGGATATGAAACGCGGATATCTTTACATCCTGATCACGACGCTGCTGTTTTCCAGTATGGAGGTCGCGCTCAAGTGTATTGCCGGACAATTAAACCCCATCCAGCTCAACTTCAGCCGCTTTCTGGTCGGCGGGCTGGTGCTCGTGCCGCTGGCCGTGCGCGAGCTGAAAAAGCGCCGTCTGTCGCTCGACGGCAGAGCGCTCGGCACGTTTGCACTGCTGGGACTGATGGGCATCGCTGTGAGCATGTCGCTGTATCAGCTCGCCGTCGCGCGCGTACAGGCGTCGGTCGTCGGCGTGCTGTTTTCGAGCAACCCCGTGTTCGTGACGCTGTTTGCGTTTTTGCTGCTGCGGGAGAAAATCTCCAAAAATCAGATCCTGGGTCTTGCACTCGACGTGATCGGCATCGTGCTGATCATCCAGCCGTGGCATCTGAAGCTCGACGCGCTCGGTGTGACGTATATCCTGCTGGGCACGCTGCTGTTCGCGCTCTATGGCGTGTGCGGCAAACGGCAGTGCGCGCGCTTCGGCGGTCTCGTCGTGTCGTGCTTCAGCTTTCTGCTCGGCGCGGCCGAAATGATGGCGCTCGCCGCGCTGACGCATATCCCCTCCGTCTCCGCCACGCTGACCGCCGCCGGTCTGGACACCTTTGCGAGTATCCCCTTTTTCACGGGCTACACGGCGGCAAATCTGCCGATCGTCCTCTATATCTACATTGGCGTGACCGGCATCGGCTTTACGTGCTACTTCCTGTCGATGGAGGTCACGAGCGCGCAGACGACATCGCTCGTGTTCTTCTTTAAGCCCGCGCTCGCGCCGCTGCTTGCGTTTCTCATCCTGCACGAGGCCATCCCCGGCAATATGCTCGCCGGCATCGTGTGCATCCTCTGCGGCAGTCTGGCCTCTATCCTGCCCGGTCTGCTCGCACAGCGCCGTGCCGTACCGGTCATCCAGACAAGCACCTGTGAAGAAGAGATCGAGCAATGAGCCCGCCCTTTGCTACATATCTTACGCCCGCAGCAACTGCTGCGGGCGTTTTTACATTTTCTTCACAAATTCTTGCTTGACTGCACAGGATTATTGTGTTATTGTCTTAATCGCTTAATACAGCGACACACAATTCTGATAGGAGGCGCACCATGAACTGGAACATTCGCAATGACGCGCCTGTCTACACGCAGCTCGTGGATCAGATCGCCCGCGCGATCATACTCGGTCAGTTTCCGCCGGGCGGCAGGCTGCCGTCGGTGCGTGAATTTGCAGCCGACGCCGGTGTGAACCCGAACACGATGCAGCGCGCGTTCGCCGAGCTGGAGCGGCTGGAGCTCATCCGGACACAGCGCACGGCCGGACGCACCGTGACGGAGGACATTGCGCGCATCGAACGGGAAAAGCGTCGGCTGGCGCAGGCCGGCATCGACGCATTCTGGCAGGCGCTGGCGCAGCTCGGCTATGACCGGGCGCAGGCGCTCGAGCTGCTGCGGCAGGATCTGCAGCAGGCAAAGGAGGACTAACAAACATGGCAATTCTCGAATGCAGAGGGCTGTGCAAGAGCTACGGCGCAGAGCCGGCACTCGACCGCGTGGATCTCGCGATCGAGCCGGGGCGTATCGTCGGTCTGCTCGGCCCGAACGGGAGCGGCAAGAGCACGCTCATCAAGCTGGCAAACGGTCTGCTGACGCCGGATGCCGGCGAAATCCTCATCGACGGCATGGCGCCGGGCAAGGAGACGAAGAAGATCGTCTCCTACCTGCCGGAGCGCACCTATTTCGCCGACTGGATGACGGCGCTGCAGCTGCTGGACTTTTTCGGCGACTTCTATGACGACTTTGACCGCGCCGCCGCCGTGCAGATGATGCAGCGGCTCGGCATCCAGCCGAAGCAGCAGATCAAGCAGATGTCCAAGGGCACGCGCGAAAAAGTGCAGCTCATCCTCGTCATGAGCCGCAAGGCAAAGCTCTATCTGCTCGACGAGCCGATCGGCGGCGTCGACCCCGCGACGCGCGACTACATTCTCAGCACCATCATCTCCAACTACAACCCTGAGGCCGCCGTCGTCATCTCCACGCACCTGATTGCAGACGTGGAGCACATTCTCGACGACGTGGCGTTTCTCAGCCGCGGGCATCTGCTGCTGCAGTCGTCGGCGGATGACCTGCGCGCCAAGGAGGGCAAATCGGTGGACGCTGTGTTCCGGGAGGTATTCAGATGTTAGGAAAACTGTTGAAGCAGGACTTTCGCGCGACAGCGCGCATCATCCTGCCGGTCTATGCGGCCGTGCCGGTGCTCGGTCTGTTCACGGGGCTGATCACCCGCCTGTGTGAAAACCAGTCGAATATCTGGATCAGCATCCTCGGCTCGCTCGTGTCGTTCGTGTTCTCGCTGGCGCTTATCGCCGCCGTCGTGACGACAGTCGTGCTGATGATCCTGCGCTTTTACCGCAACCTCATGACCGATGAGGGATACCTGATGTTCACGCTGCCGGTCTCGACGGCGGAGCTGATCTGCTCGAAGCTGATCGTCTCGGTCGTGTGGTTTCTCGGCGCACTCGCCGTCGATGCGCTCGGCCTGCTGGTGACGGGCCGCTTCGGCTCGTATCAGAATGCGATCCGCTTTCAGGTCACCTACACGTTCGGTATACCCATGACCGGCGCACAGAGCGCGGGACTTATCATCGAGTTCGTCGCGTTCCTGCTGCTGTGCTGCGTCGCGCTGTGCCTGATGACGTATGCCGCCATGGCGATCGGGCAGAGCTTCAAAAAGAACAAGGGGCTCATGTCCGTCGTGTTCTTCTTCGTGCTCTGGATCGGCACGCGGATGCTGCTGACGCTGATCTTCGGGCTTCTCTTCGGGCTCGGCGCGCAGCCGCTCCCGGCCATGACCGCGATGCCGCTGCTCAAGAGCATGTATATCCTGCTCGGCTGCGGATGTGCCGGCGCGCTGGCGTTTTGTGCGGGCTTTTTCTTCCTCACGCACGGGATGCTGCGCAAGCACCTGAATCTGCAATAAGGGAATAAAAACACCCGGTATTGGAAAGCCCAATACCGGGTGTTTGCTTATGGGATCAACAGGAGCGGATCACTTCGTGCCGAAGATACGGTCGCCCGCGTCACCGAGACCGGGGACGATGTAGCCGTGCTCGTTGAGGTGATCGTCAAGCGCCGCGACGTAGATGTCCACGTCCGGGTGCTCGGTCTGCATCACCTGCACGCCCTCGGGCGCACCAATGATGCACATGAGCTTGATGTGCTTGCAGCCGACTTCCTTCATGAACTTCACCGCAGCAGACGCGCTGCCGCCGGTGGCGAGCATGGGGTCGACGATGATGACGTCGCGCTCGGCGATATCGGGCGGCATCTTGAAGTAATACTTCACCGGCTCGAGCGTCTGCGGGTCGCGGAACAGGCCGATGTGACCGACCTTGACGTTCGGCATCATGGTGACCATGCCGTCGACCATGCCGAGACCGGCGCGGAGGATCGGCACGATGGCCAGCTTCTTGCCGGCGATGTGCTTGCAGTGCGCCGTGGCGACCGGGGTCTCCACGTCGATCTCCTCGAGCGGGAGGTCGCGCGTGGCCTCAAAGCACATCAGCATGGCGATCTCGGAAATCAGCTCGCGGAATTCCTTGACGCTGGTGTTCTTGTCGCGCAGGATCGAGAGCTTGTGCTGGATCAGCGGGTGGTCAAAAACGTGAACTTTACTCATCTCGTCGTCTCCTTTGTTGCATCCGTATTTTACTTTCAGTCTTTTTCCGCCTCGGCCGCGAGCCGCGCCTGACGTTCCCGCTCGGCCTGCGACAGGCGCAGATAGACCGGGAGCAGCTCCTCCGCCGGGGCAGGCGTCTGCCCGAAGGCGGCCATGGCCACGCCCCACGCACTCTGCACGACCAGATTGCCCGGCGCGAGCACTGCGGGGATGCCCATGTCCAAACATGTATTATAGCACAGCTGCGCGCCGTCGCCAACCAGAAAAACGGATTTCTGCATTTTTTTCAATTCCGCGCCCAGCTCCGCGAGTGATATCGCACAGTCCTGACAAAGACGCCGCGGTTTTCCGTCCCGGATCTCAAAGAGCGCGTTGTAGATCTGGCTGCGGCGGGCGTCCATGGCCGTGCACACGAGCGCGCCCTCCCCTGCCGCGATGCCGTGATACGCCATGGCCTCGAGCGTCGACACGCCGATGGCGGGCTTCTGCGCGCCCCAGGCGAGACCTTTTGCCGTGGACACGCCGATGCGGATGCCGGTGAACGACCCCGGCCCGCGCGCAACGGCGATGGCGTCAACGTCCGAAAGCGCAATATTGGTGTCCTTGAGCATCTGCTCTGCCATCGGCAGCAGCGTGCAGCTATGCGTCAGGCCGCTGCACTGCTGGCTCTGGGCGATGAGCACACCGTCGCGGCAAAGCGCCGCCGACGCCGCCTTTGCAGATGATTCCAGTGCGAGGATCAGCATGATTTCCCGCTCCCTTCCGTGATCGTGATGCGCCGGGTCGTCGGGCCGAGCTTTTCAAACCGGACCACGACCTCGTCGCCGTAAAATGCGTCCTCCACGTTCTCGCTCCACTCAACGGCGCAGACGGAACCGCGGTTGACATAATCCTCCCATCCGATGTCAAACAGCTCGTCGGCGCTGCCGAGGCGATACATATCAAAATGGATCAGCTCGCGCGGCCCCTCATATTCGTTCACGATCGTGAACGTGGGGCTCGAGACACGGCACGTCAGCCCCATGCCGCGCGCCATCCCGCGCACGAAGGCGGTCTTGCCGCTGCCGAGCTCACCGTACATGGCCACGACCTTGCCGTCCGGCAGGGTGCGCGCAAAATCCGCGCCGGCCTGTTCGGTCTCCGCTTCACTGTGGGTCAGATATTCCTGCATGGTATCCCTCCGATTCTGAAGAAGTATTATAGCACGGTTTCGCCCGTTGCGTAAAGCGGTTTTCTGTGATATAATCATTGCCGATTTCAAATCGCCGGTCTGGCGGAAAGGAGGCCATCTTGAAAAAAGCACTGTCCTACGCAAAGGAGTTTTTTCACCGAGCGGACATTTTCCTGCTCGTGATGGGTCTCATCTGCGCCACGTTCGGTATCATCGTCATCTCGAGTGCCACGGCGTCATATCACTCGGCCAAGTATGTCATTGTACAGAGCGCGTCGCTCATTCTCGGTGTGGTCGCGTTTGTCGCCATGACCGTGCTGGATGTGGACGTTCTGGCCGACAAATGGCAGATCCTGTGCGCATTCAATGCGCTGTTTTTGCTGCTGCTGATCCCCTTCGGCGTGAGCGACAACACCGGCAACACCGGCTGGCTGC
>ERZ773194.2719-NODE-2719-length-16271-cov-3.279970_pt1 | contig 16271 bp, 12 predicted proteins | sample MGYA00511240_ERZ773194 | MGnify/ENA primary metagenome ERZ773194 (study PRJEB29015, sample SAMEA2737774) | human gut metagenome | biome: human gut; feature: human-associated habitat; material: faeces | place: China | collected 2012 ... | reverse complement strand
ACGCTGAGCCAGGCAAATGCCTGGCTGTCAGGTCCCCCCGGAGGAATCTATGTAAGCCGCCGCTCATCGGGCGGCTTTTTGGGGAAGGATCAATAACAGTTGTTATTACTGTAGTTGCTGTTATAATCATTATTGTTACTATACTGGTTGTTGAAATCCTGAACGAATTCATCGATATCGTCGCCAAATTCAGAAAACAGGCCGCTGTTTGTGCCAAACGTATTATCTACATCACGGCGGTAAGAGCCTCTGGTGTTGCGGCTGCAGCCGCAGCAGTTATTCCATTCGCAGTTGTCGTGTTCAGAAATCAGGCGTTCCACCCTGTTGACAGCTCTCTGCGTTTCCCTTGCAGCCCGGGCAGCGTTGTTCTGCTGATTCTGAGCAGCTTCAGCTGCGCGCAGAGCAGCTCTGGCAGCCCTGACAGCTTTTTCGTTACAGCAGGCAGCGCCTTTTGCTTCACAGGCAGAACGGTTTGCAGCTCTCTGAGCCTCTCTTGCAGCGCGCTGGATATCGTCCCAGTTATCGTTATTATTATGATTGCAATTACAATTACACATGAATAGATTACCTCCGATTTTTTTTCGTTTCGTTATGGGATAGGACCCATTTACAGTATATGTCGAATCGAGTCGGAGGTGCACGATTTTATCAGAAAAAAGCCGAAAAAACCGCCCGGGCAAATACCGAGCGGTTTCATTTATTATAGGTCGTTATTGATCAAATCGTCATAGGACTCTCTTTTTACGACAAGCCGGTCCCTGCCTTCCTTCACCATAACAATAGGAGGCCGTGGGATACGGTTGTAGTTAGAGGCCATAGAATAATTATAGGCGCCGGTTGAAAGAACTGCCAGGATATCGCCGGCTTCGCATTTCGGCATCAGAATATCCTTAGCCAGCAGGTCGCCCGATTCACAGCATTTACCGGCAATGGTGACCTTTTCTACCTTCGGAGCGTTGGCTCGATTGGCAATCAGGGCATCATACTCCGCCTGGTACATGATATACCGCGGATTATCCGTCATACCGCCATCCACCGAAATATATTTCCGAACATTTTTAATATCTTTCACGCCGCCGATACGATAAAGGGTAATTCCAGCCTCGCCAACGATAGAACGCCCCGGCTCCATCAAAATAAAGGGAAGCGGTATCCCTTTCTGCGCAGCAATGTCACGAATCGCCAGAGCAATATTTTTCAAATACTCATTATATTCCACCGGATGGTTGTCCGGCGTATACCGGATACCATAACCGCCGCCCAGGTTCAGCTCCTTGATTTCACAGCCATATTTTTCTCTGAGTTCGGCAATGAACCCCATCATTACGGTCGCCGCCTCTAAAAAAGGTGCAAAATCAAAAATCTGGGAACCAATATGGCAGTGAAGCCCGGTCAAATTTACATTTGGAAGGGATAAAGCGTACTCAATCAATTCGGCAGCCTCACCGTTTTCCAGAGCGACTCCGAATTTAGAATCGATCTGCCCTGTACGGATAAACTCATGGGTATGCGCGTCAACGCCCGGTTTGATACGGAACTGGATAGCAGCGGTTTTGCCGGCCTGTCCCGCAATTTCATTGAGGAGCTGCAGTTCATAGCGGTTATCGACGACGATTCTTCCTACATTGTTTTCCACTGCCATTTTCAGCTCGTCCGGCGTTTTATTATTGCCATGGAAACAAATTTTATCTGTCGGGAAGTTGACCGAAAGAGCGGTATACAGCTCCCCGCCCGAAACAACGTCCAGACCAAGGCCTTCCTGCATAGCAATGCGGCACATCTCCTTACAGCTCAGCGCTTTGCTGGCATACAGCACAAGGCCATTGCCATCATAATACGAATCAACAGCAGAACGGTACAGACGGCAGTTTTCCCGAACCCGCCCTTCATCCATTACATAGAGCGGCGTCCCATATTTTTCTGCAAGTGCGACTGTATCACAGCCGCCAATCATCAAATGTCCATCCGGCCCGACAGACAGGTTTTTAATGAACATGGAATACCTCCTTTTCTTTTGTTGCAAACAATCATCTAACTTGATATCACTGTACTTTTATCCAGCCATTCGAGCTAAAAGCCTAAATCGTGTCTTTCCAATAAAGGGCTCTGTTAATGCTAAGCTTTTCTTCAGAAAAGCGGAGGCGGCAAGAAAGATACTTGCCGCCCGCAGGTAATACTAATGATAGGATGGTTCTGATTAATAAGCAACGCCTTGCGCTTTCATGGATTCAGCAACCTTTAAGAAACCGGCGATATTCGCACCGGCAACCAGATTGCCTTCACAGCCGTATTCCTTCGCAGCGTCAGACGCGCTCTTATAGATATTCTTCATAATGCTCTGCAGCTTCGCGTCAACCTCTTCAAAGGTCCAGGAATACCGCATAGAGTTCTGGGACATTTCTAAAGCGGAGGTAGCAACGCCGCCGGCATTGGCAGCTTTGGCAGGGCCATAAAGCAGGCCGTTTGCCTGATAAACCGCAATTGCTTCAGGAGTGGACGGCATGTTCGCCCCTTCCGCAACAGCATAGCAGCCGTTTTGAACCAGCAGTTTAGCAGACGCTTCATCAATTTCATTCTGAGTGGCGCAAGGCAAAGCAATATCGCATTTGATAGACCAGATACCGGAGCAGCCTTCGGTATAGGCGGCATTCGGATGATTTGCGGTATATTCGCGAATACGTTTCTTTTCAACTTCCTTAAGCTGTTTGATAGCAGCCAGGTCGATACCGTCCGGATCATAAATATACCCGTTGGAATCGCTCATTGCAACAACCTTACCGCCGAATTCCATGGTTTTTTCAGCTGCATAGATAGCAACGTTACCGGAACCGGAGATAACAACTGTGGCGCCGTTAAAGGATTTACCGTTATGCTCCAGCATTTCCTTTGTGAAATAGCACAGGCCATAGCCGGTCGCTTCTGTTCTGACAAGGCTTCCGCCATAGGTGAGACCTTTACCGGTCAGAACGCCGGTAAATTCATTGCGGAGACGTTTATACTGACCGAATAAGAAACCGATTTCCCTTGCGCCAACACCGATATCACCGGCCGGAACATCAGTGTCCGCACCGATATGTTTGGAAAGCTCAGTCATAAAGCTCTGGCAGAAGCGCATGATCTCGTTATCGGATTTGCCTTTGGGATCAAAATCACTGCCGCCTTTGCCGCCGCCGATGGGCAGGGAGGTCAGGGAATTTTTGAAAATCTGTTCAAAACCAAGGAATTTGATGATGCTGGCGTTCACGGAAGGATGGAACCGAAGTCCGCCTTTGTAGGGACCGATTGCACTGTTGAACTGAACGCGGAAGCCGCGGTTGACCTGCACCTTATTGTTGTCGTCAACCCAAGCGACGCGGAACTGGATAAACCGTTCCGGTTCGACGATACGGTCAAAAATACCGGCTTCAACCAAATCAGGACGTTTTTCAGCAACGAGCTCCAGGCTTTCGAGAACCTCGTAGACAGCCTGATGAAATTCCGGTTCACCGGGATTTCTTTTTTTAACAGTTTCCATAACGCCATTGAGATACGCATTTGTAATAGCCATAATAGTTTTCCTCCAATGCAAAAATTTCGTTGAATCACAATTTATTTGATTATAATATATTTCCCAAAATATTGCAAGAGTTTTTTCGAAAAACTGCATAAAAATTTTAACAGCCAAATTCAGCAAAAGCTGTTTAAACCGCACAAATAGTGGAGTAACACAGAAAAGTCCGCAAAAACAAGTTTCTTGTTTATGAATCTAATTAGACATCCTCTTTCATTTTAGGGCAAAAATCTCTGCTGTATCCATCATAAAAAAGACAGGGTTCAACTCTGCCCATCTCCCTCGATCAACCTTTTAACCGCGTCAACCGCACAGCGGATAGCGCGTTCACTGTTGTTAAATACCCTGTCAGGCAGTCCGGCATTCGAGCGTTCGACATTCCAGATAGCGGTAACAACAGCGCCGGCGCGAACCCCGCGCGCGAGCGCAGCACTGAAAATAGCCGCGCATTCCATCTCGCTTGCAAGGCAGCCGCAGCGTAAGTACCCTTCCCATTTTGCCTGCAGCTTATGCTGCACCGGCATAGTTTCAGGATTGGTTTCCCCGTAAAAAGAATCCTTGCTCTGCACAACGCCGACATGAAACCGCTTCCCGTCAACACCTTCCGAAAGCTGTTCCGCGGCATCCGCAAGCGCGCGGACAACCTCATAATGAGCCGCCGCGGGATATCCCTCCGGGAGGTATTCATAGCTTGTCCCCTCAGCGCGTACAGCCGCAGAAGCAACAACAAGGTCACCGCCGCTGACGCTGAGATCCATACCGCCGCTGGTACCTATCCGGATAAAAGTATGCGCGCCGCACTTGACCAGCTCCTCTACGGCAATCGCAGCCGACGGGCCTCCGATTCCGGTAGAAACCACGCTGACCCTTTCGCCGCAGAGATAGCCGGTATATGTGGTATATTCCCGATTAGACGCAGCAAATACTGCGTCGTCCAAATAATCTGCAATTACCTCCACCCGTCCGGGGTCGCCGGGCAGAATAATATATTTACCGATATCCTCCGGTCCTATATTTAAATGAAACTGTTTTTTAGTATCAAGAAGTGACATTTTCTCTCCTCCGCATCTGCTTGATTTTTTCTTTTCGTGCATACATAAAGGCATCCGCACTATTAAATAAAGAATACAAACCATCTTTTTTAATATCCGCAGCCTTTTTCACATCATAGCCGTATGCCATATCAATTTTCATACTGTTCCGCCTGTTTTCCTTATCGAAAACCCGGTTCAGCTGGTTTAGCTTCTCCTCAATTTTGAATTTATCAACATTATTCAATATCACAACAAACTCATCCCCGCCGATACGATAGCAAATGCCGTCATACGAAAAAACCGATTCAAGGCACCGCGCGCTGGTTCGAATCAGCAAATCGCCGGCATTATGGCCATGCCGGTCATTGGTACGTTTCAGGTTATTCAGATCAAAAACCAAAATAGCAATCGTCTCAAAAGCGCCCAAATTATTTTCCATCTGGTCCATATCGCTGTCAAAAGCAGTCCGGTTGCGAAGACCGGTCATCGTATCAGTATAGGCCAGCTTCTTATAGGCAACAGCGCTGATTTTGGATTTAAAAACAGCAATGCTTTTTTTACAGACAGAGATACTCAGAAGAACAATAAAAACGAGAAGGCCAATACGAAAATAGCGGCTGTTATCATCATGGTTCCAAACATAAAACCTTACAATTCCAAATAAGCTGAACGCGCTGAGCCCAACCAATCCCCAAAAAGCGTCCCGGATATCCTTGCTCCCTGACGCAAATTTTCTCTCCCTGAAACAGAAGAAAAGGAGCAATAACAAACTGCCGCTCAACAGGATATGAACAAGCGGAATCGTCTGATACAATTCTGCCGCACCAAAAATATATAACCCCATATTGACAAAAAACAGGGCGCCGAAAGCAATCGCAATCAAGCGGAGCGCCATAGCTTGCTTTTCATCATAATATTCGATTAAAAACAAAAGAAAGGGGATCGGCATTAGCATAAAAGAGCTAAATGATATCAAATAGGGCACAGCCGCATTTCCGGTAAAAAGCTGTGCAAGCCTGGTATCGGTAAACGCCCAAAGGGAAGCCAAAACAGAAAAGAGACCCAGATAGAAAAACGACCGGCGGTTGATTTCAATGTTTCTAAAGAGGGAAATCAGCCAAACCAAAAGAATAATCATTCCGATACAAAAGGTAATAAAACTAAAAGCGAACGTACCGAAATAGCGCTCCCCCATATAAAAGAGGACATCCTGCCCGCTGCCCAAAAGAACAGAAAAATGATCTGAATTTGAAACAGCATGCGGGCCGCCGACTTCAAGAGAAATTTGCTGTCCGGACATCTCTTTCGGAATAGTGACAATATTCCAGAGCGCACCATAATAAGTGCCAAACGCAGCCTGATTATTGATCCCCTGCTGAAAAAGCACTTGGTCGTTGACGCGGACAATTAAGGACTGATGATGGGAGTCGACACACAAAACCTGATCCGAATCCATTTCCGGCAAAGTGTTATAAATCACAGAAGGTTCCGTATTTCCCTCAATTTTGGAAAAAGAGCGTATTTCAACCTTCCGGCCGCTGCCGTCCAAATAATACCAGCCTGTTTCAAAGGAAGGCCTTGCCTGACTGACAACCGCCTTGCTGTCAAGCCGGAAAGTAAGCGCAGCAAAAACAGCCAACCCCGCAACAGCAATTAAGGCGGAATAGAACAGTAGCTTTATGAGTCCTTCAGACCATTGCTTTTTTTGATTCATATTTCTCCCCCTCCTTAAAAGCTTATATGTTAGTATAACAGTTTTTTTGAACTGTTACAATATTTTTCTGAAAAAACAAACACATCTGCAATTTCTTAGTAAAAATGGCAAACAAAAACCGCGTTCCAAAACCGGAACGCGGCTGCTATTTCAAAAATCAGCCGTTGATATTGTAATGCTCACAAACCTTATTGGCTGCATTGCAGAGCTTGTAAACGTAAACAAAAGGCCCGACAAGAATCAAGGAGCCCAAAACATTCCACAGCCAGAAATCAGAAGCGCTGAAATCGGAATCAATTCCGCGGCGCCGCAGCTCGTTTCCGATTCGGTTGGAAATGTTATGGAACCAGACAAAGGCAGCGATGCCCAGCGTGACAGGCCCGACTAAAAAACAAAGCAGGCAATAATGCATGGTTTTCTTACCGTCATACCGGCTGGCGATGATGTTGATCGAGTTGGCAATGTTGGTGTAAAAAACAATTGCGTAAATCCCCAAAGTGATAATACTGAGGAGTATGTATTTTACCAGGGAACGATCTGTTTTCATTTGCCCGACCGGCGCCGAAGACGCCTGATACTGCGTGTTTGTTTTTGTTTCTTCTATAAAAATAACCCTCCATCAATGTAATGAAATTCATAAACATGTTAATTATATGTTATATAGAAACAAATGTCAATTGATTTTATGGAAAAAGTTGCATTTTTCTACTTGATAAGACAAGTTTATTGTATATCTTTCTATAACCTACATAAAAATACCGCCGGCAGAAGCTGTTTTTCCGCCGGACGGTATTGTTTATATATCAATAACAGACTATTTATTTTTCAAGGAACCGCATCAGGATAGCTGCGGTTTCCGCACGGGTGGCGCTGCCCTGCGGGTCGATACGCCCGTCATCCTTACCGGTCAGAAGGCCGTAGCCGACTGCCCACTCAACATTGCCGCGCGCCCAGGCGGCAATCTGCGCCTGATCGATAAACTGAGCCAGGTCACCCTTTGCAGAGGTGTCAAGCTTTTTGTAATTTGCAAACCGGTGCATGATAGCCGCCAATTCCTCTCTGGAAATCAGCTTATCCGGCGCATATTCAGCCGCGGAATAGCCCTTTACGATCCCCTCGCTCGACGCCCATCGGATCGCCTCGCCATAATAGGTATCCTGTCCGACATCGTCAAAGGTCATCAGATAATTCACCACCGGTTCGCTCTCGCTTCTCCAAAGCACCGTAACCAGCATACCGCGTGTAATGGGCATATTCGGTTCAAAGGTCGTTTCGGTCATACCGCTGAACAAGCCATTTTCCTCTGCGTACCGTACTGCATCATAGAACCAATCGTTTTCCTTTACATCCACAAACGGATTCTCCCATTTTTCCGGATCATCAGGCGCGGATGTATTTTCCTTCCATTTTGCGTACAGCGTAACATTTTCGGTTATTTTGGTATCAAAGTCAAACGCTTTTGTGCAATCTGCGTCAGTATACCAGCCCTCAAACGTATACCCCTCTTTTGTAGGGTCAGCCGGTTGTGACACAACCGTATTTTTCGCCACAGTCTTAGCGGCAATTCTGCTGCCGCCCTGCGTGTTAAAGGTAACAGTATAACGTGCAGCAGGGGTTCCGCCGGAAGAAGGCATATAAACCGTCACAGAAATACCCGGAACCGTGACAGGCGCGTAATTTTCATCCGCCGGAGTAAATACGGCAGCTTCGCTAAACGTACCCACATCTGTCATTTCCCGGTCGTTTTCCCAGGTCCAGGCACCTTCAAGCACTGTACCTTCCAAGCCGGTCACAACACCGCCGGACAGAACAGCTTCCGAGAGCATCTGTCCGCGCCGGATTCTCTGAGCCGCCGGAGCTGCGAAAATTTCAGGCGTCTTTTGTGCAATCGAAATTGTTACTGTTGCCGAAGCCTCGTTATAATTATCATCAGCCGCCTGTGTCACGGTGATCACGCTTTCACCAGCCTTTAAAACTGTGACCTGCCCATTTTCGTCCACGCTCACGCTGTCCCCGCTGGTTACCGCAAAGGAACGTGCGCCGGTTCCGCTTCCGCCGGAAACCTCCAGCATAAACGGCTGGTCGCCGTAAGTTTTATCGGAAACCTGCTCAATTGTAAGAGCTGCCTGCTGCATTTTAGCGACTTCAATTGCAAAGCGGTCGCTGAACGTGAGGCAGGAAACCGTTACGTCCATTTTACCGGAGGTACTCAATACCGCACCATTTGCCGTAGATACACTCACCCCATTTGCCGCAAAATCAGTCAGGGCAATATCTTTTGTATATTGCTGCTCGCCCGCCTGATAGGAAAGTGTGACCGCAAGACCGGTCCAGTCTGCCGCATCACCAATCGTATAGCTCTTTTTAGAAGGCTCTGTTTTAACCGAAATACCGGTCACCGCAGGCTGATAGGTCTGCAATAGCTGCGGATCGCTTTTGAGCGTGTTTGTTCCATTGCCCAATTTTACGATAGAAATCTGTACACCGTAGAAATTAGGGAAATCCGGGTGAGTAAGATAGCCGTCCTCATCAGCAGTACCCTCCAGAGAATAGACCCTTCCTCCAATTTCCGCTTCCAAATAGTATTTGGCGCCCGGTACCAGATTGGTCAGCCTGTCGTTTTGATAATCCGCTTTAGCCTCCGGAGTTTCCTCCTTTGTAAAGTCGGCAGCAGCAACTGCCTTGACCTCTTCCATTGTAAGCGCAGAACCGGAGGTGACCGTCGCCTTGCTTTCATCCTTGCGGATAAACTGATAGGTAACGCCGAGTACAGCCTCCGCTTCCGGGGCTGTTTTAGCGATATATTCTCCCGCCGCACCGGTTGTAAAGGCAACGCCCGCGCTGCCCTTGGGCACAGTCAGATTTTTTGTATCGCCGTTAAGCTGCGCTGTAATGGGTACATCAAGCGGAAGCGTCATATTGGTAATATATGCGTTGATGATAGGAGCCGGGTCAGCCGCTGTATTTTCTACTGCGGTAATCGCCGGTTTATTGGAATTCTCTTTAGAGAAAGCGGCAATTACAGCGCCGTTTTCAATGTTCAGCGTAACCTTCGCAGTTGTATTTTGACCCTGACCGATAGCGGAAGCATTTTTACCTGCGTAAGCGGTTACTTCTGCGTCTTTGCCGATCGTAATCTTAATTTCACCTTTGTTCTGATTATAGCCGCCGATCCCAGCTGCGCTCGGCCCGCCGTAAGCAGTCACCTTACCGCCCGAGATCGTCACGTCAGCCGTACCTCCGCCGATACCCGCACAGCCGTTACCGCCCGAAGCCGTAACCGTACCGCCGGTAATGGTGATTTTACCGCCCGGCTGTCCCTGTGAAGCACCGATACCGCTGGCCTGAGCACTCGTGAAATCTCCCCAGCCTTCCGGAAGGCTAACAATGCCGCCGTTAATGGTGATCGTACCGCCGGAACCGTAATCACCGCCGCCGATACCTGCGCCATAACCATATCCATGCGCCTCGATTTTACCGCCGTTGATAACAATTTCGCCGGTATAAGTATATGCCGAACCGCCGTTCTGTCCGCCGATTCCGGCAAAACCGGACGCCATACCGCCGGAGAGTTCGCCATCGCTGTAAGAAGCCATCTGTGCGCCGTGCACCTCCAGCGTATCGGCGTCAGTTCCATTGATCGTCAGCTTAGCGCCGTTATCCACCAAAATACCAGGTCCCGCCGCATAGCTTCTAAGCAGGTTTTCCCCCTTCACCGTCAGGTCAAGGCTTGCGGTTTCCGGAATCGAAAGGGCACTGTCATTGCACTCGTTCAAATCGATTTTCAAATCCCGAATCGCAGCTTTCGCCTGAACGCCGTCCGCTACCGCAATTTTAGCATAGGTAACCGGATTCGATTTAGCAGTAATTTCAATCGGAGTACTTGTCAAAATACGAAGCACCTTATCGGTATTATCGTACACAAAATCTGTATTTTCCTGCCCGCCGGTCACAATAAACGGACCTGCTTCTGCCGGCTGTGGTTTTTCTGCCAGCTCTGCCTCGTTCCCATTTTTCTGTACCTGATATGTATCGCTGTCACTGGCAAAGAATTCTGCCGGGTTCCCGTCCGGCATATAAGCAGACCAGCTATTGGTAAAAATGCCGGGCTGTGCCATCGTGATACCGATAGGAGCGGTATTTGACAGTGCGCCGCTGATATCAATTTTCTTGTCCTGAGGCAAATAGACGTTACTTGCTATCCCGCCGGCTGTATTGCCGCTAATTTCATTGTTACCTGCCATTGCAAATGTACCGCCTGCAGCATAAACGCCGCCGCCCTTAGTAGCGGTGTTGCCGGATATTGTAACGCCCGCGGCATTGAGCTGCCCGTTGATCACGCATGCTCCGCCGCCTGCCGGCGCATTGTTTTGGGTCAGCTCCCCGCCGGACAGGGTGGCGGTACCATTTGCTGCCGTAACACCGCCGCCGTTATTTCCGGAAGCATTGCCAAAAATCTTACCATCTTTGATTTCAACTGTACCGCTGCTTGTTATTCCCCCGCCGCTGACAGAGGCATAGTTACCGGAAATCTCGCCGCCCTCCATAACGAAGGAACCGTTTGCAGCAACGCCGACAGCGCCGCCGCCACCGCCGTAACCGCCGGTTCCGGCCGCAGTGTTATTCCGAATCGCCGAACCGTTCTTCATGACAAAGCTGCCGCCGCTGTTAACAGCGACCGCCGCTCCGTTGTAACCGGCGGACAGATGGTTATTTTGAAGCACCGCGCCGGTATCCAAAGTGAGCTTGGCGCCGTCTTGAACAACGAAAAGATAAGAGTTGCCGGTACTTACCGAGCCCGAGTTTGTCCGTCCTGCAACGTTGGAGGCGTCATCCCAAACCGCGCCGCCGTCAACTGTAATATTTTTTAATATCGTATGGCTGTCAGCAACATTGACATTAAAAATCGGCCCGTTCACCTCAGCAGTCCGGTAAATAGTATGACCATTACCGTCCAGCGTCAGAGTAATATTCTCATAAGCCAATGCCGGGCCATACCAGCTGGAATCCAGCGTAATATTACGCTTTAACCGGATGATAGCGTCTTTTTGCTGATATGTTTTAAAGACAGCATTTACTAAATAGTCCACGTCCTCCCAGGTAGTACCGCCGTCCAGGCTGTATTCTACCTCCGGTGTAGGCAGCGCCGAAACACCGAACGGCATCAGGGTGAACAGCATACACAGCAGTAATGCTGCCGCACAAAGCTTCTGTTTCAATTTTTTCATAAAAATCTACACTTCCTTTCCTGGTTTTAATCTATATCAATTATTATTTTCCGTCACTTCACCTGCCCTTAATACAGAAGATAGCGTCCTCCTACTCGACAGCTGAATCTTTTCAGTCGAATTACAACAAAATTCGGATTTTGTTGTAAACTTAATAAAAAAATTATCAAAAGCAGCAGTCTTCTTAAAAAAATCTTCTTGTTTTTTTGAAAGTGATACATAATAATCGATATATCCCGCGGGACATATTAAAATAGAATGAAGAGTGTAATTTTTATGTTGCAATGTGGAAAATCATTTGTTATAATCCTTCGTGTACCTATTTATAACTACAACAAAATCCGAATTTTGTTGTAGTTGGAACGATTATCACTTTACCAAGATGAAATATGATTATAACAGCAGCCGCATCCGATCCAGCTGCCGGACATGGACGGCGCCGCTTTCAACCGTATAAATACGGGTCGTTTCAATACTGGAGTGACCCAAAATATCTGCAAGACGGGACAGGTCTTTTTCGTTTGTATAAAAGGTTCGGGCAAACAGATGGCGCAGGTTATGAGGAAACACTTTTTGCGGAGAAACTCCGGCGCTTTGGCACAGCGCTTTCATGTCCCGCCAGATATTGCTCCTGTCCACCGGTTTTCCGCTACGCGTAGTAAATACCGCGCCGGCGGTCTTTTTTTGCCTTTTGCAATACCTGCGCAGGACGCAGCACAGCTTTTGGGGCAGCAATACCGTCCGCAGCTTTCCCTTCCCATGCACCACAGCCCGCCCGCACAAAAGAGCCTCCGCTGTAATATACTGCAACTCCGAAATGCGGATACCGGTGGCGCAGATCGTCTGCAAAATCAGCAAAAGACGCTCGTTTTTCATACTTTTCGCCGCAGCGCACAGCCGCAGGTATTCCTGTTTTGTCAGCTCCTTTTCCTGCCGGCAAAACAGATTCCTCTGGATTTTAAGACCTTTGAGCTTCAGCTCAGGCCAGCCGCAGAACGAAAAAAATCCATTCACCGAAGCCAGCATCCCGTTGACGGTGGCCGGGGCATATGCGGCGATAAGCTGCTCCTTCCATTTTAAAATCTGGGTTTTCGTAAAAAAGCCACCCTGCAAAAATGCACGCAGAGCGGTAATATCCCGATTATATTTTTCAATGGTAGCCTCAGTCCGTTCCTGGGCTTTTAAATAATTGATATATTTTTTGATATGTGCCGCCTTAATATGATACGTTTTCATCGTACATCCCTCCTATATATAGTAGTATAACACAAGAGGAAAAACCTTATCCTAAATTACCAAACAGCATGTCTAAATAGCGGGAAACCTCAATCCCGTCTTTTTACATAATAACAATAGTCACAGCAAGTAAGGCGTTTCAACACGGCTTTCCCGCTCATTATCAATGCCTTGCGCCAAAAAGGCGCTCACGAAAAAGTTGGCAGTGAGCAAATCGGCGTTAAAACAGCACGCTTAAAAGCCGTTAGCCGATGCGAACGTGACTTTTCGTAAAAGAGGCGGGCGCATCAAGAATGAGCGAACTCTAATTTTTTACAAAAAAACAGAGCAAGTTTTTATCGCTTGCTCCGACGTGGCTCTGCCTTCCAAAAATGATACTGCGCCGCAGGCGCATGGCTCGAAAAAAGTTGGCAGCGCAGTGGAGCCGTTATCCCCGCACTTACAAGGGCATAGGTGCAGCAAGCGTGACTTTTTTCGGAAAAGGAGGAATGACGGAGTGGTACGAGAAAAGCCCACGCAAAGCGTGGGCTTTTTGAATGGAGCGAAATCCATTCTGGCGTGGATTCACCTTCCAAAAAAGATACATTGCGCCGAAGGCGCAAGCTCGTGAAAAAGTGGTAGTGAGCCAAAGGCGTTATGAGTGCGTTTACAAGCGAATAGCCGACGCGAACGTGCTTTTTCACGATAAAGGAGGAGCAAGGAAGCGGGCGGATGACTTATTTTTGACAAAAAATAAGTCGGAGCAAAGCGAACTTTGCTCCGACATGGCAGACCAACCTATTCCAAATACAAATATATATTGTTCTCCAGTTGGGTTTGCGGCTGTGTTTTATTTTTCCTCATTCACAAATTTGTAAAAAGTATTCGGTTTCAGGTCTAATTCTTCCATTGCCTTAACTGCTGTAAGTTCTTTGTTTACCCACCTTGCATAAACTTCATTCCAATTATCTGGCTTTACCGCCTTTGGTCTGCCTGTCGGTCTGCCTGTCCTCGTTGATACCCGTTTTCCGTCTACTATTGGCATTACTTCTATACCCTCAAGCTGTCTTTTGCGAATGTTTTCGCGTTCCTTTTCTGCTGTGTAGCTCAATATCTGCAAAACTAAATCCGCTATAAACCGTTTGTCTAAATTATCTGTTGATGTACTTGTATCTAACAGCGGCATATCTAATATTTTGATGTCTGCTTTGATTTCTTGTGTGATGTACTGCCATTCTTTTTTAATTTCTGAATAATTCCTACCAAGGCGGTCTAATGAAAGTATCACAACTAAATCGCCTTCACGCAGTCTGCTTACCATTGCTTTATATTCTTCACGTTCAAAGTTCTTTCCGCTCTTTTTGTCAATGAAAATATCTCTTTCATCAACTCCAGCTTCAAGCAATGCTTCTATCTGACGTTTTTCGTTTTGGTCTTGACTTGATACTCTGACATAACCAAATTTTATATTTTTCATGTTTAGCACTTCCTTTATTTTCCTTGTGTATATATTATATGATATTTATTTGTAAAAGTCAACCAGAGATTATAAATATTTTTATTTTTTTATATAATCTTTACAAATATAATTTCAAAGGTCAAATCGTATCTTTTGAAACATTTGTTAAAGTGTACTTTTACAAACCCTATCTATTTTTATAGAGTTACTACTATAATATTAAAAGTCCGTCAAATTTCCGCATACAGCTATCACACACTTTTAATAGTATAATGCTAACTCTAAAAATTGCAGTACCCAATTTCAAATCCTTGTTTTAACAGGCGGGCATATTTTTCCGTATTCTTGTACCACTGTTCCCGTTAAATGTCATCTCGCCAAAATCTCAGCCGTTCTCAATATAAATCTATTCAGCCAACAAAAAAGCCCTCATGTTTCCATGAGAGCCGATGTATTATATTGCTGTATCATTCTTTGGGGGATAAATTGTTCAGCAGATTTTCCAGCCACGATGTACAGAGCATAAGCTTAACCGCCGTCATTTCTTCAATATCTGTATCAATTTTATTGATAGTATCTTTCAGCATGTTTATGACTTTTTCCACTTTGCGCTCGATGTAATTATTTTGAGATAAGTAACCGCGCTGTTCGCTGTTTTCCATTAAGATTTTCATGTCGTCCACCTCCTTCATTCTTCGTAAACCATTTCATCTAAAATATTTTCAAGTACTGATTTAGCATGGGTAATTTCTGTTACCAACACGCCATCAGCATTTTTTACATTGATATTATCCTTGACGTGCAGCAACATCTTTGAAACACTGACGAGGATATTTGCCACATATGCTTTGTTTGCCAACACTGTTTTTTTCCTGTCCTCTGTAATTCTTCGTACCATATTAACACCCCCATTTGCTTTATAGTGTGAGAAAAGGAACTCACTATAATGGCAGAGGAGCATAAAGAAGTATTACGAAAATACTAACCTATGCCAAGTGAACGGGAAATAAGAAACCTCTATGTGAATGGACGAACCATTTGTATAGAGGTTTTCTTTTGCTTCTTAAAATTTTTCAGCGTCCGCAGGACGCGCAGCCGTCACCGAATGGGGACGATCTTGAGGGCTTGGGGGTAATCCCTCAACAAGCATTTTGGCCGGTGCAATCCGGCTAAAATCGCAAAACATGTATATGTTTGCATTGCTTGCCAATCTGTGAAAATAATAAAGTTGAGGAAAAATGAAAAGGTACGTTAGCGTAGTATGCTGACGTACCTTTTTTGTATAATCATATTTTCAATTATCTCTTTTGCAAATCGCACAGAGCCAACCTTTCTCATTTTGCTCTACTTGAATTTTTGAAAATCCAGCATTTTTCAATGCTTTCTCAATCTGCTCGGAAGTATAAATTGTCATGCCGTGGATTATATCTGTCCATTTTTCGTCCTTTGTATTTTTCCCATTGGATTCATTGCATATCAGGAAAGTTCCTCCATTTTTAAGCACACGATATACTTGCTGAAAAGCAACTTGAATACCGGGCCAAAAGTAGATTGTTTCAAAGGCAGTTACCAAGTGAAAAGTGTTTTCTGAAAACGGCAGATTCATAACATTGCCTTGCAAAACTTCGCATCGGCCTTCCTGAATTGCTGCCCGATTAAGTTTTTTCGACTTCTGAACACTAACTTCGGAGTAGTCAACACCAGTTATGTGTCCATTTGAACTTTTTCCCAAAAGGCGTTTGAGGTTAGCCCCTCCACCGCAGCCAATATCCAGACAGAAATCATCGTCGCGGATTTTTATGTGCGTCAAGCCCCATTCTGCAAGTGCGGCATGGCCGGTGTTCATCATATTGACCATGATCTTCCCGGCGAATCCTTTTGGTTTGCAGGTGTTTTGAAACGGGATTGCCGCTTCATTTTTTTGCGCGGTGCGGACGCCGTCATCGGATGGGCGGAAGGGGTACTCCGGATGGGTGGCGAACTCTATCATGGCGAGGGCGATATCCACGAGGTGTTCGCGGTTGTGGTCGCTCTTATATAGAGAGGCGTTTTTTAATCGAACTTACGTTAT
>ERZ773194.2702-NODE-2702-length-16336-cov-14.166882_pt1 | contig 16336 bp, 9 predicted proteins | sample MGYA00511240_ERZ773194 | MGnify/ENA primary metagenome ERZ773194 (study PRJEB29015, sample SAMEA2737774) | human gut metagenome | biome: human gut; feature: human-associated habitat; material: faeces | place: China | collected 2012 ... | reverse complement strand
CGGAGCCGTCTTTCCCATGTGCGGGGTCTACGGTACGGTCGATGACGTATCCCCAATTCTGTCCTAAGGAGAATCCTGTCTCACGGTATCTGTAAGCATAGTCGGCAGACAATATGGCTTCATCGGCCGATATGACCTTGTTTCTTGCATAAGAGAAGTTTCCGCCAAAATTGATGTTCAAATCACGGGTGATGTCTGTATTATAGTCCAAGGTGATTTCGTATCCCTTGTTCTTTATCTCGCCCATATTCACTCTCGGCAATTGCGAGGATGTAAGTCCGGAGATGGCCGGGACGGTATTCCTCTCGATAAGAATGTCGCTACGGTCTTCGATAAAGTAATCGAAAGTCAAGTCCAAGTCATCGAAAAGCGTCAAATCGACGGCATAGTTCTGCTTCCACGCTACTTCCCAATGGATGTTCTTGTTCCCTACCATCCGTTCGTAAATTTTGCCTCCGTTCCCTAATGAGGGGATATGGCTGGTATGGTATTGCAGGTCGATATTGTCCAGATACAGGAACCGGGTGCTTCCCAGACCGTCATTCCCGACTTTGCCGACAGATGCCCTTAGCTTCAAATTGGAGATGATTCCGTTATTGCGCAAATTGTCCATAAAGGATTCGTTCGATATGACCCAACCCAAAGAGAATGCCGGGAAAAATCCGAAACGATTGGAGGGGGCAAACTGCTCCGTCCCGTTGTAACCGATATTGACCTCTGCCAGATAACGGCTATCGAATGCGTATGTACCGCGTGCCGACAGTCCCACCATATTGTAAGGGATGTCACCGCTGGCCATCTCGCGCAAATCTCTCTGGAAAAGCACCATACCGGTTACATAGTGCCTGCTGTTGAATGTGCGGTTGTAATTGAGCTGCATCTGCATATTGAGGAAGTAGTTGCTTGTCGTGGAGCGGTGCAGGCTCAAGGGGTCGTCCTCCTCATTATCCCCGTCGAAGGTGTAAATCGGCTGGTCCAGACCGGCAGGCTTGCGCTCATACTTGTAGGTCACGAAACCTTTCAATGCGGTGGTCACGTTATTGCTCCTCGACTCGAACGATGCCAGCCCTTTCAGGCTCAGGCCTTTTGTAATAAATCCGAGGTCTACATTCAACGACGCTATGGCATTCACTCCGGAACGTGTCTGCAAATTGTATCCGCTGCGATTCATATTGCCGTACCCCGATTCCAAGGTCTGTACCGGGTCGTGTACCACCTGCCCGGGCCTGACGTCGTGCACAAGGACGTTGCCTTCGGAGTCGGTCCCGTTTTCACGTACTTTGAATCCGGCTACGGTAAGCGGGCCGGGAGATGTGGGCCGGGCCGTTATCGCGTCGCCCCAGACGGCCGATTCCACCCCGTTCGTCCCGTTTACTTTTTCGATAAAACTGGAGAGGTCAAAAGAGGCTTTTATCCATTTGCTGAATGAATAGTCGATATTGGAACGGAAATTATAACGGTTCATCTTCGCCTGGGGGTCGTATCCCAGTTGCGATTTCGGTTCGGTATTGTACATACCCCCCTGGTATACATATCCTGCATTTACAAAGTACTGCAAGCGGTCGGAACCTCCCGATATGTCGACATTGGCTTTCACCATGGAGGCATAGTCTTTGAAGTAAATGCTTTGCCAGTCGGTATTGGGATACCAATAACGGTCTACGGGGTCAGAGGGCCCCGAACCATCGCGCCAAGCATCGAACTTGGCAATGTCTTTTTCGTCAAACTCGGGGGCTGCTCCTTCATTTTTGCGTGCTTCGTTGAGCAAGCGCACATAATCCCACGAATTGCGCCGGGTAGATTTGCGGGCAAATGTCTGCATACTATACGAGAGGGAGGGACGTACGGAGACTTTCCCTTTCTCACCTCTCCGGGTGGTCACAAGGATAACTCCATTGGCTCCCCGCACTCCGAATACGGCTGTAGAACTGGCGTCTTTGAGCACGGTAATCGACTGTACTTCGTTGGCATCTATTTCGCGAATGCTTTCCCGGGGAATACCGTCGACCAGAATCAAGGGTTTCTTATCGTTGTACGTAGCTGCCCCGCGTAAAAACATCGTCACTTCGTCCTTGCCCGGGGCACCGTTGGTCTGTATGGTCGTCAGACCGGGAAGCCGTCCGGCAATGGCTGCCGTGATATTCGGGGCAGAACTTTTCTTGATGTCGTCGGCCCCGATAGAGGCGACAGAACCTGTCACGGTGACTTTCCGCTGTGTACCGTATGCCACGACAACAGTCTCATCGAGCAATTTTTCCGCAACTTTCATGACCACTTTTACTTGTGAGGTTTTCACAGGATATGTTGCTGTTTCATATCCCATGTAGGTGATTTCCAACACGGGTTTGGGAGTCGTCAGTTTCAGATTGAATACTCCTTCGAAATTTGTGACAGTAACATTGGCTGTTCCTTTTTCTTTTACGGTAGCTCCAATCAGGGATTCTCCGGATTCATCTACAACAATGCCTTTCACGTTTTTTATCTCGGCATATATCATTACCGGAGCAAACAATATAAGTCCCATCAGTAAAAAAAACCGGCATAGATTTTTTATTGGAATTTGAAATTTGTTAAGACTCATGTATATTAAATTTAGTTCGGTTTCCACTATACAAAGTAATGCATCGATTCATATAAGTACTATCGATTTTTGTCTAATTGATTTGCATATTTGTCTCTTTTATGCATGTGAGACTTTTTTGCATTATATACACAACATATTAATAATCAGTATATAAGAGCTAGTTTTGTCTTTACGTATACATTTCCGTATTATCGATACAGATGCAACAAAATGGTCTTGGCGCACCTGCTCATACCGGAAATTCCCGGTTTGTCTACAGTCATTTAAATACTTCCTGAACAAACCGGGAAATATAGTGACGCCAATTTCTCCAAGAATGACCGCCTTCTGTCTCGAACCAAGTATAAGGATAGTTGTTGAGAGAAAGGTATTTCCTGTAATCGAGGTTTGCACTGTACAGGAAATCATCTTTACCGATGGATATCCAATATAATTCGGGGGAGGTATCGAACTGTTTTTTCAATTTGAGTTCCATATTCTCGTAGACTTCACTATGTACTTTTTCTCCGGGTGCAACGGCTGCCGAAAACAATCCGATATAATCGAACATGTCGGGGTATCGTGCCGATATAAATTTGGCATGGAACCCTCCCATCGACAATCCGCAAATGGCACGATGCGACTTTTTACGGGATGTGCGATAATGCGTATCGACGTACTGCACGATATCGGGGAATGTGCTTTCGAATGTCCCTTCCATCGTCTTCGGCAGATAGGGCGTCGGAGGGACAAGCCCGAGTGCAGACTCTCCGGGAGCTGCTTCCTGCGCTACATTGCCATTGGGCATTACTACAATCATGGGGTGTGCCTTGCGATCCGCTATGAGGTTGTCCATTATCTGTGCCACACGCCCGAGGGCCAACCATGCCTCTTCGTCCCCTCCCATACCGTGCAACAGATAAAGTACCGGATATTTCCGTTTCGAACCGGGGTCATATCCGGCGGGTGTATAGACGGAGAGACGTCTCTTCATCTGCAACGACGGACTGTCGTACCATACCCGCGAGACCGTCCCGTGAGGCACGGCATTGACTTTATAAAGGTCTCCAATGCCTCCACCTATGATAAAGATATTCATCGTCGTGGATACATCCCGGACTATATACACGTTAGAGGGGTCTAACATCATCATGCCATCTACTACATAGAAATAGCTGTACAACTCTGAAGGCAAAGGCTCCGGGGTCGTATATTCCCAGATTCCTTCCGCATTTTTCTTCAAATCGGCACCTCCTGAAGAAAAGCAATCACTACCTACTCTCACCGATGCAACATGGTCCGGGGTCTTCAGCCGAAAAGTAACCCGGTTATCGTCATGTATTTCGGGAGAGACAATCGTGTGCCTGCTATCCAATGCTTCTTGGGCTGAAGCGGTGATGCCGACTGTCAAAAGCATTGTCAATAAAAGATTTTTTATCATACTGTCTTTTCTATAATTCAATGGTGAGATATGCTTATGTAACCTATTTTCCAACCGTCCATCGCAGGCAGAGTGACTATAACATCGCTACCGTCAGCTACGGCTTTCAGCCGGATATTTTTATGTCCGGGTCGTTTCCAGATGTATCTGCTTTTCGAGGCGCATCCTCGTAATCTCAGTTTTATCCCTGTATACCGGGATATGCTGCTGTTGAGTACCGTAACGGAACGCAGGCGATAACCGGAATCGACCCGAGGCACGACCACTACTTGTGCTGCTGTCTCAGTCATTACGGGCAACCGATGCTCCGATACCCAGTCGGCAGCCTGTATCAGGGCAATCCTCGAGGCATTATTTACCGCAAGGCTGAAGAAGGGTACTACTGCTACCCGCGCTCCGTCCGTCGAAGTATAATATCGGGTCTCTACGGCTTCTACCGATTTGCCACAAGGGTCAAGTCTCTTATCAAATCCACGGCTGCACGCTATATTCCAAGCTGCCCGGTCGATGAGTATGCCTCTTTCCCGAAACAACGATTCCCCTTCTTTCTGTCCCAATCCCTTAACGGCCTCGGCATCCATAAAGAGTGCAGAGCTGTAATCTCCGTCGGGACTGAATGGTATTCCTAAGGTTGCCAACTCTGAAATCACATCATTGGCTCCGGTGGTAAACCATCCGAAGGCGGGTTCTCCGGGATAATGCGGACGCAATACGAAATCGGGGCTGATATAGGGATTCAAACCTCCCGGCTGAGTGCCTCGATTGAACTCTACGTATTCTTCATAAAAGGACCGGCAAGCGGACAGAGGGCCAAAATAGTTACCGGCATACCAGCTCATGGGTTCCAATGCACTGCATATAATGGCATATGACAGTTGTGTCGCCCCCATGGAGAGGTATAGCAATGACTCAGTACACAGACCGTCAGGGGATTTTCCGGTATGTCTGTGCGGATGGCCTTCGATTTCGGCTGCAATCTGCGTTACATACGCGGGCAACCGCCGTATCTGCCGCGCCATGTCGAATGCTTTTCGTATCATGCCTCTGGGTTCATGATCATCGTAAAAACCGCTGCCCGGACGGGATGCCGGGGCCTTACCCGTCTCGTCTTTAATGGCTTCAAAAACGGGGGTCCAATCGTATCCTTCGAGCAACTCGCGATGAAAATTGGGATGCTGCAAGCCGACAATTGTCTCCGGTGATACGGCATGTACGCCACGGGCAACAGAACGGGCTACTTGAGCCAGGCTTTCTTGGGAGAATTCTATCCATCGACTGCGCAAAATACCGTTGTCTGCATTGCCGTTCATGGCAACAAGGAGAGATGCAGCCTCGTAACTGTATCCGTATTTTTGATTGAAGAGGGATATGCAAGTATTGCAAAAACACAGCATTTTTGCAGGCCAATGCTCCGTAATTCTCAAATCGTCGTCGAGCCATACTACCGACGGCTTGCATTGTAATGCGTATTGGGCAAAGGTATGCTCTACGTATTCGAGGAACTGTGCCTGCCGGGGACAACTGCACATTCGGGTTGCCTGCCCGGCATTGTTTACTATCGTTGTCCATTTATCGGGAATGGACTCCTCGGTATTGAATTCAAAGCCGTCTCCATGTCCTATCGTAAGTCCCTGCACAGACGGCTTTATTCCTATGGCTCTCAGCTGCCGGGCAGCTTCCCCCATTTTCCGAGCCGAACAGTTATGTTTCTCAGATAAAAGCGTATTATATTCCATGAAAAACCAGGCTTCATCCCAAAGTCCGGGATAATCTTCCAGCGCTGCCAACAGCTCATTTTTCAACGAATCGTCGGTATGGTGATGCGGCCAGAGCCGTAGCAACATCTTAAATTCGGATGCGGTTGCCCATACCGGCCATAAGAAGGACATGAATACCAGAGCTAAAATGTAAAGATGTGTTTCGGATTTCATTTGAATATGTCTATTACTTTGGCGTAATTGTATCCGTACTTGTCATATATCTGTGCCAAATGACGGAGACGTTGCAGGAAGGCCGAATAGTCCATCCGGCCGGGTTGGGACCATTGTACTTCAGAGAGTGCGGCCAATCGTGGCAGCAGCATGTACTGCACTCTGCCGAAAGTGGGCATATACTCGGTCCAGACGTTTGCCTGGACGCCTAAAATGTGTGTCATCTTTTCGGAATCGAATCCTTCGGGCACCGGATTCAGAGAGTACACTTTGTCTATCTGCGTCACTTTTTCCTGGTCGTAGTCAAAGTAACAGTGGGACGTGGGGGAAAGTATGGCGTCGTGCCCTTGCTTGACGGCTTCGACGGCCCCGCCCATGCCTCTCCAGGAGTGCACTGTGGCGTCAGGGCCCAAGCCTCCTTCGAGTATTTCATCCCAACCGATGACTTTACGTCCTTTTGCCGCCAGAAATTTCTCGACCGAGACCATGACATAGCTTTGCAGTTTCTGCTCTGCCGAGTGTTTTTTGTCCGGGACTATGCCGAGTTCTTTTATTTTTGCCTGACACGCCCGGCACTCTTTCCAACGTTGTTTGGGGCATTCGTCTCCCCCGATGTGTATGTACTGCGAGGGGAAGAGCCCGGCTATCTCGGTAAAGACATCTTGCAGAAACTGCATGGTCTCGTCTTTTCCGGCGCATAGTACATCTGCCGGCCCTCCCCATACTTCGCATACTTCATAAGGGCCACCGGTGCATCCTATCTCGGGATATGACGCCAATGCCGCTGCAGAGTGTCCGGGAATGTCTATCTCGGGAATAATGGTTATATACCGCTCTTGTGCATATCTGATGACGTCGCGTATCTCGTCTTGTGTATAAAACCCGCCGTGAGGCGTGCCGTCGCCTGCCGTCTGTTTACGGTATGCTCCTACGGAGGTGAGCCGGGGCCGAGACTTTATCTCTACTCTCCAGCCCTGGTCGTCGGTGAGATGCCAGTGGAAACGGTTTACATTGTGAAGCGCAATGATGTCGATATAGCGCTTTACCGAATCGACGGGGAAAAAGTGCCTGACTACATCGAGATGTACTCCCCTGTATGCGAAGCGGGGCGAATCTTCTACGATACATGAGGGTATTTCCACTTCGGAGGCCTGCCCTGCAGGGAGTGCCTTGCGCAATGTCTGTATGGCATAGAATACACCTGCGGGAGAATTGCCGACGATGTGTATGTTTTTCTTGTCGACAGTCAAGGTGTACCCTTCGGCATCGGAAGAGGTATCTTTGACGCGGAGGCTTATCGTCCCGCGTTTCCGAGGTCTATCGGTCAGCTCGGGAACAATGCCTGTGATGTCGGTAATGTATTGTTGCAGAAAGGCGGCATTGCGCTTCTGCCCTTCTTCGTAGTATATTTTGGTATTGCTATCCAGAACAAAGGGGGCCGACGTACCGGCACAGATGGTACGCGGCACGGGTATTACATTAAAATCGGCTTTCGGGCCGGCGGCAGATGCCGTACTCAACAGGGCAAACAGCCCGATAATCGTGACGATTCTATTTTTCATAGGAAAGAGTTTATTGGTTGTCTACTTTGAATTTATATTTTCCTTGCGGCACACGCACGATACAGTTCCCGTCTTGTATCCTTTCGAACCGGACGTCTTTCGAGTCGCGTACCGATATCCCGCTTTCTGTCACTTCCGAGGTATTGCCTCCTACGGGTATGTATATGGTGGCTGTACTCCCTACGGGAACGGTCACGTTCATTTCCAGATTGCGGCCTGTCTGCCTGATTTCGGACACGACTTCGCCGTAAGGTGTCATGTGCGAGTAATAGACTTCGGGCAGCCGCTTGTCCAAGATGGGCTTTATGATGATATGTTCGTATGCGGGTCTTTCGGCATCGACATTGACTCCTGCAAGAATTCTGTAAAACCAAGTGAGTCCTCCTCCGAACATCGGATGGTTGCGGGAATCGGCTCCGTTCCATTTTTCCCAGGTGACGGTAGCTCCTTGTTTTATCCAGTTCCCGAAACTGGGAAAATCTTCCTGATTCATGGCGTTATAGGCGATGTCGTTGAGCCCGTTCAGCGCCAGTGTCTCGAAAAAGAATTGTGTACCGAATATCCCGGTATTGAGATGGTTGTCGTACTTGACCGAAATCTCGTGTTTCAAGGTCGCCACGACATCGTCGTAACGGTCGTCAGGGACACCTAATACCAATGCGAATATATTGCTGCCAAAATCTCCATAAGAGCGGGTTTCGGGATTGTAAAATTTCTTGTTGAAGGCTTTTTTTACATTGCCGGCCAATACCGAATAGTAACGGGCATCGTCCTGCAACCCCATCACCCGGGCGGCTTTTGCGGTAAAATCGGCACAACGCCAGAGATAGAACGTGTGCACGAGCTCGACAGAGGGTATGTCGAATGCGGGTGCCCAATCGCCCAGATTGAGCCAATAATTGGGTTGGGTCGCATTCAGATTGGCACGTTGTGCGAGCATGGTACTGTCGGGAGTAAGCCATGTCAGCATGTAGCGTATTTGCTCTTTCATGGCGAAATAGTTGTCTTCCAATATCTTCTTGTCTCCATAGTGCAGATAGAATTCCCAGGGCATGATATTCATGGCTGCGCCCCAGGGAACTCCTCCTCCGCAACCGGGTTGCCAGGGGGCTCCGTTGGGGACATAGCCGGTCTCTATATTCTGGGCATCTCCCATGTTTCGTATCCATTTCTGATAAAAAGCGGCAGCGTCGAAGTTGTGCATTACCGTAGTGCACACGACTTGCGCATCGCCTGTATAAGGTGCTCTCTCTCGGTGGGGACAGTCGCTGGCTATGCCCCCGTGCATATTGTCGAGCTGGCTTTGCCGCCAGATTTGGTTTATCTTGTTGAACAGCGGGTTCGAAGTCCTGAACTCTGCATCAATGGGAACATCGGTATTGACAGCTTCTGCCGTCATATTTTTTTCGGACAGGTCATGTACTCCCGATATGACGGCTTTGCGGAAGACGTACCATGTAAAACGGGGTGCATAGCTCTCCTTGCCTGTGCCCTTGAATATGTACCGGTATACTCCGAGGGGAGACTCGCAGATGTACTTGACATCGAGTGTATCGCCTTTGTTCCCTTTTATGTCCTTGAACCGTATCCAACCTGAAATTTCTTTGCCAAAGTCTACTTCGTAGGTACCGTTGTCCAGCTTTTTCAAGGATACGGGCTCCAGCACTTCGGTGATTTTATCGGTAGGTGCGGTGTTTGCCGTGAGTGTGCCGACAGGGGCATTCCGATAAACGGCCCGGCTCCAGTCTGCATCGTCGCAGCTCGTCGTGCACCAACCGTCAGTTTCTTTATTGGCATCGTAGACTTCTCCTGCGAAGACGTCATCGGCTACAATCGGAGACTCTTTTACTTTCCAGGTTTCGTCGGTGCATATCATTTCTTTGGTATTGTCGGCGTATGTGATTTCTATCTGGCAGAGCAGGCGGGGCGACCCGAAGGAGCATACCCAACCGGTGGTGCAATCGTAGAATCCGTTGCCCAATATCGCCCCGGCTACGTTGTCACCGCGACGGAGCATGTGCGTGATGTCATAAGCCAGATACATGACCCTGTAACCGCGAAATTTGTTGTCGATGGATATGCCATAGTGCTTTATGTCTTCGCGTACGGTGTAATTGGTAAAGTTGGGGACTAAATAGTCGTCTCCTACTTTCTCTCCGTTGATATACAGCTCAAAGTAGCCCAGCCCGGTGACGAAGGCTTTTGCAGAGGTTATTTTTCCTTTGGCCCGGAATGTCTTGCGAAACAGCGGTGCCGGGTATTGTCGCTGCTCGTACTTTACCGGGCTGAGTACTCTCCGGGGGGCTTCTCCCTGCCAGGGCACTCCTATCCACCGGGCTTTCCAGTCGGCGGGTTCCAACAGCCCCATGCCCCAATAAGCGGGCTCGCTCCAGTCTGAAGCCCGGTCTTTATCGTCCCAGACCATAACGCGCCACCAGTAGTCTCCCGCCGACTTCAAGGGGGCTCCTGCATAGTGCACCAGCCGCGACACGGAGGAGTTTTGCCGGCCGCTGTCCCACGCGTCGTAGTCTCCTTTTTGCAATTTTTCTTTCGAGGTGGACACGACTATGCGGTACGCCTGTTGCGAGCGTCCTCTCTCCTGCCCGGAAGATGCATGGTTTATCCAAGAGAGGCGCGGGGCACGGGTGTCTACCACTGCGGGATTTTCCATATATTCGCATCTCAGGTTACCGGGGCTTATTTTCCCCCATGCCATATTGCCAAAAACAAACAGCATCGCCCCCAGAGAGAAGAGGGCACGTCTGTCCGGCCGGCATCCGGCCCGTAATTTTTCTAATGTTCCTGCCATTGCTCAATTTTTAAAGGATATGGATATTTCTTTGTTTTCGGGTTTTATTCTAAATATTCGTCCCGAGGAGTCTTTGCAGTCTGCGAATGTTCCTTTCTTACAGGTTATTTTATAATCGAATGTTTTTTCCCGGGCATCGATACGCTTGTCATCTATTCGTGTAAAAGGCAATGCGGTACCCGGCACGACGGAGAGTTCCATGTACCATTCCATGCGGGTGTTGCCGGCCGATTCGATTTGCATACGGACTTTGTCTTCGTCAAAGGTCATGACAAAAGTTGCTCCGGGTATTTCCAGCGGCCATCTTACGTAAAGACGCTTTCCCTTGTGTGCTATTTCGGGTTCCCGGCCTGTCGCTTCAATCATCGTACCGTCTTGACGGGCACAGAAAAGCCGGAGGCCTGCCAACTTCTTGTCGGAGCTCCAGATATTCCCGTCGACAAAGGGCAAAGTGGTGTACAGGCAAGTAGATGTCGTACCGGGCTTGTCGATATAGTCGGAAGCAAATCTTTCATCGAAGATTTTTTCGTCATGCCGCAGCTGCATCACCATATAAACATCGCACCCTGCGTTCAGAAACTTCTGCGGGATGTCCGTCATGGGTTCACCGTCAAAATTCTGGTTCCATTTTTGCTGCATCGTCCACCTCACAGTTCCGGTGCAGAACGTGCAGAGGATTTTGGCGCAGACGTATCACTTGCCAGTTCTGCCAGCTTTTCCAGTGTGGAAGGGCGATGGTCTGCACTCAGTTCCTCGGCTTCCGCAACTTTATCCATGACGGCATCGTAGTCCTGCAACAGCCGCCGCCCCTTTTCCATGTGGTGTGCTTCCAGAATCTGCTCACGGGCTTCCTGAATGGTCAGTTCCGGGGCATCCAATTGCCCGCCGTCCATCACGGAAAAATCGCTGTGGTAAATGGTGTAGTCCCATCCATCCTCACAGGACTGGATGGCAAGATAACCTTTGCCACCCAGTTCCCATGCGGCCTGCTCGTCCTGTGTCTGAATTTCGGGGTAGAAGTCAGCATGGTTCCGCTCCATGACCTCGGCAAACTGGCAGATGTGGAACACATTGCCCAGACCGCCCATGTCAAAGTGATAATCATCCAGATGTTCCACCCGTGCCGTAAAACTGCGCCCATCCGGGTAATCCACCTGAATCACGCCGCCATCTGGAATGCGATAGAGGTCATCATAGTGGCTGTTGATGAGACGAATATCCTTCGGCAGCGTTTCCGGCTCCCAGATGCGCCGTCTGCCGATGCCCGCCTGCGGGATGTTTTCGAGGATCTGTACGCTTTCCTGTTGGATGACCTTGCGGTCATCGTCCGAAAGTTCAAACAGATACCAGTTCCGGGCGGCAGAAATGGCGTTCCTGCCATCGGGCGGCAGGTTCTTTTCCGAGATCTGCCCGCTTTCCAGCGGCTCACCAGTTACCTTGTTGTAGGTGGCAAAGCCGACTCCTGCACCGTTTTCCCGGAGGTGGAGATAGCGTTCATCGTTGATAAGGTAAACCGCTTCTTTTTTCTGCTCCATCAGCAACCACCCTCAAATTCCAGAGAAAACTTGCTGCGGCCATCCGCCTCGGTGCCCAACAGCACGGTTGCATTGTAGGTCTTGCCCTTGGCGCTCTTGCAGTCCTTCAGCCTGACACGGCCATCCCGCAGCAGCTTGTCCGCCATTCGGCCATCCAAACGCTTGCCCAGACGCTTGAAGAACGCATTGTCCTTCCACAGCACGAAGCGGCACTCCCGGTTCTCACAGAACCATCCCTTCTCACGCTCCACGACAGGCTTGCCACAGTTCGGGCAGATACCAATAATCTTGTTTTTCATAAGTGCATTCGCTCCCTTCGCAGCCTCGGTGGTTTTTACCAGCGAGGAGATCATTTCCTTGATTTCATTCATAAATGTTTCCGGCTCCATTTCGCTGCGCTCGATTTGTAGCAGCTTTGCTTCCCAATCAGCGGTCATTTCCGGGGATTGAATTTCTTCGGGCATCACGGTAATCAATGCCTTGCCCTTGTCGGTGGGCAGCAGCACCTTGGTTTTCTTGTTGCCCTTGCGTTCCAGAAAGCCCTTCTGCACCAGTTTTTCAATGGTGGCAGCTCTGGTTGCCGGAGTACCGATGCCCTGACGCTCCACGCCCTCCGGCATACTGTCCGCACCCGCCGCCTGCATAGCTGACAGGAGGGTATCTTCCGTGTAGGATTTTGGCGGGGATGTTTGCCCCTCTTTCAGTTCGGCACTGGTAACGCTGCACTGGCTCTGCTCCTGCACATCCGGCAGAACTGCCGATTCTTTCTGCTTGCCAAGCAGTTCGCCCAGCATTTTCCGCTCCATGGTTTTCCATCCTTCGGACAGCACCACCTTGCCCTTTGCGGAGAACTCCTCCCCGGCACAGATGGTAGTGAGCGTGGTTTCTGCATAGCGGTGCGGTTCACCTACGGCGCAGAGCAGCCGTGCGGCAATCAGCCGCAAGACATTCCGCTCCCCGGCAGGGAGGGCGGCAAGGTCTGCGTTTGCCATGCTTTTCGTGGGCAGCAGTGCATGGTGGTCGGTGACCTTGCTGCCGTTGATGACCTGCTGCACATGGATGGAAAACGGTTCCTCCACGGCAAACGCCTTTCCCACATCCGTCGCCAGCCCCGGAAGGGATGCCGCCATATCCTCCGTCAAAAAGCGGCTGTCCGTGCGGGGGTAGGTGATGAGCCGTTTTTCGTAAAGGCTTTGGGCATAATCCAAGGTCTGCTGTGCCGTAAATCCAAACAGACGGTTTGCATCCCGCTGCAATGCGGTAAGGTCATAGAGCTGCGGCGGGCTTTCGGATTTCTCCTTGCGTTCCATCTTCTGTACCGTGACACGCCCCTCCTTTCGGCATTTGGAAAGCAGCAGTTCGGCATCCGCTTTCTGGGCAAACCGCTTGCTGGATGCGGTGCCGCCGTCCGCAAGGGTCAGGGCAACCGTGTAGAATTTCTCCGGCACAAAGGCGGCAATGGCAGCTTCCCGCACCACCGTCATGGCAAGCACCGGGGTCATAACACGCCCCACCGCCAAAGGCTGGTTGTACAGGCATGAAAAAAGCCGGGACGCATTGATGCCGACCATCCAGTCGGCACGTTCCCGGCAGAGTGCTGCATTGTACAGTGTATCGTATTCAGTTGACGGTTTCAGGTGGGCAAAGCCCTCCCGGATGGCGTTTTCCTCCATGCTGGACAGCCATAGGCGAGAAACAGGCTTCTTACATCCAGCCTGTTCATAGACCAGCCGGAAGATCAGTTCTCCCTCCCGTCCGGAATCTGTAGGATAGTTCTCGGAGGTGACTTTTCTGACTTTGTTACTCGATGGCATCCAATGGGCCGATAAAGCGGTAGAAAATCTGGATTTTCTGGACGTATTCGCCATCGACCTTTTCCGCTTTGGATACCAGAATCTTGTCAATCAGCTGATGCAGAATCTTATAGTTCAGTTCGGTGATACCAGCGTACTTGCTGACTTCATCAATAAAATCCTGAATCTTGTCCAGCTGATCGTGTTCAGCACGGCCTTCCCGCTCGTACTGCTCAATCTTCTCGGTCAGTTCAGCCTGTTCTTTGTCGTAGCGATCTGCAAGCATTTGAAAACGTTTCTCCGGGAGAAGTCCCTTTGATACGTCCTCATAAAGTTTTGCATACAGGTCTTCGATTTCTGCGATTCGTGCTTTACACTGCTTCAAATCCCGTTTGTGCTGCGCCCGGTCAGAGGACACCCGGAGGTGCATCTGATTTGCAATCTTCTTCACAAGGGCTTCCCGATTGCTCACAGCGGCCTTTGCGTGTGCCTGAATGTCCGCAAAGACAGCTTCATGCAGAACACGGGCTTCCAAATTATGCGAGTCACAGGCTTTCGCACCATATTTCCGATAAGTGCTGCAACAATAAAAGGTCTGATCCAGAACACTGTTACGTTTGCGCCTGTGCTCGACCTTGACTAACATCGTTCTGCCGCAGTCTGCACAGCGGACGATGCCTTTGAAGATATTGTCGTAGTCGGTCTTATCGCACATAAAACTACTGGAACGGCTGTAAAGGATTCGCTGCACGTTCTCCCAACGGTCTTGTGGGATGATTGCTTCATGTGTATTCGGAACGATAGCGCGTTCTTCAAACGGAATATAACGCCGCTTTTTGGATTTCATGGACACGGTGGGCTTGGCTTCGTAGATGATGTGTCCGGCGTAGACTGGGCTGTGCAGAACCTGACTGATATAGGCACTGTCCCAATCATACATCTTTTCATCATCAATAAAGCGGCCAAACATCTCTTTCTTGTAGTAACACGGCTTCAAGACTTTTTCATCGTGGAGCCGCTTGGCGATGCGGTGAAGCCCCAGCCCTTCCTCTGCCATTGAATAGATATACTCAACAACGGGGGCGGTGTTCGGGTCGATCACAAGGTGATTGTGGTCGGCAGGGTCTTTCTGGTAGCCAAACGGTGCGCCGCTGGAGATATACTTTCCGCTTTTCTTGCGTGTCCGAAGGGCACTCTTGATTTTTCGGGAAGTGTCTTTGGCGTACATTTCATTGATGATGTTTCGGAACGGGGCAATATCCATCTGAGATTGCTCGTTGGAATCATAACCATCGTTGATTGCAATATAGCGGACACCGTGTTCAGGAAAGAAGATTTCCATATACGTTCCGGTTTCGATGTGGTTGCGTCCAAGTCGGGACTGGTCTTTGGTAATGACTGTTGCCACCTTTCCTTCCCGGATATCATCCAGAAGTTCCTGAAAGGCAGGGCGGTCAGAGTTCGTACCGCTGTAACCATCATCAACATAGTACTGGCAATTCCCGAAACCGTTGCGTGTGGCATACTCCATAAGCATCGCCTTTTGAGTGCGGATGCTCAGGCTTTCGCTGTTTGAACCGTCATCTTTTGACAGTCGGCAGTATAAAGCAGTTACTTTTTTGTCCTTTTCCATGTGTACCTCCATAATGGAAAAGAGACCTCATCAATCACATTGTAGCGGATGCTGCGTGATGATGCAAGCCCTTTTCCGCAGTAAAACGTCCAATTAGCCAGCGGCGAGATACGATTCGGCAGTTTTACGAATTTCTTCTTCCGCAAGCCGCTGAAAAAGCGTATTCATCGGCACATTGCCGATATAATGGCGTTCCACGATCAGGCGCACGGACTTCGGACTTCTCGGCGCACGTTTGCGTGTGGTGGGCTTCTTCTCAGATTTTTCTTTGTTCAAGGGCAGACCTCCTCATTCATGTGGTGCAAATACGGAAAGGAATGGATGGATTCTATTCGTTTTTCTCTTTTTGTTTTATTACGTTGGTTAGGTGAAAGTTTTCTTCGATACAGTCTTAAAGGCTGCTATACTGCATAGGAAAAATATCTTTTGCAGATGCCATTAAGAATCTGCATCACAGAATCGTGATTTTGGCGGTTCTTGAATCGTGAAAAACGCAGAACTATTCAACATTTGGAATTTTCACAAAGATGTGATTGGGCGAAGAAAACCGCGTTCGTCTGCGCTCAATCAATCCCGCAGCGTCCAATTCCTTAAGCGCACTGGAAACACTGACAGTGCTGCGCCCTAGCTGCTCAGCCAAAGAGCAAATCGTAAAAATGACAAACACGAATCCACGTTCATCTATCCAGAGATTTTTCTGCGAGAGTGTGGCACGGTCGAGTAGCAACACATAAGTCATTTTTGCAGTCTGACTCAGGTCAAGTTCCAAAAGGAAGCGTGGGTATGGGAGAAACGGCGGCAGCAGAGTTTGCGTGGTAAGATATTCTGAAATGTTGATCACCTCCAGCTGAAGCAGAAATCAGGAACAAAGAGTATGTAACGAGAATTGGAGGGTTCCAATTCTCCAGTCGCAGAAAAGCACGAAACAAGTGCTCAACTGCGTTAATAAGTTAAGGTCTCCCATATTGGTCCTCGACTTCCCTAGGAGTGGGGAATCGTCCGGCGGCGGGCTTGCACCGCACCATTGGCATTTCAGCCACCCCGTCTTCGTTATGACCGGGCTGCGAGT
>ERZ773194.2701-NODE-2701-length-16338-cov-17.769330_pt1 | contig 16338 bp, 10 predicted proteins | sample MGYA00511240_ERZ773194 | MGnify/ENA primary metagenome ERZ773194 (study PRJEB29015, sample SAMEA2737774) | human gut metagenome | biome: human gut; feature: human-associated habitat; material: faeces | place: China | collected 2012 ... | reverse complement strand
CATGGAATAGATTACGACAACATGGCAGGGATACTGCGGGTGCCTCATTTAAGTGAATTGAACATAGGATTTTCGATCATCAGCCGTGCGGTTTTTGTCGGTTTGGGCGAAGCGGTGAAAGGGATGCGCAAGCTGATGGACACCTATACGATGTAATGAATATTAAACATATAATTAAGAATGGAGAACAGGATTTATGAGTAATGCGAAGACCTCGTTTCATGATGTGCTTGAGATGGCGGTAAATGCCGGTGCGTCGGACGTGCACATCAAGGAATTTTCGCCGGTAGCTGTACGTATAGACGGTAAGATGGTGTACAGTGATTTTGTAGCGAACACGGAGTTTGTGAATTCGTTTATTGATCAGGTAACGTCGCCGAAGCAGCAGGCGGTGCTGGAGGAGGAGGGAGACCTTGACATATCGCACCGTGAAGAAGGTGTTGGCCGTTTCCGTGTAAACATTCACCGTCAGCGCACCTACACAGCGGTAACGTTGCGTTATGTAAAGAACGAGATCCGTTCGTTTGAAGAGCTTGGTCTTCCTCCGGTGCTGCGTGAAATCAGCAAAGAGAGCCGTGGTATTGTGGTGATTACAGGTACAACAGGCAGTGGTAAGTCGACGACACTGGCGGCGATGCTGGACTACATCAACGAGACGCGTACGGAGCATGTAATTACGATTGAGGACCCGATTGAATACGAGTTTGAAGACAAGAAGAGCTTCTTTGAGCAGCGTGAAGTTGGTATAGACACGATATCGTTCAACAGTGCATTGAAGCATGCGATGCGTCAGGACCCGGACATCATCGCCGTGGGCGAGATACGCGACGGTGAGACGGCCTCCATCGCCATGCGGGCAGCCATCACCGGCCACCTGGTCTTCTCTACCCTGCACACCAACGACGCCGTCTCCGCCGTCCACCGTCTGGAGGACATCGGCGTGGAGCCCTGGTTGGTGTCCAGCGCCCTGCGGGGCGTGGTCAGCCAGCGTCTGGTCCGCAAGCTCTGTCCCCACTGCAAAACGGCTTACCGTCCCTCTGCCGAGGAGCTGCTTCTTCTCGGCCTGCCCGAGGACAGCGACGTCACCTTCTACAAGGGCGCCGGCTGCCCCGAGTGCCGCCATTCCGGCTACATCGGCCGCCGCGCCGTGTTCGAGATACTGCTGCTCAACAGCCGCCTCCGTCGGCGCATCAGCCACGGCGCCGACGGCGACGAGCTGCTGGCCGCCGCCCGGCAGGACGGCTTCACCACCCTGCGGGAAAGCTGCCGCGAGCTGGTGCTCTCCGGCGTCACCTCCGCGGCGGAGGCCGCCCGCGTCATCAACACCGCCGCCGAGACCTGATTTCACAGAAAGGAGCGCCCCGCGCCCATGACCACATTCCGTTATAAAGGCCAGACCGCCGGCGGCGCGAAAGTCTCCGGTGTGCTCCGCGCCTACGATGAATTTGAGGCGGCGGACAAGCTCCGCGAGAGCGTTGCCATCATCACGAAGCTGGAGGCCGTTCCCGAGAAGAAGGAGAGCGTGCTCTCCCGCCCCGTGGCCTTCCGGGTCAAGGAGAAGGAGCTGGCGCTCCTGTGCTCCCAGTTCGCCATCATTCTGGCCTCCGGGCTGTCGGTGGAGCGCTGCGTGTCCATGGTAGCCGCCCAGACGAAGAACAAATACCTCCGCCGGATGCTGGATAAGGTCTCCGAGGAGGTGGGCGCGGGCTACTCCCTTGCCCAGAGCTTCGAGAACAACGCCCCCTACCTGCCCAAGACCTTTACCGAGACGCTGCGCGCCGGCGAGCAGTCCGGCACGCTGGAGAGCTGCTTCCAGCGTCTGCATGCCTACTACGACCGTTCCGCCAAGACCAGGGCCAAGATCGTCAGCACCCTGACGTACCCTGTGATGGTCATCATCGTGGCCATCGTCGTCTTTGTCATCATCATCGCCGTGGCGGTCCCCGCGTTCACGGACGCCTTCACGGACCTGGGCTCCGGCAGCCTTCCCGGCGTCACCAGAGCCCTGATGGCCGTCAGCGCCTTCTTCACCAAGTGGTGGTGGCTGGTGCTGGGCGTTCTGGCCCTGCTGGTCATCGCCTGCCTGACCTTCCGCCGCACGGAGCGCGGCCGCGCCGCGCTGGCCGCCTGGAGCCTGACGCGCGCCCCGCTGCGCCGCATACACTCCATGAACGCCGCCGCCCAGTTCGCCCACAGCATGGCCACCCTGCTGGCGGCAGGTCTGCCGCTGCCCCGGGCACTGGAGGTCACCGCCAACGTCGTGAGCAACTACACCTTCTCCCTGGCGGTCCGTCAGGTCCGGCAGGACGTGGAGCGCGGCCGTCCCATGACCGAGAGTATGTCCGCCATCGACTACTTCCCCCCCATGCTCACCGAGATGGTGGGCGTGGGCGAGCGCTCCGGCTCTCTGGAGGAGACGCTGGACGTCATCGGCGACTACTACGACAACGAGGTGTCCGTCACCACCGCCCGGCTGCTGGCCGTGCTGGAGCCGGCCATCACCATTGCCCTGGCCGTGCTGGTGGTCCTGCTGCTGCTGGCGGTCTACCTGCCCATGTTCACCCTGTACGGCGGCATATAACCAAGGTATCATTTCCGCGCGCAACGCTGCGGGACGATATAGAACTACAAACAGAAAAGGAGAAACTACCCATGCTGAAAAAACTCAACAACAAAAAGGGCTTCACCCTGATGGAGATGCTGATCGTTGTCGCCATCATCGCTGTTCTGGTGGCCATCGCTATCCCCGTGTTCAACGGCGCCCTGACCAAGTCCAAGGAGGCCGCCGACGTCGCCAACCTCCGTGCTGCCTACGCCGAGTGGCAGGTTAAAATGCTGACCGAAAACGAAAAAGTCCCCGCTTCTGCCACTGCCCTTATGACCAGCAATGGTACTGAGACAAAGCTCAACTACAATGACAAATTGACATATACAGCTGCTCAGGACAATAAGTCTGCTACCATTGTATATAAGGCAACGAAGCTTACCAATCCTGCTACTAATGATGGCACTTATACCTGGAAATTAGGCACCGCCACCATTGACTAATTCTATTTAACTTTTTCCCCCCGCCCCGGCACAGCCGGGGCGGGGACACCCGCAACGACACAAAGGAGCCTGTTCCCATGCTGTACGCCGCCCCCGCCATCACCATATACAGCTGCTTCATCGCCGCCCTGCTGGGCGCCTGCATGGGCAGCTTTCTCAACTGCGCCGCCTGGCGCATCGTCCATGGCGAGAGCGTCCTCCGCGGCCGTTCCCACTGCGACGTCTGCGGCCATGTGCTGTCGCCCCGCGATCTTGTGCCGGTGTTCAGCTATGTGTTCAGCCATGGCCGCTGCCGTTACTGCGGCGCGAAGCTCTCCCCCCGCCACGCGGTGGGTGAAGCGGTGGCCGCGCTGGTGTTCGTGTCGCTGCTGCTGCGCTATGATATCTCCCTCCGGACCCTCGAAGCCTGGGCCGTGGCCTGCCTGCTGCTGGCCTGCGCCTTCGCGGACCTGGAGGGGTACATCATCCCCGACCGCTTTATCGCGGTCGGCGTTGTGCTTTTTATCGTCACCCTGTTTTTTGTCCCGGACCCGGGCAAACGGGCGCTGGACGGCCTCATCGGCGGCGTCGCCGTGGGCGGCGGCGTCCTGCTGCTGGCGCTGCTGATGGAGAAGCTGCTCCGCCGCGACGCCATGGGCGGTGGCGATATCAAGCTGCTGTTTCTCACAGGGCTGTTTCTGGGCTGGCAGAAAAACCTGCTGTGCCTGCTGCTGGCCTGCGTCGTCGGCATCCTATGGGGCCTTGTCCGCGCCAAGCGCGGACAGCAGGGCCTTCCCTGGGGCCCCGGCATCGCGCTGGCCGCCTGGTGCACCGCCCTGTTCGGCCAGAACCTTATCGACTGGTATCTTTCCCTGCTGTGAGCCCCCATCTCCAAGAAAGCGAGGTATTCTGTTTTGAAGAAGATCGTTGGCATTGATATCGGCGGCAGCAGCGTCAAGCTGGCCTACTTCGCTGGCAGTACGCTGAAAAAGGCCGCCATGGCCCCCCTGCCGGACAACATGGTGGCTGACGGCAGGATCTTGTCCATGGACGCCATGGCGGACTTCCTCCGCCAGGCCGCCCGGGACAACGGCATTCCCCTGACCAACGCCGCCGTGGTCCTGCCCTCCACCGAGGTCTTTACCCGCGAGCTGACCATGCCCGCCATGACGGAGCAGCAGCTGCGCTACAACCTGCCCTACGAGTTCCGCGACTTCCTTACGGACGAGAAAAGCAAGTACTACTTTGACTACTCCATGCGCGACATTCTCCGCGACAAGGACGGCTATCCAACCGAGATGACGCTGCTGGCCTGCGCCATGCTCAAGGAGACGGCGGAGCGCTACCGCGCCATGATGCGCCGCGCCGGCTTCAAGCTGCAGGTCCTCACCCCCAGTGAGTGCGCCTACGCCGGTGTGCTGGCGGCCTACTACCGCCGCACCGGCCTGCCCCAGCGGGATATGTGCATCGTCAACCTGGGCCACACCGCCGCCTATCTCTACATCTACCGCGGCGCCTTCTTCGAAAGCCGCCGGGAAATCGACCTGGGTCTGAACCGTCTGGAGCAGCTGGTAGCGGAGCACTGCGGCGTGGATATCCATGTAGCCCACAGCTATGTGCTGCAAAACTACAACGACGTGCTCTCCTCCGACTATGCCCAATCGTTTTACGCCCGCATCGCCGTGGAGGTGATGAAGGCCGTCAACTTCTTCAACTACAACAACCGGCAGCAGGAGCTCACTGACCTGTGCCTGTGCAGCGGCGGCTGCAACATTGGCCCCCTGCGTCAGGCGCTGGCCGAGACCACGCACCTGCACCTGCACACCGCCCAGGAGCTGCTGGGCGACGATGTGACCCTGGATGAGCCGTGGATGTATCTCCGCGCCATCGGCGGCGTGGACGAGGGACTGAGAGGAGGTCTGCAATGATCGCGGAAAAGAACGGTATCACCGTGGATACGCACACTGCCGCGCCCGCGCGGAAAATGATAAAGTGCCCCCAGAAGACCGGCATCAACCTGAACCTGCAGGAGGACCGCCAGCGTGACCGCCGGACCCTGCTCATCGGTATTCTGGCCATTGCGGCGCTGGTAACCGTTGTGGTCAACTTCGGCGTGCTCCAGCAGTACCGCCGTCTGGACAAGGCCCAGGCCGCCTACGACCGCGTCCACACCCAGTATGTGAGCGCCCAGGAGGCTCTGGCCGACTACGACCGCGTCCTGCTGGAATACCGCACCTACTCCATGGACTGGATGACCGCCGCCGGCAGCGAGGACATCCCCGCCGCCGTGGACCGTCAGGCGGCCCTGGACCTGCTGGAACAGGAGATGCTCAGCCATGGCTCCCTCACGGCGCTCCAGATCACCCAAAACACCATGAACGTGGATATGTCCGGCATGACCCTGGACCAGATCTCCGCCATGTTCGCCCGCCTGCGCCTCTCCCCCATCGTGGACAGCGTCTCCCTCAGCGTCGCCTCCACGGAGGAGGGTAAGGCCGCCACCATCATGGATTTCACCGTCCGCATCGAACTGCGCCAGCCGGAGGAGGTGTCTCAATGAACCGCGAGCTTACCAAGCGGGAAAAGACCCTGCTGCTGGTCCTGGTGGTACTGGTGCTGGTCCTGGGCTACTGCAAGCTGTTTCTGGAGCCCATCGACCGCCAGATAACCTCCTTCCGCACCAACACCGACATCGAGCAGGCCGAGCTGGACACCGACCGTGTCCGTCTGGCCCAGCTGGAGCAGATGCAGCAAGCCATTGCCGCCATCAAGGCCTCCGGCCAGGAGCGTGCCCTGCCCCAGTACGACAACGACCAGGCCCTGATGACCGAGCTGGACAAGCTCATGGCCGCCACCCTGCAATACGAGGTGGACTGCACCGAGGGCACCACCCAGGAGGGCTATCTCGTTCTGCGCCCCGTGACGCTGACCTACCAGACCGCTTCCTACGCCCAGTCCCGCCAGATCATCGACGCGCTGAGCGCCAGCGCCAATGTCAACTTCCTCTCCAACGTGGACGTGCAGTATGACGCCGACAAAGCACAGTACAAAACCGTGCTTCACCTCATCTTTTTCGAGCTGATACCCTGACTGCGTCCCCACCATTTTTCCGCCCGCGTCCCTTTGCGGGGCAGCGTATCGATTGTGTTATGCAAAAAAAGCTCTCAAAACAGAATAATTCCGGCTTTACGCTGTCCGAAGTCCTCATCGCGGTCGCCATCCTGATCGTGCTGATGGGCCTGGCCATGATCCCTATCACCCGCCATCAGCGCGACCTGCGCCAGACAGAACTGGACGCCAAGGCGGAGATCGTCTACCACGCGGCCCAGAACAAGTTGTCCGAGCTGCTGGCCAATGGCCGCATTTCCGACTGCTATGCGGAGGATCTGCAGCCCCTGAACAACACGCCGCTGGACGCCGCCGAGAGAAAAACCTCCCTGTACTATGTGACCTCCGCCGCCAAGACCGGCGAAGGCTCCGCCGCCGCGGCCATCCTCCCGGAGGATCAGGTGGACCGCCAGCTGTGGGACAACCATTGGGTGATCGAGCTCGACCCCACCAGCGGCAGCGTCTACGCCGTGTTTTACAGTGAAAAACCCCTGACCTACGACTTTGACAGCTTCAATCCCCTGCGGTTCCGTGATGGCCGGCTGAGCGCCGGCGCCACCGTGGGCTATTACGGCGGCGACAGTGTGCAGTCCGAGATCACCGGCAAGCTGACGCCCCATATGGAGATCATCAACAAAGAGCAGCTTCTTCTGCGCGTCACCTGCGACACGCCTATGGAGCCGCTGCACTTCTATGTGACCGTCTCCGACGGCGTCCACAGCACCTCCCGCATCGAGCTGACCGGCAGCGAGGTCAAGACCGACTATCTCACCTACACCGCCACCATGGTCCTGGACTCTCTGACGGACGGTATGCGCTTCGGCCAACAGGCCCGCTTCAAAAACAAAAATCTGACCCCCGGCGCGGACCTGACCATCACCGTGGAGGTGACGTGTGAGAACCGTCTGGTGGACTCCGCCTCCGGCACGCTGACCGCCAACAGTCTGTTTGCCGAGGTTCGCGGCGGCGACACCGCCGTTGTTACCTACGCCCGCCACCTGCAAAATCTGGACACGGCCTCCCGCTTGCCCGACAGCATCACCCGCGCCGTGCAGGAGCAGGATATCCAATTTGTCAACGAAAACGCCGACGACGGCTGGGACCGTCTGTACGGCTCCCGCACGTTCACGCCCATCACCAACAGCCGCCTGACCTACTGCGAGAGCAAGGCCACCGTGAACGGTCAGGTCTACCACCCGGTCATTTACGGTCTGACCGTGAACACCACCGGCGACGGCGGTCTTTTTGCCGCCTTCTCCGGCACGCTGAAAAACCTGCGCCTTTGCGGCGCCGACATCACCGCCTCCGGCAATGCCGGCGGCCTGGCCGGCCGTCTCAGCGGCAAGACCGAGATCCTCGACTGTCAGGTGTATCTCAGTCCCACCCGCGACAAACTCAGCACCAAGACCGAACAGGACATCTGGCTCCGCGGCAGCACGGCGGGCGGTCTGGCAGGCCGCTGTGACGGCACGCTGACCATCCGCCGCAGCTTCGCGGCTACCGTGATTCAGGGCGTCCGCTATGCCGGCGGCCTGGTGGGCAATACGGACAGTGCTGCTCTGACTGTGGACCATTCCTACGCGGACTGCTACCTGTACGCCGCCGCCAATAACGGCGTCGCCGGCGGCCTGATAGGCGCCTGCAACGGCCCCGCCAATATCGCCCTGTCCAACTGCTACGCCGCCGGCTTCCAGAGCGCCGGCACCACCGCCGGTCTCTCCGGCGGTGAGCTCTCCGGCGGCGACCGCCTCAAGGCCTGTTACAGTGCCTGCGTCCGCCTGGGCACCGACATGAAGCTGACCTACTCCACCGTCAAGCCCCCCGCTGCCGGCACGGCTCCCGCCGACATAGACGCTGTCTATTACCTGTTCCCCAGCCGGAACGATCTGTCCGGCACCAGCTTCATCAATTACGCCGAATGGAGCGGCCAGAACCGTACCGAGGGTGTCAAGGCCCTGGGTACCGCCTTTACCGCGGAGACAAGCGACACCGTGGCCTACAACCTCATGGACGACATGGGCCTGAGCACCTACTCCTACCCCCGGCTCACCAGTCTGCCCCACTACGGCGACTGGCAGGCGGATTTTGAGTCCGGCGCGCTGGCCTACTATGAAAAATACAGCGACGGCACCTACGGCTTCCTGGGTGCCAACCGCTCCACCCTCCGTTCCGGCGGCACCGTCGTGGACGACGGCTACGGCATGGTCTACCGCACCCAGCCTACGGACGCCATCACCGTCGCCTATACCCTGGGCGATACGGCACGCACCGCCACCCTGTGGAATTCCATCAAACTCGACAGCGAATACTGGCTGGTACGCCTGCCCGACGAGTTGGTCTATACCAATGAGGTGTCCCCCACCTTCTATCGTCAGGTGACGGTGGATGACATCTCCTACTTCTTCAATCCCCACTTCGCCTGCCGCGTGATCCAGAGCGCCGCCCTGCCCAGCGCCCCGGCGGAGGTTGGCATCCGCACGGCCCGTCATCTGCACGACCTGAGCCTGTATTACGACACCTACCGTACCCTGCTGGACAAGACAGCCGTCTTCCGGCAGGAACGCCCCATCGACTACAACAGCTACGCCCGTCTCACGGTGCACACGCAGCCGCCTATCGGTGCCGCGGACGGCAAGCCTTTCATCCACACCTACGACGGCGGCGGCTATACCATCGCAGCGCCCTCCTTTACCGGCACCGTCAACACCGACGGCACCAGCTATGCCGGTATGTTCGGTCTGAACCGAGGCACCCTGCGCAATATCATACTGCTCACCGCCAATAAGGATCGTACCGTTTCTCTGGAAGGTCAGCTCTCTCTGCAAACCGCCTGCATCGGCGCCCTGACCGGCTGCAACGAGGGCACGGTCTACAACTGCGCCGCCGCGGGCTTCTCCGTGAACGGCGACGCCCGTCACGGCAGTATCCTGTATCTGGGCGGCCTGGTGGGACGCAACAGCGGTACGGTCCGCGCCTCCGGCGTCAGCGCACCGCGCCTTTTCGCCAATAGCCTGTACGCCACGCTCTGCGCCGGCGGCTTCGCGGGCGGCAACAGCGGCGTTGTCCAGCAGTGCTACGCCATGGCCGACATTGAGATCGGCACGATCAACGGCGGCGGCGTGACGCTGGGCGGCTTTGCCGGCAGCAACACCGGCTCCCTCCGCGCCAGCTACTGCGCCACAGCCATGACTTCACCCAATGCGGATATTCACGGCTTTGCCCCCACTGCCGGCGGCGTATCCGGCTGTTGCTACCTCAACGGCGGCACATACCGCTTTGTAGACAGCGTTCACCTATACCAGTACACGGACAGATCCGGCGCAGCCCCGGTGAACGAGCCGGCCCTGCGCGGCATGGCCACCCGGCTGGGCGGCTTTGGCGCCGTCTCCGCCGCCAATACCTTCCAGCACGATAAGACCCTGGACTCCGCCGGCAAGGCCTACCCCTATCCCGGCATCGTCGCCGGCCACGACGGCAGCCGCGTCCATTACGGCGACTGGGTGACCCCTGCCGATATGGGCGTTCTGGGCCTGCTGTACTGGGAATATGAGTCCAAGTCCACCGGCAGCGGCTACTATTTCTCCTCGATCGGTGTCGAGGACGGCGAATACAAGGCCAACAGCAGTCTCTGTGTCTCCCATGACGACGGCGGCACCGTCACCGCTTACGGCTACGGTTACTATTGGTCCGCCGGCAGCACCACCGAGCCTGTGCTCTCCACCGGCATCACCGTGACCGGCACTCGCTATACCGCGGCGGCCGATGACCTGCACCGGCAGATGCCGGAATTCAATTTCGTCACCTACAAGACCTCCGATGACGGTCTGCACCTGACCAGCGGCACCCAGGCCAACGATGCCTGGACGCTGACCCACGAGGACGCCGCGCTGACCTACACCGTCAGTCCCTTCTTTGCCGACGCCTTCGCCCTGTCCTCCAACAATGCGCCGGGAACGGCCGCCAAGCCCTACCAGGTACGCTCCATAGAGCAGCTGCAATACATTAACTGGAGCTATATCGACAGTCAGGGCAGCACGACGCGCGATGTCACAGGCAGTAATAGTGACTACAAGTATTATCCCTATCTGCAATACACCAACCGCCGCGGCAATGCGCTGCAGACAAAGGCGATGGCGCTGGCCGGCGACAGCACCGGCGGCCCCCGTCCTATCCTCACCTGGCAGCAGACCCACGACCTCAACGGTGCAGGACACGGCACCGCCACCGACGGCACGGCCGCAAACTACGACTTCCACCCCATTGCCGGCGCGGTGAACAACGGCCAGTTGAACGACTGGGGCAATGAAACCTATGATCTGACGCTGTACAACTGGTTCGGCGGTATCTACGACGGCGGCAACTACTACATCAAGAATGTGAACATCACCTCCCATTGCTACAACGTGGGTCTGTTCGGCACCACCGCCGGCGCGGAGATCAAAAACATCGTGCTCTACAGCGACAACGACGCCGTTATCCAGCGCAAGACCGACGCCACCCCCGCCTCCGGTGCCACCGGGCCGGAGAATTACGCCACCTCCTACGCCCTGGGCGGTCTGGTAGGCATCGCCTACGACTATGATGAAAACCTGAAGGACAAGACGAAGGTCAGCACCATCAGCAACTGCGCTATCGCCGGCTACACCGTGACCGACAACAGCAAAAACCGGCAGTTCGTGGGCGAAGCCGCCATCGGCGGGCTGGTGGGCGTATCCAGCGCCAATCTGAACAGGTGCTCCGCCGTGGTCAAGCTGAATATCAACTGTACCCACCGCTACGCAAACACCGGCGCCATGAACAAGGCCCAGTGGGGCAACTATGTCCGCGTGGGCGGCCTGGTGGGCGGCGTCCGCTATGATGTGTCGGACTGCTACACCGGCGGCAGCATCACCGTCGCCAGCGATCTGCTGAACGAGCGCATCCTCACCGGTGACCGGACCAACACCGCCTTCGTGGATCGCTATGAGTCGACGCCTAAAGCCGTCAAAATGACCCAGGGCGGCGCGGAGGCCGGCCCGGACACCTACGTGTACATCGGCGGCATCGGCGGCAGCGGCTTCTCCGCCACCTTCTCCAACTTCTCCGGCAGCAAGGACGGCCAGCCCACCTACAACAACTGCTACACCTACATGACCTTCCCTGCCATGGAGGGCACCATCACCGGCATCTCCCTCATCGGCAGCATCGCCGACCGCGCCGGTGTGAACGGCGGCACCGCACAGCTGACCATCAACAACTGCTACTACCTGGACAGCAGCGCCGCGATCTACTTCGGCAACCTCCCCACCTTCTACGGCAAGTCTACCCAGTCCAATGGACAGTACACTTACTACTCCCTGTCCACCCTGCTGAACACCGATGCCGCGCGGATGGATATGCTCCGTGGCAAACTGAGCTATCTGTCCAAGTACACCTGGAACACCGGCAGCAGCCCCTACACCATCAACGGCCTTACCGCCCTGACCTACGACCAGATGTCCGCGCAGACCTCCGTCGGCGGCAAGACCTTCGTGGAGCTGCTCAACGGCAATGGCGGCAGCAGCTTCCACTGGGTCACCACGGAGGAAAACGGCCAGTCGGCCCACGGCAAATACAGCTTCCCCGGCAGCGCCGCAGCCCTCCGCGGACAGGACTACCCCTTCCCCACCGTATTGACCCAGGGCACCGCCTGTCTGCACTACGGCGAATGGCCCTCCCGCGGCCTGTACTGGAGCAGCGGTATCCTGTCGCTGGACCGTATCACCACCCCCAGCGCCACGCTGTCGCTGCACTTCACGCAGACTATCGGCGCTGACGCCACACCCGCCATCACCTGCTCCCGCGACGGCATCGTGGCGGTCTCCGAGCCACAGGCACAGACGCCCCCAGCGGACGTCCGGCACAGCTACGCTGTGACCCTCACCGGCCTGTCGGTCGGCTCTACCGAGGTCTTCGCCACGCTGGGTGACTATACCGCCCGACTGCTGGTGAGCGTCACCTCCACACTGGACATCTCCGTGGACGGCCTGCCCGGCGACGACTTCTTTGTCGGTGACACCTGTAATTTAACGCTCACCGCCCGCGACAGCCGCGGCAGCGCACTGGATGTCAAATGGGCAGTCACGCCCCAGCACGGCGACAGGGTCCTCACGGCCTCTCTTCCCGTTACCAATGCCGACCGTACGGCCTCTGTCATCCTCACCGCCACCGGTGAGGGCGAGGACCGCACCCTGGTCACCGCCACTTACACCGCCCCCGGCGGCGAGAGCTTCACCAGCCAGCTGCCCCTTGTGCTTCCCGTCCGTATGCAGGGCGTGCTGGGCATCGCCAATACCTCTGTCCCGGAGACACCGGCCTATACGCAGGGCATTATGACCCGCGCGGGCGACGCCTTCCTGGCCGACACCGACGCCTCGGCTCCCCCCTACAACGGAGCCCCCTACAACGGAGCCCCCGCCTACACCGGCGCGCCGCTGTACCTGTACGGCCAGGGCAGCGCCGCGGACCTGACGGCCGCCAACGAGGACGGAAGCTATCGCTTCGCCCTCTCTGCCGCCGCCGTCACCGTGGGCGCCGGCACCGACGCCGTGACCTGCGACGCCCTCTCCGGCACGGCGGACTACCGCATCTTTGAGGGCGCGCCCCAGAGCCTGACGGACACCCTGTTCACCGTCCGGCCCCTGACCGTCAAGGGCAAGAAGGCGGGCCCCGTGACGCTCAAGATCACCCTCAGGGACGCCGAGGGCCACACCTTCACCCTCTCCATCCCCTACACGCTGACGGAGGAGGACACCCGGGTGACCGCCACCCTCCGGGTGGATGAGCAGGCGCTCACCCTGTCTGTCCCCTACGGCACAGCGCCTACGGCGGAGGACGTGGCCCGGCTTCTGACGGAAAAGGGCATCTCCCCGGACACCATCGACAGCTGGACCCCGGACATCACCCAGCCGCTGTATGCCGACACGGCCTTCACCGCCGTGCGCAAAACGACGGACAGCGGCGGCGCCCCCACCGTCCCGGACGCCGATATTCCCGCTTCCGGCAGCAAGGACCCAGAGGGCACGCCCTCCGACGATCCATCCGCCCCGGACAGCAGCAGCTCCGGCACCGGTCCCACGCCCGAGCCGTCACCGGACACCCTTCCATGACCCACCGCAGAAAGGAGGCCCTCCCGTGCACAAACTGAAAAACCAACAGGGCGCCACGCTGATGATGGCCCTCCTTCTGCTGCTGGCGGCCAGTATGGTCAGCGCAGTGATCCTCACCGCCGCCACCTCCTCGGCCCGCCGTCTGGAGAATGACCGGGCTGCCCGGCAGGCGTATCTGACGGTCAGCTCCGCGGCCCGTCTGCTGCGTGATGATATCCTGAACGCCTCCTTTGTCCAGGAGACGGTGAAAACCACCTATACCGATGACCCCTCCACCGAAACGAGCCGCGAAACGACCTCACCCACCGGGTTTACGGCCGCATGGCTCAAGGCCGGCAAGGCCGCCGTGGACAGGGACAGCGGCAAGAGCTTTACCGACACCATCACCCTCTCCGTGGACGGGCTGGATGATGTCTCCGCCGTCTTTACCATGGCGCCCAATTACGACATCACCATCGTCCTGCACCTGGCCGACGGCGGCGACAGTGACTGCCGCCTGGTGCTGACGCTCCGCGAAAACAAGGCCGACCCCACTGTCAGCACCGTCAGCGTCGGCGGTCTCTGGGTCCGCGACGTCACCACGACCACAACAACGATCTCCTGGTCGCCGGACAACGCCACCATCGAAAAGGAGGCGGTCGTATCAAAAAGCTGAACAGCACCCGCGGCGAAACACTGGTAGAGACGCTGGTCTCCATCCTGATCATCGTATTGACCTTCGTATTTCTGACCACCGCCGCCGTTTCCGCCGCCAAGATCAACGCTAAGGTCCGTTCCGCCGACATCTCCTTCCACTACAGCAGCGCGGTGTCGAACGGCACCGCCGCCCTGACCGCCTCCGGCGGCGGCACCCGCAGCGGCCGCACCGCCGTGTCCCTCTACGAGAACAACGGCTACCTCTACTACACCGGGGAGGACACGCCATGAACCGACTTCGTGACCGCCGCGGCTTCACCCTCACCGAGCTGCTGTGCGCCGTCCTCATCGTCCTGCTGATCAGCGCGCTGCTGGTGGTGGGCATCCGCTTCGCCGGAAAGACCTACAACAGCTCCCTGAAGCTCTCCGAGGCGCAGGAGCTGTGCTCCACCCTCACCAGCGTCATCAGCGACAAGCTGCGCTTCTGCGGCAGCGTGGTCTCCAACGAGAACGGCGACGTGGACAGGATCTTCATTCAGGACGTGGGCAGCGTAGAGGGCGAGGGCGCGGCCTTCCGCCTCAACGACAAGCAGCAGATCATGCTGGGGGACAGCGAGCTGCTCAGCGCCGCCGCCTACCCCCGCGGCCTTCAGGTGCGCCAGATCTCCCTCCGCTACGACGATGCCGCCGGCATCTTCACCGTAACGCTTCAGGTGGGCACCGCCGACATCACCCTGGCCGAGACCTCCTTCGAGGTCCGGCGCTTAAATCACATATGAAAAAGCAGCACCTCCCGGTGCTGCTTTTTTCGTCCCGCTTCCATGAAAAAAGCACCCCCGGAGGGGTGCTTTTCTTCACTTCTTAAAGCTGTCCTTCAGAGACACACTGCGGTTGAACACCATATGCGCCGCGGAGCTGTCGCGGTTGTCCAGGCAGAAATAGCCCACACGCATGAACTGGAACGTGGGCGCGTTGACGCCGGTGCGGTCGGCCTGCTTGTCGAACGCCTCCGCCACCTTCCGCATCTCCGGCTCCACCTTGCAGCCGGTGAGCACCGTAAGGCTCTCCGGGTTCAGGCAATCCAGGAAGTCCTTGTCCGGGCCGTCGGGCTGCTCATCGGAAAACAGATTGTCGTACAGTCGGACCTCCGCGTCCATGCAGTTCTCCGCGTCCACCCAGTGGAGCGTGGCACCCTTGACCTTGCGGCCGTCGGCGGGATCACCGCCGCTGGACTCCGGATCATAGGTGCACAGCACCTCGGTGACGTTGCCGTCCGCGTCCTTCACACAGCCGGTACACTGCACCAGATACGCGCCCTTCAGGCGGCACTCCGGACCGTTGGGGGTCAGTCGCTTGTACTTGGGCACCGGGACCTCCATAAAGTCCTCCGCCTCGATCCACAGATGGCGCGAGAAGGTGATCTCATGGGTGCCCTGCGCCGGGTCGGTGGGGTTGTTCTCCACCGTGAATACCTCGCTCTTGCCCTCGGGATAGTTGGTCACCGTCAGCTTCACCGGGTGCAGCACCGCCATGGTGCGCTCCGCGTGGGCGTTCAGGTCCTCCCGCAGGCAGTGCTCCAGGAAGCCGTACTCAATGGTGTTGGGGGACTTGGCCACGCCGATGCGCTCGCAGAAATTGCGGATGGCGGCGGCGGTATAGCCCCGGCGGCGCAGACCGCACAGCGTGGGCATCCGGGGATCGTCCCAGCCGGAGACATAGTTCTCCTCCACCAGCTTACGCAGCTTCCGCTTGGACATGACCGTGTGGTCGATGCCCAGCCGGGCAAACTCGATCTGCCGGGGATGGGCGGGCAGCTCACAGTGCTCGATGACCCAGTTGTACAGGGGCCGGTGCGCCTCGAACTCCAGCGAGCACAGGCTGTGGGTGATGCCCTCCAGCGCATCCTGAATAGGATGCGCGAAGTCGTACATGGGATAAATGCACCACTTGTTTCCCTGCCGGTGGTGGCTCATGTGGTTGATACGGTAGATGACCGGGTCACGCATATTGAAGTTGCCGCTGGCCAGATCGATCTTGGCCCGCAGCGTCATAGAGCCGTTGGGGAACTCCCCGGCCCGCATACGGGCGAACAGGTCCAGGCTCTCCTCGATGGGCCGATCCCGATAGGGCGATACGGCGGGGATGCCGATGTCGCCGCGGTTGGCCTTGAACTCCTCCGGTGTCAGCTGGCACACATAGGCCAGCCCCTTTTTGATCAGCAGCACCGCCTGGCGGTAGTCCTCCTCAAAGTAGTCGCTGCCGTAAAAGAAGCGGTCGCCCCAGTCAAAGCCCAGCCAGTGGATGTCCTGCTTGATGGCCTCCACGAATTCCTCGTCCTCCTTGGTGGGGTTCGTGTCGTCCATACGCAGGTTGCACAGGCCGTTATACCGCTCGGCGGTGCCGAAGTCGATGGTCAGCGCCTTGCAGTGTCCGATATGCA
>ERZ773194.2700-NODE-2700-length-16346-cov-10.219876_pt1 | contig 16346 bp, 7 predicted proteins | sample MGYA00511240_ERZ773194 | MGnify/ENA primary metagenome ERZ773194 (study PRJEB29015, sample SAMEA2737774) | human gut metagenome | biome: human gut; feature: human-associated habitat; material: faeces | place: China | collected 2012 ... | reverse complement strand
CCGCGCCTATGTTGAGCGCATCAAGGCCTTCTGTGACGAAAACGGCGCGCAGCTGCTGCTCGTCAGTGCGCCCAGCACGCTCAACTGGAACATGGCGCGTCACAACAGCACGCAGGCGTTTGCCGATGCGCTGGGCATCGGCTTCCTCGATCTCAACACCGCACACGAACAGGTTGCGATCGACTGGAACACGGACACCCGCGACAAGGGTGACCACCTGAATTATTTCGGTGCGCAGAAGGCCACGAACGTGCTCGGCGCGTATCTTGCCGATACCGGTCTGCTCCCGAGCCATAAGGATGACCCGGCCTACGCCGACTGGAACACGCAGTCGGATGCCTTCAGCCGGACGGTCACCGATGCGCTCGCAAAAACGTAACGACACCTCCGTTTCAGACAGAAAAAACCTGCGGTTTCCGAGGAAACCGCAGGTTTTTCTTTTTTTGCTGCGCCTTACGCGCCGCCGTTTGTTCCGGAGAAGGTGCAGAACTTTCCCTCACGCGCGTATCTGCGCAGGACATCGGCCATGGCCGCAAGGTCGGCGGGCTTAGTCGCCAGAAGCTCATGCCGGGTCTTGGCCAGCTCCTCCGGCGTCACGCCCTTGAGCGCGCGCACACACTGGCTCTCGCACACACCGGCGGGATCGAGCAAGGGATCGGTCGTATTGACCGCGCCGATGATAATGTCGTCGAGCGGCATGCCCTGCGCCGCGAAATTCTCGATGAAATCGGCAACCGCAGAAAACACCGCGCGCGTATTGTCGAGGTTCGGGTCACGATAGGAGTAGCAGAAGATGTCGCCGCTGCGGCGCACGTTCATGCCCGTGCCGTAAGCCCCGCCCTGCACGCGCACCATGTTCCACAGATAGCCATAGCTCACGAGCGAGGACAGCACCGGACACGCGCCGGAATAGCTGCTGCCGAGGGCGTAGAGGTTGTGTCCCAGCGCGCAGAAGCCCACATCCGCCGGGATCTCGACCGCACAGGCGGCCGCGTCATAGCGCTTGTGCGCGGCCGTCGCGCCGGGCGCGCCCTGCGGCAGTGCGGCGATGAGCCGGGCAAGCACACCGGCATCGAGCGTACCGGAATAGCCCGCGAAGAGGCGACTCGTGACAAACACCTTTTCGGTGAGCGTGCGAAGCGCAGCGCTCACCTGCGTGCCGTTTTGCGCAAAGCCGGCGGCCAGCGCCGCAAACCAGCGCACAAAGGTCTCACCCTCGAGCGTCTCCTTGAGCGCAGCACCGGCCGAAAACGCCGACAGCGACTTGGTGACGGCGAAGGTGTGGCCGTTCGAGATGAGCGACTGGCGCATGAAATAGTCGTTTTGCATGACGGTCTCGCCGATGCGGTCTGTCTCGTCATAGCGCCCCTGCGTGAGCAGCTCGCGCAGAAGCTGCACCGCCTCGGCCGCGTTTTCCTCGAGCATGCTTGCCGACACGAGCAGATACGGGTGCACGTGCTCGGTGTCCCCCTGCTTCTGCAAGCAGTCCACACGCAAAAACAGCGAGCCCAGCAGCGCCTTGACGCGGTTTTGCAGCACGTCCGCAGGGCAGGTCTCCGTGCGCAGCTCGCCGAAGCAGGTGCTCAGCACGTTGAGCATACACAGCTCCTCGTCCGTGAGGTCGGAGACGTCAAAGTACAGGTTGAGGTACACGATGCCGTTCGTATCGCCCGAGACGTGCAGCGTCCGCACACCGTTGACCTCGCCCGGCTGCGTCTGCACAGGGGCGACCGTCTGCGGCACATCCTCAAGGCGCAGGTGCGGCAGGCTCATGAGTGCCTGCGCGCTGTCCTCGCTCTGCTGCCACTGCTGCATCCGCCGGAAGGCCGCATACGCCTCGCAGCGCTGATCTGCATCCCACGCGGCGGTGGCGGCGGCGAGCCGCTCGGATTCGCGGCGGGCGTCATCCTCCCCCTTCGTGAGCGACGGCAGCACATAGAGGGTGCACAGGTCGCCGCTCGAGCCGAGCAGATCGGACAGCAGGCGCTCAAAATAGCCCGTGTGGATCTTTTCGCGCAGCGTGTCGAACACGGCTGCGTTGTCGATATACGCCAGCGGATCACCGCCGTAGAGCCAGCTGTCAAACGCGCGGCAGGCAAGCTCCACGCCGTAGGGCTCGGTGATCTCGCGGTTGATGAAGGCAAAGCGCTCGAGCGATGCCGAGAGCGCCGCATGGTCGAGCCCGGCTGCGAGCATATCGCGCGTGACCTCCGCCGCAAGGGTCTTGACCTTGTCAAGGGCGTCCCTGGTCGTGTTGCGCACGATGAGCGCGGCGCTCGGCTGATAAATGCCGTCGGAGATCTCGAGCGTCACATCCTGCGCAAGACCGCGCTCAAGGAATGCGCGCTTGAGCGGCGCCTCGTTCGAGCCGGTGAGATAGTCCGAGAGGATCTTGGCTGCATAGACCGTCTCCACGTCGTCATAGCGGCACAGGAGTCTGGAGAGGCTCATATGGCAGAGCGTCTCCTCGCCGGGCATCGCCTCATAGTACACCGTGGCCTCGCCCGTGCGGGGCTGCTGCACCGTGAAGTCAAAATCCGGGGCGCGGTATGTGTACTGCGACAGGTACTCCGCGTCGATATAGGCGAGCACGCGCTCGACGTCCATGTGGCCGTCAAGGAAGATGCGCGCGTTTGACGGGTGGTAAAAGCGCTTGTGCGCGGCGATGAACTGCGCATAGCTCAGCTCGGGGATGTGCTCCGGCTTGCCGCCGCTCGAAAACCCGTAGCAGGTGTCGGGATACAGCAGCCGGTCCGTCCCCTCGCCGATGACGCGCTCGACATCGGCATAGGCGCCCTTCATCTCGCTGAAGACGACGCCGTTATAGTACGGCTGCGCCTGCTCGCCGTCAAACTCGTAGTGCCAGCCCTCCTGCATGAAGATCTCCGGCTTTTCGTAGATGTTCGGGCAGAACACACCGTCGAGATACACGCGCATGAGGTTGAACAGATCCTGCTCGCTGCGGCTGGAGACCGGGAAGATGGTCTTGTCGCTGTAGGTCATGGCGTTGAGGAAGGTCTGCATCGAGCCCTGCAGCAGGGACACGAACGGCTCCTTGACGGGAAACCGCTTCGAGCCGTTGAGCACGCTGTGCTCCAGGATGTGGAACACGCCGGTGTCGTCCTCCGGCAGGGTCTTGAAGCCGATGCAGAAGGTCTTGTTCTCGTCGTCGCGGTCAAAGTACAGGAGCTCCGCTCCGCACTTCTTGTGCCGCATGGTGTACAGCGTTGCCGCCTTGGAGGCGACGTACTGCTTCTTTTCCAGCTCGAAGCCGCAGCAGATATCGCCGGGCTGAGCGTCGGTAAGCTTCACATTTTCTCTGATCATGGTTCCCTCGCTGACATCAAAGTGATTTGCTGAACATTTGATAGTATGCATTGCTCGCGCGCAGCTCATCCGGCGTGCTGACGGCTTCGACCGTGCCGTCGCGCATGACGATGACGTAGTCGGCGCGCCTGGCCGCCTCATAGCTGTGCGCGATCATGACGGTCGTGCGGTCCTTCATGAGCCGGTCCATCGCCTCGGTAACGAGCGCGGTGCTCGTGGCACCGAGGTTGCTCGTCGCCTCGTCGAGCAGGAGATAGTCTGCGCTGCGCAGCATGGCGCGCGCAATGCGAAACCCTTTCAAATGAAAATAATGCGTTTTGGCCTTTGCCAAACGCGTGACAAATGCAGCATCATTTTAACGCATTCTTTGCGCAATTTCAATAGTCGGGGGCCGCCATCCGGCCGCCGTTTTCTGCGCATTTCCATTAAAATCCTGCCGCGACCGCATTTTTCGGGGCATTTTCCTGCTGCACACAAAAAGCAAGGCTTCCCGGATCCGGGAAGCCTTGCTCGGCTCGTCAACCCCCGCAGCATCCCGCTGTAGGAGCTTCAGGTTTGCGTTCATGTGCCGCGGTTACTTTTTGGGCTTGTGCGCGCACGCTCTGCCGCACTGCGCGCAGTTGCCGGTGCAGTTTCCGCCGCAGCAGCCGCCCTTTTTCATTGTGCGCCGCCAGACGCGCCACGCGATCACGGCGCACACCGCAACGATTGCCAGCAGAATATAGTCCAGCGCCCGCATCACAGCATCCCCGCGATCGCATACGCCGCGCACGCCACGATCCACGCGACCGTGCACTGCAAAAGGACGACGCCGACCGTCTTGAGCCGGGAATCCAGCTCGCGGCGGATGGTGGCGATCGCGGCCACGCACGGCGTGTACAGCAGCGTGAACACGAGGAAGCTCACCGCCGCGCGCGCGCTCAGCAGCGACGAGATCGCCGCGCCGCCGAGCAGCACCTGCAGCGTGCTCACGACGGACTCCTTGGCGATGAAGCCGGAGATGAGCGCCGTGGCGCAGCGCCAGTCACCGAAGCCGAGCGGCCGGAAGATCGGCGCGATCCAGCGGCCGATGAGCGCGAGCAGGCTCGCGGCGCTGTCGGCCACGACGTTCAGGCGCGTGTCAAAGCTCTGCAAGAACCAGATGATGATCGTTGCGAGGAAGATGACCGTGAACGCGCGCTGGAGGAAATCCTTTGCCTTCTCCCAGAGCAGCAGCGCCACGCTCTTGAGTCCGGGCATGCGGTAGTTCGGCAGCTCCATGACAAACGGCACGGGCTTGCCGCGAAAGACCGTCTTGTTCATGATGAGCGCCGCGACGATGCCGATGAGCACGCCGAGCGCATACAACCCCAGCATGACGAGCGCACGGTAGCGCGGGAAAAACGCCGCGGTGAAAAACGCATAGATCGAGATCTTCGCCGAGCAGCTCATGTACGGCGTGAGCAGGATGGTCATTTTCCGGTCGCGGTCGGACGAGACGGTACGCGTGGCCATGATGGCCGGCACCGAGCAGCCGAAGCCGATGAGCATCGGCACGATGCTGCGCCCGGACAGGCCGATCTTGCGCAGGGGCTTGTCCATGACGAAGGCCACGCGCGCCATGTAGCCGGTGTCCTCCAGAATGGACAGGAAGAAAAACAGCGTCACGATGATCGGCAGGAACACGAGCACGCTGCCGACGCCGGCAAACACGCCGTCAATAATGAGGCTGTGCACGACGGGGTTGATGCCGTAGGTCGTGAGCGCCGCGTCCACGACGCCAGTCAGCGCGTCGATGCCGAGCTGCAGCAGGTCGGACAGCCACTTGCCGACGACGTTGAAGGTGAGATAAAACGTGAGCAGCATGACGAGCAGAAACGTCGGCATGGCGGTATATTTGCCCGTGAGGATGCGGTCGATCTTCATCGAGCGCGCGTGCTCCTTGCTCTCATGGCACTTGACCACGGAAGCGGCCACAACGGCCTCGATGAACGTATAGCGCATATCGGCCAGCGCCGCGTTGCGGTCGAGCCCGGTCTCGTTTTCCATCTGCACGATGCAGTGCTCAAGCAGCTCCCGCTCGTTTTCGTCGAGCGCGAGCGACTGCGCGAGATCGTCCCCGCCCTCGATGAGCTTGGCCGCGCAGAAACGCGCCGGCACGCCGATACGGTCGGCATGGTCGGCGATCAGGTGCACGACCGCGTGGATGCAGCGGTGCACGGCCGAATCATCCGCGCAGAAGTCCGTCACCTTCGGCAGCGTCTGGCTGCGCGCAACGGTCAGCGCCTGATCCACGAGCTCAGACACGCCCTCCCCCTTCGCCGCCGAGATCGGCACGATGGGGATGCCCAGCGCCTGGCTCATCTTCTGCACGTCGATGGCGCCGCCGTTGGCGTGCACCTCGTCCATCATGTTCAGCGCCAGCACCATCGGCACGCGCAGCTCGAGCAGCTGCAGCGTGAGATAGAGGTTGCGCTCGATGTTCGTGGCGTCAACGATGTTGATGATGCCGTCCGGCTTTTCGTTGATGATGAAATCGCGCGAGACGATCTCCTCCTGCGTGTACGGACGCAGCGAGTAAATGCCCGGCAGGTCGACGACGGAGCAGCCCTTCTCATCGCGCATCTCGCCCATTTTCTGGTCGACGGTCACGCCCGGGAAATTGCCCACGTGCTGGTTCGAGCCCGTGAGGGCGTTGAACAGCGTCGTCTTGCCGCAGTTCTGGTTGCCGACAAGTGCAAAGATCATGCCGACACCCCCTCGACCTCGATCTTCTCCGCCTCCTCGATGCGCAGCGTCAGCTCGTACCCGCGCACACGGATCTCGATCGGGTCGCCCATCGGCGCCACCTTTTGCAGTGTGACGCGTGTGCGGGGCGTGAGCCCCATGTCCAGCAGGCGGCAGCGCAGCGGGCCGTCCCCACCGACCGCCGTGATGACGCCCGAAGAACCGATTTTCAGTTTATCCAATGTCATTGCTTTTGCCTTTCCGTATAGATTGCATTCCCTTTACGATAAAATAGGTGTAGCACGCGGCAGCGGGGTTTGTCAAGTATATGACAGGAATTTCCGCACTTTTTACGGAATTTTCGCGAAAAAATGTGTGTGCGCCAACCAAAAATCCCGGAGCGGCAATGCCGCTCCGGGATGTCCCGTTTTGGGGCTTTGGGGGTTGTGCGCCCGCGCCGTGATTACGGCGTTTCGCCTTCTGCGGGCGTTTGCACCGTTTCTGGCTTCACCGTTTCAGCCGGCTGCGCGCTGGGCGCAGGGGAAGCGCTGGTTTCCTCGGGCGAAGCGCTGGGTTCCTCGGGTGAGGCACTGGGCTCGACCGGAGCGCTCGGCGCACTCGGTACATCCGGTGCATCCGGCTCGTCCGGCTCGTCCGGCGTCAGCGGGAGCACCTGCATCATGTACTTCGCCATCATCATCGCAAACTGCTCGCGCGTCGTCACGCCCTGCGGATCGAGCAGCGCCTCGCGGCCGACTGCGACACCGGAGATCAGGCTCTCGGCGACCGCCCAGGTCATGGGCTCCTTCGCGAAATTGGAAACCTTGCCCATGTCCGTGAACGTCGACAGATCACCATACACATTCATGTCGCAGCCCTTGAACGCTGCGTACTCATACAGGATCGTCGCGACCTGCTCACGCGTTGCATCGCCGTCCGGGTCAAACTTGCCGTCGCCGATGCCGGCCACGATCTTGTTCTCCGCCGCCCAGATCACCGCGTTGGTGTACCATCTGTTGTCCGCAACGTCACGGAACGGATTCTCCCCGGTGACGGCGGGCTCACCCTCGAGCGTATAAAGGACCTTGACGATCATTGCGCGGGACAGCTTGGTCATGGGCTCAAAGGTCGTCGCGCTCGTGCCGAAGAAGAGCTTGTGCGCAACGACATAGTCGATCGCGCCGTGTGACCAGTAGTCGGTCGACGGCATGTCGCTGAAGATGTGGCCCGGGCAATGCTGATCGCCGGAGCACGGGATGCGCAGCGGATCCTGCCGCTCACAGACCGTGCAGTAGCCGCCGACATAGTGATGCCTTGCCGGGATGCGCTTTGAGCCTTCCAGCGTCGTGCCGCACACAGCGCAGACGATGCCGCCCGCCGTGCCATCCTCCGTGCAGGTCGCCGGAACGATCTCCGTCGCCTTCGGCGTATGCGGCTTCATCGGAACCTCTGTCTGCGCAACGAGCGTCTCGCCGCAGACGGAGCAGTGCTTGCCTTCCGTCAGGCCGGTCTGCGTGCAGGTCGCATCCTTCGCCGGGTCGATCACTTCCTTGTGGCCGAGCGCCGGGATGCTCTCGTACATGATGTTGCCGTTTTCACAGGTGTAGGTACGCACGCCGTTCTCGGTGCAGGTCGGCTCCTTGGTCACGACGCCATCGTCCCACGTATCGTTGAACTCTGCGCTCATCTTTGCGATGCGCGCGCTCAGCCACGTGTTAAGATCCTTGACGGTGTCGCCGTAGGTCGTTCCGTCGGGCCAGAAGTGATTGTCCGAGCTCGGCTTGCCGACACGGACCAGCGGCCACTGGCGGTAGTTCATCGCGGCGCTGGCCGAGATGTGATCGTAATACCCCTGAACCTTACCGTTGTCGCCGACAAGCGCCTGCGCCTGTGCAAGGAAGGTGTTGTGATAGTAGTTGTTCACCGCAGCGCGGAAGCCGGGGATCTGGGTGAGTGCCTGGACAAGATAGCGGCCGTTGATGAAGGTGTTGTCCGACGTGATCACGCCGGACCAGCCGCCGCCGCCGGTCAGCTCCATGTCCCAGACGGGGCCGGCGTACATGAGGCCGTCCACGTCCTTATAGAAGAAGAACGAGGAGTAGAACGCGTCGGAGTTGCCGGAAAGGTACTGGATCAGGTAAGCCTGAACCAGCGAGTTCAGATCGCAGTACTCATAGTAGTACTTGCCGGTCTGCGCGTTGTAGCCGGTATAGTTGCCGTCGGCATCCTGCGCGTAGACGGCGTCTTCAAACTCCTGATAGTACTCGCTGATGTAGGCCATAGCGTCCTTGCCGCACCACTCGGGGCTCTTGACATTCATCGCGGAGCCCTTGCCGGTGATGAAGCCGCTGGCCTCGTCATACTTCGGGTTGTAGCTGTCGTCGAGCTTCGTGCCGTTGAGCTCCAGCAGGTAGCCGCCGGTGATGTTCTCCGGCTCGGTCAGGCCGGTGGTGTACTGGTAAGTCTGGCCGTACTTGTTCTCGGCCAGTGCCGTGGAAGCGTTCTCACCGTAGCCGGGGTTGCACGCCTCGTAGGCTTTTTCCATGTCAGTGATGTTGACGCCCGTCTTGTTGACGGAGTTTTTCTCACTGACGAGGTATGTGCCGCGATACACGCCGTCGTAGTACAGATCCACCCAGTCGGTGCTGGCCGTGTACGGCATGCCGAGCGACTTGGCAAGATCCTTGAACATCTTGTCGCGCATGAGCGTTGCGTCGTGGGAGCCGGCGAGCAGGGTCCAGGTCTTGATCTTCTCGCCGCAGGCGATCAGGTCGGACTTGCCGTCGAGTTTGATCTGGTAGGACTTCTTCTCGGCGTTGGTGAAGGTGGTGTTGCCGCGCGCCTTGAGCTGCGTGAGCGCACCGTCATACACGGTCTTGCCGTCCTTGTCTACGACGAGCAGCTTGCCGGTCGCGATGTTGGACTTGCTGGCATCGACAAAGTCTCTGCCCTGTGTGGCCGGATCGTCACTCGTGATGTAGAGCGCGTTGATATTGGCCGACTGTGCAATGTGCACGACCGCAGCCTTCTGGCCGTTGACGAGAACCGCAAGATCATACAGGCCGTCCTGCGCATCCGCCAGTTTGGTGACGTTCACGGCAGCACCGTCGAGCGTCTGCGTGCCCTTCGTGCCCTGCAGCTCGATCTTGAGTGCGTCACTGTTCTGCGTCGTGACCGTCAGGGCGAGCTTGCTCAGGTCCGCACTGGCCGGCAGGAACAGATACTGATCCGCACCGGACTGCAGGCCGGAGATCGTCTGTCCATCGACCGTCGCACAGATGTCCTTGAACTGTTCGGACGGCGCGAACTGGTCGGCGTTGAGTGTCGTTGCGCTGACGACATCGGAATAATGCCGAGAATTGAACCATGTGTCGCCGACCTTCGTGCAGCCGTATACGCGGAAGCTGTACGCCGTCGACGGGTTCAGGCCCGTGGCCACGCAGCTGGTCTGCGAGGTCACCTCCAGGACCTCCCAGGTATTTCCGCCGTCGCTGCTGATCTCCACGCGGTAGTTCTCAGCACCGGGAGCCGGATTCCAGCCGACGGTCAGACGCTTCTGGCCGACATCCGTCACCGCAACACCGGAGACGACCGGCGGAACGATCTCATACTGTGCGGACACGATGCCATAGTAATCGCCCATGCCGCGGATCGTCACGACGCCATAGCCGACCTTGGTGTCGTTGGAATAGGAAACATAGCCGTCAACACCCGCGTCGCTGGTCTTGACTGTCAGCTTCTGTCCCTCGTAGGTGGCCTCCACATAGCACGGTGTGCTGCCGCCCTTATACGTGGCCGGCCACGTCTTGACCGTTGCCTTGGAGATGTCCCTGCCCACGAAGCCGCACTTCGTGCAGACATGGTTGTCATCCCACTTATGGCCCTCCGGCCAGAGAGATGCACTGTGATGAACGGCGCCGCAGGTCTTGCAGGTGGTCTCCAGCCAACCATACTTCGTGCAGGTACGGGTGTCGACCGTCTCAGTCACGTGGGCGATGCCGTCGTCGCCGAAGTGGTACATCTTCTCGCCGATCTGCTGCCAGCCGGTGACATAGTCGCCGGCCAGGAAGTACATCTGCTTTTCGGTGCCCTCGACGATCATCCAGCCGGTGTACTGCGCGTCCTTGACGTCGATCAGCTTGCCGCAGACCGCACAGGCAGACTTGCCATTCTGGTAGGTCGTCAGCTGGTGGCCCTTCGAGCAGCGGGACTGCAGCGTCGTGGAATCGACCACACGGCCGTCCTTGCTGTCGTAAGCGGTGATCGTCATTTCCTCGCCGTTGGCCGTGACGTACAGGATCAGGCCCGCGTAAGCCTGCTCCTTGTAGGCAAACGAGAAATCGGAAGTCATCGCATAGTTGACGTTTTTGGACTTCTCGCCCAGATCGCCGCAAATGAAATAGGTCACGCCGTTTTCGGTAACGGCCGCGCCGTCCTTGGCCATGATGCGCGCATAAGAGTGGTCATGGCCGGAGAAGACCACGTCGATGCCGGCAGCCTCTGCCGCAGCCGGGATCTGCTCATGGAACCGCTCGCTGCCGCCCTTGGCGTTCGTGTAATACGGCGGCTGGTGGATGGACAGGACCTTCCACATGCAGGTGCTCTGCGCCGCGTCCTGCTTGAGCCATTCGCAGGCTGCGCTCAGGTCGGCGCCGTTGTTGATGACGGCGACATAGACATCGCCGTACTCCATGGAGTAGTAGTCCTTGCCCGGGAGCTGAAGGATATTGCTGGCAGTGCTGCCGCTGAAGTCGCCGTAGTACTCATGGTTGCCGAGCGTGTGGATGAAGTCCACGTTCGGGAACGTGTGGTTAAACGCCTCCTGCATCTCGGCCCACATGGCGTAGTTGGTGCCGTTGTCGACATAGTCGCCCGTCTGGAGGCCGAAATCGACCTGCTTGTCCTTGACGAGATCGCCGAGCGCGTCGAGGATCGCGATGCTCTCGGCATCCGCCTCACGGTCACCGGACATCTGCGTGTCGCCCATGACGACGAAGGCCGTGGTGTCCTGCTGCGCCGCGTTCGTGCGGAAGGTGTGCAGCTCGGACCATGTGCTGCCGTCGCCGACGCGGAACTCATAGTCCGTTCCGGCCGTCAGGCCCGTGAGCTGAATGGTGTTGATATAAGCCGCATCCTTGGAGGTGGAGAAACCGGTGAGCGTAGAGGTACCATCGGCCGTCTGCCAGGCATCCGTGCCCTTGACGCGGTACTGCACGACCGCCTTGCCGCCCGTGCTGAGGCCGGACAGCCAGCTGATATTCTGGTTCGTGCTGCTGCCCTGAACTGCATTGAGATGGACGGCGGTATACTCCGTGCCGGCAGCGTCTGCCAGAACGGTGACCTTCGTCGCCTCGGCGACACCCTTCGGACCGACAGCCGTGAGCACGCAGACCGTGCCGGCGTCCTTGGTCTTCATGGCATCGGTCTCGAGCAGGCCGTTGGCATCGGTCTTGCCGATCTCCGCGCCGTCGAGCGACACGGTCACACCGGCGGCGGGACTGCCGTCCTTTTCATAGACTGCAATCACGCTGGACATGCCGACCGCCTGCGGGCCGGGCTGGATGCTGTAGTACGCCGACAGCGGCAGACGCACCGCCGCCTGCGCCGCCGTATAGGCCTCGCCGTTCGCCGCGGTGAGCGCGATGTTGGACACCGTGTACGTGAACTGGTTGACCGTCGTGTCCAGACCGGCGTCGATCTGGAAGGTCAGTGTGGCCAGCTCGCCCTCGACCGGGGCCGCCGACTCAAGGTGCAGCGTCAGCATGGCTTTCTTAAAGCCGGTCTTGGTGTACTCCAATTTGCCGGTCACGCCGTCGGCGAACTTCACCGTCGGCTGGCCAATATCATCGTTGAGGTTGAGCAGCGTGATGTCTGCGGACTTGACCTTGCCGTCCGCCGCGACCGTCAGCGTATAGTCGCTGCCGAGCGGGACGAAGTCCGAGCCGCTGACGCTGACCGTGGCCGTGTCCTGCATATCGCCGGCAACGACAAAGGCCGTGGTCTTTTCGACCGTGTTGCCGAACGCATCGGACACGGAGACCGTCATGGTGTGCTTGCCGTTCTGGAGCGTCAGACGCACGGTCGCATTCGTGTCGGAATTGTCCGACTGGAGCTCCTCGCCGTCGATCTTGATGACCGTTGCCTTGGCATTGATGCCGGAGCGGTTCTGACCGTCCACATCGTCATACGAGGCGACCGCTTCGATCGAGTTGGAGTTGATGACGGTGGAGCCGTCGTCCGCGAGCGTCTGGCCGTTGACCGTCATGTCGTTGATGACCGGGTTGTCCAGGTCATCGAGGTTTGTGCCATAGACGGCGCGATAGTTATCGAAGTAGATGGTGCCGTTGCGGCGGCCGGCAGCGCCCACTGAGGCCGGCTGATAAGACAGCCAGAACACACCTGCGCCGGGGATGATGCTCAGCGGGTGCTCATCATCCTGATATTGCCAAATGTCCTGAATATTTGCCGAGCAGTACATCCACCCGGTCCAGTCAATGACCGTGGAGGGCTCACCATTCGCATTTTTATGCGTGAGGGTGAAGTGCTTCGTACTGTAGTCGTTGCCGTTCCAGCATTCAATATCCGCAGAGATGGAATAACACGGCGTGTTTTCCGGTGCATAGATCCAGACGCCGATCTCCGTGGGCGTGCCCTCGATCTTGATTTGGTCGCCGCAGTAGCGAACATAGAAGTTGGAGTTTTTCGACCCGTCATAAGACTCGTAGTCATAGTTCAGCTCCATGGCATAGTCGCCGAAGCGCACCTGACCGCCCTCGGCCGCCGTCGTCATCTTCAGGTCGCCGCAGAGATATTGCGTGATAGAGGCGTTCGGCCACAGGTAATAGCTATAGCCGTTGGCGCGGAAGATGTCCGAAGCCGGAACAGGACTATCCCAGTTGCCTGTGAAGCGGTAGGGCGCAGAGAGCTCCGCCGTCGTCGGGTTGTCGGAATACGTGCCGCCGGTCGTGACCGTGATCGGCGACACATTGCCGATGTAGCCGCCATCGGGATTCATGCCGTTATCCACGTAAGTGGATTTGCCCCAGTGGTAGTGCGCGCAGGTCTGGCGCTGACCGTTGATAGGCTCAAAGTCCATGAGCGTCACCGGCAGCTTGCCGATCTCCACACCGACCTCCGCCGACTTGGCACGGTCGTTTGCGTAAGTAACCGTGACGGTCGCGTTCATCGTGCCGCTGCCGGTACCGGCCACGAACGTGTTGCCGTCCATGTGGCCGACGTCCTTATCCGACACGCCCTCCGTCTTGGACTTGATCGTCCATTTGAAGTCACCGGGCTTATAGACGATGTCCACGCCGTCACACTTGGCAACAAGGCCGAGATCGGATGTCGCGCCAAAGTCCAGCGACACGGACGAGCTGCTGAAATACAGGTCCGTGATGTCCGCAATCTTCACGGTTGTCGTGCCCTTGACGGTGCCGTCCACAAGCAGACGTGCCGTCACATCACCCTTATAGTTCTTCGCGGGCGTGAACAGGCCGTTGGCATCGATCGTGCCGCTCTTGGTGTCCGCGACCGTCCAGGTCACATTCTCCGGGAGCGCGGCCTCGCCGCCGTTTTTATCCACGCCGATGGCCGAGAACTGGATCTGGCTGTTGGGCGTGTAGACCGTGTTGTTCGGGGAAAGGGAGGCATGGTCGAACACACCGTCACTCTCCGCCGTGGAGACCAGCAGCAGGGCGCTGGCGACCGTGCGCTCCACACCGTCGGACGGGCGGTTGCGGACCTGAAGCTCCGCGGTGCCCTCGCGCTTGGTGGCGCAGGTGGCGGAACCGCCGCCGTCGAGAAAGATCGCATCCACCACGCCCTGCGCATACAGGAACGAAATCTCCTCATCGATCGTCATGCCGACCGAGTACGGGCTCTGGCGGCCGTCGGCCAAAAAGGTCACGACCGTGCCGTCCGCCTTGATGCCGATGCAGTTGCGCGGCATGAGGTCCGGATTCCCGTTGTAGCAGGGCTGTCCATCCTTGATCAGATAAAACGGTCCGGAAATCGCTTCCAGAACGTCAGAGCAGTCCACCCCGGCGTCACGGATGGCATAGGTACCGTCCTTCAAAACCGCAAAATACGGCTCGTTGGCAACACCGTTATTCTTCTGAATGAGGTTGCCCTCCATGATGAGGTAACCGAGCGGCTGTAGCGTCTGCATGTTGTAGTAGTCGCCGTTCATGGCCATGATGACGTTGCCGCCGGTAGCCTTGGTGTAGTTGGCAGCCTGCAGCGTGGTCTTTTCCATGCTCCAGGCCAGATTGGCCGCCTTGTCCTTGCGGGACGCGGGCGTGCTGCCTTCTGTATAGTAACCGTTGTACGAGGCCTTGAATGTCGCCTTCGCACCCGGTGCGATCGTCGTCATAAAACCGGCGATCTGCGCATTGCCTTCCTTCGTATTCAGGAAGATGTCAGATTCCGTCACGCCGTCGATCAGCGTGTAATCCGTCTGACTCACAAGGATCTTACCGCTGGCAGGTTCGACGGGGTCTACGGTGTTCGCAGCCAGCGCCTGCGGGGCAATGAGCGTCAGCGTCATCAGGACGGCCAACACAAAAGCCCACGCTCTGTTCGCGAATCGGGTCGCTTTCACGACTCACATCAGCTCCTTTTCTGTAGTTTCCTCTCTAAATTTGTCAGCTCGATGTGTGAAAAAAGAAGAGATGAGGTTTTCCCATCTCTTCTTTGTGCTTTGGGGTCTATGATTTGTCTATTAGCAACCGAAGTCCTGATAGAAAAACATGTAATTTTCAGTGAGTTCCTTACTCCGCGAACGCGTTGTACAGGAACTCAACAGCCTCGGCACGGGTGCAGACCTTGTCCGGGCTGAACGTGGTGGCGCTGGTGCCGACAGTCAGGCCGTTGGCCCATGCCCACTGCACTTCGTTGTAGTACCATGCGCTGGCCGGAACGTCAACAAACGGCATATTGTCCGTTGCGCCGTCCGACAGCAGACGCACGAGGAAGCAGACCATCTCGGCACGGGTGCAGACCTTGTCCGGGCTGAACGTGGTGTCGGTCGTGCCGGCAACGATGCCCGCCTCATAGGCCCACAGGAGAGAATCCTCGTACCAGTAATCGGCGCTGCCGGACTCCGGAACGTCGGTGAACGGGACGGACTTGATGGTCGCAGCCGGCTTGCCGACGGCGTTCCACAGGAATTCGACCATCTGCGCGCGGGTGCAGGAGCCGTCGGGCACAAACGTCGTCGGGGTCATGCCGACAGTCACACCGTTCTTGACGGCCCACATCACGGCGTCATAGTACCAGGCACCCTCTGCCACATCGTCGAACTTCATTTCAGGCTCAGACGGCTGGCTCGGCTGAGAGGGCTGAGACGGCTGGGACGGCTGAGAAGGCTGGGACGGCTGGCTCGGCTGAGAAGGCTGGCTCGGCTGAGAAGGCTGGGACGGCTGGCTCGGGGTGGACGGCGCGGTCGTGCCGGACGGTTCCGACGGCATCGACGGGGCGGACGGGGCCACGCCCGCAAGAGCAGTCGTGGCGAGCAGGCAGACTGCCACCAAAAGCGTCAATACGACTGTCAGGATTTTTTTCTTGGACATGCTTTTTTCCTCCGTTTAAAAATAATTGCAAATTCCTGTCATTGGATGCTGGAATTCCATGCTTCCAGACGAGTTAGAATTCAACACTGTCATCGTATCACAAGGCCTTCCATATTTCAAGCCCATTTCGGACAAAACATCCGGTTTTTGTAGCGATTTGTGCATGCGGGTGTCCCTCCGCCGCGCCCGGCGCTCTCAAGCCCCCGCATAGCCCGGAACACGCGCACCGCCACTCCTGCCGATTTGGTTTGACACACGGATGCGCATACACTTATAATAAACCACGGCATCATCCAGACGCGCGGCGGCGATGCCGTTTTGATGCCGGAACGATGTAATTTTGACCCGAAGGAGGCGGTAGCATGATCCAGATCCTGATCGTGGACGACGAAAAGCCGATCTGCGACCTGATCCAGATGAGCCTGACCCGCGCGGGCTACCGGTGCACGTGCGTGTACGACGGTCTGGCCGCGGCGGACATTCTCGAGCGCAATGTCTTTGACCTCATCCTGCTCGACGTGATGCTGCCGAACGCCGACGGCTTTGAGCTCATGGAATACATCCGCCCGCTGGGCATCCCGGTCATTTTTCTGACCGCGCGCGGCTCGGTCAACGACCGGGTGCGCGGCCTGCGCATGGGCGCGGAGGATTACATCGTCAAGCCCTTCGAGGTGCTCGAGCTGCTTGCGCGCGTGGACGTCGTGCTGCGGCGCTACAACAAGACCGACGCCGTCATCGAGA
>ERZ773194.2693-NODE-2693-length-16385-cov-3.225107_pt1 | contig 16385 bp, 9 predicted proteins | sample MGYA00511240_ERZ773194 | MGnify/ENA primary metagenome ERZ773194 (study PRJEB29015, sample SAMEA2737774) | human gut metagenome | biome: human gut; feature: human-associated habitat; material: faeces | place: China | collected 2012 ... | reverse complement strand
GACGGTCACTTACAAGCTAATGTTTGCCAGAAGGGGCAAATTAACGGCAAACGACATTTCTGCAATATACCATCATCCGCTAAAGTGCGACTTTCCCGGCGCCCCCCCACGCAAAAGCCCCGTTGGTAAACGAGTTACCAACGGGGCTTGAGCTGGAAAGCTGTACCTCAAAGGAGCTCAAAAGCAAACTGATAGGTTTAACATCGTCCCTAATCGATCAATTAGAACTCGAGCTGCTCCAGGCGATCGAAGACCGTATCGATGCGGGTGAGGAAGTCCCACGGATCAAAAATCTCGTCGAGCTTCTCCTGGCTGACGGTGCAGCGCGGATCGGCCTCGAGACGCTCCTTAAAGGTGGGGCCAGAGACACAATCCTGCACCTCGTGCCAGGTGGCCATGGCGTTCTCCTGCACAATGGCGTACGCATCCTCGCGGGTGATACCCGTATCGACGAGGGCAAGCAGGACCTTGGAGGAGAAGATGAGGCCGCGGGTCTTGTTGAGATTGGCCATCATGCGGGCCGGATACAGCTGCAGGCCGTCGATAACGCGAATGAGGCACTGGAACATATGGTCAAGCGCGATAAAGCTATCGGCCTGGGCGACACGCTCGGCGGAAGAGTGCGAAATGTCGCGCTCGTGCCACAGGGCGACGTTGTCGAAGGCGACCTGGGCGTTGGACTTCACGACGCGCGACAGACCGCAGACCTTCTCCATGGTGATGGGGTTACGCTTGTGCGGCATGGCGGAGCTGCCCTTTTGGCCCTTGCGGAAGGGCTCCTCGGCCTCGAGTGTATCGGTCTTCTGCAGGTTGCGGACCTCGGTCGCGATGCGCTCGCAGGTAGCCGCTGTAGTGGCAAGCACGCCGGCAAGATAGGCGTGGTGATCGCGGCTGATGACCTGCGTGGACAGCGGGTCGTGAACCAGACCCAGGTGCTCACAGACGTACTCCTCGACGAACGGCTCGATGGAGCTGTAGGTGCCGACGGCACCGGAGATGGCACCGAAGGCAACGTTCTTGCGAGCATCCTCAAGACGATCAAGGTCGCGCTTGAGTTCCCATGCCCAAGAGCCAAACTTCATGCCGAAGGTCATCGGCTCAGCATGGATGCCATGGGTGCGTCCGGCGCAGAGCGTATTGCGCTCCTCGAAGGCGCGGCGCTTGCAGATCACGCCGAGCTTCTTGACGTCCTCGATAATCAGGTCACACGCCTGAGTAAGCTGATAGCACAGAGCAGTATCACCCAGGTCGGAGCTGGTCATACCGTAGTGAACCCAGCGACTAGGCTTGGGCTCGCCCTCGGGAACATCGGCGTCGATATATTCCTTCATGTTGGTCAGGAAGGCGATGACATCGTGGCGCGTGACCTCCTCGATCTCATCGACCTTCGCCTTCTCAAAGTTGGCATGGTCGCGGATCCACTGGGCTTCGTCTTTAGAAATGCCGATCTTGCCGAGCTCCGCCTGGGCCTCGCAGGCCAGAACCTCGATCTCCTGCCAAATGGCATACTTGTTCTCGAGGGAGAAGATATGTCCCATCTCCGGGCGGGTATAGCGATCGATCATAGCGGCTCCTTTTTGGTTATTGGCACGTTGGTCGTAACTCAACCATTGTACCGTGCGCGGGTGCGAGTATGGGCAGCGGGCATTAACCTAACATTTTGTAGCATAGAGCGGCCATGGGGACGCCCGCGTATTTGCTTTGCAAATACGCACCGGCTGCGGCGACACCCCCGGACCTACGCCCATGCGCGGGCAAAATGGGTTGAATCCGACGCTCCCGAGGTCCCCCGTGCTCGGTGGAGCGGGCAACGGGACATCCGCGTATTTGCTTCGCAAATCCGCACCGGCTGCGGTCGCCTATCGGCGACCTTGCCTGCTCGCTATAAACGCTTCGCGTTTATTTAGCGCTCGCACCCTGGCGGGTTCGAGTCCCGGCACTTTATTGAAAAAAGCACGGCACCGTGATGGTACCGTGCTTGTGCTTTTTACTGGAGCGGGCAACGGGACTCGAACCCGCGAGTGTCAGCTTGGGAAGCTGATGCCTTACCACTTGGCGATGCCCGCTTGTGTGTTGGCTAGTATAACGCGGTTGTCTTGTTCGATACAAGGGTGTCGATGCTTGTTTTAGCTGTGGAGAGTTGTTTGAAAACTGCGCCAATTGTGGAGATGAGGACCTTTGTCTTTCTTTCCTTACTATCTTTTACCTGCGCCTTTATCTAATTGTTGTATTTGAGCTCGGTTTGTCAGAAATCGGGCAAGCTTTTGGTCAGCTTCTGGTACTTACCCGCATGAACCATGACGGTAGCCTCATCCCAAGCGCCGCGGCCTCCCCGTGCGGCGCACGAGGGATAAGGAGCAGCCATGTCCAACGCACCCACGCACTCTGTCCACAGCGCAATCGCAACAGGTCCGCTGCTCCTGCTCCTCTTTTTTCTGATCGGCTGCCTGGCCCCAGGGGCAGCACTCGCCGTCGACGGAAGTGACGCCCTTAATTTCCGCACCATAAGCGACGGTTGCGGTCCCTTCGGTGTCGGTAAATACGAGGCACAGGACACTTCGATTTCGTACTGCATGAATCAAGACTTCCCCGGCCCCAGCAAGCCGGGAGGACCATGGCGCACATATGGCCAGGGCTGGACATGGCTCGATGACGAATTTGCCGCCATCGTCTGTCACGGATACCCCTCCAGTACATCCTTTGGCGGCCACAATCTGTCGCCCGATCTCGCCCGTGCCGCCACCCAGATTGCCGTGTGGATGCTCAACGGAACCACGCGCCCCGACGGCACCTATTCGTATACAAATAGCAAGGGAGTTGCCAGAAGCGGTAGGTTTTACGAAAACGCCGAAGCCGTAGCGGCTGCACGTTGGCTCTACGACAGCGCTAAGTCCGGATCCATTAAGGCGGCCCCACATCGAGCCAGGCGTTATCACGGCCCGGTCTCGGGCGAGGGTCGACACCAGGACATGCTCTATGTTCTGCCCGCCGTCTCCGTATCTTTCCAAAAACAATCGTCGCAGGCTGACATCACCGCCGGTAACGACACCTACAGACTCGGTGGCGCAACCTTCGATATCTTTGAAAGTGCGAGCGATGCACGTGTCGGCACTATCCAGATGGACGAAAACGGGCGTGCACAAGCAACGCTTTTGCCCAATACGGCATATTACCTGGTCGAAACCAAAGCCCCGGCAGGCTATATCCCTCGAGGCGACCGAATAGCCTTCACCACACAAAACAGCGGCGGACATGTCACCGTCAACGAGCAGCCCGGCACCATCACTTTGCGTATTGCAAAAATCGATGCCGCCACGGATGCCGGCGCCCAAGTTGGGGCGTCGCTTGCGGGCGCTGAATTCACCTGTGTCTCGCAATCAACTCCCGGCTGGACTCGCACCCTTACGACCGACGAAAACGGGCGGGCGATCCTCAATGACGCTCCTCTGGGCACCTTTACCATCTACGAGTCGAAAGCACCCGAGGGCTACCTGATTTCAAACGACTGTTGGAGCTACACCGTCGGTGCCGAGCAACTCGGAGATACGGGTATCGTTGAGCTCGAGTGCCGTATTCCCAACATCCCCATCGCCTTTGACCTTGAAATCTCGAAGTTTAAGGACCATGGCGATAACGATGAGTCCGGCCTTGAGCAGCCGGCGGGAGGCGTCATCTTTGAAGTTGTCAGCAATAGCTCCCAACAAGTCGTCGGCACGTTGACCACAAACGTTTACGGCTTTGCCTCCACCAAAGACCAGCCCGAAGCATGGTTTGGCGCAGGCAAGCGACCCGCCGGCGCTCACGGTGCCATTCCCTACGACCGCGCGGGCTACACCGTTCGCGAGGTCGTAGAAACGGTCCCTGAAGGATTTAAGCAAGCAGGGGAATGGACCATCACGGCGGAGCAGACCGCAGACGGCGCCGAGCTTCAGTACATCATTGACAACCACGCCCTATCGACACACCTTCAAATCGTAAAGCGCGATGCTCAGACCGGCGGCACCGTACCACTTGCCGGCTTTACGTTCCAGCTGCTCGACAGCCACCACGAGCCCGTCTCGCAAACATGTTGGTATCCGGCCCACAATGTAATGAATACCTTCACAACCGATACAACCGGCGCCGTCACGCTGCCCGAATCACTTAATCCCGGAACATACTACGTGCACGAGACATCGGCCAAGGAACCGTATCTGCGCGGAGAAGACCTGGAGATAACGATTCCCGCCGACAGAAATCTGACACCGGTCGCCGTCGCCTCGTTCTATGACGACGCCGCAACCGGAAGCATCGAAATCATTAAGACGGATGCTGTAGATGGGCGCACCCTCGCTGGAGCCACGTTTGACATCCGCGCTAGCGGCGACATCGTGCGAACCGACGACAGCATCGTCGCCCTGGATGGCGAAACCGTCGCCACCGTTACAACCGACGAACGGGGGTATGCGCGAGTCGACCATCTTTCGCTGGGATGCGGTACCGCCACCTACGAGGTCGTCGAGACACAAGCGCCCAAAGGTTATCTGCTCGACCCGACCCCACATACCGTGAAGTTGTCGTACGCTGATCAGCAAACACCCGTGATCGAAGTGCACCTTGACATTTCCAACGACTACACCAAGCTCGATGTCTCCAAAGTCGACGCGTGCGGAGATCAGGAAGTGACAGGCGCCGAGCTTGTCCTCTGCGACTCCAATGGCAACGAAATCGATTCTTGGACTTCATTCGGCAAACCGCACCGCATTGAGCACCTTTCACCCGGCACCTACACCTTGCGCGAAACGATGTCTCCGCGTACCTACGACCTCGCCGAAGAGATAACGTTTGAAGTGAAGGCCACGGGAGAAGTTCAAACCATGGCAATGAAGGATACCCCCATCGAGATCAGGGGAAGCGTCGATAAGCGCCAAGAGATCGCACAGCCAGTCGTAAGCAAACTCGTTGCAAACGGCGACGGTAAAAACCGAGCCAAAGCACGGGCCAATACGCAAGGCACCTTCTGCTATACCATCGACGCCAAAAATGAGTCGAGCACCTGGGTCGACGAGTTGACCATCACCGACGACCTCGAGTGCGCCAAAGATGGCGCAGCGAAACTTGTTGCCGTTGAAACCCCTATTGCGGTCGGCGATCTAAACGGGCTGTGCAACGTGTGGTATCGAACGTCTCCGGCAGGAACAAGCGATACGGGCAAGCAGGTCAATGCAACGCTTGACGACGGGCACAGCAATCCTTGGCTCGAAACGGAAGAGGTTACAAAGCTGCTGGGCGACGATGCGCGTCTCGTCGATTACGACGGGTGGCACCTATGGAAAGCGGATATCCCGACGGACAAGTCCGTCACGCTCGATACGAAAGATATCGATCTTACAGACGACGCCGTCATCACGGGCATCCGTTTTGAATACGGTGCGGTAGCCGCCGACTTTACGACCAGAACCGAGGCGGGCTCTTGGACCCGGGATGACCTTAAAGACGAGCACGACGATCTTGACGATGCCAAGGCGGCCCTTAACTCGGATGCCCGAGGCGCAGTCGTGCATATGCAGGCAACGTCGTCCTATACGCTCCAAACCGCACTTGCCAACAGTGCGCGCGTCGATCTTTGCCGTAACGGCGGTGGCTATAAACTCGAAGCGCATGATGAGGACCGCGTCATCCAACGATGCGCCCTGCCTCAGAACCTGCCGGCAACGGGATCTGTTGCCGTCGCCGCATGCATCACCGCACTCCTGACCTCGGGCGCTGCAGCCATATGGTTCGCTCGCCTTAGGTCAACCACAAAGAAGCGCTAGCACGATAAAAAAGCGGGCGAGCCAGTCTCCCGGCTCGCCCGCCTTGGGCATAAACGATGAATCGGCTATTCAGCAGATGACGAACCGCCATCGATGGCTGCCTGATCGGACTCGGAAATACCGTCGGCACCCAAACTTTGCTCTTGCTCCACCTCTTCGTTCATTGTTGTCTCGGGCGTCGAGCCCTTAACGCCAACGACATACGCGGCCCCAAAGCCCAATGCGATTGCGATCAGGGTCAAAATCAGATAGATGGGCCAATGGCGCTTGATGTACGAAAACACGCTGACTCCTTAGCGGATCTGTCTACGAACGACGAATGACCTCGGTCACGACCTCGGACACCGTAGCGATATTGGTCGGATTGACGTTGTACGGCAGGTCATCCTCGGTGCGAGCGCAGGCAAGGCGCGGGCCGTCCACACCGGCGATCGTAAGGGCGCGACGGCTCGCCTCGAGCGCTGCAGATGCATCGGTTTTTGCATAGGGCATCTCGAACGTACCGCAATCGACGTGGAACGACTTGCACACCTTGCTGACAAGATTCATGATGCGGCGATCGCCCTTAAAGAGCTGCTGCTCGCCCTCGACCGTTACCACCGAAAGCCTGCCGGCACCGATAGACTCGAGGTTGATGAAGAACACACCGCGGAGCTTGTCACGATGCGAGGCCAAAAAGGCCCTCATGCCGGCGCCGTCGCAATCTGACGCGCCCGTTGCGACGAACCAGATATCGTGGCCGAGTAGCTCATCGTCACCCATGGAGGCAACGGCCGAGAGCATATCCTCGGCAGAAGCACCATCGGAGGAGGTGGCGCCACCCTTCCAACCGTCGTCGTCATCCTCGAAGTTATCCCACGAGCCAATGCCACGGCCAGACTTCTTGGCATCGTAATCGTCCTCGACGCCCAGCCAGTCGCTCATGCTGTCCTGCTCGTTCTTCTTTTTGCGACCGAACAAGCCACCCAGGCCACGCTTCTGCGGCTTGGCGCCCGTCGAAACAGGAGCCGAGATGGTCTCGAGCGGTTGTGCGCCCGAGGAGATGGGCATGGGGGTCGCGACCGGTGCCGATGTGGGCTCGGGGCCCTGCGCCGTCGCAAAGGGATCATTTGTCTGTGCCGAAGGATCGGGAAGATCGAACAGCGACGTGCGGGACGCGACGTTGGCCTGTTGCATCGAAGGCAGCGACGGATCGGGGACCGAGGCCAGCGGCGACGAAGAGGGTGCAGGCGCGGAGGCCGGATCGGGGATATTCATCTGCTGGCGCGGAGGCACCTGAGACGAAATCTGCGCCATGAGGGAGTCAACCGTCTCGTCCTGCGTGGGAGCGACATTGGCCACCGTGGCGCCGGGGTCGCTCGGCGCGGGCATGGTAAAGATCTGCGTAGAATAAGGCCTGGACACATCCGTCTTGGGAGCCTCGTCAACCGCAGGGGACTCCTGCTCCATCGCAGGAGCCTCGACCTGCTCGGGCGCGCTAGCCTCAACGGAATCGGCCTCGTCGATAACCGAATCATCGGCGGCGTCCTGGGCATCATCGGAGATGGGAAGGGGCTCGGCAATTGCGGTGCCCTGCTTCTCAAATGTCATCGTGGCATCAAATGACATGGTGTTATCGACCGGCTGCTGCGCATCAAAGGACGTCGTGGCGTCGGCGACATCGACAGGCTCCGGCTGCTCGGCCTCGCTCTGCTCGAACTCCTGTGCCGCACGCTCACGCTCAGCCTCGGCGGCCTGCTGCTGGGCGATGGCCTCCCGCTCGGCGGCCTCGCGGGCAGCGGCGCGCTTTTCCTCAAAGTCGTCGACGAACTTCTTGCCCTTCGCAAAGGCACCCTTAAAGAAGCTAGAAGCGCTGGCACCAATCGAGGAGAACGCGGAAGCGATATCGGCATGGGGCGTTGTCGAGGGAATCTCGGCCGAGAAATCGGTGTCACTCTCATAGGACACGCGCTGCGGATACTCGCCATAGTCTTCGTCGGCGGTCTCGTCTTCAACCTGCGCCGGAGCGGTAGGCGCCAGAATATCCAGACCGGCTGCAGAATCGAGCGCGGGCTTTGCGTCAGACTCCACGGCAGCAACAGGGGCAGCGACCGGCTCGGCGGGAGCAACAGCCGTATTGGTCGCGGGCGCAGGCTCCTGTGCAACGGGAGCAGGCTCCGGCTCAAACGTCGGCTCCTCGCCCTCTTCGTAATCAAGCGTGCAGGACTCGGGAAGCATGCCGAGCGCACGGATGGCATCCGAACCAAAGCGGATATTGCCGGCGGCATTGCGATAGAGCTTGGGCTCGGGCTCGGCGACTTCGACCACCGCGGGCTCCTCCGCCGGCTCGGCGGTGAACTTTTCCTCGGTGGACACTTCGACCTGGGCAGTCTGGTCTTGAGCCTCGGGTGCGATAACGCCGATCAGCGTCTCGTCGACAGAGGCACCCTCAAAACCATCGATCTGTCCATCAAAAGCCTCGTCCTGCTCGGGTACATCGTCGGGCGCCACCGGCTGGCCAAACTCGTCCTCGTCGTAGGAAGGTTCCTCATATTCAATGGTATTGCCGTAATCGTTTTGTTGCTGGGCCGCGGCATACTCGGCCGCCGCGCGCGCCATTTCCTCGGCGCGGCGCTTCTGCTCGCCAAAATAGGTATCGAATGGAATGTCGTCGGGGAACTCGTTTTCGCCCTGATAGGGGGCAACGTTGTCCATGACACCGAGCATGGCGGCAACAGAGGACTTGTTGCACACCGCGCCAGACGTGTAGGGAAGCACAAAACGGTTGGAGATGATATTGGCGGCGTTGGCCAGTGCCACAAGGGAGGCCAGAATCGCGACAACCCACAGCAGCACCTTGAGCACGCCGGGAAGCGGCAGGATACGCAGGATGGCAACAGCCGCGGGCGCGATCGTGGCAACAGGCAGGAGCTTGGCGATGAGCGCGCGATACGGAGCGTAGGGCTCGCGAGCAAGGAGCTCGGCACGGGGGGAATCATAGTGCGCCACCACGACGACCGGGCGGTTGCGCGGAGACGCAAGCGGGCCCGAGGCCTTGTGATAGGCGATGACATTTTGGCTCACACCGGTCTTTCCCAGGCGCGAAACCACGGGATGCCCCGTGCGCTCGAGCACGTAGAGCACGGCACCGACAATGGCCAGCAAGGTGCCGACCAAGCCGATACCGCCGCCGATACCCATCAGCAGGGCGCCGGCAAACGCCAGAATACCGGTAACGGCAAACGCCAACCTGCTGGGCGCGGGAGCATTAAATTCCTGCACCTCGGGGTCAAAGCCGTGGTTGCGGAAAATCTGAGCGATATCCTCGGCAGCCAGGCGCTCTTCTTCACTGCACGCCGGCGTAATGCCGGTGTTCTGCAGCAGGTGGTTAATATAGTTCTGGGTGTTCGCCATGTGCGCTCCACATCCATAATCCGACAAATAGGCCCAATGCATGCACATTAGAACCGTATATAGTCGAAAGTATACCCCGAGCGAGCGCAAACGACCGAATTCGGGCCATCTTAACGCCGCGAGCGGACAAGGATATAGCCTAATCTCCATATCGGACTAAAATCATGGCATCAAACGACCTTCTCATGCGAGGATTCTATGACGGCAAGCGACGCGACCGCGACAATTAAAAAGGGAGCACCCGAGCCCGGTTTCGATAAAACGGCTCAGCGCATCCTCAACCTTTTCTTTGTACTCAACAGTTCTCCCGAACCGCTGACGACCGAGCAAATCGTCCTGGATTCCGATTTGGGATACGGCTCGGGCAATATCGACTCAGACAAGCGCAAGTTCCGCCGCGATCGCGACAAGCTGCTCGAACGCGGCATCGTTATCAGGGAGGTTCGTGCTGCCGGAGCGCAGGAAACCGAGGAGAGCGCGTGGACGATCGACCGCGAGCACACGTTTGCCGCGGGTGGTCTCATCACCGCAGACGATGCCGACATCCTGCTCAACGCCATCGACCAGACACTCGCGGCAGGCTCATCCGCCTTTGCCGCGCCGCTTGCCGACATTCGCTCCAAGATTGCCTACCTCACCGGCATGTCGACGACAGGAGAGGCACCGATCCGCCGCTCTCCCGCCGTCGATGCGGTATGGAGCGCCTTTGCCGAGCGTTGCGCGCTGCGCTTTTTGTACCAAAACGGACGCGGTAAGCAACGCGAGCGGACCGTTTGCGTCTACGGCATGTTCGAGCGCGAGGGTACGGCATACTTCTGCGGCCTCGACAATGCCACAGGCAATATCAGAACATTCCGCTGCGACCGCATCATTCGCGCCTGGAGACCTTCGAAAGCCTACGCCATTCCTGCGGATTTCAACCTCAACGATTACTTATTCTTTGAGTTCGATTTTGCCGACCGCCCACCCGTTGCGGCTACGTTCTCGTTCGCGCGTGAAGCGCAGGCCGATATGATCAGCGGTCTCACACGCGGACGCGGCGAACTCATGCGCACCGAAACGGAGTGGACCTGGACCGTTGACGTGCGCGACTTTGAAGCCGCAGCCTCGTTTTGCATGGCCCATGCCATGGATGGCATGAGGCCCGTCGCCCCCGATTCTCTCAAGCAGACGTGGAATCACCTCATCGAAAGGACGGTGCACGAGCATGCCCGTGCGTAAACTCACCAGCGAGCAAAGACTCTCGCGCGCCATCGACATCATGGAGGCCCTCTACGCTGCCGGCGAGAATGGCATGACACGAGACGAGCTTTGCAGCCGCTTTGATATCACGGGGGCAACGCTCGACGAGATTCTCGAGATCGTCTCGACGCTTGCGGACCGAGAATCGGGCGCACGTATTATCTGCGAGCACCGTGGCGAGTGCGTGGTCCTCACCGGTGATGCGGGGCGCGTGCTGCCGCTGCGTCTGAGTGCCGCCGAGGGCGCTGTGCTCAACCATGAACTTGAATCATTGGGGATCGAACCTCAAGCGGCGGCTCGAATACGGCGGGCCCTTCTTCCCAAAGAGCTCGGATACAACCAGCGCGTCTTTGACACCGTCGCCCACGGATCGCACTGGCAGCAGCTGAGCTGCGCCATTCGGGACGGCGTTCGCTGCCGCATCTCGTATCGCTCGATGGATGACACACAGGCGCGCGAGCGTTTGGTTGACCCCTTGCGCATCACAACAAATGGCGACCAAACGTATCTGATTGCCTGGGATGTCGCGGTCGATGAACAGCGTACCTATCGTATGGATAAAATCGAGGGCCTGGTCTTGACCGACGACTCCGTCGTGCGCCACGCACCGGAGCCCGCGACCCTCCACGACTCCCTCGCCCAGGCGGAGCGGAGCACGAAGCTTCTCATGCCGCGCGCCTTGGCAGAGCGCCTAGACTGGCCCGGCATCATGTCGATTGAACCCAATGGGGCGGACAGCTCAACAGTGAATGTACGCTACGGCTCCGAGCGCTGGCTGTTAAGCCAGGTAATCGCAGCGGACGGGGCCATCCGCATCTTGGATGACCCCGTCCTGTCAGAGCGTCTGTGCGATATGGCAAAATCCCTCGTCTGTCCGCTTTAGCGGCGCCGCTCGTGGCGCGCGCGCCACAGCTGTAGATAGTGCCCGATTTGTGCCGATTCGATGCGCTGATAGGAGCTCGTGGGCAGCGACGTTAAGAATTTCTTGCCGTAGCCCTTCGTCACCAGGCGCGGGTCGGCCAAGATGAGTACGCCACAATCGGTCGATGAGCGAATGAGGCGACCGGCTGCCTGCTTGACCTCGAGCACGGCCTCGGGCAGAGAATAGCGCACCCAAGCGCGGTCTTCGCGCAGATTGCGCTCGCATGAGAGCGGGTCTGTGGGGCTCGAGAACGGCAGCTTGGGGATGATGACACAGCGCAGCGTCTCGCCGCTGGCGTCAAACCCTTCCCAAAAGGCCTTAAGCGCAAAGAGCGACGAGGCCGGTTCGTTGATAAACCGGTCGCGCAGGCGGCGAGGAGACGAGTTGCGCTGCTGGCAGTTGAGTTCCAGGCCCGCACGAGCCATCTTGGGCTCGACGCGATCGTACAGCTCCTCCATGTCGCGCCTGTTGGTGAACAGCGTGAGCACCGATCCGCCCATGGCAAGATGGGCGTCGACCAGCACTCGCTCGAGCGCCGTAAGATAGCTCTCGCGATCGCGCGGATCGGGGATATCGCCCGCAACGACTACAGCCATATTCGAATCGAAGTCGTAGCTCGAATCCAAGTGCAGCGACAATGATGTCGAGGCACCGATGCGATCGAGGCCGACGGCGTGGTTAAAGTGCTCAAAGCTCTTGGAAACCGTCATGGTCGCCGATGCAAAGATAGCCGTGTGGACCTCGGGCAGCCACTCGGTTGCCAAGGCCTCGCCAATATCGATGCGCTCCGCGGTCATCGACTCGCCGCCGGCGCGCAATCTGCGATTGACTTGCAGCGAGTACACGTAGTGCTCATCGGTACCGTCAATGATGAGTTTGAGGTTCTCGGCCAGCTCGTGCAGGCGGCGCGAGATATCCCCCAAGTCCACAACGACCTCGGGCTTGTCGGCGGCAACGGACTGCACGAGCGCATCGACACTCTTGTCAGCTTGTTCCAATGCGTCGATGGCAGCGTAGGCCGACTGTAAGAAATCATGCCAGTCGTCAGATTCGCGCAGCTCGGGGCCAATCCATAGGTTCGCATTGTCATAGCCCCCGCGAGCACGGCGGCCAAGCTCGCGAACGCCGTCAAACACATCGGCAATCGCCATGCTCGCACGCACAACTGTCGACGTCGCCTTGGCGGTAAGACCCAGGTAGAGCGTAGAGCCCTCCGAGGTTGCCAAATCGCGGGAAACCTGGCTCAGCGCACCGGTGCTCGAGCCACCCAGGCGCTCAAACAGAACGCGCGATTCATCCGCCGACACCACGCGCGCCCATTGACGGCGTGCCTCGCGCTCGATGGAGTGGGCCTCATCGATCACCCAGTGACGGATCGGAGGCAAGATTCTGCCCTCGGCCGCAACATTGCGAAACAGCAGGGAATGGTTGGTGACCACCACATCGGCATGCGCCGCGCGACGGCGGGCGCCGTGGACCAGGCATTTATCGGGGAAAAACGGGCAGAGGCGACGGGCGCACTCGCGCGAGGCCGTCGTAAAGTCGGGACGGTTGACGCTGCGCCAGCGAATGCCGAGCGAATCGAGGTCGCCATCGGCCGACTGACACACGTACGCCATGATGACCGCGACTGCCGTAAGCGTGTCGGCAGGATCACGCTTAGTCGTTATTTCGACTTGGCCGCGGCTCATGCGCTCAAGCTTGCGCAAGCATGGATAGTGGTCATAGCCCTTAAGGGCGCAAAACGATAGGCCGCCGTCCAGCTGCTCGGCAAGTTTGGGCAGCTCGTGATACATGAGCTGGTCGGCAAGATTATTCGATTTGGTCGCAATACCAACCGTGATGTTGTTGCGGCGCGCGGCCTCGGCAAAAGGCACTAGGTAAGCCATCGATTTGCCGACGCCCGTCCCCGCCTCAATCACGCGATGCGTTCCCGTAACGAGTGCGTCACGGACCTCGAGCGCCATCGCGATTTGCTCATCGCGCGGCTCGTACGTGGGATACATGCGATTAACCAGGCCGCCCGGCGCATAGTCCGCCTCGATTTCCTCGCGGCTCGGCATCTTAAGGACCGGTAGCTCGTCCGCATCAACGCGATCATCGGCCCGATCGGCCTTGAGTACGTCGGCGCGGGCGGCGCTGAGAGAGAAGATGGAACCGGGGTTCTGTCCCGCCAAGAACGAGAAGATGGGACGATAGGACCAGGGCACGTCGGGGTGCATGTCGGCCAGGCGCGCCATTAAGCCATGAGGCAAGTCGGTGAGCGCCACGAGCAGCACGCGCCACACACCACACAGGGCGTCGACATCGGCGTTGGCGCGGTGCGACACCGAGTCGCAGCCAAACAGGTCGGCCATGAAAGACAGCTTATGCGAGGCCAGGCGCGGAAGCGCGATGCGCGACAGTGCCAGCGAATCGATCCAGATGTCGCTGACGTTGACACCGCCCTTGACCGACTCGATAAACGAACGGTCGAAGGTGGCGTTATGCGCAATCACCGGGCAGCCGCCGACAAAATCGGCGAGAGCGGCCACGGCCTCGACGGCCGATGGGGCATCCACCACATCGGCGTTTGTAATGCTCGTGAGTTCGGTAATCTCGGCGGGAATCAGCTGCTTGGGATGCACGAAGGTATCGAACCGATCGACAACCTCGCGGCCCGAAAGGCGGGCCGCTGATATCTCGATAAGCTCGTTGTCCTGCACCGAAAGACCCGTGGTCTCGGTATCGAGGACGATAACATCTTCCTCGATGAGACCAAACGATTGGGTTTTGGCGCGCTCGGCAAGCGTGGCATAGGAATCGATGACAAACTGCGGCGTTCCCGACGAAACAGCGTCCTCGATTAGCATGCAACGCCCGCTCGACGAAGTCCCATACGAATCAGACTGTCACACACCTGCGGGAACGTCATGTCATCGGTGTGGCGAATCTCATCCGGATACAGCGATGTATCGGTCATGCCGGGAATCGTGTTGGTCTCGAGAATAACGGGGCCGTCCTCACTCACGATAAAATCGCTGCGCGAGATGCCCAGGCAACCGAGTGCCTTATGGGCAGCACAGGCGAACTCCTGAGCACGAGCGTAGTTCTCGGGCGAAATCTGCGCCGGAATGCGATGGATGTCCGTAGGGTCGACATACTTCACGTCCAGATCGTAGAACTCGCAGTCCTCGGGCTTGCGGATCTCAACGATCGGCAGGGCGCGCACGTCATCCTCGCCGTACACGCCGACGGTGATCTCGGTACCCTCGATGCACTTCTCGACCAGCACCTTGTCGCCGTACTCAAACGCCTTGGCGATTGCCGCGGGCAGCTCGGAGGGCTCATGGACCAGGGAAATGCCATAGCTGGAACCGTTTACGGCCGGCTTCACAAAGCAGCGCTCGCCACAAACCTCGACGATATGATCGATATCGACTTCATCGCCCACCTCGAGCGCGAGGCCGGGGGCAATGGGAACGCCCGCCTTGGCGTACAGGAGCTTCGAGACCTCTTTGTCGGCACCGCAGGCGCTTGCGAGCACGCCCGAGGCCGTGTAGGGGATACCCAAGGTCTCCATGGCACCCTGCATGGCACCATCCTCACCGCCGGCGCCGTGCATGGCGATAAACGCCACGTCGAAACCACCGGTCGCCATGGTTACCATAAAATCATCGGCAGCCGTGTCGAGCAGCTCCACCGAAGTGTAGCCGGCCTCCTTCAAGGCCGCCACGACGTTCTTTCCCGAATTGAGCGAAATCTCGCGCTCAGCGGAATGACCGCCCGCCAAGACCGCTACGTGCATGTTCTCTAGGCTTTTACCCGGCATGGGCAGACTCCTCCTCTATAATTTCTGCAGCTGATACCATATTGTAGCGATACCCTCTACGTTTCCCCAAAATCGAAAGGCTTCCATGAATCCCAGGACTAAATCTCAGGACATTCGCGACTTGAGCCAAAACGATATTCGCGAGCTTGTGGCCGAACTTGGCCAGCCCGCTTTCCGCGCAAAGCAGCTCATCGAATGGGTCTTTGAGAAGAACGTTTGTTCGTTTGACGATATGACCAACCTTCCCAAGGCTTTCCGCGAGCAGCTTAAAGAGGCTTTTGCCTTTGACACGCCGACTGAACTCACCAAGCAGGTTTCTAAAGATGGTTCTCGCAAGTATCTGCTCGAGTACCACGACGGCATTTCCGTCGAGACCGTCGGTATGCCCCGTCGTAACAAGCTTTCCGTCTGCGTTTCCACCCAGGCAGGCTGTGGCATGGGCTGCGCCTTTTGCGCTACCGGTCTCAACGGCCTCAAGCGCTCTCTGACCGCTCAAGAGATCGTCGACCAGGTACTTCATGTATCCAACGATTTTGGCGAGCGTGCCACGAGCGTTGTCTTCATGGGCCAGGGCGAGCCGTTTGCCAACTACGACGAGGTTCTCAAGGCACTGCGTATCCTCAACGACCCCGATGGCATCGGTATCGGCGCCCGTCACCTCACCGTCTCTACCAGCGGCGTTATTCCCGGTATTCGCAAATTTGCCGACATCCCCGAGCAGTTCACGCTTGCCGTTTCCCTGCACTCCGCCATCCAGTCGACGCGCAACAAGCTCATGCCCGGTGTTAAGAAGTACACGCTGCTCCGCCTTCACGAGGCGCTTCAGCTCTACACCGAAAAGACTGGCCGCCGCCCGACCTATGAATATGCCATGATCGAAGGCGTCAACGATACGAATCCCGAGATGCAGGCACTCTGCGACTTCTGCGAGGGAACGCTGTGCCACGTTAACCTGATTCAGCTTAACGACATCGAGGGCAGCCCGCTCAAGCCGTCGCCGATTCATAAGGTCGAGGATCTTCAGCGCCGCCTTGAGTCTCGTGGCATCGAGACCACGATCCGTAATTCTCGCGGCAATGATATTGATGCCGCCTGCGGTCAGCTGAAGCAACGTTTCAAGGTCCAGAAGAACGCATAGGGGAGTCTGTACCCCATAACGTTTCATGTGAAACATCCGACAGTCCTGGTTGCAAATAATGCAACCAGGACTGTTTCATTTATA
>ERZ773194.2678-NODE-2678-length-16445-cov-4.699939_pt1 | contig 16445 bp, 10 predicted proteins | sample MGYA00511240_ERZ773194 | MGnify/ENA primary metagenome ERZ773194 (study PRJEB29015, sample SAMEA2737774) | human gut metagenome | biome: human gut; feature: human-associated habitat; material: faeces | place: China | collected 2012 ... | reverse complement strand
CAAGAAGGTCCTCGCCGAGAATCTCAAGCAGCGCGCCCACAAGGACGCCAAGATCCTGGCCGACGCACAGGCTCTGGCCGAGACCATCGCCAACCTGCCGCTGTCGCTGTCGGTGAAGGCCGAGGAGGGCAAACTCTTCGGTACGGTCACGGCAACGGACCTCGCCGAGGCGCTCGCTGCCAAGGGCATCACCGTAGACCGCAAGCAGATCAGCGTCGAGGCCGTCAAGACCGTCGGCGAGTTCGAGGCTACGGCCCGCCTGCACAAGGAGGTCAAGGCTACGATCAAGTTCTCGGTTTCCGCTGCCGAGTAACGCGAAAAGACATTTGTACGAAAAGAGCCTCCCGATGCGGGAGGCTCTTTTTGGTTGACGACCTTCGTCAATGCGGCCCCGCAGCAGGCGGATCGGCCTGCCGCGGCTTCACCGTGTAGGACCGGAGCACCAGCCCCACCCCCACGAAAATCACCAGTGCGAAAATCACCGTATCGGCATGCAGCTTGTCCAGCCCCATCCCTACCGAAATGGCGATCGCCAGCACGGGCTGCAAATAGGTGTAGATGCTCGACACGGTGGGCTGTACCGTTTTGAGGGCATAGTTGAGCATCAGGTTGGGGATATAAGTCGGAACCGTCAGCACGAAAAGCGTCGGAAACAGGGCGTGACGGGCAATGGCCGCGAAATCGGTGTGAACGATCGGGCCGATACCGAACGGCAGGGCCATGACCGCCGCCGCGCAGTAGAGCCAGCGCAGCACGGTCGTAATGCGGTACTTGGCGATCAGCCGCTTGAACCACACCATATACACCGACGTGACGCAGGCGCATAGAAAGATCATCACGTTTCCCCAGAGATGCGAATGCGCGTGCGACGACGAGGCCCCGGCCAGCACCACCGCCACAGCTCCCGCCATGCCGAGCACGAGTCCCGTGATCTTGAGCCGGGTGAAACGGTCCATTCCCAGCAGCACGGAGAGCGCCAGCACCAGCAGCGGCACGATGGTGTCGATGATCGAACCGTCGATCGGCGAGGTCATCGACAAACCGTACATGATGAAGACCTTGCGCAATACGCCGATCAGCAGCGCAGCGCCGATCAGTTTGCGAATATCCGCCCGCTCGACCTTCTCGGCCTTCTGCCACAGCAGCGGCACGAGCGAAAAGAGCGCCGTGGCGACGAGCGACGCCGAGACCATCGCCATCGGATGCACGTAATGCGGCAGGACTATGTTGTAAAAAGGGTAATCCATCGCCCAGAGGACGTTGCACACCAACAGGGCCAGATGGGGTTTCAGTCTGTTCATTCGTTTCGTCGTTTACCCCGCAAAGACAAAAACAGTGCCCGAATCCCCACACGGCACGGCGCAAAAAAAGGGCTTCCTGCAAAGAAAGCCCCATATATAACGCAAATCGCCCGTTACCGCCGGTCCGGAATACGGAACGTCGCCGGGGAAGCACCCGGAATCACCTCGCCGCAGTAGTAAACCTTCCACGCGTCCCTGGCGTAACCCCACCCAAGCTCTTCAAACGACGACGACGATGCGCCCGGCACTTCGCGTCCCTGATAGACCACCTTCCAGGGGTCCTTGCCGTAACCGCCGCCCAGATATTCGAACGACGAAACCGAAACGCCTTCCACCTTTCGCCCCCGATAATATACCGACCAGCTGTCTTTCGCATAACCGCCGCCGAGCATCCCGTCCGGCGACTGCCCGGGCCGGAGCTGTTCCCCGCGGAAATAGGTGTTCCAGTTGTCCTTGCCGTAACCCCGTCCCTTATACTCGAACGACATGGCCGAGGCACCTTCCAGCTTCCGGCCTTCGTAAAACACCGTCCAATTATCCTTGCCGTACCCGCCTCCCAGATCGGCGAACGAGGATGCCGAAGCCCCCTCGACCTTCCAGCCGCGGTAATACACCGTCCAATTGTCCTTGCCGTAACCGCCGCCCAGATCGGCGAACGAGGATACCGAAGCCCCCTCGACCTTCCGGCCGCGGTAATATACCAACCAGCTGTCTTTGGTATATCTCCCGCGCCGATCTTCGTAACGCTCCCCATGACAATTCGCGTGAGGGTTCGCGCGGTGATCCCTGCGAGGAGACTGCACGGCGAAGGTTTCGGCGGCGCGGACATCCCCGCTCCGCAGCATGCCGCCCGGAAGGAGCGCCAGCGCGGACAACAGGCCTAAAATCAACTTTTTCATCATCTATCGGTTTGCTTCTTCAGTTCTGACTTGTAAATATACCGGGTTATTGCGCACGGTGCAAGAAATCCACCGTAAATATTTCGGCGAACGCAAAAAAGGCCATTCGCCCCGCCCCGGAAACATCCGGCCTGCAAACCGGCCGCCGACTGGCCGACCGGACTTCCGCCCCCGATTCCCTGTTTCCCTGTCCGGTTCCCCGGTTCCGGCCCTGACCTCGTCCTTGAAAAGATTCCGGAGCCGCAAACTGTCCGTCCCGCAGGCAGACCGCCCCGCAGACAATCCCGCAGACAGTCCCGCAGACAGACCATCCCATAAACAAACCGCCCCGCAAACAGCCCCCGCCGCGCGCCGCCGTCCCGGCACAAAAAAAAGACGCCCGCACAGTTTCCTGTGCGGGCATCCGGTTATCGGATACGGAGGGGCATCTTCCCCCCGTCCTCTTTTCAGCGGAGATTACTCTTCGTCCTCTTTCTTGGCGGCAGCCTTCTTGGCCGACTTGGCCTCGGCAGCCTCCATGGCGCTCTTCAGAGCGGCCAGTCCGGCGATGTCGCCGAGCGTCGTCTTCTCGACCGAAGCGTTGATCTTCTTCACGGTCGACTTCGTAGCGTCGGCAGCAGCGCGCTTCTCGGCCTTCTCGGCAGCGATTTCGGCACGCTTCGCCTCCTCGTACGTACGCAGGTGCGAAAGGGTGATGCGCTTGGTGGCCTTCGAGAACTCCAGGATCTTGAAGTTGAGCTTGTCGCCCGTCTTCGGGGTCGTGCCGTCCTCTTTGACGAGCTGACGCGCGGGGCAGAAGCCCTCGATGTTCTCGCCCAGGGCAACCACTGCGCCCTTGTCGGTCATCTCGGTGATCGTACCCTCGTGGATGCTGTCCACCGAGTACTGGTTCTCGAACTCATTCCAGGGATTCTCCTCCAGCTGCTTGTGTCCCAGCGACAGACGGCGGTTTTCCTTGTCGATCTCCAGCACCACGACCTCGATGTCGGCGCCTACCGACGTGAATTCGCCGGGATGCTTCACCTTCTTGGTCCAGCTCAGGTCCGAAATGTGGATCAGACCGTCGATGCCCTCCTCGATCTCGACGAATACGCCGAAGTTCGTGAAGTTACGCACCTTGGCCGTGGTCTTCGTGCCGACGGGATACTTGACTTCGATATTCTCCCAGGGATCGGGCGTGAGCTGCTTGATGCCGAGCGACATCTTGCGCTCCTCGCGGTCGAGGGTCAGGATAACGGCCTCGACTTCGTCGCCGACCTTCATAAACTCCTGTGCCGAACGCAGGTGCTGGCTCCACGACATTTCCGAAACATGGATCAGACCCTCCACACCGGGAGCGATCTCGACGAACGCGCCGTAGTCGGCCATAACGACCACGCGGCCCTTCACCTTGTCGCCGACCTTGAGCGTCTGATCGAGCGCCTCCCACGGATGCGGGGTGAGCTGCTTCAGACCCAGGGCGATGCGCTTCTTGGCCTCGTCGAAGTCGAGGATCACGACGTTGATCTTCTGATCGAGCGCCACGATCTCCTCGGGGTGGTTTACGCGGCCCCACGAGAGGTCGGTGATGTGGATCAGGCCGTCCACGCCGCCCAGGTCGACGAATACGCCGTAGGAGGTGATGTTCTTGACGGTTCCCTCGAGGATCTGGCCCTTCTCCAGCTTGGACATGATGACCTGCTTCTGGGCTTCGAGTTCGGCCTCGATGAGCGCCTTGTGCGACACGACCACGTTGCGGAACTCCTGATTGATCTTCACGACCTTGAACTCCATGGTCTTGTCCACGTATACGTCGTAGTCGCGAATGGGTTTCACGTCGATCTGCGATCCGGGCAGGAACGCCTCGATGCCGAACACGTCGACGATCATACCGCCCTTCGTGCGGCACTTGATGTAACCCTTGATGATTTCGTCCTTCTCCAGCGCTTCGTTGACACGGTCCCACGACTTGAGCTGCCGGGCTTTCTTGTGCGAAAGGGCCAGCTGGCCGTTCTTGTCCTCGGCCGACTCCACGTAGACTTCGATCTTGTCGCCTACCTTCAGGTCGGGGTTGTAGCGGAACTCCGATACGGGGATGATACCCTCGCTCTTATAGCCGACATTGACGATAACCTCGCGCTTGTTGACGCCCGTTACGGTTCCCTCGACCACTTCGCCGACGTTGACGTTCGAAAGCGTCTTGTCGTAAGCCTCGGTGATCTGGGCTTTGTCCTGGTCGTACACGCCCAGGTCGTTTTCAAAGGCGTTCCAGTCGAAATTTTCGTTTGCAACTACATTCTTTACTTCTTCCATTGTGGAAATTTTTGCGATACAATCGCTCGTTAATTGGTTAATATTAAAAGTTATAGCCCTCGCCTACGGCATCATTGCACGCGCGCGAGGGCTACAAAGGTAATACTTATATTATTAAAAATGAAAAATTAGAAATAAAATATTAAGTTTTGAAAAGTCGTCGTCATTTCGGACAAGCTCATATGAAAGTTCCGATTCAATTTTTAATCTTTAATTCTTAATTCTTAATTACATTTTGCCGCGGCCTGTTGTCCGGAGTCAGCGGACCGTCATCCTGCAACTCTTCGAGCAGCACGCCCGCGACCGCCGTTCCCGTGAGTTTCCCGTCGGTGTAGTTCAGGTCCTTGTAATTCCTGTAAACATAGTCGCTGACCGCAACTTCGTACACCTTGCCTTCGCGCAACTTCGGGAAACGCACGTCGAGGGCGTTGTCCGCGGCGTCGGTCACGATGACGTAGGGCGTCGTCGAGATCAGGTCGATCCGGTGCGCCTCCTTGCGGTTCTCCTCGTCGTTGTACTTCGAGAGGATCATCCGGCGCATGTCGGCCGGAGTCATCCGCATCGTGGCGATCTCGGTTCCGAACGGCTCCAGGTCGTACACCTTCGCCGCACCGACCCCGCCCGCCGGAATCGAGTCGAGGCGCACGCCGCCGATGTGGTAAAACCCGACGTCGGCATCGGCTTCGTCGGCCACCGACGCGGCCATCCAGTTGGCGAGGCCCCACTTGTCGGCCGGTCCGGCGAACGCTCCGACGGGCTTGTTCAGCTCGGGATCGGCATAGTAGCGGTCCACCTCGGCCTGATACGACGCATCGGGCGCATAACCGTCCAGCGGCACGAGGCGCGATTCGATGCCTTCGATCTTCCTGCCGCGGAACCGGACCGCCGTAACGCCCACGTTCTTAAGATATTTCCCGGTCTGTGTCAGGAGCGTGCCGTTCACCAGCGAATCGACCTTCACATGGGTATGTCCGCCGATCACCACGTCGAACCGGGTCTCCTTTCCGAGCAGCTCCACGTCGCGGTCGTCGCCCATGTGCGACACGAGCACCAGCAGATCGACCTTCGGACGCAATTCGGCAGCATACTTCATCGCCATCGCCTGCGGATCGGGAAACTCCAGTCCCTCGAAGCTCGACGCATTGCCCGCAGGATGCCCCGGGCCTTCGTAGTTGGTCACCACGCCGACGAAACCGATGCGGATGCCGTCCTTGTCCAGAACGACATAGGGCGGCAGCTGCGGAAAGGTGCAGGTGTCGCTCGTCACGTTGGCGCACACCACCTCGAACGCCATGCTGTCGATCATGCGGCCCAGAAACGCCTGCCCGTGGTCGAACTCATGGTTGCCCAGCGTCGCCACGTCGTAGCCGAGCCGGTTCATCAGCGCGATCATCGGCATGCCGGGCGTCGCGGCCATGTCCACATAGGCGTTTCCGGTCCAGCGGTCTCCGGCATCGACCAGCACCACCAGCTGCGCGGTGTCACGACAGTTCTCCACGGCCGCAGCCAATCGCGGAAAATTCTGAATCTTGGCGTGCATGTCGTTCGTCGAGAGCAGCACGAGCGTCCGTTCACGGGGTGCGCAGGCCGCAGCCGCAGCCGCAAGGAGAATCAGGCCCGTCCGGAACATTCCTTTCATATTCGTCGGCATTGTTTTTCTTTATGGATGAAGATTTGCCAAAAGTACAAATAATTCCTATCTTTACGAATCGAACATTGTAAAAACTTTTCCATGAACGATACGATCAAAGTCATCTGCGAAAACGGCTTCGGCGAACTGGAGGTCCCGATGGGAACCCCGCTGCTGGAGGTCGCCGAACGCCTCACGCCCGGCCTTCACCCCTTCCTCGCAGCCTTCGTCAACAACCGCATCAAGGAGTTGAGTTACAAAATATATGCCCCGGTGACGATCCGTTTCGTCGACATCACCTCCTTCGCCGGCATCCGCGTCTACCAGCGCACCGCGTGGTTCCTGCTGCAAAAGGCCGTCAAGGACCTCTACCCGGGGCAGACGCTCCACATCCGCCACTCGATGGGCCAGAGCGGGTTCTACTGCGAGATCGACGGCATCGACGAGTTCACCCCCGACGAGGCGGCGCAGCTCCGCGACCGCATGCGGGAACTCTCCGTGCGCAACCTGCCCATCACGCGCCAGCGCATGCTCACCACCGAGGTCCGCGCCCGCTACGCCGAGGAGGGTTTCACGGACAAGATCGCGCTTCTGGACACCCGTCCGCGGCTTTACAGCCAGCTCTACACGCTCGACGACACGGCGGGTTACTTCTACGGCTCGCTGGCCCCCTCGACGGGCTATGTCACGCTGTTCGACATCGAACCCTACTACAACGGCTTCTACCTGGCCCTTCCGCTGCGCACGTCGCCCGACACGCTTCACCGCAACGTACATCAGGAGAAGATGTTCGGCATCTTCCAGGAGTACCAGTCGTGGGTCCGGATCATGGGCGTTCCCACCGTCGGCGACGTCAATTCGAAGGTGCTCGCGGGCGACGGCGGCGGCCTGATCAAACTCGCCGAAGCGTTCCACGAGCGCAAGTTCGCCTGGGTGGCCGACACCATCTACGACGCCCACCTTTCGCGCGGCGCCCGCATGGTGCTGATCTCCGGCCCCTCCAGCAGCGGCAAGACCACCTCGGCCAAACGGCTGGGCATCCAGCTGGGCGTGCTGGGACTGAACCCCGTGCTGATCTCGCTCGACGACTACTTCGTCGACCGCGAGAAGACCCCGCGCGACGCCGACGGCAACTACGACTACGAGGCGCTCGAAGCCATCGACCTGGAGCTTTTCAACGACCATCTGGCGCGCCTGATCCGGGGCGAGAGCGTCGACATCCCGCGCTACGACTTCATCACGGGACGCCGCACGTGGCACAACGCGCCGCTGACGCTCGACGAACGCTCGATCCTCATCATCGAGGGCATCCACGGGCTGAACCCGCGCCTCACGCCCTCGATCCCCGACGCGCAGAAGTTCCGCATCTACATCTCGTGCTTCACGTCGGTGGCGATGGACAACCTCTCGCGCATCGCCACCACCGACAACCGCCTGCTGCGGCGCCTGACGCGCGACTACCGCCAACGCGGCGCCGACGCGCTCTCGACGCTTTCGCGCTGGGCCTCGGTGCGCCGGGGCGAGGAGAAACACATCTTCCCCTACCAGGAGAACGCCGACATCATGCTCAACTCGTCGCTGTTCTACGAGATTTCGGTGCTGCGGCCCTTCGCCGAGAAGATCCTCCGCGAGGTCCCCGACACGGTTCCGGAGTACGACGAGGCGCGGCGCATGCTCAAGTTCCTCGACAACTTCATCCCCATCGCGCCCGACGAGGTCCCGCCCACGTCGATCCTGCGCGAATTCATCGGCGGCAGCAGTTTTCAATATTAGGCGCGGAAAATTTTGTGCGTCCGTTTCTTTTATTTTACCTTTGTGTGTTCGTGCAACGGCACAACTGTACGAACCGTGCGGAGCGTACGCCATCTCCCTCCCCGAGGGAGGGCCGGGATGGGATCAGAATTGCAAACGCCGCCACAGGCGGCGAGAACGGCTTGCCGGGATGAAAGACAAATGTGAAAAGTACATACAGACAACATAAAATATCGTTCAATGTTCGATAAGTTTTCCGAACGCCATATCGGCGTCAGCAACGAAAAAGACCTGAAGGCCATGCTCGATGTGATCGGCGTGAAATCCGTCGATGAACTCATCTCGCAGGTGATCCCCCAATCCATCCGGCTCCGCAAACCGCTCGCGCTGCCCGCCGAGGGGATGAGCGAATACGAATTCGCGGCGCACATCCGCGAGCTTGCCGACCGCAACCAGCCCTACCGCTCGTTCATCGGCATGGGCTACTACCCCTCGGCCGTCCCGGCCGTCGTGACGCGCAACGTCTTCGAGAACCCCGCCTGGTACACCTCCTACACGCCCTATCAGGCCGAGATTTCGCAGGGACGCCTCGAAGCGCTGCTGAACTTCCAGACGGCCGTGATTTCGCTCACGGGCATGGAGATCGGCAACTGCTCGCTGCTCGACGAGGGCACGGCCGCCGCGGAGGCGATGGCGATGATGTTTTCATTACGTTCGCGGGATGCCGTCCGGGAAGGTCGGAATCAACTCTTCGTCGACCGCAACATCTTCCCGCAGACGCTCGACGTGCTGCTCACGCGCAGCGAGCCGTTCGGCATCGAACTGATCGTCGACGAATACGACGAATACGAATTCACGGGCCGGGAGTTCGGCGCCATCGTGCAGTACCCGGCCGCCGACGGCCGGGTGCGCGACTACTCGGACTTCACGGCTGCGGCGCACGCCAAGGGCGCGCTCGTAACGGTCGCCGCCGACCTGCTGTCGCTGGCGCTCCTGAAAGCCCCGGGCGAGTGGGGCGCCGACATCGCCGTGGGTTCGGCGCAGCGCCTCGGCACGCCGATGGGCTTCGGCGGTCCCGCCGCGGGTTACATGACCACGCGCGAGGCGTTCAAGCGCAACATGCCGGGCCGCATCATCGGCGTCTCGGTCGACCGGCTGGGCAACAAGGCGCTGCGCATGGCCTTGCAGATGCGCGAACAGCACATCAAGCGCGAGCGCGCCACCTCGAACATCTGCACCGCCTCGGCCCTGATGGCCTCGATGACGGGCTTCTACTGCGTCTACAACGGTCCCGAAGGGCTGCGCCGCGCGGCGGAAACCGCCCACCTGGCCGCCGCAACCGTCGCCCGCGCGCTGGAGGCGATGGACTACCGCCTCGCGTCGAAGGAGTTCTTCGACACGCTCGAAGTCGAGGCCGAGGCAGCCGTCGTGCAGTCGCTGGCGCTCGAACAGGGCATCAACTTCTACTATCCCTCCGAAGGGCGCGTGCGCATGTCGTTCGACGAGGTGACCACCGCGGCGGAGATCGAGACCGTCGTGAGCATCTTCGCCGCAGCCAAAGGCAAGAAAGCCAAGGCGGTAAAGGCCGTCACCGAAAGCTGCGTCCCAACTGCCCTGCGCCGCCAATCGCCCTATTTGCAGGAACCCGTATTCAACGCCTACCGCTCGGAGAGCGCCCTGATGCGCTACATCAAGAAGCTGGAATTGAGGGATATTTCGCTGGCCAATTCAATGATCTCTTTAGGTTCGTGCACCATGAAGCTCAACGCCGCGGCGCTCATGCAGCCGCTCTCGCTGGCCGGCTTCCAGAACATGCACCCCTTCGCCCCGGCCGACCAGGCCAAGGGCTATATGGACCTGATCGCCGGGCTGGAACAGGACCTGGCGACGATCACCGGCTTCGCGGCCTGCTCGTTGCAGCCCAATTCGGGCGCGGCGGGCGAATACACGGGGCTGATGGTCATCCGCGCCTACCACCAGAGCCGCGGACAGGGCTACCGCAACGTGGTGCTGATCCCCGCGTCGGCCCACGGCACGAACCCCGCCTCGGCGGCCATGGCCGGCATGAAGATCGTGACGGTGGCGTGCGACGAGCGCGGCAACATCGACGTGGCGGACCTCGAAGCCAAGGCCAAAGAGCACTCGTCGGAACTGTGCGGCCTGATGGTCACCTACCCCTCGACGCACGGCGTCTTCGAGAGCCGCATCCGCGAGATCGTCGACGCCGTCCACGACGCCGGCGGGCAGGTCTACATGGACGGCGCGAACATGAACGCGCAGGTGGGACTGACGAACCCCGGCTATATCGGGGCCGACGTCTGCCACCTCAACCTCCACAAGACCTTCGCCATGCCCCACGGCGGCGGCGGCCCGGGCGTAGGCCCGATCTGCGTCGCCGAGCACCTGCGGGCGTTCCTGCCGTCGCACCCGGTCGTCGCCACGGGCGGCGACGAGGGCATCACGGCCGTCGCGTCGGCTCCGTGGGGTTCGGCGCTGCTCTTCCCGATCACCTACGGCTATATCAAAATGCTGGGGGCCGAGGGACTTCGCAGAGCCACCGAGATGGCCATCGTCAACGCCAACTACATGTCGGCGGCGCTGGCCGCGGAGTACCGCACCTACTACTCGGGCGAGACGGGCCGCGTGGGCCACGAGATGATCCTCGACCTCACCTCCTTCAAGAAGGACTACAACATTGACTGCGGCGACATCGCCCACCGCCTGATGGACTACGGATTCCACGCCCCGACGCTCTCGTTCCCCGTGCACGAGACGCTGATGGTCGAGCCGACCGAATCGGAACCCAAGGAGGAGATGGACCGCTTCATCGAGGCGCTGATAAGCATCAAGCGCGAATGCGAGGCGGCCGCCGGCCAGGCGGACAACGTGGTGGCGAACGCGCCCCACACGGCCCGGGAACTGGCCGGAGCGTGGGAACACCCCTACTCGCGCGACGAGGCGGCGTTCCCGCTGGCGTGGATCGGCGAGGCGAAGTTCTTCCCCTACGTCTCGAAGATCGACAACGGCTACGGCGACAGAAACCTCTGCTGCCGCAACTGCGAGTAACGGCAATATCCGGCATGAAAAAACGGCGGCGACATCGACAGCGCCGCCGTTTTCATCTGTTATGGCACAATTATTTCCTGCTATTATTTGGCAACTTGCCCCGAAGTGCGTACCTTTGATGGCTTAAGAAGCCATTTTTCTAAAAATGGTGGCGGAAAATCGCTTTTGAGCCGTGAATGCCGGGCAACGTCCCTGAAAAACGACGATAAAAACAACTAAACTTTATAACAATCGTATGAAAGTAGAACAAAACAAAATGGTCGGCGTAGACTACAAGCTCACCGTCGACGGACAGATCGCGGATCAGTCGCGTCCGGGCCAGCCGCTCGAATTCATCTTCGGAACGGGCATGCTGCTCCCCAAATTCGAGGAGGCGATCCTGGGCAAGGAGATCGGCGAATCGGTTTCGTTCACGCTCGAGGCCAAGGACGGCTACGGCGAAGTGATCGCCGACGCCATCGTCGACCTGCCGAAAGACATATTCATGGTCGACGGCAAGCTCGCCGAGGACATCCTCTTCGAGGGCAGCCAGGTTCCGATGAGCGACGCCCAGGGCAACCGCATGATGGGCATCGTCAAGGAGGTCGGCGAATCGACCGTGAAGATGGACTTCAACCACCCGATGGCGGGCAAGACGCTCAACTTCGACGTGGAGGTGGTTTCGGTGCGCGACGTGACGCCCGAGGACCTGCAAGGCGGATGTTCGTGCGGCGAGTGCGGCGGTGACTGCGGTGAAGGCTGCGGAGACCACGACGGCCATTGCAATTGCCATTAGCAGACGCAGGCGTAAGAGGCCTGTTTTCGGGGCGGCCGCAAGCCGGAACGCTTTCGGAGAGAGGCTGCGCCTTCGGGCGAACAGATACCATCCAACGAAAAAGCCGGGCCTTCGGGTCCGGTTTTTTAGCGGATTTTCGTAACTTGCGCCGTCTCCGACAAGTCGGACGACGCTAAAAATCCGATTCCCGCCACGTGTTTACCCTCCGTCAATACCTGCTGGCTCTTCTCGACTCCCGCGGCCTGACGCGCACGCTGGGTGAAATCGACGTGTGCCGCGACGAACAGGGCCGCCCCTGCTTCAGCGCCGGCAACTCCGCCGCCGTATTCCGCATCCGCCTCGGCGGACGCATCCGCTCGCTGCGCTGTTACCTGCGCCCGATGCGCCACCTGAAGGAGATTTACGGCCAGCGGCTTCTCGAAAAGGAGCTTTACCTGCACACCTCGCCCGAAACCGGCGTCTGGGTCGATACGGTCCTCGGCGACTGGATCGAAGGCTCCACCCTGCACGAAACCGTGGCGCAGGCCGCCGCCCTCCGGGACCGCGAGAGTCTGCAAATCCTCGTCCGGCTGTTCGACCGGCTGGCCCTCGCGCTGGTCACGGACGACCGCGCCCACGGCGACCTGAAACCCGAGAATATCATCGTCGGCGACGACGGCACGCTCTGCCCGATCGACTTCGACGCCTCGTACCTGCCCGCCTTCGCCGGGGAGATCAGCCCCGAACTGGGCACGGCGGCCTACCAGCACCCGGCCCGCACGGCGGCCGACTTCGACGAACGGATCGACGACTACCCCGCGGCGCTGATCTCGACGGCGCTGCACGCGCTGGCCGAGGACCCTACGCTCTGGGACCGTTACGGAAGCTCCGACGGATTGCTGTACACGCCCCAGCGGATCGCCTCCGACCCGGCCTACCGGGAGACGCTCGCGCTGTTCGAAAAACGCGGCATGGCCGTTCAGTACCGCATCGCGCAACTGCTCACGGCACCCACCCTGCGGCTCTTCGGACTTGCGGAGCTGCTCGCCGAAGCGGTCCGGGAGAAACCCGCCGCCCGGAGCGGGACGGAGGCCGAAACACCCGAACTCTTCGTCGAAAACGGACGCTGGGGCTACCGCACGGCGGAGCGGGTCGTCGTCGCGCCGCTCTACGACAACGGGTTCGACTTCACCGAGGGGCTGGCCGCCGTTCAGCTCGGCGGCACGTGGCACTACATCGACACGGCGGGCCGCACGCGCCTAAGCTGCCCGGGCTGTGCGGCGGTGAAGCCGTTCCGCGGCGGAAAGGCGCAGGTCGTGCGCAACGGCGAACGGCAGGAGATCGCACATCCGCTGAAAACGCCCCGATACCAGTGAGGCAGGGCAGCGGAAAGAGCGGGATCAAAAATCGCTTTCGGGCAAAATCCGCCCCCGCAGGCACGCCGCTGCGGCCCGCGCAAACCCGCCCCGGAACGGTCCCGGCCGGAAGAAAAGACGAGTTCCCCAAAAGGGTTCATGCAATTTAAATGCAATTTGTTATATTTGCATCTAAATAACTCCACAATCAATGACTCCATTCAGAAAATTAACCTCCGCGGAGACCGCCGCACTCGAAGCACTCGGCAATTCGGCCGAAGATTGGTCGAAGGTGCTGGTCTCGGAGGATTTCAAACCCTTTCAGCTGTTGCAGAGCCACCTGGAAGGAGATGTAGAAATAGCCGCGGAGGCCCGCATCGTCCGCTCGCGCGTGGCGAACTACCGCATCGGAACCGGCTCGCTCGTAGAAGGCGTCACGGCCCTCGAATGCCGCCGCCGCTCGGCCTTCGGCAACGGCGTCGGCGTGGCCACGATGAACGAATGCGGCGGCCGCACGGTGAAGATATTCGACCGTCTGTCGGCACAGGTCGCCTACGTCATGGCCGTTTACCGCCACCGCCCGCAGACCATCGCCGCACTCGAAAAAATGGTCGACGCCTACGCCGAAGAACGCTCGTCGGAGATCGGCGAGGTGGGAAGCGACTGCCGCATCGTCGGGGCGCGCTTCATCCGCGAAGTCCGCATCGGCAACGGAGTCGAAATCGACGGCGCCTCGATCCTCGAAAACGCGACGCTCTGCGACGGCGCGCGCGTCGGCGTGGACGTCAAGGCCTACGACCTGATCGCCGCCGAAGGGTCGGTCATCGACAACGGCTCGATCGTCGAACGCTGCTTCGTCGGCGAAAGCTGCCGGCTGGACAAGGGTTTCACAGCCGCAGAGTCGCTGTTCTTCGCCAACTCGCACTGCGAAAACGGCGAGGCCGCCTCGATCTTCGCAGGTCCCTACACCGTCTCGCACCACAAATCGTCGCTGCTGATCGCCGGCATGTTCTCGTTCTTCAACGCCGGCAGCGGCTCGAACCAGAGCAACCACCTCTTCAAGAGCGGCGCCGTGCACCAGTCGGTGCACCTGCGCGGCTGCAAGTTCGCCAGCAGCGCCTACATCATGTCGCCCGCGCTCGAGGGCGCCTTCACGATGGTCATGGGACACCACTCCTACCACCACGACACCTCGGCCTTCCCCTACTCCTATCTGATCGAGAAGGAAGGGCGCACGCACCTCATGCCGGGCGCCAACCTCACCAGTTTCGGCGCCGTGCGCGACATCGAGAAGTGGCCCGCCCGCGACCGCCGCTCGGTCAAACGCGACGTGATCAGTTTCGACGAATACAATCCCTATATCACGGGCGCCATGCTCCAGGCCGTGGACATCCTCCATTCGCTCCAGGAGCAGGACCCCGACGCCCCGGTGTTCACCCACAACAAGACCCTGATCCGCTCGGCAGCCCTGCAACGGGGGCTCAAGCTCTACAACAAGGCCATCGTGGCGGCGTTGGGCGCAATGCTCTCCAGAGGAGGGTCGGACCCGCGCTACGACGGCGACGGGCAGTGGCTCGACCTGGGCGGGCAGTACATCACGCGCCGCGAGACCGAGGCGATCCTCGCAGCCGTGGACCGCGGCGAACTGACCACGACCGAGGCCGTGGACAACCGCTTCCGGGTCTTCGCCGTCCACTACGACGACTACGCCCACAGCTGGGCCAAACAGGTTTACGCCGCCCTGCTCGGGCACACGCCGACCGTCGACGAGATCGACGAGGCCATCTCCGCGGGGCACAACGCCCACGCCTCGATGCGCCGCACGACCGACGCCGACCGCGACCGCGACTGTTCGCTCGACATGGCCGTCAGCTACGGTCTCGACTGCACGAGCGAGGAGGAGCGCCGCGAAGACTACTACTCGGTCCGCGGCCTGAAATAGAAGAACATACGACGCAACATGTATACACAGAGCATCACACGCACCCATCGCACCGCCATCATCCTCGCGATCGACGGCTCGGGTTCGATGGCCGAAAAAATCCGGTTCCGCAACCGGCAGATGACCAAGGCCGAAGCCGTGGCGACCATCACGAACGGCATGCTGTTCGAACTGATCGAACGCGCCCGCCGCAGCGACGGCGTGAGGGACTACTACGACATCGCCGTGATCGGATACTCGGGCGACGACGAGGTCTACTCCCTGCTGCCGGGCGGCAGGGAACTGATCTCCGTGGCGGAGCTGGCGGCCGGGGAGCCTCCGATAAAGACCGAAGTCATCGAATACCGGCTGCCCGACGGCAGCATCTCCCTGCGCGAAATTCCCTACCCGGCATGGGTGGAGCCAGAAGCCGCCGGGCAGACTCCGATGTGCGAGGCCCTGCGCCGCGTGCGCGACATCGCCGCGGCATGGTGCGCCGACCCGGCCCATGCCGAAAGTTTCCCGCCGATGGTCTTCAACATCACCGACGGCGAGGCCACCGACTGCGACGACGCCGAACTGCGCGCCGTGGCCGGACAGATCAAATCGCTCCGCACGGCCGACGGCAACGTGCTGCTGGTCAACATCCACATCGCCGCGGGCGACACCCCGCGCACGGTGTTCTTCCCCTCGGCCGAAGAGGCCTCGTACCCCAACCGCTATGCGGAGGTGCTCTACGACTGCTCCAGCCCCATGCCCGAGGTCTTCAACGAGGCGATCCGCGAAGCCAAAGGCCCCGGCGTCCTGCCGCCGTTCCGCGGCATGAGTTTCAACGCTTCGGCCGAAGAGCTGATCACCATGCTCAACATAGGTTCCATCAGCGTCAAAACCGAATAGCCATGACAGCGACCATCCAACACTTCACCCGTGCGCTGCTGACGCCCGACCTGTCGCTGGCGACGCTCTCCGACGCCCGCGCCGTCACCGACCGCAACGGCAAGCCGTGGAGTGCGACTACGCCGACATTGACGGCCGTGCAGGCGCCGGTGACGGCCATCGACCTGAGCCGGGACGGAACCGCCAACTGCTATATCGTCAGCGAGGCCGGCGAGTATATGTTCGACGCTACGGTGCGCGGCAACGGCAGCGGAGACGATGCCGCGATCGCGCTTGCCGACGGCATGAAAGCCGACTGGCTTTGGGTGACGAAAGGGCTGGAACAGGAAATTTCGGCCGTTTCGCTCGATGCCGCATCTTCTTTACGGCGGCAGGCGCCGCGAAGGGCAATGCCGTCATCGCGCTTGCGGATGCCGCGGGGGAGATCGTGTGGAGCTGGCATCTCTGGTTCACGCCGGAACCTCGGATGGTGACCTATGCCAACGGCCGCGTATTGTTGGACCGTTCGCTGGGAGCCGTCGGCACGACGCCCGGATCGGCCGAGGCTTACGGACTCTATTACCAGTGGGGCCGCAAGG
>ERZ773194.2677-NODE-2677-length-16445-cov-6.123490_pt1 | contig 16445 bp, 21 predicted proteins | sample MGYA00511240_ERZ773194 | MGnify/ENA primary metagenome ERZ773194 (study PRJEB29015, sample SAMEA2737774) | human gut metagenome | biome: human gut; feature: human-associated habitat; material: faeces | place: China | collected 2012 ... | reverse complement strand
AGGTTGCGCTGTCCTTTGCCGAGGTCAAAATGCTTGCCACAGGCGATGAGCGTTTCAAGGAGAAAATGGACTTGGATATACAGGTATCGAAGCTGCGTGTACTCAAACAAAGCTATCTGTCTGAGCATTACGACCTTGAAGACAGGATACTCAAATTCTATCCGCAGACCATAAAGGAATGCGAGGAACGCATTGCAGGCTATGAAAGCGACACGGCTCTTGTCGAGCAGCACAAGCCGCAGGGCGAGGATAGGTTCTGCCCGATGACCCTAAAAGGCGTTACCTTTACCGAAAAAGCAGCCGCAGGCGAAATGCTGCTTGCCGTATGCAAGGAAAATACTCTTTCCAATCCCGTGGAAATCGGCAGCTACCGTGGTTTTAGAATGGAGGTCTATTATGATACGCTCAACGCCCATTACTGCCTAAACCTTTGCGGAAAAGCAAAGCACAAGGTCGAATTGGGCAGCGATGCGTTCGGCAATCTGACCCGTATTGAAAATGAGCTTGCGAAAATCCCTGTAAAATTGGAGGTGGCAAAGACCAAACGGACGGAAACAATCGAACAGCTCCGCAACGCAAAGGTGGAGGTTGAAAAGCCTTTTGCCTTTGAAGATGAGCTGAGAGAAAAATCGGAAAGGCTGAACGCTCTTAACATTGAGCTTAATCTGAACGAGAAAGACCGTTCCGTTATGGGTACCGAGCCAGACCAGAGTGAAGAACAGCCCGAAAGAAAATGTGCAAATCGAGAGAGATAATGCTGTTTGTATATTTGTAATGACCTTTTTGGGGCAGTATAATAGGTACAAGAAGTATTAAAATCGGAGGTGAAAACCGTGCTTGATAATTTCAAATTTGAAACCTTTGTCGATGCGCACAGCAATATTTTCGAGGAGTATCTAAGCTCCGTTATATCCAAGCTGAGAGAAACCAATTCCGAATACCGTTCCATAGAGGAAAAGATAGAGAGCCTTTACAGGCAGTATCCGAAAGTAATGGCGGTGTTCGATACGGAGAAATCAAGCGATTTATCCGAGCAGGAATGTACGGCGCTGATAGAAATTCTGGAGCTTCGGGCGAGGCTCTGCGATATGCAGCAGGAAGCAATTTATTTCCGAGGCTGCTATGACAGCGTGGGTTATCTGAAAAAGGCAGGCATTTTATAACCGAGAACGGCGGCATTGGCGAAAAGCTGATGCCGCTTTTACATAGGTAGGGGTAGAAATATCCATAGATATATGGTATTATTAAATTAAAATGATACAAAAGCGGGGCTTGATATGGGTTTCATAGAATGGTTTAATACAAATGTGTATTCAAATTGCTTTACACTAATAACGGTTATATTATCAGGGATTATATCTTTGATAATTTCAGCTATTTATTACTACAAAGGGAATAGAAATAATCTTAAAATGTCAGTCATCCATCCGATAATAAGGTTATTGGATGATGCGTATTCAAGAAAGAACTATGATAGGTTAAGTGAGATAGCTAAAGATTATAGCGCCAGATATTTAAAAAAAGAGGAAGCTGAAAGGTTAAATTCACTATTACTTGCGTATAAAGAAGTCAGCACATACAATGATGTAACTGTCAATGCTGATATTCTATTTTCCTATTTTGAATATAAGTTAAAGAAAAATGGAATTAACCCAAAGCCTGTTCCTGTTGAATACGAAGGCGAAATCGTTTATAGTGACTATCCGCCAGATGTGTTTTATTTAACGCAGGATTTAGAAAAATTTCTTAAAAGATGTGACCCTGTTTTTGAGCCAGACGAGTGTGAGAATATGGTAGCTTCTCTTTATAAACAATATTGCAAAGATAATTATACATCTAATAACATCAGTTATTTTGATGATTATACGCTGGAGGAAGTATTGAAAAAATCAGAAATTAGAGCAAAATGGGACAAAAAATTCGATGAAGCAAAAACTGCGAAGGAACAGTTTTTGAAATTGAAGATTGCCAAATAAAATGGTTTACATAGCCGAGTGGTTTTCACTTAACGAAAATCACTCGGCTTTTTCTATTTCTGGAGGTGATTTGATTGAATGAGAAGCAGCAGACCCTATGTGCAGCTTGACCCTGCGGTTATCGAACAGGCACGGCAAATGGACTTGCTCTCCTATCTCAGAGCTTATGAGCCGAACAATCTGGTGCGTGTCGGCGGCAGCGTTTACTGTACCAGAGAACACGACAGCTTAAAAATTTCTAACGGCAAATGGTTTTGGTGGTCGAGAGGTATCGGCGGCGTTTCCGCCCTTGACTATCTTATCAAGGTCAAGGATTACGGATTTGTCGAAGCCGTCGAAGCGCTGACGGGCGGTGCGGTTGAATGGACGCCGCCGCATACGCCGAAAAAAGACGAGCCGAAAGTTCTGCTATTGCCGCCGAAAAACAAGGATTGCAGCCGAGTAATGCAGTATCTTTTCGGGCGTGGCATAGATTATCAGCTCATACAAGAGTGCATTGCAGACGGCACGATTTACGAAAGCGCCGATTATCACAACGCCGTTTTTGTGTGCAAGAATAAAAGCGGAACGCCAAAGTATGCCGCCTTGCGCAGTACGCTCGGAAGCCCCTTTAAGCAGGACGCTTCGGGCAGCGACAAGCGATATTCGTTCCGACTGCTTGCAAAAGAGCCGATAAACACGGTGCATTTATTTGAAGCAGCCATTGATTTACTGTCCTATGCGACCTACCTTAAATGCGAGGGCAAGGACTATCGGACACAAAATCTGCTCTCTTTGTCGGGTGTATATCAGCCCAAAAAGGAGCTGAGCGAGAGCAAAGTTCCCATTGCGCTGTCCACTTATCTCAAAGAAAATCCGCAAATCAAGACCGTTGTTCTGCATCTTGACAATGACAAAACAGGCAGGTTGTGTACTGCCGCCTTAACCGAATTACTGAAAAAGGACTATGAAATCGTTGATTCTCCGCCGCCTGTCGGCAAGGATGTCAACGATTTTTTAATGTCCTATCTGGGGCTTTCAAGGCAAAAGCCCGTCCGTGAAAGGAGTGATGTCCGTTGATTGTGCAGCAGGTTTTTTGAAAAAAGCGCAGCCAAACCGACCTTAAATTTAAGAACGAAAGTGAGGAAATGACGATTGAAAAACTATGATGTGACCCTTACCGCCCACTATGAAAAGACCGTTTCCGTTTGCGCCGACAGCCCAGAACAGGCGGCAGAGAAAGTCAAAATTATTCTCTTTGATACCGACCTTATCGAGTTTTCCGACGATGATTTTGTCTGCGGCGAAGCCGATATTACCGAGCATAGCGAGGACGGTCTTGACGATACCGATGAGGAAGAATTGTCCGAAGAAAATGATTGTTCGGACTGTCCGTACTTCTGCCCCGTGTGCGGAGAATGTCTGTATGAGGACGAGTGCGAAGAATGATATGTCTTACCAAGCACTGAATTTGGCTAACCAAATTCGCTTGTTAGGGGGCTGCCCCTAATACCCCGTGAAAACAGAAAGGAGTTTGAGAATGAGTGAGTTTATATTTTTTATCATCGGCATAATGCTCGGCGGGCTGACGGGCGTTGCGATTATGTGCTGCTTGCAGATAAACCGTCTGTCCGAGAGAGAGGAAGTGAAAAATGCGAAAACGAAATGTGCAGATACTTTTCCGTCTGACTGAGGAAGAAGCCGAGCAGCTTAACGAGCTTGTGCGAAAATCGGGTCGCTCAAAAGAAGCATTCCTCAGAGAAACGGTAAAGGGCTACCGCCTGTGCGAGAAGCCCGACCCAGAGTTCTATAAAATGATGCGAGAGCTGTCGGCTATCGGCAACCGTATCAATCAGCTTGCGGTCAAGGCAAACGCCCTCGGCTTTATCGACACGCCGATGCTCCGAGAGGAAGCGAGGAAGTGGCACGAGTTTCAAATCGAAATCCGCAAAAGGTATCTGCTGCCCCGCAAGGTATCCTAATGGCGGTCTGCGAGATATGGGATGTGCGTGGCAGGCTCGACCACCCGATTGACTACGCAGAAAATCCCGAAAAAACCGCCAATCCCAAATACACCGAAGCTGATTTACAGGCGATGGTCGATGTAATGGAGTACGCCACCAATAAGGATAAGACCGAACAGCGTTTCTTTGTCACGGGCGTAAACTGCGACCCGACTACCGCAAGAGATGAAATGATGATTTCCAAAGCCCAATGGAACGACAGGAGCAAGATTGTCTGTTATCACGGCTTCCAGAGCTTCAAGTCTGGCGAGGTCACGCCAGAGCAGGCGCACGAGGTCGGGGTCAGACTTGCCGAGAAAATGTGGGGCGACAGATTTCAAGTCATTGTTGCCACCCACCTCAACACCGAGTGCCTGCATAACCACTTTGTAGTAAACTCCGTTTCCTTTGCGGACGGCAAGCACTATCACGACAACAAAGCAAATTTACGGCTGCTCCGTCAGCGCTCCGATGAGCTTTGCCGTGAGTATGCTCTGTCCGTTATTGAACACCCAAGCGGCAAGAAAAAGCCCTATGCGCTTTATCAAGCGGAAAAACAAGGACGCCCCACAAGAGATAATGTTGCAAGGCAGGCAGTTGATGAAGCCATTGCACAGTCCTACACGCTGAAAGACTTTGACCGCATTATGGCGGAGATGGGCTACCGTGTGAGCTTTGACCCTAATCGCAAGTATTGGACGATTATCGGAAAGGGCTGGCAAAGACCGAAGCGGCTCTATAAGCTCGGAGAGGATTATACCAACGACAAAATAACGGAGCGTATCAGTCAAAATTCCTATGCCGTAAGGCTTGACCGATTTACCGACCCACCGAAGCAGGTTAAGGTCTATCGGGTCAAAGGGGCGCTTTCGGATATTAAGAAAATCGGCGGCTTGCGTGGACTTTATCTCCATTACTGCTACAAGCTCGGTATCCTGCCGAAGAACAAAAAACAGAATTACGCTCGGCTTCATTATCTGTTAAAGGACGACCTTATGAAAATGGAAGCCATAGCAAAAGAAACAAGGCTGCTTTGTCGGAATCACATTGATACGGCACAGCAGCTTTTGTCATACAAAGGCTCGTTGGAAACGGAAATGTCCGCCTTGCTTGAAAAGCGCAAGGAGCTTTACTCCAAATCCCGTTCCGCAAAGGACGAGGACACAAAATCACAGGTCAAGGCAGAGCTATCCGATATTTCCAAACGCCTTAGTATTCTGCGAAAGGAGGTTAAACTTTGCGAGGGTATCGCCGCCCGTAGCGACACCCTTAAAGAAAAACTCGCAGCTATACGGGCAGATGAACAAGAACAGCAAAGAAAGGAGCTGACAAAGAATGAACACAGGCGGCGAAGCGGCAGAACAAATCGTCCGAATGAGCTTGGAGGGCTTTGAGGTCGCTGCAAAAATCACAGGCGCAGGAGCGAAAAACATCGCCATCCTGCTGTATTCCATTCTGAAAGAAGAAAAGAAAACCAAAGGCAAGGCACGGCTTTCCTCAATGCTTCGCTCTGGAAAAGAGCTGAAGGTCTTTACCGTGAAAAATGACGACCTCAAAACATTCACGCAGGAAGCCAAAAAATACGGCGTTCTTTATTGCGTCCTTGCAGACCGCAAGAATAACGACCCTAATGCAGAGGTCGATGTTATTGCCCGTGCGGAGGACGCATCGAAAATCAGCCGTATCGTGGAGCGCTTCAACCTTGCATCGGTGGACACCGCTTCTATCGTAACCGAAGCGGAGAAATCCAAAGACGAAAAGAACGGACAGCCAGAGCCAGAAATCACAACACCCGAAAAAGCAGAAAAGGACAAGCTGCTTGACGAGCTTATGGGTAAGCCTGTCGGCAAGGAGGAAAACGCCCCAAACCCCTCGGTGGCAAAGACCGAAAAATCCCCTCAGTCCGAGCCTATCTCAGAGAAGCAAAGCAAATCCGCAGAGGGGGCTACTATGACTAAAGAGAAACCTTCTGTCAAAGAGGAACTGCGGAAAATCAAGGAGAGCCGCAAAGAACAGGAAGCGGACAAAGGCACTTCCGCCCTGGACAAAAGCGGAGCTTCCGACAGGGCTAAGAGTGCCAACGGCAAGACCGAACACAAACAGCCCCAGAGAAAAAAGAAACACAAAAAATCCAAAGAAGCGAGGTAAACAAGTATGAGTATCTATGATGTATTCAGCGGCGGCAGCAAGCCGTTTGACAAAGAACAATGGGCTGCCCAGAAGCAGGCACAGCGCAAAGAAGCCTATGAGCTGATTGACAACACCTGCTCCGAAATGATGAGCAGCGGCGACAGCTTCCGTCAGTATCTTGATGTGCAGGGACGGTTTGACAGCTATTCCGTAAACAATGCCATTCTGGTATCGGCGCAAATGCCCGAAGCAACGCAGCTCAAAGAAAAAGCCGCTTGGAAGCAGAGCCGTGTCTATGTGAATAAGGACGCACAGAAAGTCGTTATCCTTGAGCCGAGCAAGGAATACACCCGTGGGGATGGCTCTAAGGCGGTCGGCTACAACGCAAAAGAGGTCTATGACATTTCCGAAACCTCTGCAAAGGACAGACAGGAAGCACAGGAAAAGAAATCTATGCGTGAGCTTGTGTCGGCACTCATTGACGCAAGCCCCGTGCCTTTTGTACCTGTTGCAGACCTTGAAATGCCTGCCTACTACGACAGCGAACAGCAGAGCATTTTTATCCGCACGGGTCTTAACGAGGAACAGCTTTTCGTGAGTATGGCAAAGGAAGTATCAGCGGCGGTCTTTGACTTTAAGCATAACGAAAGCCGAGAAGCGTCCGAGTTCAAATCCTACTGCGTGGCGTATATGGTAAGCTCCCGCTACGGCGTTGATACCAGAGGTTTTAATTTCTCCAGACTTCCGAAAGAGCTTGCGGAAACGGATACGCAGGCTTTCAAGGGAGAGCTTGGCTCAATGCGTGATGTTCTGGGCGAAATCCAGAGCGAAATGTATAAGAGCTTGGAGAAGAACAAGCCTGCCAAAAGCAAGGAACAGGAACGATAAACGGAGGTACAGCCTATGAGAGAAGAACGATACCATATCGCACTTGATAAGTACGATAAAAATATCGTTATCAATGCGCTCAACACCCTGCGTACACGGCAGTTACAGGAGGAACGCCCCACCGAGCCTGTTGACGAGCTGATTAGCAAGGTAGCACACGCCCCGACAAAGAAATTCAAGGTCGTGCATTGCAGGTGTAATGAGGAACGATAACGACAAAAAGACGAGCCTAATCCTTTCCGCCTGCGGCGTCGTTCCTGTCGTGTGGCTTGCTCTGCTGACCGCCCCTTATGTGGGCGGCGGCATTGTAGAAATCATCCGAGGACTGACCGATGCTATGGGAAGTCCCTTTGCCATAACCGTATGTGAGGACAGCGTAAAGACTGTCCTTATTTTTTTAGCCGCATACGGTATGGCTATCGGTATTTACTTCTCCACACGAAGGAACTACCGCAGGCGTGAGGAACACGGCTCTGCAAAATGGGGCAACGCCGATGCGCTGAACAAGAAGTATCGGGATAAAGACCCGTCCGAGAACAAGCTGCTGACCCAGAATGTCCGCATTGGTCTGGACGGGAAAAAGCACCGCCGAAATCTCAATATCTTAGTCTGCGGCGGCTCTGGTGCAGGCAAAACACGCTTTTTCTGTAAGCCTAACGCTATGCAATGCAACACCTCTTTTGTGGTGCTTGACCCAAAGGGTGAAATCGTCCGTGACATTGGCGGTCTGCTCGAAAAGAAAGGTTATGAGGTGCGTGTCCTTGACCTTATCAATATGCACCGCAGCCATTGTTACAACCCGTTTGTCTATCTCAAAAACGATAATGATGTGCAAAGGCTTGTAACCAATCTCTTTAAGGCAACCACGCCGAAAGGCTCACAGTCACAAGACCCGTTCTGGGACACGGCGGCAAGTATGTTACTGCTGGCTTTGGTGTTCTATCTGAAATATGAAGCTCCGCCCGATGAGCAAAACTTTCCGATGGTGATGGAGCTACTCCGTGCGGGAGAAGTGCGTGAGGACGATGACAGCTATGTAAGCCCTCTTGACGAGCTATTTGACCGTCTGGAAATGGTAAACCCAGAGCATATTGCCCTAAAGTATTACAGGGATTACCACTCAGGCTCGGCTAAGACCTTAAAGAGTATCCAAATTACTCTTGCCGCAAGGCTTGAAAAGTTCAACCTTGAAAGCCTTGCGGGACTTACCGCCACCGATGAGCTTGACCTGCCCTCTTTGGGCGAAAAGAAGGTTTCGCTGTTCGCTCTCATTCCTGACAACGATACGAGTTTCAATTTTCTTGTGAGTATCCTCTATACGCAGTTATTTCAGCAGCTTTTCTATCTGGCAGACCATAAATACGGAGGAAGCCTGCCTGTGCATTGCCATTTCATAATGGACGAGTTCGCAAATGTTTCGCTGCCCGACGATTTTGACAAGATACTTTCCGTTATGCGTTCAAGAGGCGTGTCCGTATCCATTATCCTGCAAAATCTGGCACAGTTGAAGGCTCTGTTTGAGAAACAATGGGAAAGCATCGTAGGCAACTGCGATACTTTTCTTTATTTGGGCGGCAATGAGCAAAGCACCCACAAATATGTGTCAGAGCTTTTAGGCAAAGAAACAATTGATACAAACACTTACGGAAAGAGCGAGGGGCGAAGCGGCAGCTACTCAACCAACTATCAAGTATCTGGGCGTGAACTGATGACGCCTGATGAAGTGCGTATGCTTGATAACCGTTACGCACTTCTTTTTTTGCGTGGAGAACGCCCTGTAATGGACTTCAAGTATGACATTATGAAGCACCCGAATGTAAAGCTGACAACTGATGGAGGTAAACCGCCGTATATCCACGGAGAGCCTGTGCAGGCTGTCGCAACCCTTGTGTTTGACAGCGATATTCCTAAGAACGCCGTAAGCGTAAAAGCTGTCAGCACTTCCTATGAGCTTCTCTCCAACGAGGACTTGGAGGAAATCTTTAACATCTAAAGGAGGATTTTTTATTTATGAAACTTTTTCAGAAGAACGAAAGTAAGGAAACCGCAAAGCTGCCGATGTCTGGCAAGGTAAAAAAGGGCTTTCACTTTTACTGCGTGACCGTTATGACAACGGCTTTGGTGGTCGGCACATCTATGACTGCCTTTGCAGCAAGTGACCCTCTTACCGTAGTCAATAATCTGTCTGACTTCATTTTCGGCTTAATCCGTGCCGTAGGTATGATTTTGCTCGGCTTCGGCGTAGTGCAGATTGGTCTGTCGCTGAAATCGCACGACCCGTCCCAGAGAGCAAACGGCTTTTTGACCCTCGCAGGCGGCGTTGTGATTACTTTTGCGAAAGAAATCCTTACCCTCATTACGGGCTGAAAAACTGACACAAGACAAGATAACGGGAGCAGATCCGCTTTGCGGATTTACTCCCGTTATCTAATTATCTAAGGAGGTGGTCGAATGTCGGATAATTGGATTGTGCAAAACTTAGAGAACGCTCTGCGGACTTGGAACGACAAGCTATCGGAAATATGGCAGCTCATCACCCAATCCCCAGAGCAGTTTAAGGGCGGCACAATTTGGAATGTACTCGTAAATATTCACGGCGCAGTACAGGCAATCGGACTTGCATTGCTCGTGCTTTTCTTTGTTGTCGGCGTGATGAAAACCTGCGGCAGCTTTGCCGATGTGAACTTCTGTTAGAGAACATATACAACTGAATACGGATTTATCTGATGGCAAGCACTTGCAACTATCCGAGAAAAGAACGGATATATGCAGGTGCTTTTCTTTTTCAAAAAATCAGAACACAGTGTCCAAAATCGGCTATCCGCACGGGCTGTAAGGCAGGGGGCAAGTCTGCCCGACCGTACCTTGACAACTTCACAGCAGCCGCCAGAGGGATACCTGCCGCAACGGACAGTGCCGCCATGATACGAGCGCACCCATTGCTTAATCCATGCACAGCATTGACAGTGATAACGCCGCTTTGGGAAAGCGTGGAACCGTATGGAATGGCTGTGCTTACATATCCCCGTCCTTGTGGCAGGGATATAAAAATTTTAAGGAGGTCAAATGCCTATGGACAAGTATGCAACAACCAGACGAAAGCGGAAGGAGGACACTCATGCAAAAGCTGAACACGGTGGACGCAGATATCCTGCTCTATCAGCCGCTTGACAAACCACGCTTTGTAGTGGACGGTCTTATCCCCACGGGGCTGATACTGTTCTGCGGCTCACAGAAAATCGGCAAAAGCTGGCTCATGCTGAAACTCTGCTTATGCGTGTCGGCGGGACTGCCATTCTGGGAGATGGAAACACGGGCGGGCGATGTGCTGTACCTGTGCCTTGAGGATACCTTTTTCCGCATACAGGACAGGCTCTTTCGTCTGACGGACGAGGCGGACAGCCGCCTGCACTTCGCTGTGGCGAGCTGCAAGCTGACGGACGGGCTGATCGTGCAGTTGGAGGACTATCTGAAGGAGTACCCCAACAGCAGGCTCATAGTGATTGATACCTTGCAAAAGGTACGCACCGCCTCAAAGGACAACGCCTATGCCAGTGATTACGGGGATATTTCCCAGATTAAGGAGTTTGCCGACCGACATTCCCTTGCGGTCATCGTTGTCCACCATATCCGCAAACAGAACGACAGCGATGTGTTCAACAAGGTATCGGGGACAACGGGGCTGACGGGGAGCGCAGACGCTACCTTTGTACTGGAAAAGGAAACCCGTGCGTCCGATACCGCAAGGCTCTACTGTGTCGGCAGGGATATAGAGTATCAGGAGTTTATCCTGCGTTTCAGGGAGTGCAGTTGGGAGATGGTGGAGCGCAAGGGGCAGGAGCAGCTTGCGAGGGAAAGCATACCGCCTGTCCTTTTTCGGCTCGTAGAGTTTATGCAGGACAAAGAAAACTGGTGCGGCACAGCTACGGAACTTCTGGCGGCGATGGCGGAAACAGACACCCCGCCCACGGTCATTACCAAGTGGCTCAATGAGTACCGCACGACTTTTTTATCAGACAGCCATATCGGCTATGCGTACCACAGGAAGAAAGAGGGCAGGCTGATTGCGCTCACAAAGCAGGCGGATGACAGGGATGACAGCAGTGACAGCGATGTTTGGATACCCCCTGTGACTGTCACTGATGACACAGCAAAGTGAAATCCTGCGGTCTTGCCCTTTGGGTGGCAGGCGTGGCGGAGATGACAATGCTTCTCCATCTGCGCCCTGCCACCCTGCGGGAGAACACCCCGCAAACGCTCCGTGCAGGCGTGGGCTTTTCTCGCCTCTTTCGGCTCGTAAAGCCACCCCTGCGGCTGAAAAAACCACCCCGGTTTTTACAGCCCGCTTTTGCAGGGTGTAACACACTACACCTTGCAAGCAAGGAGCGTGTGCCAGACTTTCCCTCTGGACTCCCTTTATGCAGGGCTTACGCCCTGCTCCCCGCCGCCTGCGGCTGCGGGGAAAGGCGGTGCCGGTGACAGTGCCATGCGGTTTGGGAGGGTATCCCATAACCACCGTCATCACTGTCACCACCGTCACCGCCTAAAGAACACTCGCCGAAAAAAGAAAGGAGTTGAACGCTTATGCCTTACGCAATCCTGCGTTTCCAGAAACGCAAGGCAGGCTCCGTGGCTGCCTGTGAACGCCACAATGAACGGAAGAAGGAGGCGTACAAGAGCAATCCTGATATTGATATGGAACGCTCCAAGCACAACTATCATCTTGTGCCGCCGCCACGCTACACTTACAAAAAAGAAATCAACCGCATGGTGCAGGCGGCAGGCTGCAAGGTACGCAAGGACAGCGTGATGATGGTGGAAACCCTCATTACCGCCTCTCCCGAATTTATGAACAGCTTACCGCCAAAGGAACAGAAAGCCTACTTTGCTATGGCTTTGGACTTCATAGCGGAGCGTGTGGGAAAACAAAACATCCTCTCTGCTGTGGTGCATATGGATGAGAAAACACCCCATATGCACCTTTGCTTTGTGCCGATTACGCCAGAGGGAAAGCTGTCTGCCAAATACTTTTTAGGCAACCAGAAGTCTTTATCCGAGTGGCAGACCGCCTACCATGAGCGTATGTCCGCACGGTGGAATGAGTTGGAACGGGGGCAGTCCTCGATGATTACAGGGCGAAAGCATATCCCCACATGGCTCTTTAAGCTGGGCGGCAGGCTGGATAAACAGTATGAGGAAATCGTAGCGGCGCTGTCCGATATTAACGCCTTTAACGCAGGGAAGAAACGGGATAAGGCGCTCTCCCTGCTCTCCGCATGGCTGCCGGAGGCGGAAAAGTTTTCACGGGAGATCGGGAAACAGAGCGCCTATATCGACAGCCTGAAAAAGAAAATCGGGCAGGAAAGCGACTATGCGGGGCGGCTGCGTGACGAGAAATACGCAGAGGAATTAAAGGTGCAAAAAGCCAACCAGAAGATATTTGAGTTGCAGCGCACCAATCAGCAGTTGGAACGCCTGCTTAGGAAAATCCCGCCCGAAGTGTTGGAAGAATTGCAGAAACAGAACAGAAATAAATCAAGAGAAAGGTAGGAAAGCCATTGAAAAAACAGGATTTTACCGTGCTGAAGATTGATGATTTACGCCCGTTCCCCGATAACCCGTTCCGTCTGGTGGAGGACGAACTGCTGATGGAAATGGCGGAGAGTATCAAAGAGTTTGGTGTGGTAACGCCCATCATAACCCGCCCGAAAGAGGACGGGAACGGGTACGAAGTCATCGCAGGGCAGCGGCGTGTCCGTGCCTCACAGCTTGCAGGGATAGAGACAATCCCTGCTTTTGTTTTGCCCTTAGACCGTGACCGGGCGATTATTACCCTTGTGGACAGCAATATCCAGAGGGAAAACATCCTGCCGAGCGAGAGGGCTTTTGCCTACAAGATGAAGTTGGAGGCGATGAAAAGGCAGGGATACCGCACGGATTTAACTTCTGACCAAGTTGGGCAGAAGTTGACTTCCGTGGAGACAGTGGCAAAGCAATCGGGAGACAGCCGCACACAGGTACAGCGATATATCCGTCTGACCGAGTTAATCCCGCCGATTTTGCAGATGGTGGACGAGGGGCAGATTGCCCTTACCCCTGCGGTGGAACTGTCTTTTTTGAAGAAAGACGAGCAGGAAAACCTGCGGATTACGATGGAGAGTGAGGACGCTACTCCCTCTCTTTCGCAGGCGCAGCGCATGAAAAAATTAAGCCAGATGGGGCGGCTTGACATGGATACCATCTTTGCGATTATGACCGAGGAAAAGGCAAACCAGAGGGAAACCGTGAAAATCGGTATGGACAAACTGCGGAAATATTTCCCCAGAGGTACAACGCCAAAGCAGATAGAGGATACCATTCTCCGACTTCTGGAGCGTGAACTTATGAGAAAACGAAACCGTGACAGCCGATAATCTTCTTTTCTCGGCGGGTAACAGACAGAAAGGACAGGTCTTTGATGAAAGAAATCCAGTATGAAATCGTAAGGGGAATTGCTGTCCTCTCCACAAGTGACAGCGGCTATACAAAGGAAATCAACCTGATTGCGTGGAACGGGAACGAGCCAAAGTACGACATCCGCAGCTTTTCCCCTGCCCGTGAGAAATGCGGCAAGGGCATTACGCTGACAAAGGCGGAGGCGGAGAAACTCCTTGCGGCTCTGAAAAAGGAACTAAAGCAGTGAGATTTTGAAGGGAGGTATGCCTATGGCAAAGACAGCGGTGCGCCCGAAAATCATCGTGCAGGCGGCTTATACGGGCGGGGCAGATATGCGGGAATTATTTATTTCCCTGCTTGTAAATGAGGTGCGGAGGGGAAAATCCTCTCCCCGCACCTTTGAGATAATCAAACTTCCGCAATACAATGAGGGCAGTACAGATACAAAGGAGGCGAGCTGAATGGCAATGTTAAGGGCAGCTCTGTACTGCCGCTTATCAAAGGACGATATGCTGCAGGGCGACAGCGAGAGTATCAAAACGCAGAAAGCCATGCTGACGCAGTACGCAAAGGAGCATGGCTTTCTGGTGGTGGAGATCTATGTGGACGATGGGTATAGCGGCTTGAATTTCGACCGTCCGAGTTTTAACCGTATGCTTGATGACATCGAGGCGGGCAAGATTGATGTGGTCATTACGAAAGACTTATCCCGTCTGGGGCGTGACCATCTGAAGGTCGGACACTTCACGGAGATTTACTTCCCGATGAAGAATGTGCGGTATATCGCAGTCAATGACGGTGTGGATACCGCCAACAAGAACAACGATATAGCGGCTCTGAAAAATGTGATGAACGAGTTTTACAGCCGGGATAATTCCCGCAAAATCCGTTCTTCTATCCGTGCGAGGGCAAAGGCGGGGCTGTACCGTTCTTCCTTTAACCCTATCGGCTACCGCAAATCCCCCGATAACCACAACAAGCTGATCGTGGACGAGGAAACAGCGTGGATTGTGAAACGGATATTTGAGCTTGCCAACGCAGGCATGGGAGCGCATAAAATCGCTGCCGTGTTCCGTGAGGAACAAGTACCCTGCCCGTCATGGTGGCTGCACAGCCGGGGCGAAAAGGACTACTCCAAGCGGTTTGAAAATCCAGAGAACAAGTATGAGTGGTCGCACACCGTCATACGAAATATCATCTCCAATCCCCTCTATCTGGGGCATTGCGTGATGTGCAAGACCGAGAGTATCTTCAAGGTCAACGCCTCAAAAAAATTACCGCAGGAGGACTGGATTACCGTGGAGAACACCCATGAGCCGCTTGTGACGCAGGTGGTTTTTGACGGGGCAAACGAGAAGATTTTGAGCCGCAGGCGGGATACCACCGATAACTTTGTCTCTCCCTTTGCGGGGCTTGTGAAGTGCGGCACCTGCGGAAAGGCGTTAGGATTACGCTTTTGGGGCAGGGAAAAACACCGTATCTATATCTGTACCACTTACGCCCACGACACCAAAGCCTGCACAGACCACCGTATTTTCTATGAGGATTTATACAAGGCGGTGCTTGCGGATATTCAGTACCACGCCCGTCTTGCCTATGAGGACAGGGAGAAAGCGGTGGCTCTGGCAGTGAAGATGAACGCCAGAGCGGACGGGAGCAAGGGGAAAAACAACGCCGACAGACTGAAAGCGGCAAAGAAACGGTATGAGGAAGTGACGAGACTGTTTGACCGTCTGTATGAGGACAGTGTATCGGGGCGTATCTCCCATGACAATTTTAACCGTCTGATGGATAAGTACCAGACCGAGCAGGAACAGCTTTTAGGGCAGATACAGGCTTTAGAAACCGCCATGCAGGAGGTTAAGGACAATCAGCAGAACGCTGTCAGGTGGGCGGAACTGATGGCACAGTATGTGGGGATACAGGAATTGACTGCTGAAAACCTCAATCTCCTTGTGGAGAGGATTGAGGTCTATGACCGCACGGAAATCTATGCCGGGGCAGAACAGATGATTAAAATCTGTTACCGCTTCGGCGGCTACATAGGGGAACGGGTATTTTCCGCAAAGGTGCTGAAACACCCTTGCAGGAAAAACGCCTGCCCTCTCAAAGAAAGGAAAGGCTATGGGAAAATATCACTTGTATCTTAGCGAGGAAGAAAGGCAGCTTGTTCTCTACGCTCTGATTGACTTCCGCAACAAGCTGATTGCGGCGGGCAGATATACGGACTGTGTGGACGAACTGATGATAAAGGTCATGTACGCAAAGACGAAAAAGATAAAAATACGGTAATGGAGGAAATGACAATGGCAAAATCAATCTTTGAACAGTTGGGCGGCACTTATGAACAGCAGGGGGATTATCTTCTCCCTTGCCTTACCGTGCCAGACGAAAAAGAACAGCCCATAGGCGTATGGGGGCAGCGGCACTTGCGGTATCTGAAAGAATACCGCAGAGCCACCTACATAACCCTGCTCACAAGCGGCAGGCTGAACGCTTACCTTGCCGACATCGACAGGCAGGCGCAGGAGCGCATGGAAAGGCTCACGGAGCAGATGAAACGGGCGCAGGGTATAACGGAACAGCTAAAGGCGGAAAACGCCTTAGAATGGGTCAGGAGAATGAATAATATACGGGCTTGTGCGATGGAGATTGTGAATAAAGAAATCATCTTCGCATAGCAGACTGGCGGTAACGCAAAGCGAGGGGTAAAGGTGTAAATGCCTTACCCCTCGTATTTTATGACGAGAATATGGCTTAACACAAGGCATTTGTGGGTTAAAAGCGCTACAGTAGAGAGTTTATGCTGAAAACATAGGGTTTGGCAATCCAAAAGCAAACTTTTTATGAATGTTGTCTGTTGCCTCTTGACTTATATCGGCAATCTATATATAATCGATATGTAGACTGTCGATACAAGGAGGGACATATATGGCAATTGATAAATCTCTGATTTCAGGGAATACAGATATGCTGATTTTGAAGCTGCTTGAAAAACAAGATATGTATGGGTATCAGATGATAGAAGAACTTG
>ERZ773194.2669-NODE-2669-length-16485-cov-4.708399_pt1 | contig 16485 bp, 14 predicted proteins | sample MGYA00511240_ERZ773194 | MGnify/ENA primary metagenome ERZ773194 (study PRJEB29015, sample SAMEA2737774) | human gut metagenome | biome: human gut; feature: human-associated habitat; material: faeces | place: China | collected 2012 ... | reverse complement strand
AGATGCCTGCACCATTTGCAAGGTTTGCGCTGTTTGCGGGGCTTGCGCTGTTTGCGGGGCTTGCGCTGTTTGTGGGGCGGGCATGGGCTGGGGCAGCGGGGGGATCAGCGGCCGGACATGGCCCTCAGCTCCTGCACCTTTTGCCGGATGGCCGCCAGTGCCTGCTGGGGGTCGGCGGCGTCGGCGGTGGCCTCCTCCATGGGGCAAAGGCCCGTGCCGGTTCGGTTCAGGATGGACTCCGCCACCTCATCGCAGGTATAGGGAACACCGTATTGGGTGAGGATGGCCGTGGCCCGGCGGCTCATCACCGGGGCATAGACCATCGCCGGGTGCAGCAGGGTATAGAGCCATGCGGCTCCGGCACCCACCACCCGATCGGCCACGCTCCAGCCGGAAAGGCCCTCCTCCAGCCAGCTAAGAAGGGGCGCTACCCCCCGAAGCTGGGTGGTGCGGACCTCCCCGTCCCGGCACAGGGCGCAGGTGCAGTCAATGGTTGTCAGGGCCTCCTTGGCCCGTTCCAGATCAGTCATGGTGCAGAACCTCCATTGCTATAATTCGTGAAATCAGATGCGGAGACGGAAGGTGCGGGGAGCCAGCCGGTAAACCAGCAGCAGGAACACGGCGTAGTATCTGTCCTGGTCGGAGGAGATCACGTCGTTGTTGGAGAGCCCCCCCCGATGAGGGTCAGGAAAACCAGAAGGTGGAAGAAGCTGCCCGCAGGGAGGGTCAGGTGCAGCTTGTGACCGGCCAGCGTCAGGGGCAGCAGGAACATCAGACCGAAGTACAGCTTCAGATCGTTTACCAGAGGCTTCATGGTTCCCTCTCATGTGAGAGTGGATAGCATATATGGATGCTATCACACGCATGAGGCACCTGTCAAGGAAAGGCCTTGCCGGGGGCGGTGAGGTTTGCTATAATAAGACGAAAAGCAGCAAGGAGGGGGGAGAGAGGATGCGGACCTTGGCCACCATAGCGCTGTCCTTTGCGGCGGGCGTTTTTGCCGCCGTGCTGCTGGGCGTGGGCGTCTGGCAGCTGTGGGCGGCAGGGGCCTGCCTGCTGGCGGGACTGGTGCTGCTGGGGCTGAAGCGGACGATGCCCGCCCGGCTGCGGCTGCGGGGGATGCTGATCCTCTTTGCCCTGTGCGGGGCGCTGGTGTACACGGCGCTGTTTCAGGCACTGGTACAGGCTCCGGTGACAGCCCGCTGCGGGCAGATGGGGGAGTTCTCCGGCACGGTGCTCTCCCGCCCGGTGGAGACGGAGTGGGGCGTCCGTGTCACCATCCGCCTCTCCGGCTCGGCGGCCAAGGCGGAGGTCTACGCCGATGCGGAATATGCCGGTTTAGAGCCGGGGCAGCAGCTCTCCGGCACGGCCCAATGGCAGGACGCTGCCCGCATCCGGGAAAACGATGTGACGGCCTTCACCTCACGGGGCGTGTTCGCTCTGCTGTATGCCCGTGGACCGCTGACGGCGGAGGAGGGCAGCGCCGGAAGCATCCGGTGGCTGCCCCAGCGGGCGGTGTACGCCCTGCGGGAGAAGATCGCCGCCATATGGCCTGACGGCGACACGGCGGCCTTCGTCACGGCGGAGCTGACCGGCGACCGCAGCGGTATGGCGGAGGAGAACGCTGCCGTCATGACGCAGGCGGGGGTGGCCCATCTGTTCGCCGTATCGGGGCTGCACTGTGCCTTTCTGGTGTCCCTGCTGGGGCTGCTGCTCCCCGTCCGGCGGCGGGCGCTGGGGGCGGGGCTCTCTATGGCGGTGCTGCTGTTTTATATGGTGATGGTGGGTCTGACACCCTCGGTGGTCCGGGCCTGCATCATGCAGATATTCCTGCTGGCGGCTCCGCTGCTGCGCCGGGAGAGCGACGGGCTTACCAGCCTGTCGGCGGCGCTGCTGGTGATCCTGCTGGCCGATCCCTTCGCTGCAGCGGGGGTGAGCCTGCAGCTGAGCTTCGCTGCCACGCTGGGACTGGTGTGCTTCTCCCAAAGGCTGAGCGGCTTTTTCAAGGGGCTGTACCGGGGAAAGAAGCGGCCGGTGGTGTCCTTCGTGGCCGCCAATCTCTCCGCTTCGCTGGCGGCCATGGTGTTCACCATCCCGCTGACGGCCTGTTACTTCAACACATTTTCCCTCATAGCGCCGCTGAGCAATCTGCTCATCGTTCTGGCGGCGGGATGGAGCTTCATGCTGGCCTTCGTGGCGACGCTGGCGGGCTTTCTCTGGCTTCCGGCGGCACGGGTGCTGGGCTGGGGCGTGTGGGTGCTGGTGCGGTATGTCCTGTGGATGGCATCGGCTCTGACCCGTCTGCCGGGCCATGCGCTGTATTTTTCCAACCGTTATCTCAAATACTGGCTGGTGTACGCCTACGCCCTCTTCACCGCCTGCGCCATCACTGGGGAGCGGCGGCGGAAATACGCCGTGGCGGCAGCGCTGGCGGCCATGACCCTGCTGCTGACGGTGGGACTCAATGTCCGGCTCAGCCGCTGCGGAGAGATGAACGCCATGGCGGTGAATGTGGGGCAGGGACAGTGTACCCTGCTGTATGCCGGGGATCAGGCGGTGGTGGTGGACTGCGGCTCCAGCAACAGCTATGTGGATGCCGGGAGCCGTGCGGCGGATCAGCTGGAGAGCATGGGTATCCACAGGCTGCGGGCCGTGGCGGTGACCCACTATCATGCCGACCACACCAACGGCCTGTATCAGCTGCTGACCCGGTTGGAGGCGCAGACCCTGTATCTGCCGGATATCGAGGACGAATACGGCGTGAGGGAGCGGCTGCTGCGGCTGGCGGAGAAGAACGGCATCGAGGTGGTGTATGTCCGCCGGACGGTGGAGTGTCCGCTGGGCGGGGCGGTGCTGAGCCTCTATCCCCCGGTGGGGGAGGGCGACCTCAATGAGCAGGGGCTGACGGCCCTGTGCAGCGCCGGGGATTTTGACGTGCTCATCACCGGCGACATGGCGGGCAGCACGGAGCGCAAGCTGGTGGGGCAGTACGATCTGCCGGATATCGAGGTGCTGATGGTGGGCCACCACGGCTCCCGATACAGCTCCTCGCAGGAGCTTTTGCAGGTCGTGCGGCCGGAGACGGCCATCATCAGCGTGGGCGACAACAGCTACGGCCACCCCACGCAGGAGGCCATGGACCGGCTGAGCCAGGCGGGAGCAGAGATCTACCGCACCGACCGGCAGGGAAATATTTTAGTGACCGTACACGGAGGAGACTGACCATGCCCCCTAAGGCTGAAAAAAAGAACAACGGCTTCGATCGCCTGCGGGCGGATCTGAAGGCACAGACCCCACAGAACGTATACCTGTTCTACGGAGAGGAGACGTATCTGCGGAGCTACTATCTGGAGGAGCTGCACAGGCTCCTGATCCCGGCGGGCTTCGAGGAGTTCAACTACCACAGGCTCTCCGGCAAGGGACTGACAGTGCAGGAGCTGGCAGAGGTGACGGAGGCCATGCCCATGATGGCCCAGCACACCATGGTGGTGGTGACGGATCTGGACATCTTCCGGCTGGATGAGCAGCAGCGCACGGCGCTGATGGCCCTGCTGGCGGACTTTCCGGAGTACTGCACGCTGGTGCTGGTATACGATCTGCTGCCCTATAAGCGGGACGGCAAGATGAAAAAGCTATGCGCTGCGCTGGACAAGTCCGTGTGCGAGGTGGAGTTCCGCCAGCAGGAGCGGGCGCAGCTGCTGCGATGGGTGAAGCGCCGCTTTGCCGCCGCCGGACACGACATCGACGACGCCACGGCGGATCATCTGTTGTTCACCTGCGGCTCCCTGATGACGGAGCTGGTGCCGGAGATCGGGAAGATCGCCGCCTATGCCAAGAGCCGGGCGGTGACGGTGGAGGATATCAACGCCGTGGCGGATCCCGTGCTGGACGCACGGGTCTTTGACATGACCAACAGCATCACCGCCGGGAAGTACGATCAGGCGGCGCAGGTGCTGGGGGAGCTGCTGCGGATGCAGACGGAGCCCATCGCCATACTGGCGGCGGTGGGCAAGGAGCTGAGGCGGCTGTATACGGCCCGGATGGCGCTGGATGCCGGGAAGGACCGGTTCTGGCTCAAGCAGCTGTGGAGCATGAGCTCCGATTATCCCGCCAAGCTGTTGATGCAGGCGGCAGGAAAGGTGGATCACGAATGGTGTCAAACGGCGGTCATCCGATGCCAGAGGCTGGATCGGCGGATGAAAAGCGAGAAGAATATGGACAGCGAGGCGGAGCTGAAGCTGTTCCTCATGGAGCTGGCCGGCAGCCGGTGAAGTCTCGTGTGCGGCAAGTCATCGTGGTGGAGGGGCGGTACGACAAGAACACCCTTTCGCAGGTGGTGGACGCCGTTATCGTGGAGACGGGGGGATTTTCCGTGTTCCACGACCGGGAGAAGCTGGCCTATCTCCGCCGTCTGGCGGCGGCCCGGGGCGTCATCCTCATGACGGACCCGGACGGGGCGGGCTTTGTGATCCGCAATCACCTGAAGGGTGTTCTGCCGCCGGAGCAGATCTTGCAGGCCTATGTGCCGGACGTGTACGGCAAGGAGCGCCGCAAACGCAAGGGCGGTAAGGAGGGCAAGCTGGGCGTGGAGGGGATGCCCCCCGCCGTGCTGCTGGAAGCCCTGCGCCGCTGCGGCGCCACATGGGAGGGAGAGGAGGCCCCGGCGGCCCCCTTGCGGCTTACCAAGGCGGATCTGTTGGAAAAGGGACTGATCGGCCCCGACTCCGCCGCCCGGCGGCAGGCGCTGTGCAGGAAACTGAGTCTGCCGGAGCGCATGACCCCCAACGCCCTTTTGCAGGCGCTGAACACGCTGCTGACGGAGGAGGAGTGGGCGGCGCTGTAAGGCAGGCGGCTCCACAGAGACGGACGAAAGCTCTCCTGCTTCAGGCAGGAGGGCTTTTTTAGTATCTGGATAGGATTTTCTGCAAGTATTCGTACTACGGCCAGTATCAGGGAGAGAAATTTGTTGTCCCGGGCACGATATCATAGACCAGAAGCTCCTACCCCTTCAACTGAGTGGGAGCGGCAGCGGGTCTGTTGCTGAGTCAATTCCCACTACGTCCCATAACGAACGCAGCTCTTGAAGGTAAAGGAAGTTTTGAAACCATTGGTTTCAAACGGCTCTTTTGCCCACTTTTCCAGCTGCTGGGAAAAGTGGGCCGCCGGAGGCACGTTCCTTACGCAAAAGGGACTGCTGAAAGAAAGTTACCCGTCGTATCCCCCGAACACCCCCTCCCCCTCCCGCATACACTGTCACAGGAACATTCCGGAAAGGAGCCATTTCCATGCCCAAGATCTATCTCAGTCCCAGCACCCAGGAGTATAACCCCTACGTCACCGGCGCCGGGTCAGAGGAATACTTTATGAACCTGCTGGCCGATGCCATGGAGCCCATTCTGCTGCTCAACGGCATCCAGTTCTCCCGCAATACGCCGGACATGACCGCCGCCTCCTCCATCCGGCAGGCCAACGCCGGACAGTACGACTTCTATCTGGCCCTCCACTCCAACGCCTCCGGCCCCGGTGCCGGGGGCCAGAGCCGGGGCATTCTCGCCTTCTACTATCCCACCAGCGCCAACGGCCGCCGGGCGGCGGAGCTGTTCGTGGAAAACCTCCGGGACATCTACCCCCTGCCGGAGAAGGTGTCCACACGGGCCACCACCTCTCTGGGAGAGATACGCCAGCCCCGGTTCCCCTCGGTGCTGTTGGAGCTGGGCTACCACGACAACCCCGACGACGCCCTGTGGATCCAGGAGAATATCCCCCGCATCGCCGCCAATCTGGTGCTGAGCCTCACGGAGTACTTCGACCTGCCCTACACCGCCCCCTCTCCCCAGCCGGGTCAGGTATCCACCGTCTCCGGCGGCCCGGTGAACCTCCGCTCCGCCCCCTCCCTCCAGTCCCCGGTAACGGCCCGGCTCCCCGACGGCGACGGCGTGACGGTGTACGGCCGCTATCAGGACTGGTACGTGGTGTCCCACGGGGAACATCTGGGCTACGTCAGCGCCCCCTTTATCCGCCTGTCGTAAGGCATCGGCAAAATCTCCCCGGCGACCTGCGAAAATAATAAACAGAATGTGGTTTTTCTCTTGACAGTTTTGCACAATTCGATTAAACTATTAGGAAGATTATCATCGGAGATTCAAGGGGGATCTTCGGTTATTTTCTGCCCTGAACGGAGCTATCCGTTTTCATACGTTAAAACAACATAGGAGGAATATCTGTCATGACGACAATCGGCTGGATCGTATCCATTGCTGCCTTCGTCGTTGCGGCGGTGATCTTTTTCCTCCTCGGTATTCGCTATCGCAAAAACGTAGCGGAAAGAGAAATCTCCAGTGCGGAGGAAGAAGCCACCCGCATCATCAACGAAGCCATCAAGAGTTCCGAAAATAAAAAGAGAGAAGCACTTCTTGAAGCCAAAGAAGAGATTTTGAAAAGCCGCAGCGAGTACGAGAGAGAGGTCAAGGAGCGCCGTGCTGACCTGCAGAAGCAGGAGCGCCGACTGCAGCAAAAGGAGGAAAACCTCGATCATAAGATGGATTCCATCGAGAAGAAAGAGGAAGCCCTCACCGCAAAACACGCCGCCGCCGATAAGGCTGCGGAGGAGATCAAAAACATCAAGCACAGCCAGATGGAGATGCTGGAGCGCATTTCCGGCTTCACCGCCGATGAGGCCAAGGATTACCTGATCGCTCAGGTGGAGTCGGATGTCACCCACGAGACTGCCATCAAGATCAAGGAGATCGAGGCCCGCGCCAAGGAAGAGGCCGATCAGCGGGCCCGTGAGATCGTGGCCACCGCCATCCAGCGGTGCGCCGCCGACCATGTGGCCGAGATCACCGTCAGTGTGGTTCCCCTGCCCAATGACGAGATGAAGGGCCGCATCATCGGCCGGGAAGGCCGCAACATCCGGACGCTGGAGACCCTCACCGGTGCCGATCTCATCATCGACGACACGCCGGAGGCCATCACCGTCTCCTGCTTCGAGCCGGTGCGGCGTGAGGTCGCCCGTCTGGCTCTGGAGAAGCTCATTGCCGACGGCCGCATCCATCCCACCCACATCGAGGAAATGGTGGAGAAGGCCCGCCGTGAGGTGGACGCCGTCATCCGCTCCGAGGGTGAGCGGGCCGTGCTGGAGACCGGCGTCCGGGGCATCCACCCGGAGCTGCAAAAGCTGCTGGGCCGCCTGCACTACCGCACCAGCTACGGTCAGAACGTGCTGCAGCACTCCATCGAGGTCAGCCACATCGCCGGTATGATGGCGGCGGAGCTGGGCGCCGACGTCCAGACCGCCAAGCGTGCCGGTCTGCTGCACGATATCGGCAAGGCCGTGGACCATGAGATGGAGGGTACCCACGTCTCCTTGGGCGTGGAATTCTGCCGGAAGTACCGGGAGAAGGAGGACGTCCTCCACGCCATTCAGGCCCACCACGGCGACGTGGAGTGCAAGACGCTGGTGGCCTGTCTGGTGCAGGCAGCCGATGCCATTTCCGCCGCCCGGCCCGGCGCACGCCGTGAGAATCTGGAGAACTATATCAAGCGTCTGGAGAAGCTGGAGGAGATCACCAGCAGCTATCCCGGCGTGGAGAAGAGTTACGCCATTCAGGCGGGCCGTGAGGTTCGTGTCATGGTGAAGCCCGAACAGGTCTCTGAGGATCAGATGGTGATCCTGGCCCGTGAGCTGGCCCACCGCATCGAAAACGAGCTGGAGTATCCCGGCCAGATCAAGGTTCACGTGCTGCGTGAGACCAAGGCTGTGGAATACGCCAAGTAAACATCCTTCCCAATACGCATCGTCCCCAACGGCGCACCGCAGCAGTGGTGCGCCGTTTCTTTATGCCCTTTAACTTTGCTTTAGGAAGCGGCGGTATCCTGTCCTCAAAACCCGAAAAATCGAGGACTCTGCCATGAAACGTATTCCGCTCATTCTTTCGCTGGCCCTGCTGCTGTTGCTGCCGGCCATCGCCCTGTATCCAATGCTCCACGCCTCCGCCGAAAAGGATGGTGTCGATAGCAGCACAGCCATTCAGGAGGCCGCCCCATCGGAAGCCGCCCCATCGGAAGCCGCCCCATCGGAAGCCGCCCCGTTAGACAGCGCCGTCGCTGCCCCCGCCGCTCCCGCCGCTCCCGTCGCCGTCAGCGGTTCTATCGACACCGATGATTTTCCCCTCACCGACGGCCAGCAGCAGGCGCTTCACCGCTATATGACCGCCTGCTATACCACGCTGGGGGACCTGACGGATCCGAACACCGACGGCGTATTCTGCGCCGACGGCATCGCCGCCTATGAGCAGGCGGTGTGGGAATGATCCTTCGCAGTCTCGGCCGGGGATGGTCCTCTGCATCCTTGGCTGGAAATAAGCCCTATCATCTCCGGCCGGGAATAAGACGTTGCGCCCTGACAGTTTTGTGGTATAATAGGACTGTCAGCGGACAGAGCCATGTCCAGTTACCATGTCCACTTTTGTCCGCAGAATGTACCAATTCACCGGGAGGATACCCTATGGAATTTCGTGTGCTGGCACTGGGAGATGTTACCAGCGAGGATGGCACCCGCCATCTGGCCCGTACCCTGCGTCCCTTTCAGAAGGTCCACGGCGTGGACTTCACCGTGGTCAACGGTGAGAACGTCTCCGGCGTAGGGCTGACCCCGGATCAGGCGGAGGATCTCTTCGCCGCCGGCGCCGATGTCATCACGCTGGGCAACCATACGTGGGGCAAAATGCAGATCGCTGACTATTTGGAGGACAGTCCCTACATCCTACGGCCTGCCAACTTTTCCCCCCGCACGCCGGGCCGTGGCGTGGGAGTCTACGACTGCGGCCGCTTCCGCATCCGGGTCATCTCCCTCATCGGCCGCTGTGACCTGTCATGGGGCAGCGACAACCCCTTTACCACAGCGGACCGCCTGCTGGCGGAGCCGGACGCTCCCACCTTCACGGTGGTGGATTTTCACGCTCAGGCCACCAGTGAAAAGCTGGCCATGGCCTACTATCTGGACGGCCGGGTCTCCGCCCTGTGGGGGACCCACACCCACGTCCCCACCGCCGATGAGCGGGTGTTCCCCAAGGGCACCGGCTACCTGACGGATCTGGGCATGACCGGCGCCGTGGAGTCGGTGCTGGGCATCCAGCCCCAGCAGTCGGTGGAGATGTTCTTAGGCGGTCTGCCGGGCCGTTTCCGCCCTGCCTCCGGCCCCTGCAAGGCTCAGGGGGCGCTCTTCACGCTGGACAGCACCACGGGCCTGTGTACAGCGGTGGAGCGGGTGGATATCCGCTGACGGCCCGGCATTTGTCACGCAAAATCCGTCACGTAGAAGCTGTCACACAGGACCCGTTACGCAGGTTCTGTCACATAGGAGAAATGAGCCATGTCTGTTGAAAAGGTCCGGGCGTACCTGACGCCCTATGGGGTGGCCCAGCGCATCCGGGAACTGGAGGTCTCCAGCGCCACGGTGGAGCTGGCTGCCGCCGCTCTGGGGGTGGCCCCCGCCCGCATCGCCAAGACCCTCAGCTTCAAGGTGGGAGAGCGTCCCATCTTAGTGGTGGCCGCCGGGGACGCCCGCATCGATAACAGCAAATACAAGCACTTTTTCGGCGTCAAGGCCAGGATGCTGACACCGGAGGAGGCCGTGGAGCGCATCGGCCACGCCGTGGGCGGCGTATGCCCCTTCGCCCTGCCGGAGAACGTGTCCGTGTATCTGGACGAGTCTCTGCGGCGGTTCGAGACGGTGTTCCCCGCCGTGGGCAGCGCCGCCTCCGCCATTGAGCTGACCTGCCCGGAGCTGGAGCGCTGCTGCGGAGATCGGTTCTGCCGATGGGTAGACCTCTGCCGCAGCTGGCAGGAGGCATAAAAGGAGGACGCTATGGCAAAAATTCTACACACGGCGGACTTCCATCTGGACAGCGCCTTTACCGCCCTGCCGGAGGAGAAGGCCCGGCTGCGCCGCCAGGAGGCACGCCAGCTGACGGACCGGCTGGTGGACTACGCCAATGACCACGGCGTGGAGCTGCTGCTGCTGGCCGGGGATCTCTTTGACTCTGACCAGCTCTACAGCCAGACGGCGCAAGAGCTGGCTCGGTCGCTGGCCCGCTTCCGGGGCCACGCCGTCATCGCCCCCGGCAACCACGACTTCTACGCCGCCTCCAGCCCCTATGCCCGGCTGCTGTGGCCGGAAAACGTCCACATCTTCCGGGAGGAGCGGCTCCAGCGACTCCCCTTCCCCCAATACGGCTGCGTGGTATACGGAGCCGCTTTCGCCTCCCCCGCCGCTCCCGCCGGGATCCCCGGCTCTCTTGACCCGGAGGATGAGGGGCTGGCCCGCATCCTGCTGCTCCACGGAGAGGTGGGCGTCCGGGACAGCCGCTACCGGGCCATGACCCTGAAGGACGTGGAGCAGAGCGGTGCCGACTATCTGGCGCTGGGCCACGTCCACGCCTTCGGCGGCGTGCAGCAGGCAGGACGCACCTTTTGGGCCTATCCCGGCTGCCCGGAGGGCCGAGGCTTCGACGAGCTGGGGGACAAGGGCTTCCTCACCGGCACCGTGGAGCCGGGACAGGTGAAGCTCACCTTCGTTCCCTTTGCCCGCCACCGGTATCAGTGGCTGACGGCGGATGTCACCGGCGTTGACCCGCTGGAGGCGCTGCGCCGGGAACTGCCCCCACACCCGGAGGCGGACATCTTCCGCATGGTCCTCACCGGTGAGACGGAGGAGCCGCCCCGGCTGGACGCCCTCTATGACGCCCTGTCCCCGGACTGCTTCTATCTGGAACTGCAGGACCGCACCACCCGCTGCCGGGATCTGTGGGAGCACTGCGGAGAGGACACCCTGCGGGGGTTGTTCCTCCGAGACCTGCGCCAGAGGTACGACGCTGCTCCGGAGGAGGAAAAGCCCCGTCTGCTGCAGGCCGCCCGGTTCGGCTTGGCGGCGCTGGAAAACCGGGAGCTGTAAAGCCCTTTTCATTTACTGCCCACGGCGTAGGCCGTGAGAGAGGAGCCATCCCTATGAAAAAGATCCTCATGATCGGCACCGGCGGCACCATCGCCTCGGAGATGACGCCGGAGGGCCTGACGCCGGAGCTGAACACCCACCAGCTGCTGTCCTATCTTCCCCGCATCGCCCAGCTGTGCCATGTGGACTGCATCCAGCTGTATAGTCTGGACAGCACCAGCATCCATCCCACCCACTGGCTGGGGACGGCCCAAGCCATCCGGGAGCACTACGACGACTACGACGGCTTCGTCATCAGCCACGGCACGGACACCATGGCCTATACGGCGGCGGCCCTGAGCTATCTGGTTCAGGACAGCCCCAAGCCCATCATCCTCACCGGCGCCCAGAAGCCCATCTGGTTCGATGGCACCGACTCCAAGCGCAACCTCACCGACGCCTTTCTCTATGCCTGCCGGGGCTGCGGCGGCGTGCAGATCGTCTTTAACGGCCGGGTCATTCTGGGGACCCGTGCCCGCAAGACCTACTCCAAGAGCTTCCGGGCCTTCTCCAGCGTCAATTACCCCGATCTGGCGGTGGTGCAGGACGAGCATCTGTTACAGTACATCCGTTGTGAGAGCCGGCCACGGCCCCTGTTCTATGACCGGCTGGACCCCCATGTGGGGCTGCTGAAGCTGATCCCCGGCACGGAGGATGCGTTGGCGGAGTTCATGCTGGACCGCTACGACGGCCTTATCATCGAGAGCTTCGGCGTAGGCGGCCTGCCGGAATACGACGGCGGACACCTCTACGACGTGGTGCGCCGTGGGGTGGAGCGGGGCAAGATCGTAGTCATGACCACGCAGGTCCCCAACGAGGGCAGCGACCTGACGGTATACCATGTGGGGGGACACCTGAAGAGCACCCTCCGGCTGCTGGAGGCCTACGACATGACCACCGAGGCCGCCGTGGCCAAGCTCATGTGGATCATGGGGCAGACCCGTGAATTTTCGGAGGTGGAGCGGCTGTTTTACCAGCCTGTGGCGCAGGATATCCTCCGCTTCGGGGACGAATAAGATGTTTGCTCCGGTGGGACACTGGGTGTGTCCTGCCGGAGTATTTTTTGTACTCCGGTGCAGACTAACAGGGCAAAAAAGGGAGGCGGACAGTCAGCTGTCCGCCCCAAGTGAGGAGAAAAAATGGATAAAGCATTGAAAACGCCGTCCCTCAGACGAGGGCCAGCACCAGCCACAGCAGGCCGATGACACCGCCGCCCAGCAGCGCCGCCATCCATGTGGTGAGCCGTCTGCGCCGGGGCGGAGCCCCGTGGGTGCGGGCGTAGCTCTTGGCGATGCGGACCGCCTGCTCCACCACCTGCTGGGATGAGACGCCGCCGCCTGCGGCGTCGTTGCTGAGAATGAAGATCGCCTGCTCGAAAATATGGGGATCGGGGGACTCCACCACGATCACCCGTCTGGAAATACCTTTTACCAAGGCCACGCCCTCCTCTGTCCGGTGATGTTTGACAGATAGAGTATTTCCGGCGTCGGCGGCGGTTATACCTGCCGGGGGCGGTTTTCTCCCGGCAGGGGCAGGTGTACCGCCAGCACGGCGCAGTCGTCCTCCAGTCCCCTGCGGCTGCGGGATTCCGACAGGATCAGTGCCGTCAGGGCGTGGACGTCAGTGCCGTTCCACCCCGCCAGCAGATTTTGCAGCCACTCGTCGCTGTTCTCGTCGGCGATGCCGTCGGAGATCATGACAAAATAGCTGCCTGCCGGGAGGGCCAGCCGAGTGACCTCCGGCGGCTCCGTCGTGGCCTGCAGCCCCGCCGGAAGGGAATGGGCGGTGAAGCGGGTAACGTGGGCGGTGTGCTTGAGATAGGAGGGCGCAGCGCCGTATTTATAGAGGGTGGCCTCGCCGGTGGAGCGGCGCAGAGCCAAAAGATCGATGGTGGTGAAGGCTCCGCCGGTCTCTCCCCGCAGGGCCAGCGCCGAGTTCAGGGTCTTGAGGGCAGGGGCAGGCTGGATGCCCGCCCGCAGGAACTGCTCCAGCAGCCGCACCGTCAGCGCCGCCTCCCGGTGGGCCTCCGGGCCGCTTCCCATGCCGTCGGAGAGCAGGAGGTACAGCATCCCACCGGTCTCCACCGTGGCCAGCTGGTCGCCGCACAGCTGCTGTCCCTCCTTGGGGCGCAGGGCCGAGGACACCCGATAGCCCACGGGGCCGGGGGACTCCTCCATCGGGGCGTGGGCCGCTGCCGCCAGCAGATCCCCCATCTGGGCGTACTGCTCCTGAGCCTGACGGCGGGAGCAGCTCAGCTGGCGATGATATTGGCGGCGCAGGAGGAAAAGCCGCAGCTCCTCGTTGACGGCGGCGATAAACTCCCGCAGATGGACACACCGGGCGGTGAAGTATAGGGGAAAATCCTCCGACTGGGCCGTGCCACGGCGCAGCAGCGCCGGACAGGCATCATTGAAGGCGTTGTAGGTGGCGTTATAGTTCTGCTGCCAGCAGTTAGCGCACAGGACGCAGGAGCGGCACACCTGCTCCGCCGCCCGGTCGAAGATCACTGAGGGATTTTCCGGCGGGGCCGGGGCCGTGTCCCGGAAGAAGCTGTCGTACAGGGAGCGCAGAGCCGCAGCGGACTGCTCCAGCCGGCGGGGCTTTGCCGTCTCTCCGGGTGCATCCGCCCGGGCGGCACGCTCTGCGCAGGGAGGCAGCCAGCGCCGGGGCAGCAGCAGATAGGCCGCACCGCCCGCCAGACATGACAGCAGCAGCTGTCGGGGAGGACCGACATCCAGCAGCACTGCAAAGGCGATGGTGGGCAGAGAAAAGGCCGCCGCCGGGAGGATGCGGGGCAGACGGCCATAGAAGGCAGCCAACGCTCCGCCGCAGCCGTAGGCCACCGTCAGCAGCAGCGCCGGGGTCTCCGGCACCAGATCCGCCGCAAGGCCCGCACAGGCCCCCGCCAGTCCCGCCGTCAGGGGCGGCAGGCGGCGGGAGAGGAGCAGCAGCTCCGCCATCAGCAGGGCTTTCCCCACGGAGAACAGGCCCTCTACCGTCACCGGTACCAGTGCCAACGACAGGGCGGCGGCGTACAGCAGTCCCTTTTGCCGGAGGGTCGTGCCGTGGGCGGTCAGCAGGGCCGTGGCTGCCGCCAGCAGCGCCGAGGCTGTCAGGCACAGCACCCACTGGCTCAGGGGGCGGTACAGCAGGTACACCGACTGGATCAGCAGCTGGGAGAGGGCCGCCGTCAGGGGCCGGAAGGCGGGGCGGCGATAGAGCTTCGTATCACAGAAGGCCGTCTGGGCGGCGAAAAGCAGCACGGCAGCGGCGGCATGGCGCAGCCCCGGTTGAAAATCCAGAAACAGCAGCGCTCCGCCGGTAACACCCAGCAGGGAAAGCAGACCCGGCAGGCCCGGCCCTGCGGCGGCGGCCGCCGCCAGACTGAAGGGGGCGTACAGTCCTCCCAGCCGGGCAGCGGTGAGGACGCAGCAGAGCGCCGCCTGCCCCAGCAGCGTCAGGATGCGGCGGAGCCGTCTGCCGGGCGGCGGGAGGTGAAACTTCATGGACAAGCCCTCCTTTTTCCCCTATTGTAGTCACCGGCGGCGGGAAAAGCTGTCGGGAAATGGAGTCCGGCGGATTTTTCCGTGGACGGCGGTGTTTACGGAGGCGGAAAGCTGTGATATAATGAAGAAACCTTGACAGAAAGCAGGTGGCCGCTATGAAAGCCCAGCGTCCCTATCCGCAGATCACCATCACCCCCAAGGGGGAGGCCGCTCTGGTGGGCGGACACCCATGGGTCTATGAGGGGGAGGTCACGGGACTCAGCGGCCCCGTGTCCGACGGACAGCTGGTGGACGTCATCAGCCGCCGGGGCAGTTGGCTGGGCTGCGGCTTTTTCAACAGCCGCTCCCGCATCCGGGTACGGGTGCTGTCCCGAAACCCCAACGACCGGTTCGACCGGGCCTTCTGGCGGCGGCGCATCCAATACGCATGGGACTATCGCAAGACCGTCATGGGGCCGGAGGACAGCCGCTGCTGCCGGGTGATCTTCGGAGAGGCCGACGGCTTCCCCGGCCTGACGGTGGACCGGTTCGAGAGTGTGCTGGTGGCGCAGGTGCTGTGTCTGGGCATGGAACTCATCAAGGAGGAGCTGTTCTCCCTGCTGCTGGAGGTGCTGCGCTCCGACGGACAGGACGTAGTGGGCGTATATGAGCGCAACGACGTGGCCATCCGTGGTCTGGAGGGCATGGAGCAGGGCAAAGGATGGCATCCCGTGGGCGGTGAAAAGGCTCCGGACTTTACAGCGGTGGATATTGAGGAAAACGGCATCCGCTACACCGTGGACTTTGAAAACGGGCAAAAAACCGGCTTCTTTCTGGATCAGAAGTACAACCGGCAGGCGGTGGCCAAGCTGGCCCGTGGCCGGACGGTGCTGGACTGCTTCACCCACACCGGCTCTTTTGCCCTGAACGCTGCACGGGGCGGGGCCAAGCACGTCACGGCGGTGGACGTATCCGAGTTCGCCGTGGAGTGCGCCAGAGAGAACGCACGGCGCAACGGGCTTTCCGACGTGATGGAGTGTGTGGCGGCCAATGTGTTCGACCTGCTGCCCCAGCTGGAGCAGCAGCCCAAGCGGTACGACTTCATCATTCTGGATCCCCCGGCCTTCACCAAGAGCCGCAAGACCACCCAGCGGGCCATGACCGGCTATAAGGAGATCAACTACCGGGCCATGCGGCTCCTGCCACGGGGCGGCTATCTGGCCACCTGCTCCTGCAGCCACTTCGCCACGGAGGAGCTGTTTTTGAAGATGCTGCGCTCGGCAGCCAAGGACGCCGGGGTACAGCTGCGGCAGATCGAGGCCCGGCAGCAGTGCTGCGACCACCCCATTCTGTGGGGCGTGGAGGAGACCAATTACCTGAAATTCTATCTGTTTCAGGTGGTTTGATGAATACAATTCGTATATTTTTCTTATAATATTACAAGTAGTTGCAGAATATGACAGAGGAGACCGGCCGCGGCCTGTTTCCCGAAAGGAGCATTTATGAACACCAACTGGAACGACCCCAATTTTCAGGGCTTCGGCGGCAGGCAGAGTCCCTTCGGGAAGCGGCCTCCACGGCCCAAAAAGGAGCACAAGGCCATCGGCACGCCCCTGAGCCGCACCCTCATCAATCTGGCGGTGACGCTGATCTTTGCGGCGGTGTACTTCTATGTGGTGCTGCCGCCCATCAATTTGCAGGCGGAGGAGTTCTATTTCTTCATGCTGCTGTGCTGCGCTGTGTACTGCGGCTGCGCCGTGCTGACCTCCGGGTTTCAGGGCAGCGGGGCCAAGGGCTACTTTGGCTTCGTGAAGAAGCAGTGCCGCATCCCCATGATAATAGCCGTGGCGCTGGTGGCCGTGGCCATCGTGGGCGGTATCGTGGGCTGGCAGGTGATCCGGGCCGGGGCCTACCGGGATCTGCTGACGGTGGAGACCGGTGACTTCGCCACCGAGGTGGAGGAGATCAGCTATGACCAGATCCCCATGCTGGATGCCAACTCCGCCA
>ERZ773194.2668-NODE-2668-length-16485-cov-6.200791_pt1 | contig 16485 bp, 11 predicted proteins | sample MGYA00511240_ERZ773194 | MGnify/ENA primary metagenome ERZ773194 (study PRJEB29015, sample SAMEA2737774) | human gut metagenome | biome: human gut; feature: human-associated habitat; material: faeces | place: China | collected 2012 ... | reverse complement strand
TCGGCACACTGTCTATACACGCATATTAGCACTCCTTACGGCAAATTGCAAGAGGGAACGCCAATTTTCATCGATTTGACGCAAATATTTGCAGTGTGCTTATGCAGCATTACATAAAATACCACATTCTCCGGGGAAAAAGGGGTTTTTGGGCAGAATAAGCGCCGTCCCCTTTGCGGGAGGCGGCGCTTCTGCGTCTTTACTTGGCGGGCTTGACGATGAGGTTGATGAGCTTATTCTTCACCAGAATGGTCTTAACGACCGTCATGCCGCCGGTGGCCTTCTGAACCTTATCCAGCGCCAGAGCGGCGGCCTTCACCGTCTCCTCGTCGCTGTCCATAGCCACGGTAACGGTACCCTTGAGCTTGCCGTTGATTTGCACGGCCATCTCCACGTGGGAGTCCACGGTCTTGGACTCATCCCAAGTGGGCCAAGGCATCTGCATGGCCATCTTGCCGGTCTTGGCGGCGTAGCCGGTGAGTTCCCACATCTCCTCCACCATGTGGGGGGCGAAGGGAGAGAGCATCAGCATCAACTGCTGCAGGTCGCCACGGGTCAGGCCGGAAGCGTAGAACTCGTTGACCATGGCCATGAGGGCGGCAATGGCGGTGTTCATCTTCAGGTCGTCGATATCGGTGGTGACCTTCTTGATGGTCTTGTGGATGATGGAGGCGTTCTTCCCGGAGATCTCATCGCTGTCCTGCGCCAGCTCCATGAGGTTCCAGCAGCGATCCAGGAAGCGCTTGGAGCCCTTGACGGCCTCGTTGGACCATGTGACGGCCTTCTCGAAGTCACCAATGAACATGATGTGCAGACGCATGGTGTCGGCGCCGTACTGGGCCACGATATCGTTGGGATTGACCACGTTGCCACGGGACTTGGACATCTTCTCGCCGCCCTCGCCAAGGATCATGCCGTGGCTGGTGCGCTTGGCGTAGGGTTCCTTGGTGGGAACCACGCCGATGTCATAGAGGAACTTATGCCAGAAGCGGGAGTACAGCAGGTGCAGGGTGGTATGCTCCATGCCGCCGTTGTACCAGTCCACGGGGCTCCAATAATCCAGCGCCTCCTTGCTGGCCAGTGCCTTGTCATTGTGGGGGTCCATATAGCGCAGGAAGTACCAGCTGGAGCCGGCCCACTGGGGCATGGTATCCGTTTCCCGCTTGGCGGGGCCGCCGCAGCAGGGGCAGGTGGTGTTGACCCAATCGGTCATCTTGCTGAGAGGACTTTCACCGTCATCGGTGGGTTCGTAGCTCTCCACCTGCGGCAGCACCACAGGCAGCTGCTCCTCCGGCACCGGCACCCAGCCGCACTTTTCGCAGTTCACCAGAGGGATGGGTTCGCCCCAATAGCGCTGGCGGGAGAACACCCAGTCACGGAGCTTGAAGTTCACCTTCTCCTTGCCGAAGCCCTGCTCCACCACGTACTTCTTCATGGCGGGGATGGCCTCCTTGACGGTCATACCGTTGAGGAAGCCGGAGTTGACCATGATGCCCGTATCGTCCTTGAGCGTGAAGGCTTCCTTGGTGATGTCGCCGCCCTCGACCACCTCGACGATGGGGATGTTGAACGCGGTGGCGAAGTCCCAGTCGCGCTGGTCGTGGCCCGGAACGCCCATGACGATGCCGGTGCCGTAGCCCATCAGAACGTAGTCGGAGACGAACATCGGCACGACCTTGCCGTTGGCGGGGTTGATGACCTCGATGCCGTCGAGGCGCACGCCGGTCTTGTCCTTATTGAGCTCGCCGCGCTCGAAGTCGCTCTTGCGGGCGGCGGCCTCCTGATAGGCGGCGACCTCGTCCCAGTTCTTGATAAGGGGCTGCCACTTCTTGAGCAGCGGGTGCTCGGGAGAGATGACCGTGTAGGTCACGCCGAAGAGCGTATCCACACGGGTGGTATAGACGGTGATATCGTCCTCGGTGTTGGTCTTGAAGGTGACCTCCGTACCGGTGGAGCGGCCGATCCAGTTGCGCTGCTGGGTCTTGACGCGCTCGATGAAGTCCACATCGTCCAGATCGTCGATCAGGCGGTCGGCGTACTTCGTGATGCGCAGCATCCACTGGCTCTTTTCCTTGCGGATGACCTCGCTGCCGCAGCGCTCGCAAACACCCTCGACGACCTCCTCGTTTGCCAGCACGCACTTGCAGCTCGTGCACCAGTTGACGGGCATGGTGGTCTTGTAGGCCAGGTCATGCTTGAACATCTGCAGGAAGATCCACTGCGTCCACTTGTAGTAATTGGGGTCGGTGGTGTCCACCACACGGTCCCAGTCGAAGCCGTAGCCGAGCATCTTGAGCTGGCGGGTGAAGTTCTTGATGTTCTGCTGCGTGACGATGGCGGGATGGATATGGTTCTTGATGGCAAAGTTCTCGGTCGGCAGGCCGAAGGCGTCAAAGCCGATGGGATTGAGTACGTTGTAGCCCTGCATCCGCTTCTTGCGGCAGATGATGTCCATTGCCGTAAAGGGGCGCGGATGGCCGACGTGCAATCCGGCGGCGGAAGGGTACGGGAACTCGATGAGCCCGTAGAATTTCGGTCTCGGATCGCCGGTCACGGCGGCGTAGGGCTTTTCCTGCTCCCACTTGTCCTGCCATTTTTTCTCAATGGCTGCGAAATCGTACTTCATGACTTTCTCCTTCTGTATTTCCATAGTCGCTTCTATTACGCTTTTATTTTGCCGCGTCCGGCGTCAGCACGCCGGTGAGGTCCAGCGCGTGGCCGTCGCTCCACAAGCGCTCCAGCCCATAGAACGCGCGGGCCTCCTCGTTGAACACATGGATCGCCACGCAGCCGTAGTCCAGCAGCACCCAGGTGCCGCCGCGATAACCCTCGCGGTGAATGGGCTGCTCGCCGAGCTGATCCAGCTCCTTTTCCACCTCGTCGCACAGCGCGTTGATCTGCGTGTTGCTGCCGCCGGAGCAGATGACGAAATAATCCGCCAGCGTGGTGATCTTGTCGATCTCCAGCACCTTGATGTCGCGGCCCTTCTTGCTGTCGAGCGCCTTGGCGGCCGCAAGCGCCATTTCCTTTGCGTTTACCATTCTCTCTTCCCTTTCCGATTTATTCGTTTCCCGTCGCCTCGCCGATGACCGTCAGGCTCCCCGAGGTCACCTCTGCCGGCGGATCGTTTTCTTCCGTTTCGCCGCCCGTGCTCTCCGAGCTGTTCGCGATCCTTCCCGTGTACGGATCAACGAACACCGGCGGCGCGGCCGCCGCCTTGCTGTCCTCCACCCGTCCGGTGGAGGAGGCGAGCGAGCCGTCCGCGTTGACGGACATGATATCCAGATCGCGCAGCGTGAATTTTTCCGTGAACGGACTGAGGGAATCGTTCACCAGATCCAGCAGCGCGTTGGCCTGCGGCACCACATAGTCGAGCTTCATCGTCCTGCCGTACTCGGCGCTGAGCGTGCGGCTGTAGACGTATATGCCCGTCCACGGCATGGTCATGAAGCTCACGTCCTCCAGCGAAAGGCCGCCGATCACCGCCTGCTTGCCGAACCAGAGGATGTTTTCAAAGGAGAGGTCGGTCTCCACATTCTCCCGGAACACCTCGGCGAGCTTACCGAGGTTGGGCACGTTCTCGAGCTGCAGAAGCTGCTTGATGACCGCCTTGAGAAAATCCTGCTGGATCTGCATACGCCCGCTGTCGCCGATCTGCGGGTTGCCGTAGGGGCTGTTGGAGTCGTTCTTGCGCCAGCGGATGACCTGCATGGCGTCGTCGCCGTTGAGCTTGCGGTAGCCCTTTTCCTGCTCGATGACAAGATCCTGATATTGGTCATGGTAGTCCATGTTGTAGGGCACGTCGAAGTACACGCCGCCGATGGCCTCCACGATCGCGCCGACGGCCTCCCACTCCACGACCACCTGATAGTCCGGCTCGAAGCCGACGAGCTGGGAGATCTCCTTATAGAGCGCCTTGATGCCCTTATCGCCCCCGCCGTAGTAGTTGTAGACGGAGTTGATCTTCTTCACATCCCATGGGACGTTCACCATCGTGTCGCGCGGGATGGACATGACCGTCGCCTTCTGGTTCGTCACATCGTAGCTCGCGAGCAGCATCGTGTCGGTGTTGCCGCCTCCGCCCGTGTCGCGGCCGAGCACAAGGACCGTGTAGAAGTCCTTGCTTTTCCGCTCGCCGCTCACGCGCGGACGCACACCGTCGCCGTAATCCAGATCGACGTCGGTCTGACCGGGGTCCTGCGTGTCGCCGTCCCGGTTCGGCAGCTCCGGCGCACGGATCTTCAGCAGATAGCCGCCGACGGTGATCACGCCGACGAGCAGCACCGCCGCCAGCGCGGCGACGAGCAGTCTTTTGGGGTGGGTGAAAATGCCCTTGATCTGCTCCCACGCCTCGTCGCCGTGCTCGTCGAAGGCCGCGTCCACGCGGGAGCGCAGCTCGTCGAGCTTTTCCGATTTGAAGTTAAAGTTGTTGTCCGCTTCCCGCTTTCCCTTCATTTGTCTTTCCTTTCAGATAATCACGTGCCGCCAGGGTGTTGACGTGGATGGGGTTCCCCATCTCCTCCATTTCCTCGACCGTCATTTCAAGGCCCATCAGAAGCCCGCGGTCCAGATCCTCCCACACGGTCCTCCGCAGCGCGTCCACGCCCGGAAAATCGCGCGTCGGCTCGATGAAGTCCGCGAGGTAGATGACCTTTTCCAGCACCGTCATGTCCGGCTTTCCGGTCGTGTGCCAGAGGATCGCATTGTAAATTTCATCGTCCACGCCGAACACGTCCCGCGCGAGCGCCGCGCCGGTCTTGGCGTGGAGCAGCTTGAGCGCCTTTTTCTCCAGCGCGTCGAGCGCGATGCCGTACTTCTCGCACAGCGCGAGCTGCTCCGGCATCGAGAGCTTTTTCGTGCAGTCGTGCAGCAGTCCCGCGACCTCCGCACGGTGGACGTCCGCGCCGTATTTCTCTGCCAGCGTCACCGCCGTCGCCGCCGTGCCGAGCACATGGGCGCAGCGCTTGGCCTTGAGATAGCTCAGCGCGATGGGGCGGAGCTGCTGTACCGTTAGACGCTTGAGATCAAGATTTGTTCCGTATAAATGCTCGCGCAGGATATAGCCGTAGACCTGCGGCTCGAGCATCGCTTCGCTCGTGCCGCTTGCCATGCCCGCGCGCAGCGCGGTCGAGGAGACCTCGATCACGCGGTCGAGCGCGAGCGCTTCAAAGCTGCCGCCGAAGCGCGCGCGGAGCTTCTCTGCCTGCGCGGCAAAGGCCGCGGCGGTGTCGCTTTCATTCCGATAAAAGGCGACGATCTTCGCGAGCTTTGCGATCTCCTCCGGTGCGCGCCAGCTCTCAAAGGAGAAGAACATATCCGTCCCCATAAAGAGCAGCAGCTCGTCGTTGGGGTACTGCCGGCGCAGGGCGCGGAGCGTATCGACGGTATAGCTCTTGCCCTCGCGCGCCATCTCGAGGTCGAGCACCTCGACCTCGACGCCGCTTTGAAGCGCGGCCTGTCCGCCCATGAGCCGCGTCATGGCGAGGCGGTGTTCGCTCGCGGGGCTTCCCTGCTCCATCACCTTGTGCGGCGGGATGCCCGCCGGAATGAGCAGGAGCTTATCCAGCGCGCACTTCTCCGCCGCCTCGACGGCGGCGTTCTGGTGCCCCAGATGCGGCGGGTTGAAGCTGCCGCCGTAAATTCCGATCTTCAATGAAAATCCCTCTTTATCGTCCTGTTCAGACGGTCTTTTTCTTCTTATCCTTCACGAGCGCGATGCGCTTTTCCTTGGGCTTGGCGTGCGTCTCGCGATAGAGCACGAATTTCGTGCCGATGACCTGCACCTGCTCGGAGCGGGTGAGGCGGCTGAGCTCGTCGCAGGCCTCGCGGGCCGTGAGCATACTGTTATCGAGCACGCGGCACTTGATGAGCTCGCGCGCCTCAAGCGCGTCGTTCGCCTGCTTGACGAGATTCTCGCCGATGCCGTCCTTGCCGATGTGGACGATGGGCTCCAGCTCATTCGCCATGGCGCGCAGCTGGGCGCGCTGCTTTCCGGTCAGTTCCATTTATTCGTTTCCTTTCAGATAGTCGTCGAGTGCCGCGGCAAAGGCGCGCAGCGCTTTCCCGCGATGCGAGACGGACGCCTTTTCCTCCGCCGTGAGCTGGCCGAAGGTCTTGCGCAGCTCAGGCACAAAGAATACGGGGTCGTAGCCGAAGCCGCCCTCGCCCATCGGCGCGAACGCGATGGTGCCCGGGCACTCGCCCTCGCACACCAGCTCGTCGCCGTTCGGGAACGCGCAGACGATGGAGGTGTGGAAGTGCGCGGCGCGGTCGGTCTGCCCGCGCAGCATCTCGAGGAGCAGCGTGTAGCGGCCCTTGTCATCCAGTCCCTCGCCGCCGAAGCGCGCGCTGTACACGCCGGGGCCGCCGTTGAGCGCGTCCACGCAGAGGCCGGAGTCGTCCGCCACGGCGGGCAGGCCGGTCGCCTGCATCACCGCCGTCGCTTTCAGGCGGGCGTTGTCGGTGAAGGTCTCGCCGGTCTCCTCGACCTCGATCCTCACGCCCAGCTCCGCCTCGCTCACGACCTCCACGCCGAGATGGCTCAGGATCTCGTTCATTTCCTTTAATTTCTTGGGGTTCTGTGTTGCCAATACCAGCTTCATGCTATACCTCCCACGGGTCCTTGTTCCGTTTTTCTTCTCTCTCCCGCGCGGCCTTCTCCTCCTCGCGGCGCTCCGCCGCGCGGTCTATCCGGTCGCCGAGCGAGCCAAGCGTTTTATCCAGCCATTTGCCAGCCTTGTCTGAAAAGGTCTCGATCTCCGGCACGGGAACGATCACCACGCGGCAGCTCTCGCAGTAACGCGCGGGCGCATAGACGCCTCCGAGTACAGGCGTCTTGCTCAGCCGAACGGGTTCCCCCTCCACGATGCCGCCCTGCTCATTGCGCGGACACCATGTAAGCGCGTACTTGTACGCGGGGGAGCGCGCCCTCGCGCATTTCCTTTCCGCAATAGGGGCATATGTTCGTGATCTCCATACGGCTTTCCTCCTGTCGGCTTCTCTCTCAGATGAGCGCGTTGACATACTCCTTCGCGTCAAAGGGCTGCAGGTCGTCGATGCCCTCGCCGAGGCCGACGAACTTCACCGGCACGCCAAGCTCCTGCGCGATGGCGACGCAGATGCCGCCCTTGGCCGTGCCGTCCAGCTTCGTAAGGATGATGCCGGTCAGGCCCGCCGTCTCGCGGAACACCTTCGCCTGCTGCAAGCCGTTCTGCCCCGTGGTCGCGTCGAGCACGAGCAGCGTCTCCTTGGCGGCGTCCGGCGTTTCGCGGTCGATGATCTTGCGCAGCTTTGCCAGCTCCTGCATCAGGTTCGCCTTGTTGTGCAGGCGGCCCGCCGTATCGCAGAACACAACGTCCACATTTCTCGCCTTCGCCGCCTGCAGGGAGTCGAACAGCACCGCGCCGGGATCGGCGCCCTCGCGGCTGCGCACGATCTCCACGCCCGCGCGGTCTGCCCAGATCTCGAGCTGGTCCGCCGCCGCCGCGCGGAAGGTATCCGCCGCGCACAGCAGCACGCGCTTACCCTGCTTTTTGTAGCGGTTGGCGAGCTTGCCGATGCTCGTGGTCTTGCCCACGCCGTTCACGCCGATGATGAGCACGACGCTCGGCGTTGTGGAGAGGTCGAGGCTCGTATCGCCGACCTCGAGCTTCTTTTCCAAAATATCGCGCAGCGCCTGCTTGACGTCGTCGCCGCGCTGAATGCTCTTTTCGTATACCACCTTACGCAGCTCCTTCACGGCGTCCGCCGCGACCGCCGCGCCGAGGTCTGCCATGATCAGGCTCTCCTCCAGCTCGTCGTAGAAATCCTCGTCGATGGTCTCCCAGATGATGCTGTCGTACCACGCCTTTTTGATCCTTGCAAAAATACCCATCGTCTTACCCCTTGATGTTCAGTTCTTTCGCCATGTCGTTCATGTTGATGGTCAGCACCTTGCTCACGCCGCGCTCCTGCATCGTCACGCCGTAGAGCACGTCGGCGGCCTCCATCGTGCCGCGGCGGTGGGTGATGACGATGAACTGCGTCTTGTCGCAGATGCGGCGCATATAGTGCGCCACGCGGATGACGTTCGGCTCGTCGAGCGCCGCCTCGATCTCGTCCATCACGCAGAACGGCGTGGGGTGGACCTTGAGAATGGCGAAGTAGAGCGCGATGGCGACGAACGCCTTCTCGCCGCCCGAGAGCAGCGAGAGCGTCTTGAGCGCCTTGCCCGGCGGCTGGACCTTGATCTCGATGCCGCAGTCGAGCACGGCGTTCTCGTCCTCCAGCTCAAGCGTGGCCTTGCCGCCGCCGAAGAGCTCGAGGAAGGTCTCCTGAAAGCTCTCGCGGATGAGAGCGAACTGCTCCTTGAAGATGACCGTCATCTCGCTCGTGATGTTCTCAATGACGCCCAGCAGCTCCTCCTTGGCCTTTTCCACATCGTCGCGCTGTCCGGTGAGGTAGGTATAGCGCGTGTTCACGCGGTCGAATTCCTCGATGGCGCCGACGTTGACATTGCCGAGGCCGTTGATCTCGCGCTTCAATTCATTGATGCGGCGGCTCGCCTTCGGCACGCTCTCCAGCTCGATGCGCTGCTCCTGCGCCGCGGAGTGGGACAGCTCGTAGCTCTCCCAGAGCTTATCCAATATCTGCTTTTCCTCCATCGCGGCGGTGACGCGCTTCTGCTCGAGCCTGCCCGCGGCGGCCTGTGTCTGAGAGAGCAGCTCATTGCACTCGCGGTATCTGCGGTCGTTCGCGCTGCGCTCGCCCTCAAGCGTCAGCTTGGCCTCCGCCAGCTCCGCCAGCTCCGCCCTGCGCTTCTCGGCGTCGGCGCGCAGAGAAGCGGTCACCGCGTCATGCTGCGCGATCTCCTCCTCCGCGGCCTTGATCTTCGCGCGGTAGTCCTCGATGAGCGCACGGCGTCCATCCTCGTCGCCGCGCATCTGCTGGGCGAGCGTCTCGAGGTCGCCCAGCGCACGTTCGGTCGTCTCCCGCTCGGCGGTAAAGCCCGCAAGCGTGCTCTTGCGCGCGGCGATCTCGTCGCCGAGGTGCGCGCTGTCGCGTTGGAGCTCGTTCTGGCCGGCGAGCTTTTCCTCGCTCTCCGCACGGCAGCGTGCGGCCTCGGCCTCGTGCTTTTTGATTTCCTCCTCGCGGGCGGCGGCTGCCTTTTTCAGCTCCTCCGTGCGCGCGGTGATGCTCTCGAGCTCGGCGGCGATGTCGCTCTCCCGCGTGCGGAGCGATTCGAGCAGCATATCGTACTGCTTCTTTTCGCCCGTCAGGCGGAGCACCGCGTCCTCCGCGCCGCGCTGCTGCTCGCGCGCGACGTCCAGCTCATACTGCGCGGCGTTCAGGTCGCGCTTGGCCTCGTCCGCCTCGCGGAGCGCGGCATCGAGCTTTTCCGTTAAGGCTTCCCGCCGGGCAGTCAGCTCCTTGAGCTCGTTGGCGCGGCTCAAAATGCCCGCGCTGCGGCTCACCGAGCCGCCGGTCATGCTGCCGCCGCGGTTCAAGACCTGCCCGTCGAGCGTGACGATGCGGAAGCGATTGCTGTACTTTCTCGCGATGGCGATGCCGCAGTCCATATCCTCGACCACGACGGTGCGGCCGAGCAGATTGTTGAAAATTTCCGCGTACCGCTTATCGAACTGCACGAGCTGCGACGCGACGCCGACGTAGCCGTACTCGCGCTCGACGCCCGCCTCGCGCAGCACGTCGCCGCGGATGGCGGTCAGCGGCAGGAAGGTCGCGCGGCCGCCGTCGCGCTGCTTTAAGAAGTTGATGGCGCTCTTGGCGTCCTCCTCGCGGTCTACGACCACGTTCTGCATTCCCGCGCCGAGAGCGATCTCGATGGCGACGGCATAGCGCTTGTCGGTCGTCATCAGGTTGGCGACCGGCCCGTGCACGCCGCGCAGCGCGTTCTTCTCCGCCGCCTGCATGATCAGACGGACCGCCTTATTGAAGCCCTCGTACTCCTTCTCCATCTCGCTCAGAAGATGGATGCGGGAGTCGAGGTTGTTCTTTTCCATCGTGAGGTCGATGCTCTTCTGCCGCGCCGTCTCCTCGCGCTTGACGCGCCCCTCCATCTTGAGGGTATGGCCGGAGATGATGTTGCGCACGGCGTCGGCCTCCTCCTGCGCCTCCTCAAGGGCGCGGCGGGACGCGGACGCAGCCCTGCGCTTCTCGGCCAGCTGACCGTCCACGCTCTCGCTCTCCGCTTCAAGCGCCGTGCGGCGCTCGGTCAGCTCGGCAAGGCCCGCGTTTATCGCGCTCACGTCCGCGCGGCAGTCCGCCGCGTCGGAGGCCGCCAGCGCTTCCCTCGCGCGCAGAGCCTCGACCTCGCTGCCGGCCTCGCCGGCCGTGCGGGCAAGCTCCTCCGCCTGCGCGAGGAAGGCGCGAAGCTCCTCCTCGAGCTCCGCCGCCTGCGCGGCAAGCTCCTCGATGCGCGCGTGCTTCGCAGCGATCTGCGCGGTCAGGCTCTCCGCGCGGCCCGACTGGTCGCGCAGGTCGTTCTCCACGCGCTCGATGCTCGCGCGGTTGTGCTCGATGCCCGTGCGCAGCACCGCCACAGCGGCGTCCTCCTCGCTGCGCTTCGCGTCCAGCTCGGCGCACTCGGTGCGCAGGCGCTCCTGCTCCATGTCGTTCGCGTGTGCCTTTTCCGCAAACTGCTCGGAGGCGGCGTACAGCTCGTCCAGCGCGGCGTTCGCGCGCTCCAGCTCCTGCTGGGCAAGCGCGTAGTCGGTGTTGAGCTTGATGGAATCGGTCTTGATCTTGTCCAGGTTTTCGAGCCAGACGGAGATCTCCAGTGTGCGCAGCTCGTCGCGGAGGATCAGATATTTCTTCGCCTTCTCCGCCTGCGAGCGCAGCGGCCCGACCTGCAGCTCCAGCTCGGCGATCTTGTCGTTGATGCGCACGAGGTTCTCCTCCGTGCGCTCGAGCTTGCGCTCCGTCTCCTCCTTGCGGTGGCGGAACTTGGAGATGCCCGCCGCCTCCTCGAAGATCTCGCGGCGGTCAGCGCTCTTGACCGACAATATCTCGTCGATCTTGCCCTGACCGACGATGGAATAGCCCTCGCGGCCCATGCCGGTATCCATGAACAGCTCGTTCACGTCACGCAGGCGCACGCTCTGCTTGTTGATGTAGTATTCGCTCTCGCCGCTGCGGTAATACCGGCGGGTGACGGCGACCTCGCTCTCCTCCATTCGGGGGAAGATGTGCTCGGTGTTGTCGAGCACGAGCGTCACCTGCGCGAAGCCCATCTGGCTGCGCTTTTCCGTGCCGCCGAAGATGACATCCTCCATCTTCGCGCCGCGCAGCGATTTGCTCGACTGCTCGCCCATGACCCAGCGGATCGCGTCCGACACGTTGGACTTGCCGCTGCCGTTGGGGCCGACGATGGCGGTGATATCCTCACCGAAGTTCAATACGGTTTTATCGGGAAAGCTCTTAAATCCTTGAATTTCGAGCGCTTTTAAGTACATTCCGTGATCTCCTTTGTGCAAGGGAGTAAAAATAGGCAGAAAAAGACATATTTTAACTTATGTACTATACCATTTTCCCCCTCGTTTTTCAAGAGCGAATGATGAACAGAGTGTAAAAAAGACGCCCGTCGGGCGTCTTTTCGCTTCATTTTTCCTGTGCCGCGCGTTTCCGCCGCGGCTTCGTCGCCGCACGGGCCTCGGCGATGAGCGCGTAAAGCTCCTCGTAGGCATCGGCGAGCGTGCCGACGCGGTCGATGAGGCCGTCCGCCACCGCCTCCTCGCCGTAGAGGATGCTGCCGACGTCGGCGGCCATGTCCTCGGCGGCCAGCATGAGCGCAAGCAGCTTTTTCTCGGATATGCCGGAGTTCTTCGTCACAAAGCGCACGATGCGCTCCTGCAGGCGGTCGAAATAGTGATAGGTCTGCGGCGCGGCGATGAGCGTTCCGTTCGTGCGGATGGGGTGGACGGTCATGGACGCGCTCGGCGCGATGAGCGAGCGCTTCGGCGCAACGGCCAGCGGCACGCCGATGGAGTGTCCCCCGCCGAGCACGAGCGAAACGGTCGGCTTCCTCATGCCCGCGATCAGCTCGGCGATGGCAAGCCCCGCCTCCACGTCGCCGCCGCAGGTGTTGAGGAGCAGCAGCACGCCGTCGATCTCCTCGCTCTCGTCGAGCGCCGCGAGCAGCGGCAGAACGTGCTCATACTTGGTCGTTTTCACGGTATTGGGCAGAAGGCTGTGGCCCTCGATCTGCCCGATGACCGTCAGGCAGTAGACCGTGCCGCGCGCGGTGCGCGTGGTCACGGCTCCCATATCCACGATGGGCTGCATGGGCGGCGTCTGCTCGGGCGCAGACCTCTGCTCCTCGTTCTCGTTCGGCTTTGTCGGTTCCGTCATGGCGCATCCCTCCTCTTTTCTCACAAGGTAGGATTTGCAGAAAATGAGAAAGCATACGGCGCGCCGTATGCTTTCCCGCTATGTATCCCGTTATTTTTCCGTGCCGTAGAAAAAGAGCGCCACCGTGCCGGGGCCGACGTGCGCGCCGGTGACCGGCTCGTAGTAGACCTCGAGGCATTCGCCGGTAAAGCCCCTTTCGCGCAGAAGACCGAGCAGATAATCCGTTCCCTCGCAGTTGTCCGCGTGGGCGATGCCGATGCGCGCGGTCTTATCCAGCGCGCGCTTGTCGAAATAGTCCGCCAGCTCGGCGTAGGCCTTCTTATTCCCGCGCACCTTGCCGCAGGAAACGATGTGGCCCGTCTCGTCGCCGCGCAGGATGGGCTTGATGCCGAGCACCGAGCCGACCAGCGCCGCCGCGCCGGAGATGCGCCCGCCGCGCTTGAGGTAGTTCAGATCGTCCACCGTGAAGAACTGGCACATGTGGGGGCGGCGCGCGAGAATGCGGTCACCGACCTCCTCAAAGCTCCTGCCCGCGCGCAGCAGCTCCGCCGCCTCGAGCACCTGCAGGCCCTCGCCGAGCGAGGCGGCGTAGGTGTCGATGGTCATGATTTTGGCGTGAGGATATTTTTCCCGCAGCTCCTCCGCCGCGAGCGCCGCGGCGTGCGCCGTGCCGCTGATGCCGCCGGACATGCCGACGTAGAGCACATCGTCGCCCTGTGCGAGCGCGCGTTCAAAGAACGCCGCCGCCGTTGCGGGGTTGACCATTGAGGTCTTGACCTCGGCGCCCCGGCGCATGGCGTCGTAGAAGGCCTTGCCGTCGAAGTCCGTCTCCTCGTTGTAGTCCTCCGCCACGCCGTTGACCGTGTAGGAAAACGGAATGACCGCGATATCGTACTCGCGCAGCAGCGCGAGCGGCAGATTGGCCGAGGTGTCGGTATAGAGCTTCGTCATGGCAAAACTTCCTTTTCTGTATTTCTTAACACCCAGTGTACCACGCTCTAAGCGCGGAAACAAGCAAAGTTACAGATTCTTTACATTAACCTAACAGCATGACAACGGCAGGGTGGTTCCCCTGCCGTTTTTTCGTCAATTCTGCTCAAAGATCACGCGCATGGTCTTGTAGGTCATATAGCAGTCGAGCTTGGCGACCGTCTCGTAGGGCGCGTGCATGGAGAGCACGGGAACGCCCGCGTCGAGCGTGTCGATGTTGCGCTGCGCCATGAACTTGGCGACCGTGCCGCCGCCGCCCGCGTCGGTCTTGCCGAGCTCGGCCATCTGCCAGAACACGCCGTTGTCGTTGAGCAGCTTACGCACGCGGCCCACGACCTCGGCAGAGGCGTCGGAGGCACCGGACTTGCCGCCCGCGCCGGTGTACTTGCAAAGACCCACGCCGTAGTTGACAAAGGCGGCGTTGCGCTTATCGTACACGTCGGCAAAGTTCGGGTCGTAGGCGGCGGTCACATCCGCGCTCAGGCAGAAGGAGTTTGCCAGGCAGTCGCGCAGCGCGACGCCCTGCGCCTCGCACAGGTCCGCCATGAACTTGTCGAACGCCTGCGAAAGCATACCGGAAACGCCCTCGGAGCCGATCTCCTCCTTGTCCGCGAAGATGCAGACCGCGGTCTTCTTCGGGGACACAGCGTCAAAAATACCTGCAAGCTCTGCATACGCGCAGACGCGGTCGTCGTGACCGTAGGACGCGATGAAGCTGCGGTCAAAGCCGATGTCGCGCGCCTTGCCGGCGGGGACGACTTCGAGCTCGGCGGAGATGAAGTCCTCCTCCGTAATGCCGTACTGCGCGTTCAAATACTGGAGAACGCCGAGCTTGAAACGGTCGGAGCAGTCCTTATCTTCAAACGGCTTTCCGCCGAGCAGCACGTTCAAGCTCTCGCTCGGGATGGCCTCGTTGAGCGGCTTTTTGCCCTGCTCGCGGCCAAGGTGCGGTAAAAGGTCGTTGATGATGAACTGGGGATCGTCCTCCTTGCCGCCGATGTGGACGTCGACCTTCGAACCGTCGCGCAGCACGACGACGCCGTGCAGCTCGAGGGGGATCGTCACCCACTGGTACTTGCGGATGCCGCCGTAGTGGTGGGTCTTGAAGTAGGCCATCTCGGCCTCCTCGTAAAGCGGGCGGGGCTTTAAGTCGAGGCGCGGGGAGTCGGTATGCGCCGCGCCGATGTTCGCACCGTGGCTCAGGTCTTCGCTGCCGATGACAGCGAGCATGATGCCCTTGCCGCGGTTATTGAAGTAGACCTTGTCGCCGGCGCTCAGCTTCATACCCGCTTCGTAGGCCTTGAAGCCCTTCTTTTCCGCCAGCTCGATGCAGTACTCCACGCAAAGGCGCTCGGTCTTGCCGTTGTTGAGGAACTTCTTGTAGTCCTCGCAATAGGCCTCCATCGCTTTTTCATCCTCTGCGCTCAGGCGGTCATAGCCATTCTTGGGGGCGTAGAGCAGTTTTTCAGCGAGCTTGTTCTTTTCACTCATCTCTCAGTTTCCTCCTTCAAATTGTTGATGATCGTGTTGATATAGACCTCTGCCGCGTGTTCCGCCTTTTCAGCGGTCGGCAGATCGTTCACAAATTCATAATCGCACTGCGCGCGGAAATAGTCCGCGTCCTTCTGTGCCGCGATGCGCGACCTTGCATACTCCTCGGTGATGCTGTCGCGCGCCATGATGCGCTTGACCCGCACCTCTTCAGGCGCCGTTACGGCGACGGTCGCGTCGCAGATCGCGCCAAGGCCGCTCTCGATGAGCTTGATAGCATCGAGGCCGATGATCTCCGCGTTCGTCGCCGCCATTTTCTGCGCCAGCGCGCGCGGGATGCACTCGTGCACGATGGCGTCGAGCTCGGCGAGTTTTTTTCTGTCCTTGAAGACGATCAGGCCGATGGCGTGGACGTCCACGCTGCCGTCCTGCCGAAAAATGACATCGCCGAACGCCTCGCGCAGCGCGCGCAGCAGCGGCTCGTCATCTTTTAACATCTCGTGATAGACCGCGTCGCAGTCGAGCACGCATGCGCCCTTTCTTTCAAGCGCGCGCAGAAGGCTCGTCTTCCCCGCGCCCGTGCCGCCGGTGATGCCGATGACGATCTTGCCGTCGTCCGCGTCCTCCACATGGAAGCCCGCGGCCTTTTTGAGGCGGTTGCCGATGGCAAGGCCAAGGCCTTTACTGTCCGGACACTGTGCCCAGATCTCGCCCACATTCGTCTCGTCGAACGTCCGCAGCGCGTCGAAGACGTGCTGCGCCTGCGCGCGCTTATCGTCGCTCGCACCGAGGGGGTGGACGATGTGCCCGTCGAAGAGCCGCGTGAACTCGTCAAAGCAGATGATGCCGGACTTCTCGCCCGCGTGTGTGAGCAGATAGCGCGCGCTCGCCTTCGCCCCGCCGGTCACGACCGTGACGGGGGCCTTAGGCGCATAGTGGCGGTACTTCATGCCCGGGGCGCGCGGCTTTTCGCCGTCATTCATCTTCTGCGTCACGGCCTTGTCGACCGTCACCTCGCCCAGCGCATCGCGCAGGCTCTCGAGCGGCAGTCCGCCCGGGCGCAACAGCTGCGGCGGCGTGACCGTCAGGTCGATGATCGTCGACTCCACGCCCACCTGACAGGGGCCGCCGTCGACGATACCGTCGATCTTGCCCCACATGTCCTCGCGCACGTGCTCTGCCGTCGTGCAGCTCGGGCGGCCCGAGGTGTTCGCGCTCGGCGCGGCGACCGGCACGCCGGATGCTTCGATGATGGCGCGCGTGACCGCATGGTCGGGACATCTCATGCCGACGGTCTCGAGCCCGCCGGTCGTGCGCAGCGGCACGCAGGGCTTTTTCTTTAAGATCATCGTCAGTGGGCCGGGCCAGAAGCGCTCGGCCAGCTTGTAGGCCGCGTCCGGCACGTCCTCACAGTAGCGCGTAAGCCAGCTTGCGTCCGGAATGTGCAGGATGAGCGGGTTGTCCTGCGGGCGGCCCTTGGCCTCGAAAATGTGCAGCACGGCGGTCTCGTCAAGGCCGTTTGCGCCGAGGCCGTAGACCGTCTCCGTCGGGATGGCCAGAAGCCCGCCGCGGCGCAGAATGTCCGCCGCCTGCGCGATGCTCTCTTTATCCTCCACCGTGCGGAGGGTAAACCATTTTGTCTCCAATGTTCTCTCT
>ERZ773194.2667-NODE-2667-length-16499-cov-2.890659_pt1 | contig 16499 bp, 14 predicted proteins | sample MGYA00511240_ERZ773194 | MGnify/ENA primary metagenome ERZ773194 (study PRJEB29015, sample SAMEA2737774) | human gut metagenome | biome: human gut; feature: human-associated habitat; material: faeces | place: China | collected 2012 ... | reverse complement strand
AGCGGAAAAGAGATTCCTCTGCGGTCGGTTAGATTACAGCAAGAGCAGTCGCCCGGGCAATTTTCATAATACATCAGGGGCAGTCTGCCATACACAATCGCTTCGGTTTGGATGTCTGTCCATAGTTCACGCAGCTGCGCCCGGTTTAGTTCAACTGACAGGGTTGCGCGTTTCATTCCGTTGGATTGTAAAAATTCTGCGGCTAAGCTGTTTGACGTACCGATATGAAAATCGGTTATCAGTTCAAATGATTGTAATAATTCGATATATCCGAAATTGGAAATCAGAGCCTGGCTCACACCCAATTCCTTTAAAGCATTGATATCCTGTATCAGTTTTTCCTGCTCATCATCAAACCAGACAGGAGGAAAAGCGGCAATTGCGTCAGTTATGTTTTCCTTCAGAAGCAGGGAATAGGGCAGATAAATAGTATCGATACCGCAAAGCTTTGCCGCACGGTATTGCTCAATTGTACTGGCGAATACCGATAATTCACCATTGCGTTTTGTTTGTCCGCCCGGTTTTGGAATGCCGGTCATTTTAGGAGGGGGCGTCCGTCGAATGATTCGGCTGCCGGTCAGCTTTTTGCACAGAGTTTGCCGGAGCCGGTTCAGCTCGCTGATAGGGAACCACAGGTTTTCTCCCATTTGTAAATCAATTGCTTCTATCCGGTAGGGCGTACCGCCCAGACGGCTGATTTTCTCTATCGCTTCCTCGCGTGTAACTGCTTTCCCGCGCGCGGGTTCCGCAAGCCGCTCGCCTGCCGCTGAATATTCCTGATTACCGTCCGAAAAGGACAGCATGACCGGCTCGCCCGCCTGAATGCAGCACTTGGCAGAAAGAGCAAGCTTTTTTTCCGGATAAGACGCCGTCTCACTCTGCTTCAGATAAGGGTTGTCCGGTTTGGTATAACAAAACATAGATTGATCAACGTTTTTTGTAAAGTAAGCGTCGGTATAGCCGCCGCGGTTAAAGACAGAGTACAGGCGGTTCAGCTCCTCCGCGGAAATTTGCCCGCTGTCCAGGACGCTGCGGTAAATGGATACCACCTCTCCCACATAGCTTTCACCCTTCATGCGCCCTTCTATTTTCAGGGAAGCAACGCCCGCCTGTTTGATTTCCTTTAAATATTCAATCAGGCAATAATCCTTGGGACTCATCAAAAAGCCCGTCTGTTTTCCGTTCGAATAGGGCAGCCGGCAGGGCTGAGCGCATTTTCCGCGGTTGCCGCTCCTGCCGCCAAGCATGGAACTCATCAGACATTGTCCGCTGTAGGACACACAAAGCGCGCCGTGGACAAAAATTTCAATTTCTGTTTTTGTATTTTTGCAGATGGTTTCAATATTCTTCCGGTCCAGTTCCCGCGCAAGGACAACCCGTTTAAAACCGCATTGCTGCAAAAATTCCACGCCGGCCAGATTACAGATTGACATCTGGGTGGAGGCATGCAGCTCAAAGTCGGGAAAAGCCCGGCGCAGAAAAGAAGCGACGCCGATATCCCCGACAATCAGAGCGTCCGCTCCGGCTGCATAGACCTGCTCTGTAAATGCGGCGAGCCTGGGCAATTCACTGTTATGAAGCTGCGTGTTGAGGGTGATATACGCCTTGGCATGATAGCTGTGGCAGAAATCAATTCCTTCTATCAGTTCATTTTCGTTGAAATTTTTTGCGTTTTCCCGGGCGTTAAAGGCCCCGCCGCCGAAATAGACCGCATCCGCACCAGCGCGCACAGCCGTTTTGAGGCAGGCAAGGTCGCCGGCCGGCGCCAGCAGTTCTGTCAAAATACCACTCCTTTATCCGGTTTATTTCAGTTCGTCAAAGGTCACGTTTTTTTCCTCTAAATCCGGCTCAAAATTAGAAATAAATTCGTCTAAATCCTTTTCCTTGACATTCAGTTTGTTTTCAATCACATTGAGCTTTTTGGACAAAGTATTTTCCGATTCCTTCAAAGCAGCGTTTTCCGCTTTCAGCTGTTCTAACTCTTCTGAATATTCCCGTGTCTTTTTACGCAGGTCACCCACAGTATCTACATAGTCAAAGTATTCTCCTGCGATATTGAGCGCGGTCAAAATAGCGGACATGGTAGAGGTCAGCTTAGGATTTGCATTTTCAATATTTTTCAGTTTCTCGCTGACATACCGTGCGACTTCTCTGACATGCGCTTCGGTCTCGTCGGTGATGACATTGTAATAAATCCCGTTGATGTAAAGGTCTACCTTTCGTTTTTCCGCCATACTTTTTTCCCCCTGTAATTCTTTTGTATATATATTGTAATATTATACTACACTATTGCAAAAATTTTAAGCCTTTTTTCAAAAAAATTTTGATTTTTACCTATTTTATGATAAAATGTATCTATATCACATATTTTTGAACCAATTTATGCATAAATGCGTATGAAAAACGACAGGGATTGACAGAAAGGAAAGGTATGAAAGACAGGGTAATCAATCTGGGAATTGTGGCGCATGTTGACGCGGGCAAAACAACGCTTACTGAACAGATGCTGTATGCATGCGGCGAGGTCAGAGAACCGGGCAGCGTTGATGCGGGTTCGGCACAGACCGACTGGCTGGAGGTTGAGCGGCGGCGCGGGATATCGGTGCGTGCGGCTTCTACCGTTTTGCATTATCAGAATTTGCGTATCAATTTGATTGACACACCGGGGCATATTGACTTTATTGCCGAGGTGGAGCGGAGTTTATCGGTTTTGGACTGTGCAATTCTTATCATTTCTGCTGTTGAAGGAGTTGAGGCGCAGACAGCATTGCTGTTTGAAGCGCTGAAAAGGCTCGGTATCCCTACTCTGATATTTGTCAATAAGGTGGACAGAACAGGTTGTGATATAGAAGTTTTATTAAAAAGTGTAAAAACGGAATTGACCGAAAATTTTTTCTTTTGTAACAGCGTATTAAAGGAAGGCAGCAGGGAATGTGAGGTGCGTCCAGGTCTTTTTGGACTGGTCGAGCTAACAGCTGAATTTGATGATACCATTGCTGAACTGTATTTGGAGGAACGCCCGGTCGGCCAGACTCTTTTGCGTGAAAAAGCGCGTGCCCTTATCGCAGAAGGATTGATATTTCCCCTGGTTTTTGGAGCGGCTGCGCAGGGCAAAGGGATACCATGTGTGCTTGAGACGATATTTGATTATTTTTCCGCTCCGGCTGTATCGGATAAATTATCTGGAATTGTCTTTCGTGTAGAGCATGACAAGGCAATGGGAAAGATTGCACATACCAAGCTGTTCGGAGGAAGTATCAAAAATCGGGATTCGGTTCTGCTGAATGGAGCAACTGAACAAAAGGTTACCCAAATCAGGCAGTTTTCCGGCCGTAAATACCGGGATACCGGCACATTATATGCAGGAGACATTGCAGCGCTGTGCGGGATGCCGGATGTACGTACGGGAGATTACATCGGGGAGAAACCTTTGATTGAGCAATACCGCCTTGCAGTACCTCTTCTCAGTGTTCAGGCCGTACCGGAACGGGAAGAAGAGCTGTCATCTCTGGTTTCGGCTTTGGGCGAGCTTTCGGACGAAAATCCACTATTGGATTTTTTTTGGAACCGGGAAGAGAGGGAGCTGCATATCAAAATATCTGGTAAGATGGAATTGGAGGTCATTCAGGCGCTTTTGCAGGAACGTTATCAGCTAAAAGCGGGTTTTTTGCCGCCTTCCGTCATTTATAAGGAAACGCCTAAGAAAACAGGGAGGGGGCTGGGACATTATACCATGCCGAAACCCTGCTGGGCAATTGTGGAGCTCGAGGTGGAACCGCGTCCGCGCGGAAGCGGTCTGTTTTATGAATCGGTTATTAAAGAAAATCAGATTCCTTACCGGTATCAGGAACATATCCGGCGCAGTGTCAGCGAAACGTTGACACAGGGGCTTTTCGGCTGGGAGGTCACTGATTTGGCTGTCCGTCTCATCGGCGGGGAGCACCATCATGTGCACACCCATCCGCTGGACTTTTTTGTAGCTGCGCCAATGGCGGTTATGCTTGCACTTTCTGACTGCGGCACCGACCTTTTGGAACCGTATCAGCTGATGCAGATTTCAGCCGGGGAAGAACACCTCAATAAAGTGATCAGTGAAATGATTGCCATGCGCGGCGAATTTGATTCTCCAATTGTCAAGGGAAACGGATTTACGATGCAGGCGCAGGTTCCGGTTTCAGAAAGTATGGATTTTCCGGTACGGCTGTCTGCTATCACATCGGGAAAGGGAGTTTTGTCCGCCCGGTTTTCTGAATACCGGATTTGTCCGCCTGAGTTTGGCAAAAGCACCAAACGGCGTGAGGTAAACCCGCTTGACCGGAGCAAGTGGATTTTATATAAACGTAATGCATCCGCCTTTTGACAGCTTCCGGGTTTACTGATGCAGCTTACGAAAAATGATTACAAGGATAGGATAAACGATGAAAAATAAAAGTGTATTTGTCTGCTCCAACTGCGGATTTGAATCCGCTAAATGGCTGGGCCGCTGTACTGACTGCGGCAGCTGGAATACGATGGTAGAAGAGGTAAAAACGGAAGAAAAACCGAACAAGCATGCTGTCCGGACCGAAGGGATTACCTATAAACCGCCTCAGAAAATGAATGAAATCGAGATAGCCGATGAGGACCGGTTTCTGACTGGATTGTCTGAGTTTGACCGTGTTTTGGGCGGCGGTGTGGTAAAGGGTTCCCTGACCCTCATTGGGGGTGACCCGGGAATCGGTAAATCCACGCTTCTGCTGCAAATCTGTGAAAATATCGGAAAGAGCAGAAGTATTCTATATGTATCAGGCGAGGAATCCAAACGCCAGCTGAAACTGCGCGCACAGCGCCTTTCGGTCACCACTGAATCACTGTCGATTATGGGAGAAACCAATATCAATCATGTTTATAAAGCGGTAGAGGACACCAAACCGGAGGTGCTGATTGTCGATTCTATTCAGGTCATGTTCAACAGCGATATCGTATCCGCGCCGGGAAGCGTATCGCAGGTACGCTTTTGTACTAATGTTTTGATGAAGATTGCAAAAGAAATGGGTATTACGGTCTTTCTGGTAGGGCATGTCACCAAAGAAGGCGCGCTTGCCGGTCCGAAGGTTCTGGAACATATGGTGGACTGCGTCGTCTATTTTGAAGGGGATACCTACAAAACCTTCCGCATTCTGCGAACGGTAAAAAACCGGTTCGGTTCGACCAACGAAATCGGCGTTTTTGAAATGCGCGGCACCGGGCTGGCCGAGATCATGAACCCGTCTGAGCTGTTTTTAAAAGACCGTCCGGATAATGTCAGCGGTACCTGTGTGTTCTGTTCGATGGAGGGAACAAGACCAATTTTAGCTGAAATCCAGGCACTTGTATCCCATACAGGTTTTGGTATTCCGCGCCGCATGGCAAGCGGAATTGATTATAACCGGATGGTGTTGCAGATTGCCGTCCTGGAAAAGCGGCTGGGCCTCAATCTGGCCTCCTCGGATATCTATGTCAATGTCATCGGCGGTATTAAAATTGACGAGCCTGCCGTCGACCTTGCGGTATCACTTGCAATTGCATCCGGCTTTAAAAATAAGGTTGGGGACAATAAAATGGCGGTATTCGGTGAAGTTGGACTGGCGGGAGAACTTCGTGGTGTGACCTTTGCCGAGCAGCGGATCAACGAATGCAAAAAACTGGGATTTGATAAATGCCTTGTCCCGAACGAAAACGCCAAGGCATTTCAGGATAACCCCAACGTATTCGGCGCAAAGAATCTGTTTGATGCGCTTAATATCTACCTGAAAATTTGACATTGCTTTTGTAATTTGGTATAATAAAATCAGTGTAATACAGCAAAAATGTATTTTTGCTGGGCCTAATAAAACTCAGAAATTTGAGCTTTCCATTAGAGCATATTAGTCTGGAAGTGTTGACATGTACCATATTGGTGACAAGATTGTATACCCGCTGCACGGAGCCGGCGTAATTGAAGGAATCGAGGAAAAGGATGTTCTGGGTAAAACACAGAACTACTATATCCTTAAGATTCCCTATAATAACATGAAACTAATGGTGCCGACAGATAACTGCGACGCCGTTGGAATCCGTGACATTATTGACAAAAAAGCCGCCAATGATGTGATTAACGATATGAAAAACTTTTCGGTTGACCTCTCTGTCAGCTGGAATAAACGTCAGCGCGAAAATTTGACCATGCTCAAAAGCGGCGATATTTATGAAGTCGCACATGTGGTAAAAGGACTGATGGTGAAAGAAAAGGAAAAAGGCCTTTCGGGCAATGAAAAAAAGACTTTGATTTCCTCTAAACAGATTTTGATCAGCGAGCTTGTCATGTCGCTGGAACAAAAGGAAGATGAAGTGGAAGAAATCATTGAGCATATTATTTAAAAGAAATGAATAAATATGAGGTGAGATGGTTTTGTTTAATCTTTTAAAGTCGGTCATGTCTGACAAGTCAGACGACGACGTTCCCCGATATTGCACCGCTGTCATTGTAGCTGCGGGCAGCGGGAAACGAATGAAAAGTGAAGAAAACAAGCAGTTTATGAAATTGCTTGGACGTCCCCTGATTTCCTATACGCTGGAAAGCTTTGAGGAATGTGATGCGGTGGACGAGATTGTGATTGTAGCGCGGGAAGAAGATATTGTAGATATGAAGGATGTTGTAGAAGCATTCCATATCGAAAAAGCAAACAAAATCATAGTTGGCGGCGCTCAGCGCCACGATTCGGTTTATAACGGCCTTTTAGAGGCCGCGCATAACACGTCTGTTGTTGTGATTCACGACGGTGCGCGTCCTTTTGTACTGCCGGTTGAAATCGAAGAGACGATTCGGGAATGTGAGAAAACAGGGGCTGCCGCTTTAGCAGTTCCATTAAAAGATACGGTTAAAAAGGTAGATAAAAACGGTTTTGTGGAACAAACGCTTGACCGCGAAACCATTTGGGCTGTGCAAACACCGCAGGCCTTTTCCTATGATGTTATCAAGGCGGCCTATGAAACGGCATTAGAGGATAAGGATTTTGGCACTGATGATTGCTACGTCGTTGAAAAAATGGGCCGGCAGGTCAAACTGATAGAGGGCAGCTATGAAAATATCAAGGTTACTACACCGGATGATATTATTTTAGCGGAAAGTATTTTGGAAAGCAGGGGCGATGAATGGTAAGGATTGGAAACGGCTATGATGTACACCAGCTTGCTGAAAACCGCGATTTTGTTTTAGGCGGGGTCAAAATACCGCATGATAAAGGCCTTTTGGGGCATTCGGATGCTGACGTTTTGGTTCATGCGATAATGGACGCTTTGCTCGGCGCCGCGGCTCTGGGGGATATCGGTAAACATTTTCCTGATACGGATGATAAATATAAGGGTATCTCCAGCCTGGAATTGCTGCGCCAAGTGAAAGAGCTTTTGTTCACTTACAGCTATGAAGTTGGAAACATTGACAGCATCATTGTTGCGCAGCAGCCGAAATTAGCGCCTTATATTGACCAGATGAGAAAGAACATTGCCGACACGTTAATGATTCCGCAGAGCCGGGTGAGCATTAAGGCTACCACCACGGAAAAGCTTGGATTTGCCGGGCGTATGGAAGGAATTGAGAGTTACAGCGTTTGCCTGATTCAAAAAGTCGAAAATTAAAAGCCCCATTCGGGGCTTTTTTATTTATAACAACGGAAAAATTGCACAAGCAATTTCAACATATCGTTTCAGGCTCGCAAGGCGGGAGATATTTGCCCTGCTTGTGGAAAAGATATCCGCCACGTAAGAGGTGGGGGATATCTGGGCGGGACTATAAAAATATAGAACGCTATTTATAGGTGATAATAGCCTGCTGGGTTTCGGCAATCCATTCGGCATGACCGCCGAGCTTTTCTGAAAGAAACCGGATTGGTGTATAAGTTCTGTCATGTTCGATGAATGCCGGGGCGTCAAGCGGTATTTGTTCTCCGTTTACGGTTGCGAACGGTTCGCCGATTTTGATAATGATTTCGGTAGAATCCTTTGTTATGGTGACAGTACCTGGTGCGGTGGCATCCCATGCAACGCTCGCACCCAGATTTTCAGCAACAAATCTTGCGGGAAGCATGGTTCTGTCATTGACAATTTTCGGCGCAGCATCAATGGAAACCGTCTGCCCGTTTACCGAGGCATCATAGCTGCCAATCGTCAATATCAATTGATTATCGGCTACGTACTCTGTTACTTTCAGTACATATTTTTTATCAACGGTTTTAATCAGCAAGGTTTTGTCCGCGTTGAACGAAACAGCAAGATGCTGCTTTGTTTCATCATTTTGATATGGTTCCATGATGCAGTTTTCAACGATTATATTACCATAATGGTCTTTTAAAGCAGTACCGTCGCTTTCCAAAAGAATTTCATACGAGCCGTTTGCCAAGGCCGCATAATCATCCTGTAAAAACAGATAGTGATCATTAAATTCATTGTAGTTATATTTGTAGATTGGAAATGGGGGATTTACCCGTAATGGGAGCATTTTGCTGTTGTCGACCGGCTCAGAGGGATAGTCATAAAAGTCAGCCCCACATACGATATCGAGGTTATCATATAAATTACCTTGTTTGTCAATGGAAAACCGCTGTCCGTTCAGTGTTACTTTGGCGAATCCATGAATAAAGTTGCCTGCGCCGACTTCAAGGATACTTATATGATGTCCCGTTAGGAATGAACTGTCTGATGGCCGATATAATTTGTCAAATTGTGGCTGAATCACCATATTGCCCGACAAATCCATATATCCCCATTTTTCATCTATCAGAACAGCTATCATTCCCTCTGAAATGGTGTAAGGGTAGGTATAGTAATCTTCCCAGGCGTGTCCTCTGTAAAAGGAAAGCGAGCATGTGGGAATATCAAAATCACGGATGATATTTCCGGCTTCATCAACAAGTCCGTAGTAAGGGGAATTGTAATGCATTGCTAATGCGACGCCGTTATTATAATCGCCTAAAACAACAATGTCCGAATATGCGGATTCTTCTCCCGTTTTTAAGTCAACAACCTTAATTGGCTGACCGTTTTCTAAAACTTGAGCGGTATCGTGGTTGTATTTCCCTATTTGATAGTCCTCATAAAGTATCTCACCTGACCGATTAATAATCTTCGCCGCTCCGTTTAGTACAGCAATTGTTAATAAATTATCATAAAAAGGGTATATTGTATCATAAATACAAGGTGCTATTATTTTCCCATTGATGTCTATGATTCCGTATTTCCCGTTTTCTTTTACTCTATAAAAATCGTTGCCCAAAAAATACATATCGTTATAAATACAAGGTACTATTACTTTTCCGTTGATATTTATCATTCCCCATTTGCCGTTTTGCTGAACCTCGTAAAAACCATTAATGCAAGAGCCAATATAATCATAAATACATGGCACGATTTCGGTGTCATCTTTACTTACAATTCCGTATTTTTGATTTAATTCAACGATAAATGCTTCTCCATCAGGCTCCCATGTGATATATTCGTATTCATTTTTAAAAATAATTTCATTCAAATTCTCATCTAAAAAAACTTTGTTATTAAAATTGTTGTCAAGCAGATAGTATGCAACGCCATTGTAAAAATCTGATAAATGAGGAAAATTGAGTTCGGTTAAAAATTCACCCTTTGTATTTACAAATCCGCCTACGAAAGAAGTTGTCTCGACGCGCGCTACGCCTTTATCATTAAAATCACTAATGGAGTAATACTCACAGGGAATCAGGATTTGTCCTGATTTGTCAATCAGACCGTATTTGTCTTCCAAGGATACAATCGCAGCCGACTGCGCAAAATCTTTTGCATGGGTATAATGCGGTTCAATAACAATCTTGTACTGCTCGTCCATATATCCATACAGGCCGTCAATACTTTTAAACCGATACATTCCTTCGGCCAAAGGATATATTTCATCGACGCAAGGATCGATTTCAATCAACTCATAGTTATATTTTGTCCATGCGGATACGCTGTTGATAGGCGTTATCATAAGAGAAGCAACAATGATTACCAATAAAATTTTTCTGATCAAAGAATTTTTATTCATTAGTATATCCTCCTGATTTTATCATTAAATTTTTTTGCATATGATGTAAAACAAGGAGAAATTTTGCAATATAGTAGGAGTGATTAATAACCGTTTTCACCTTCAAGCGAATCATCATGGCTGACCCATTCCTCGACGCGGATGATTTCATATTCCGTTGGTGTGCGGCGAATAATAACGCGGTCAATGCCGGCATTGATAATCAGCCGCTTGCACATAGCGCAGGGAGCGGCGTCTGGGACAAGCTCGCCTGTTTTTACATCGACACCAACGAGATAGAGTGCTGCGTCGACCATATCGCGGCGGGAAGCGGAAATAATAGCGTTGGCTTCTGCATGGACGGAGCGGCATAGCTCATAACGCTGTCCGCGGGGTACGCTGAGCCGTTCCCGAATGCAGTCATTTGTATCACAGCAGTTTTTGCGTCCACGCGGCGAGCCGACATAGCCGGTGGAGATAATCTCATCGTTGCGGACGATGACAGCGCCGAATTTGCGGCGCAGGCAGGTGCCGCGTTCCAGTACCGTTTGCGCGATATCCAGATAATAATTATACTTCGAAACCCGTTCCATCGTTCTTCCTCCTACAAATTCAGGATTTTTTATTTTTCCAGAGCGTGTATTTTTTCCACTCTTACCGCATGGCGGCCGCCGTCAAAATCAGTTGACAGAAATGTATCTGCGATATCCTTAGCGAGCTCTGGACCGGTGACCCGTCCGCCAAGAACGCAGACATTAGCGTTGTTATGTGCGCGCGACATGCGGGCGCTATAGCTCTCATGGCATAGAGCCGCGCGGATTCCCTTGATTTTGTTTGCCGCAATCGAGATGCCGATACCGGTTCCGCAAAGCAGGATACCGCAGCTGTTTTCCGTACTTTTCACCTGCGAGCATACCAACAGGGCGATGTCGGGATAGTCCACCGATCTTTCTTCAAAAACACCCATATCCACGATATCATGGTTTTCTTTCAGATAATTGAAAAGTTCATTTTTAAGCTCTAATGCGCCATGGTCACAGCCGATAAAAATTTTTTTCATTTCGATTCCTCCAGTTTTTTTAATCGTTCCCGTTCCGCCTGCGGGATTGCAATATAGAATGCGGAAACATCTTTATAATCACTGACTTTGTTCTCATGATACATACTGAGAGCACATTTCGCAATCAGCTCAGCGCTGCATTCGTTGTGTTCGGTAAATGCTGCCTGCGGCAACTGGTCTTTATAAGCTTGTGCACCATCTCCGATATAAATAGTATCCTCCTGGATTTTACCGGTTAGTTCTTCTACAGGCAGGACGCAGGAAGGAAAAATCGCTGTGAGCCTGCCGTTTTCAAACCGGTATAGCCCGGTATAAACACGTCCGGCACGCGCGTCGATCATGGGGCACAGCAGCCGCATTTCACCGGGCAATGCATAATAGCAAAGCGATTGCAGGGAATCAACTGCGGCAACCGGTTTATTTTTTACATGGGCGAACGCTTTGATGATAGCAAGGCCGATCCGGATTCCGGTAAAGGAGCCGGGACCCTTGTTGACGGCAAATAAATCAATATCGTCAAGCGTTAGATTTGATTTTTGCATGACCTCGTCTATTGCACCCATGACAAATTCCGAATGTGTTTTCCGATTATTTTTATGATAGAGGGACAGCGTTTGACCGTCTTTTACAACAGCGGCCGACAGCCAGTCCGAAGAAGTATCAAGCGCTAAAATAGTCATACAGCCACCCTTTCTATTGTAATATCCCTTGCGGTGTCGGAGCTTTCTAAATCACGTCGGATAGACACGCGGTAATAATCCTGCTCAATCAGCGGCAAGAGTGGATCGGGCCATTCTATCAAAATGATACCGTCCCTTTTAAAATATTCGTCTAAACCGCAGCCCAGAGCCTCGTCAAGAGAACCGATACGGTAAGCGTCAAAATGAAATACCTCCATATCCGTTCCTAAATATTCGTTGACAATGGCAAAGGTGGGACTTGAAACCAAATCCTGCAGCCCGAACTGTTTACAGATACCCCGGACAAATGCAGTTTTTCCGGCGCCAAGGCCGCCGTACAGGCAGACGATATCGCCCTTTTTCAGCCTTTTCGCAAATTCCTGCGCTGCCTTAAAAGTTTCTTGTTCTGTCCGGCTTTTAAAACAATCCATAGATTTCACCATTTTCATCGATATCAATTTTTGTGGCTGCCGGCGTTTTGCCAAGACCGGGCATGGTCATGATTTCCCCGGCCAGCGCAACGACAAATCCTGCACCCGCCGACAGGGTAACGTTTCGGATTGTAACGGTAAAACCATCCGGACAGCCTAAAAGGGCGGGATTATCAGAAAACGAATACTGGGTTTTCGCGATACAGACCGGAAGATTTCCATAACCCAGTTCGGTAATTTTTGCCAGCGCCTTATCAGCTTTTTTTGAGTATTCCACGCCTTTGCCGCCATAAATTTCCCGGACTACCGTCTCGATTTTTTCTTTGAGCGGCAAATTGGTATCGTATAGGGGGTGGTATGCCGATTCCCCTTTTTCGATGATTTCACAAACACGTTCCGCAAGGGCAATTCCGCCCTCGCCGCCTTTGGCAAAGACTTCAGCTGTCTCACAGGGCGTATCCATTTGGGCACAAAGCGATTTGACGGTATCGATTTCACACTCTTCATCGGTGTAAAAGCGGTTGATTGCAACAACTACGCCAACACCGTATTTTTTCATATTTTGAATGTGCCGCTTTAGGTTGGCAAATCCGCGTTTTAAAGCCTCGAGATTGGTTTTTTCAAGTTCCGCTTTTGGCACGCCGCCGTTATACATCAGTGCGCGTATCGTTGCCACGATAACGATTGCGTCAGGTGCAAGCCCGCCCTTGCGGCATTTGATATCCAGGAATTTTTCAGCTCCCAGGTCGGAACCAAAACCTGCCTCAGTAATCGTATAATCAAACAGGCTTGCTGCCATTTTAGTAGCAAGAATACTGTTACAGCCATGTGCGATATTGGCAAAGGGGCCGCCGTGAATGAAAACAGGAGTGTTTTCCAGCGTCTGCACCAGATTCGGCTTGACTGCGTCCTTCAGCAATGCCGCCATCGCACCCTGCACATTAAGGTCGCGGACGGTGACCGGCTGCCCTGCTTTATTGTATGCAATTACCATACTTGCAAGTTTTTCTTTTAAGTCAGCCAGAGAATTGGACAGGCATAAAATTGCCATTACCTCGCTGGCTACAGAAATCATAAACCCGTCCTCGCGCGGCACCCCGTTCAGCTTGCCGCCAAGGCCGATAATAGTGTTCCGGAGCGCGCGGTCGTTCATATCCAAGACGCGTTTTATCGTAATAGAATGAAGGTCAATATCCAGCTCGTTTCCCTGGTGGATATGGTTGTCCAAAACAGCGCAAAGCAGATTATGAGCCGCAGTTATCGCATGCAAGTCACCTGTGAAATGCAGATTAATATCTTCCATGGGCAGAACCTGAGAATACCCGCCGCCTGCCGCGCCGCCTTTGATTCCCATTACCGGACCCATGGACGGTTCCCGCAGAGCTGCTGCACAGTTTTTCCCTAACCGGTTCATGGCCTGTGTTAACCCGACGGTAACCGTTGTTTTTCCCTCGCCGGCCGGCGTTGGACTGACTGCCGTTACCAGCACCAGCTTTCCGGATTTATCTGCGGAATCAAGCGCCTTTAAAGATACCTTTGCTTTATAATTTCCATAATACTCCAAATATTCTTCCTTGATATTTGCCTTTGCGGCGATTTCTGATACAGGCAGCATTTTCGCCTCTTTTGCAATTTCAATATCACTTTTCACGCGCATCGCTCCTTTCAATAAATGTATTGTAACATAACAGAAAACGAAAATAAAGTAGAAAAACAAAAAAATACCGCTTGACAAATCAAAAAAATTGTGATTTAATAAACTAAACCGTTGATGAGGGAGTAAAACCAATAGAGGCCTCACAGAGAGCCGGGGGTGATGAGAGCCCGGCAGGAACCGGATTGGAACAATGGTCCTCAGAGGGCGCAGCAAAATGCCGGAAGATGAACGGCAGAGGGTAAATTAGATTAACAGAGATTCTGTAAGGGGATAAAGCTGTGAAAGAATCTTGAACCGTCTGTGTTCTGACCTAATGCAAAGTAGTATGCGACGTGTGCTCACGTTACAGGGCTGAGAATGTGTTGGCATTCAAAGAGGTGGGCAATATTTTATTGTCAATCAAGGTGGTACCGCAGATATTACATCTGTCCTTGTTAGAGGACAGATGTTTTTTTATTTTGTGGACGCAAAAAGAACCCGGCTGCATGGAATGACTGAATAGGATTCTTCCATTATCCCTTGCTCTTTGCCAACCGAATAAAAATTTATTTTTAGGAGGTTTCACAATGAAACGAGACGAAGTTACAAAAATCTTACTGCCAGAGAGCGAGATTCCAAAACAATGGTATAACATTATGGCGGATATGCCCAACAAACCGGTTCCGCCGAGAAGTCCCAAAACCAAAGAAGTGGCGCAGTTTGATGAACTGTCCCAGATTTTTGCAAAAGAGCTTTTAATGCAGGAAATGTCGACCGACCGGTATATCGATATCCCAAATGAAATCAGGGAAATGTATAAAAAATTCCGGCCGTCGCCGCTGTACCGTGCAAAAGGCTTGGAAAAGGCGCTCGGTACCTGCGCCAGAATCTACTATAAATACGAAGGCGGCAACGCAAGCGGTTCCCATAAACTCAATACTGCTTTGCCGCAGGCTTACTACAATAAAAAAGAGGGCATTAAGCGCCTGACTACTGAAACAGGCGCAGGACAGTGGGGGAGTGCGCTGTCCATGGCATGCAGTGAATTTGATATGGAATGCGTCATCTATATGGTAAAGGTCAGCTGCCAGCAAAAACCGTACCGTAAAGCGTTTATGGAGCTGTTTAACGGTAAGGTGTATCCCAGCCCGACTAACCTGACTGAAGCCGGAAGAACAGTTTTGGCAGATGATCCGGACTGTACAGGCAGCCTGGGAATCGCGATTTCAGAAGCAGTGGAGGACGCAGCGTCCCGCCCCGATACCAATTATACACTGGGTTCTGTGTTGAACCATGTTTGCCTGCACCAGACCATTATCGGGCAGGAAGCGAAAAAACAGCTTGAAATGGTGGACGAATATCCCGACGTTGTCATTGCCTGCAGCGGCGGCGGAAGCAATTTTTCCGGTATATCATTCCCATTTATCCAGGATAAAATAAACGGGCAGAAAATTCGTGCGGTTGCGGTAGAGCCTGCATCCTGCCCCAGTATGACAAGGGGAGTGTTCGCTTATGACTATGGCGACAGTGTGAAAATGGGTCCGATAGCCAAAATGTATACGCTGGGCCATGACTTTGTTCCAAGTTCCATTCATGCCGGAGGTCTCCGCTATCACGGCCTGTCTCCTATCATGAGCCAGCTTTACCATGACGGCCTGATTGAAGCGCAGGCCTATGGACAGGTAGATGTCTTAAATGCGGGCGTATTATTTGCAAAAGCAGAAGGGATTGTACCTGCCCCGGAAAGCACACACGCTATCAAAGGCGCCATTGAAGAAGCGCTCCGCTGCAAACGGGAAGGCAAAGAAGAGGTTATCCTGTTCAATCTCAGCGGGCATGGCTATTTTGACTTTTTCGCGTATGAAAAGCTGATGAATGGTTCGCTGGAAAACGACGCTTTATCTGAAGAGAATCTGAAAGAAAGCCTTGCAAAGCTCCCTGAAATAAAAGAATAATTATTGTATAGCGATTATGATACACTTGCCTCTATGTGCGTGGAAAATTCTTTCAATAATATCTTGAAAAAACAAAGTAATTGAAATGAACAAAAAGCCCCTGATTATTTTCAGGGACTTTTTATTATTTTTTGCTTGCAATACGCACTATTCCTCAGCCGTATAATCCTGTTTTGACCCGGTAAATAAGTATTTGCGGATAGCGAATACACCAGCCATGGCAAGAATTCCAAACAATGTCTCCAGCATGCTATTATGTAATACGATCAATTGCCTTGCAATAGCAAACAGCAGTACTTCAATTGCCGCACCAGGTGTATGCTTTATCAGCATTTTGATAAATTCTATCCCAATAATCAGCGACAGGGACTGTCCCAAAAACTGGTCGACCTGAATGGCGGGCGCACCCAAAATGATTTCTTTGACCAGCGAAAATGTTGATATCAGGATAATAATTAAAATCACAAAGGACATAAAAATTTCAAACCATCTTGCAAAAAACATAATCCATTTTTTTACTTTTTCCAAAATCAAACCCTCTGACAATAAAATCAATATTTACTATTAGTATACCTATTATATATATAAAAAGCAATTGTTTTCTGACACAGGGCACAAAAAATGAGCAATCGGGATTGCACATAATACAGATAAATTAATTAGTTGTACCAAACTCCATTTTTTTCCTTTTTAGTTTGCCGATTCTC